>Ga0070740_10006239_pt1 | contig 10567 bp, 8 predicted proteins | sample Coa_R2_FD_67286 | JGI IMG/M metagenome (GOLD analysis project Ga0070740, IMG submission 67286) | Surface soil microbial communities from Centralia Pennsylvania, which are recovering from an underground coalmine fire - Coalmine... | ecosystem: Environmental > Terrestrial > Soil > Unclassified ...
CCCGGCGGCGGCTTGATCTGCAGGCCGCGGCCGTAGCTGATGTCGATCGACTGGATGATGAAGCTCGCCGAAAGCGTGGCGATGATCGGGGGGATGCGCAGCGCCCGGATGAGCAGATAGTTGGCGGCCCCGATCGCCATGCCGGTCCCAAGCGCGGCGGCGAGCCCGATGGCGACCCGGCTGTCGCTGCCGTCCATCGCCTTCATGGCGACGGCGCTGGCGAGCCCGATGTTGGCGGGCAGCGAGAGGTCGACATTGCCGGGCCCGAGCGTGATGACGAACATCTGGCCGACGCCGACGATGACCATGAACACGGCGAGCGACAATGCCGCGGTGATCATGCCGCCGGCTCCGTATCCTCCGGTGAAGGCAATGGCGGCGATCCAGACGGCGAGCGCGCCAAGGAAGGACCAGAGCCACGGCTTGGCCGAGAGGCGACGCAGGAGGGCCATCGCGGCTAGGTCTCCTTGCGGCTGATGACGGCCCGCGCGGCCAGCACGATGATCAGGATCGCGCCATTTGCGCCGACCTGCCAGTCGGGCGGGATATGCATGAAGGTCAGCAGCGGCGAGGCGGCGAGCGCCAGTGTCAGCGCCCCGATGACCGCGCCGATCGGCGACACCCGGCCGCCGACGAACTCGCCGCCGCCGAGAATCACGCCGGCGATCGACAGAAGCGTATAGCCGTTGCCGATATTGGCATCGGCGGAGGTGGTGATGCCGATCAGCGCCATGCCGGAAAGCACGCCGAAGGTCCCGGCGAGGGTGAACATCGCCACCTTGGCCTTCAGCAGCGACCAGCCGGCGCGGCGGATGGCGGACGGGTTGCCGCCCGCGCCGCGCAGGATCGCGCCGTAGGACGTGTGCATCAGTCCGACATGGGCAACGGCCGCGATGAGGACGGCCGCGACGATCGGGAACGGGACCCAGGGCGGCTTGAAGCCCATGAGCTGGAGCAGCCAGTCCGGCGCCCTGCCGCCGGGCTTCGGCAGCAGCAGGATGGCGAGGCCCTGCCAGACGAAGCTCATGCCGAGCGTGACGACGATCGAGGGCAGGTTGCGAAGATGGATGAGCGCGCCCAGCATGGCATAGGCTCCGATGGAGCCGATCAGAACGAGCCCGCCGAGCCATGGATCATCGCGCAGCCAGGTCGCGGTGATGCAGCCCACGAAGCCCACGAAGGTGCCGATCGAGAGGTCGAGCTCGTTGCCCGTGATGACGAACATCTGGGCGATCGTCGCCAGCGCGATGGGGATCGCGAGGTTGAGCATCAGGGTGAAGCCGAAGTAGCTGATGGCGCGCGGGTTGAGCCAGGCGATGCCCATGAGAACGAGCGCCAGCGAGAGGGCCGGCAACAAGGCGCGCAGCAGGCGCCGCACAGCGGCTCCGCCGGCGAGCGGGAGGCGGCGGGCGCCGCCCGCGGCGAGGACCGAGGCCATGCCTTAGCCGGCCTCCTGGAACGAGGACTGGATGACCTTCTCCTCCGTCAGCTCGCCGCGGCCGAGGTCGGCGACGATCCGGCCGTTGCGGAAGACATAGACGTGGTCGCAATTCTCCAGCTCTTCGGTCTCGGTGGTGTACCAGAGGAAGGTGCGCCCGGCGCGCGCCTCCTCCCGGATCAGGGCATAGATCTCGAGCTTGGTGGCGATGTCGACGCCGCGCATCGGATCGTCCATGAGAAGGATGCGGGCGTCGGAGCCGAGCGCCCGGGCGAACAGCGCCTTCTGCTGATTGCCGCCCGACAGCGACAGGATGTTGTTCCGGATGTCCGGCGTGCGGATCTGGATCCTCTTCTGCCAGGCCGCGGCCAGCTCATCCTCGCGCGCCCGGGAGATCAGGAAGCGGTCGCGCAGCCTGGCGAGCGAGCCGATGCCGATGTTCTCGGCGATCGACCACAGCGGGAAGATGCCGTCCGATTGCCGGTCGCCGGCGATCAGGGCGACCGGCCGGGCGACCTCGATGCCATGGGTGCGATGCGAGGCACCGTTGAAGATCCGCAGAAGCAGCTCGGTCTGGCCATGCCCTGAGAGCCCGGCGAGCCCGATGACCTCGCCGTCGCGGGCGACGAGCTCGGTGCCGTCCTGCTGCCGCTTCGGCCTGGCTCGAACGCAGACCGGCGCTGTCCGGTGCCGTTGCGCGGTCTTTTCAGTCTCGGCGCGTTGCTGCCGCGCCGTGGCGCCCATCGCGGCGACCAGCTTGTCGCGGTCGAAGGCAGCGGCGGGCGCAGCGGCTACCACATTGCCGTCGCGCATGACCACGATCCGGTCGGAGTGCTCGAGGACTTCGCCCAGCAGATGGGAGATCAGGATGCAGCTTGCCCCGGCGGCGACCACGCGGCGCACGTAGGACAGGAGCTGGCCGGCCCTCTGGGAATCGAGGGAGGAGGTCGGCTCATCCAGGATGACGAGCCTCAGCGGCTCCCGGGTGACGGTGAAGGCGCGCGCCACCTCGATCATCTGCCGCTTGCCGAGCGGCAGGTCCTGTACGATATCCGCCGCCCCGATGCCATGACCGGGGAAGATCTCGTCGAGCTTGGAGAGGATGAGATCGCCGGCCCGGCGGCGCCAGCCGAGGCCCTTGAGGGCGGCGTGATTGATCCGGGTATTCCCTGCCACCGTCAGATTGGGGCAGAGCGAGAGCTCCTGGAACACGCAGCGCACGCCGAGGGCCTGGGCGCGGACCACGGAATAGCCGTCCTGCAAAAGCCCGCCGACGGCGATGGTGCCGCTGTCGGGCGCCAGCGTGCCGGCCAGGATGTGCATCAGCGTCGACTTCCCGGCGCCGTTGTGGCCGACGAGGCCGACGCACTCTCCCGCGGCGACGGCCAGATCGACGCCGTCGAGCGCGCGGACGGCGCCGAATCGCTTTTCGACGCCGTCCAGCCTGACGACGCTTGCGCCCGCTTCCGCCATCACCCGTCCGAGCTCGACCGGGGACGATGATGGAGGCGCGAAATGCCGTCGGCGATCACTTCATATTGGCTTTGATCGCCGCGATCGCATCCGCCTGCGTGTATTCGTGGCTGGCGACGCCGCCCTTCTCGATCGTCGGCAGCACGGCTTCGAAGTCGTCCTGGGTGAACGCCAGGTAAGGCACCAGCAGGTCGTGCGGGACGTTCTTGTTGCCGTCGAGGATCTGCTGAGCGACCCAGAAGGCGAGGGTCGACACGCCCGGGGCGATCGAGGCCGACCAGGTCACATAGCCGTCCTTGTCCTTCTGCTCCTTCCACCACTGCAGCTCGTCCTGGCGGTTGCCCATGATGATGGTCGGGCGCGGCCGCCCGGCCGCGGCGAAAGCCTGGGCGGCGCCGTAGCCGTCGCCGCCCTGATCGACGACGCCGACGATCGCAGGCAAGGAAGGAAGCACCGTCGCGACAGCCTTCTGGGCGGTGGTCTGGTCCCAATCGCCGGTCACCGACGACACGATCTTGAACGGGGGATGGGCGGCCACGCCTTCGAGGATCCCGTTGTGGATGGCTTCATCGATGGACGTGCCGGCAAGCCCCCGGATCTCGAGCAGATTGCCGCCCTTTGGCTGGAACTTCGCCATCTGCTCGACTTCCTGCCTGCCCATGTCCTTGAAGTCGACGACGACGCGCCAGGCGCAGGGCTCGGTGACGATGCCGTCGAACGACACCACCACGATCCCGGCGTCGCAGGCCTGCTTGATGGCGCCGTTGAGCGCGTCCGGCGAGGAGGCGTTGATGACGATCGCGTCATAGCCTTGCAGGATCAGGTTCTGGATCTGCGCGGCCTGGGTCGGCACCTCCTTGTCGGCGGTGGTGAAGACATCGGCCGCGGCAACGATCTTGTCGGCGACGGCTTTCTTGGTGACGATGTCATAGCTCTTCAGCATCGCCTGCCGCCAGGAATTGCCGGCGTAGTTGTTGGAGAAGGCGATCTTCTTGGTGCTGGTATCGGCGAGCGCCGCTCCGGCCATGACGCCGGCGCCCAATGCGGCCAGCGCCAGCAATCTCGTTGCATGATTCATATGCGCCTCCCTGGAGGATGATGATGCCGCTTTTGTCGCCCGGCGGGCTTTCGTTCATTCGATCCGGGCCCGATGCAATCTACTGCACGGCCAGCGCCCCGGACAAGTCGCCGCGGCAATCCCCCCATGCCGGCGTTACGGGCCCGCGCCCTTCGCCGAGGGCATCACGTCCAGGGGCCGAACTCGATGCGGTCGGCGAGCGCGCTGAGGAAGGCGGCGCCGCGGACGCCGTCGATCAGCCGATGATCGACGGAGAAGGTGAGGTTCATGCCGCGGGCGACGGCCGGCGCCCCGCCGCGGGCGATCACGCGCTCATGCTCGCGGCCGACGGCCAGGATGCTCGACTGGCCCGGATGGATGATGGCCTCGAAACGATCGATGCCGCTGCGCCCGAGGTTGGACAGCGAGATCGAAGCGGGGGCCGCATCCGCGGCGATCAACCGGCCGGTGCGCACCCGCTGGATCGCGTCGCGCCGGGCGCGAGCGATCTCGGCCAGCGAGCGCCGGCCGAGATCGGTGAGGACCGGGATCATCATCCCGCCCTCGACCGCGACCACGAGGCCGATGTCGATGGCGGCCGGCGAGACCGACTGCGGCCGGCCGCCGTCCTCGATCCAGCGATCGAGGATCGCCGGCTGGCCGGCGAGCGTATCCGCCATGGCCTGCAGCAGCAGGTCGGTGAGCGTGACCTTGACGCCCGTGTCGCGCTCGATCCGCGGGCCGAGCTCCCTTCGCGCGCGGTGGAGCTCGCCCGTCTCGACCCAGCGATCCAGCGCGAAGGCGGGGATGGTCCGCCGGCTGAGCGCCACCGCCTCGGCGATCCTGAGGCGCATCGGCGAGAGTGTGCCAGAGGCGGCAGGGCGGGACTGCGGCTGCGCCCGCTCCGGGGTCGAGGGCGCCCGGGCGGCCAGCACATCGCGCTTGCGGATCCGCCCGGCGGGCCCGGTGCCGGTCAGCCGCTTCAGATCGATGCCCGCCTCGGCCGCGAGGCGTCGCGCGAGCGGGGAGGCGGCGATGCGCGCCGCGGCGGCGGGCCGCGCTGGCGCGGCAGCCGGGGGAGCCGGCGCCGCAGTCGGCGCCGCCGTCTCAGCCGCGGCTGCGGGCGCTGGGGCCGGCCGCGCGGCCGGGCCGCCGGCGCCCCCGGCAGCCAGGCGCCCGAGCGCGCCGCCGATCGGCAGCTGCGTGCCCTCCGGCGCCAGGATGGTCTCCAGCGTCCCGTCGGCCGGCGCCTCGACCTCGATGGCCGCCTTGTCGGTCTCGATCTCCACCAGCGGCTCGCCCATGCGCACGCGCTCGCCGGCCTTCTTGTGCCAGCGCAGCACGGTGGCCGATTCCATCGTGGCGCTGAGCTTGGGGACGAGGAAGTCCATGGCGACCTCGGGCCTAGAGCAGGGATTTGACCGCGGCGGCGATGCTCTCGGGCGAGGGCAGCACGCTGTCCTCCAGCGGCGGGCTGTAGGGCACCGGGTAATCGGGCAGGGTGACGCGCCGGGGCGGCGAATCCAGGTGGTCGAACGCCTCCGAGGCGACCTGCGCCACGACCTCCGCGCCCCAGCCGCCGACCTGGGCCTGCTCCTCGACCGTCACCAGGTTGTTGGTCCGCCGCACGCTCTCGAACACGGGCTCGAGCGCCATCGGCCGGAGCGCGCGGATATCGATCACCTCCGCCTCGATCCCCTCGGCCGCCAGATTCTCAGCCGCGGCGAGCGCGCGCGGCACCATGGCGAGGCTCGCCACCACGGTGGCGTCGCGCCCGGGGCGCAGGATGCGGGGCCCCAGGAGCGGCTCCAGCCGGTCGCTGCCGATGGGCGCGGGGCCCTTGCTGGAGAGCAGCGCCTTGTGCTCGATCACCAGCACCGGGTCGTCGTCGCGGATCGCGGACTTCAGCATGCCATAGGCCTCCGCCGGGCTCGACGGGCAGACGATCTTCAGGCCCGGCACCGAGAGGAACCAGGACTCCGCCGTGGCCGAATGCTGCGGCCCGAAGCGCAAGCCCGCCCCGCCGATGGCGCGGATGGTGACCGGCACTGTGAACTGCCCGCCCGACATGAAGCGGTGCTTGGCGATGCCGTTGACGATCTGGTCGAAGCAGACGCCGAGGAAGTCGGAGAACATGATCTCGACGATGGGCCGGAAGCCGGTGATGGCGAGCCCCAGCGCCGCGCCCACGAAGCCCGTCTCGGCGATGGGTGTGTCGCGCACCCGGGCATGGCCGAACTCCTCGTACAGCCCCTGGCAGGTCTTGAAGGGTCCCCCGGTGGGGCCGATGTCCTCGCCCATGATGAGGGTCCGGGGGTCGCGGCGCATCTCCTCCTGCAGAGCGGCGACGATGGCCTCGCGGTAGGTGGTTTCCTGGCTCTGCATCGCTGGCTCCCGTGGCTCACGCGAACATCTTGGCGGTGAAGTCCTGCCGCGAGTCCGGCCAGGGCGCGGCCGCCGCGCGCTCGGCCGCAGCCTTCACCTCGCGCCGCGCCTCTTCGAGGATGCGCTCGGCGTCCGTCTCGCTCATGACGCCGTCCTCGATGAGGAGGGCGCGATGCCGCGGGATCGGGTCGCGAGCGAGCCAGGCCTCGACCTCCGCCGGATCGCGGTATTTCGCCGGGTCGGTGCGGGAATGTCCTCGATGGCGATAGGTCTTGCACTCGATGAAGGTCGGCCCCTCGCCGGCGCGGGCCCGCTCGGCCGCCGCCGCCGTGGCGCGATAGACGGCCTCCACGTCATTGCCGTCGACGAGCACCGCCGGCATGGCATAGCCCGCCGCGCGCTGCACCAGATCCTCGAAGGGCGTGGTGAAGTTGATCCGGGTGAACTCGCCGTAGAGGTTGTTCTCGCAGATGAACAGCACCGGCAGGCGCCAGACCTGGGCGATGTTCATGGATTCGTGGAAGGCGCCGATATTGACCGCCCCGTCGCCGAAGAAGCAGGCGGAGACCTTTCCCTCGCCCGCGAGCTGGGCAGAGAGGCCCGCTCCCACGGCGACGGGAAGGCCGCCGCCGACGATGCCGGCCGCGCCGATCAGGCCGCGCTTGATGTCGGTGAAATGCATCGAGCCGCCGAGGCCGGCGCTGACGCCCGTGGCGCGCCCGAACAGCTCGGCGAAGGCCGGCTCCATCTCCATGCCCCGCGCCAGGCAATGGCCGTGGCCGCGGTAGGTGTAGTTGACGTAGTCGCCTTCGGCGAGCGCGAGGTTGGCCCCGGCGGCCACCGCCTCCTGGCCCTGGCAGAGATGGGTCGTGCCGTGGACCAGCCCCTCGAGATAGCTGCGCTGGACCTGCTCCTCGAACTCGCGGATGCGCACCATGGTCTCGTAGAGCCGCAGGCGCTGGCGCCGGTCGAGCGGCGGCAGGGCGCGGTTGTGGCCCTCGCCGGCCGGCGCTGCGGCCGGCCTGGCGGCCGCGGCCCTCTTTGCGCGTGAGGAAGAAGCTTTCATGAGGATCGTCTCCTTTGCTCCCGCGATGCGGCGCCCGGGCCTCAGACGCGGTATTTCGCGATCAGCCCCTCGTCCAGCACCAGGCCGAAGCCGGGCCCCTCGGGCACGGCGTAGCTGCCGTTCTCGAAGGCGGAGCGGTTCGCCACGAGATTGTAGAACAGGGGATCGCGCTCGGGATGGAAGGTTTCGAGATAGGTGCCGTGGGCGCTCGCCGCGAGCAGATGGGCCGAGATCTGCGGCTCCTCGTGATGCGCCATCTCGACGTTGAAGCAGGCGGCCAGCGCCGCCACCCGCCGCCACTCGGTGGGACCGCCGCCCCAGCTCGCGTCGAAATTGCACACGTCGATCGCTCCCGCCATCATCAGGTCGCGGCAGCCGGCGCGGCTGATCTCGCTCTGCCCGGCGCAGACCGGTATTCCCGTCATGCTGCGCGCGGCGGCCATGTCGAGGCGGTCGTTGTACCAGCGCACGGGCTCCTCGAACCAGCGGATCTCCTGGTCCTGCACCAGCCGCGCGAACTCGACCGCCTCCCGCAGTGTCCAGCCCTGGTTGGCGTCGACCGTCAGGATGAAGTCGCGCCCTGCGGCGGCCCGGGCCACGCTGACCCGCTCGGCATCCTCCGCGGGGCTGCGGCCGCCCACCTTGAACTTGCAGCCGCCGTAGCCGGCGGCCCGGATCGCCTCCATCTCGCGCCCGAAATCCGCGAGCGCCTTGCCCTCCTCGTAGTAGCCGGCGATGCAGATGACCGGCAGGCGGTCGCGGAAACCGCCCCAGATCCGGTAGAGCGGCACGCCGAGCGCCTTGCCCACGGCGTCCCACAGCGCGCTGTCGACGCAGGCCTGGGCGCACATGGCGAGCTTGCGGTCGCGCAGGATGTTGTAGCTGGGCGGGCGCATCGCCTGCCAGCAGCCCTCGGTGTTGAAGGCGTCCCGCCCGACGATCCGCGGCGCGATCTCCTCGGCGATGATGCGCAGCACCTCGCCCTGGGTCTCGAACTCGTCGCCGTTGTAGCATTCGCCGACGATACCCTCGGCGGTGTAGACCCGGGTGATGATGGTGCAGCGGTGGGTCATGTAGTAGTTGCTGCCGCGGAAGGTGCGCGGCAGCGGCATGCGCAGGGGGATGCACTCGATGCGCTCGACCGTGAGCCTTGGCATGCGTCTCCCCGGGGGCTTTCCTGGATTCGAACCCGATTTATGATATCGTTTCCAACGATAGGAAAACCCCCGCGGGCCGTCAAGGCGCGAGGCAGGAGCGTCGCAGAGCGGCCGCGGCGCCGGGTGGAGAGGCATGGCGGAGCGGAGCGCGCGGGGGCATAATGCGCGCCAAATGGGAAGCCTCTGAGTGACCAGGAGCTCGTGCGTTGCCATCCGGGCGGAGGCTGCTGGGGATGCGCGGCGCGGCTAGCGCCCCCGCCAAGCCGGCGACGATCCGCGACGTCGCCCGCGCCGCCGGCGTCTCCGTCGGAACCGTTTCACGTTCCCTGAACGCGCCGGGCTCGGTGCGGCAGGCGACCCTCGCCAAGGTGCGGGCGGCGATCGAGACGCTGGGGTTCAAGCCCGACGCCCGGGCGCAGGGCATGCGGCGCCGCAACACGCTCGCCGTCGGCTTCATCAGCAACGACATCTCCAACCCGGTGCATGCCATCGTCTTCCGCGGCGCGGAGACCGAGCTGCGCGGGCGCGGCTACTTCCTGCAGGTGGTGAACACCGGCGGCAGCCCACAGCGGGAGGCCGAAGCCCTCGACGTCCTGCAGCACGGCCGGGTCGACGGGCTCATCATGACCATCAACAGCGAGCAGGACCGGCGCTGCCTGGAGCTGCTGCGCGACCTGCGCGTGCCCTCGGTGCTGCTCGACCGCGAGATCGACCTGCCGCTGGATGCGGTGCTGACGGAGCATGCGACGGGCATGCAGCGGGCGGTGGACTATCTGATCGAGCTCGGGCACCGGCGGATCGCGCTCCTGACGGCGGGGATGGAGATCCGCCCGGGACGCGAGCGCGTGAGGGGCTTCACCGCCGCCTTCGCCCGGCGCAAGCTCCCCTGCCCGAAGGAGCTGATCCGGGCACAGAGCCTCTCCGCCGATTTCGGCTTCCGCGAGACCGCGGCCCTGCTGCAGCTGCCCGATCCCCCCACCGCCCTCATCGCCGGGGGCAACCAGATCCTCGTCGGCGTGCTGCGGGCGCTCCAGCAGCAGGGCACGGCGGTGCCTGCCGAGCTGTCGCTGGTGACCTGCGACCGCACCGACCTCTCCACCATCTACCCGGGGCCGCTGACGGTGATCGACCGCAATCTCTCCGAGATCGGCCGGACCGCGGCCGAGCTGCTGCTGGAGCGCATGACCGCAGGGTCGGACCGCCCGGCGCGGCGCATCTCCTTTCCCACCGAGCTGATCCTGGGCCGCTCCTGCACCCGCCCGTCGCGCCCGCCCGTTGCCGGCAAGGCCCGCCGCATCGGCTGAGCGCCGCTCGCGGAGCGATTTTTTCGAATCGTCAGATCAAGACTTCGGCGCCGGGGCCTTCACATGCGGCAGGCGCGAGCGGTATTCGAGGTCGTCCAGCTCGAGGTGGTTGCGCATATAGCTGCGGGAGGCATCCACCCGCGGCTGATGGTCCCAGGACCAGTGGCGGCCCTTCATCAGGGCGGCGGCCACGAGGCGACGGCGGCGCTGGCTTGCGATCACCTGCCTGCTCAGCGCTTCTTCGTCCCAGCGCGCCAGCGCCTCGGCACGGAGCTCCGCCAGCAGCTTGGCCTGGGCGGGATCCCTCGCGAGATTGACGCGCTCGTCCGGATCGGCGGCGAGGTCGTAGAGCTGCTCGGGATCGGGCCGGCTGCGGATGTATTTGAACCGCCCGCGCCGGATCATGAGCAGCGGGGCGACCGCGCCCTCGCCGAAATACTCGCCGAGCGCCTCGTCGTGGCCGCCGCTGCCGGCGAGGTGAGGCAGGAGGCTGCGCCCGTCGATCGGCGCGGCATAGTCGGGCGCCCTGCCGTCGCCGGCGATCTCGGCGAGGGTCGGCAGCAGGTCGAGGGTGGAGACCGAGGGCGCCACGCGCCGTCCCCGGGCCTCGCCGGGAAGCGCGATCACCAGCGGCACGCGGGCCGCGTTCTCGTGCCAGGTCATCTTGTACCAGAGGCCGCGCTCGCC
>Ga0070740_10006242_pt1 | contig 10566 bp, 12 predicted proteins | sample Coa_R2_FD_67286 | JGI IMG/M metagenome (GOLD analysis project Ga0070740, IMG submission 67286) | Surface soil microbial communities from Centralia Pennsylvania, which are recovering from an underground coalmine fire - Coalmine... | ecosystem: Environmental > Terrestrial > Soil > Unclassified ...
AGCCTTGATTACGGCCCGGGCGCATCGCGCCGGCGACCCGCTTCGCCCTTCCAATTTGGCGTGAGCCACCTCGAAAATTACGCCCGACGAGCAGGCGCAATTCAACTAACCACCCCCGGTCCGCACAGTCAATCAAACGGCGCCGCAAGCCTGTGGATTGCCTTCTCCATCATCCACAACCCGCTTTCCTTACTCGCGCCGAGTGATATAACCGGATCAGGCTGGGGGTGCGCCTCGGGCGCTGAGAACTCTCGAAAAGGGAGAACCCCTCGAACCTGATCCGGGTAATGCCGGCGTAGGGAAGCCGACCGGCCGAACGATCGATGCTCGGCCGAAAGCCGCTTCCCCGGGCGCCCGGGAAGCGGCTTTTTTGATGAGTGTGACAGGCAAGTCCGCGGCTCAGTCCATCTCGATAACTCTCAACGGCGATCCCTACCGGATCGATGGCGATCCCCGCCTGAGCGCGCTAATCGAAAATCTCAAAATGAAACCCGCGCGAATCGCGGTCGAACTCAACCGCGAGGTCGTCCCGCGGGCCCGCTACGGCGAAATCATCCTCAAGGAAGGCGATGTTCTCGAAATCATCAATTTTGTCGGCGGAGGATGATCCCGTCCGCCGCCTGACGCTCGGAAAGCCATGACACAGGACAAACCATTCCAACTCGCCGGCAGGACCTTCAACTCGCGCCTCATCGTCGGAACCGGCAAATACCGCGACTTCGCTGAAACCCGCGCCGCCGTCGAAGAGAGCGGAGCCGAAATCGTCACCGTCGCCGTCCGCCGCGTCAACATCACCGACCGCGGCAAGGAAAACCTCCTCGACTTCATCGACCCGCGCCGCTACCAGATCCTGCCCAACACCGCCGGATGCTACACGGCGGAGGAAGCGATCCGAACCTGCCGCCTCGCCCGCGAAGTCGGCGTCGGCGACATGGTCAAGCTCGAGGTAATCGGCGACGACAAGACGCTGTTCCCCGACGTTCCCGCGACCATCGAGGCGGCGAAAATCCTCGTTAAGGAGGGCTTCAAGGTTCTTCCGTACATCACCGATGATCCCGTCGCGTGCCTCAAGCTGCAGGAAATTGGGTGCGTCGCCGTGATGCCGCTGGCGGCGCCGATCGGCTCCGGCCTCGGCATCCGCAACCCCTACAACCTCGCGATCATCGTCGAACAGGCGCGAGTCCCCGTCATCGTCGACGCCGGAGTCGGGACCGCATCCGACGCCGCCGAGGCGATGGAGCTTGGATGCGACGGGGTGCTGATGAACACCGCGATCGCGGGCGCGAAGGATCCGATCGCGATGGCGCGGGCGATGAAGCTTGCGGTCGAGGCCGGCCGCCTCGCTTATCTTTCGGGCCGAATCGACAAGAAACTCTACGCGACCGCTTCCAGCCCGATTACCGGAATCGTTCGCTGAGGAGCCCTTGTCCCGCGCCGTCCGATTCCGCATCTACCTGATCACCGACCGCAAGGCCGTCCGCTCCGGGGATCTTCTCGGCGCTTGCGAAGAGGCCCTCGCCGCCGCCCGCGATTGCGCCCCTCCGGGAACGGTCGCGCTGCAGCTTCGCGAGAAGGATCTCGATGCTCGCGAGGTCTATGAACTTGCCTGCCGACTCCGGGAGATAACGGCGCGCGCCGGCTCACCGCTGCTGATCAATGAGCGCGTCGATATCGCGATCGCATCCGGCGCCGACGGCGTTCATCTCCCGTTTGAGTCCATCGGCGCCGGCGCCGCCCGCCGCCTGCTCGGTCCCGACCGTCTCATCGGCGTTTCAACCCATTCCGAGCCCGACATCGTCGCGGCGTCGCGCGAAGGCCAGGCGGACTTCGCCGTCTTCGGCCCGGTTTACGAGCCGCTCTCGAAGGCATCCTATGGAACCGTTCATGGACCGCATCGCCTTTTCACCGTATGCCGCTCCGCGTCGATTCCGATCTTCGCCCTCGGCGGCATCACGCCCGAACGCGCCGCCAGGCTTTTCGCCGATCCGGAAAGCGCGCACCTTGGGGGAGTCGCCGCGATCGGCTCGATAATCGGGGCGCCTTCGCCGGCCGATGCGATGCGCGCGATGGTCAGGGCGATCGAGGCGCGCCCGAGTTCGTGACCGACCGCACCGCTGCGATCAGCGCCGCGGACGTCGGAAGCTCGCGGTAGTAGCGCGACGTGAACAGCCATCGCACCCTTCCCGACGCATCCACGACGAACCAGGCCGGAATCGCATTATCGGGTTCGCCGTTGCGATGATGCTGCACGAGGCCGAGCGGGCCAAGCAGCGTCTCATGCTCATCGCTCAGCAGCGGAACATCCGAGTGCAGCCATCCGGAAAGCATCCTCGAACGCTCGACCGGATCCGTGCTGATAGCGATCACTCCCGCGCCGTCCTGCCGCAGCTCTTTCCGGATGGCGCCAAGATCTGCGATCTCGTGACGTGAGAACGGGCAGAAGTCGCCGCGATACACGCAAATCAGCGTGGCCCTGCCATCCGCGGTCGCGGGCCAATCGCGGATCTTGCCGGTCTGATCCGGGAGCGCGAACGAGGGAAAGCGATCTCCTCTGGCGATCGTCAGCTTGAAGGGAGGATTGAGCGTTCCCCTGAGCGTGTAGCCGGCAAACCGGCCGCCGCCGATTCCCACCGCCGCGCCGGCCAGAAACGCCAGCAGCGAAAAACCCAGCTTCGCATGCGGCGAGCGGATTCCCATCGCGGTCCGAATCGCCGCCAGCATCACGACCACCGCCGCCGCAATCGCGACATACGCCGGCCACGGCACCCGATCGTGAATTCCAAGCGATTCCGACGACCAGAAATGCAGCAGCACCCATTCGTAAATCCCGAAGCCCCCGGCCGTCATCAGCAATGCCGCGACCGCGCGAAGCGGCTGAAACGGAGGAACTCCAATGGGTTCGACCGCGCCGCCCGCTTCGGCGTCGCTCTCGGATGCGGCCGCGGTCGCGTCCATGGCTTCCCCTTCGGACCGCATCAGCTCGGCAGCATTTCCTTGAGCTTCGCCACGGTCAGAAACTGGACGCCCGATTCCTTCCATTTCGCTCGAACCGCATCCGCATCGATGCCTACATCCGCGGTCGCATCGAGCACCACGCTGAGCTTCGGCCCGATGCGGATCAGCCCCTCGACCGCGTGAGCCACGCAGATTTCGGTGTAAACGCCGTACACCACGATGTCCTGGTACGGCTTGAGGAGCATGCGCAGGATCGAGCGGGCATGGCGGTTTCCAAAGAACACATCGAATTCCTGCTTCTCGAAAACGATTTCACCCGGATGATTGAGCGCGGCCTGTATCTCTTCGGAACTCAGGGGATGGTTCGGGATGAGGAGTGGATTGAGCGGTTCGGTCTCCGGGATCTTCTTCTGCCCCTCCGTGCCGTCCATGCAATGGTCGTCGTACTTGCCGCCGTTGCGCTTCAGTTCCGGATCGCCGGGAAAATGGCGATCGACCGAGCATACGATGCGGATATGATTTTCGCGCGCGATCCTCGTCAGCTCCGCTAGCGCCGGGATTATCTTCTCCGCCCCGGGCACGTAGAGAGCGCCTCCCGGCAGGAGAAAGTCGCGCTGCGTGTCCACGTCATAGAAAATCGTCGTCTCGGGTTGCATGGCAAAAAAACAGGATGGCGCCGCGCCGGCTGCCGATTCCCCCTTTGCTTTCGAGTCTATTCAATTTCCAGGAAGGTTGGAAAACGGAACTTAGAAATGGCCCGGCTCGTGTTCGCGGCGGCTGTCGCGTTCGAGCTGCACGGTCATGTGATGGATGTTGAACTTGTTCCGCAGCAGATGCGACATGTCAGACAGCACCCGATCCTGGTCAGCGGCGCTCGTCACCACGCAATGCGCCGACAGCGCAACCTCCCGCGTCGTCAGGCACCATACGTGCAGGTCATGGATCTCCTCGGTCCCCTGCACCGCGAGCAGATCCTCCCGGAGCTGATCGAGATCGATGTGCGCCGGCACCGATTCCATCAGCACGTCCACGCCCTCGCGCACCAGTCCCCACGAGCCGTAAAGCACGAGCGCGCCGATCACGAAGCTGACCACCGGGTCCGCGCGCGTCCATCCGGTGAAATACACTAGCGCGCCGGCAATCAGCACGCCGATCGACCCGATCAGATCCGATATCACGTGCAGAAAGACCGCCCGTATCGCCATCCCGCTGCGTCGTCCGGATCCTCCCCCTTCCGCCGCCATCCACGCCGAAAAGGAGTTCACCGCGATTCCCACCACCGCCACCGCCATCACGCCAAGCCCGCCCACCTCCTCGGGGTGGCGCAGGCGCCGCGCGGCTTCCACCCAAATGAATACCACGAGAAGCCACAGGAACAGCCCGTTCAACAACGCGCCCAGGATCTCCGCGCGCAGATAGCCGAAGGTCTTCCCCGCCGTCGCGGGCCGCGTCGAAATCCACAGCGTCAGCAGGCTCAGGCAGATCGCCGCGATGTCCGTCATCATGTGGACGGCATCGGAAAGCAGGGCAAGGCTGTTGGTTATCCAGCCGGCGGCGAGTTCCGCAAAGAAATAGACCGTCGATACGGCCAGAACCGCGAGCAGCCGGCGCCGATCCGACCCGGCGGCGATGTGTGAGTCATGCGCGTGCACGGCGCGAATCGGATTTTCGCCGGCCCTCGGGCCGCGCGCGTTCAGTCATACCGGATCAGCGACGAGCAGTTCACCGGAGCAAGGCGGGAGCGTCCCCCCAGCGCCGTCAATTCGATGATAAATGAACATCCGACCACCTGTCCTCCCATCTTCTGGGCAAGCTTGATGGCGGCCGATGCCGTTCCGCCGGTTGCCAGAAGATCGTCCACGATCAGCACCCGCGAAGCCTCGCGGATCCCGTCGCGATGCATCTCCAGCGCGGCGCTTCCGTATTCGAGATCGTAGCTTTCGTCGATGGTCTCGTAGGGGAGCTTGCCGGGCTTGCGCGCTATCGTGAAGCCCACTCCCAGCCGATAGGCGACCGGCGCGCCGATGATGAATCCTCGCGATTCGATCCCCAGCACCATGTCCACCGATCCCAGGTACTGCTCCGCCATCCGGTCGATAACCATCGCGAACGCGCGTGCGTCCGCAAGCAGCGGCGTGATGTCCCGGAACATGATTCCGGGCCTGGGGAAATCCGGGATGTCCCGGACATACTTCTTCAGATCTTCGTTTGTCATTACGCTAAAGTCTTTCCAGCACAGGATCGCGCGGGCGACCGCCGCGAAGAGAACAGAATACCCCCGCAGGAGCTAAAGAACAATTTTTGATGTCTTGTCGCGCGGGATTAATCCGGCCGCCCGGCCCATGAGCGAAAGCCGGCTATCTCTCAATGGCGACGGCGCGGCTTCTTTCCCTTTGCCTGGATCTTGCGCAGGTACTCGTCGAGACGATCGAGGCTTTCCTCCCAGAAACGCCGATACTGCTCGATCCAATCAGCCGCGTCCTTGAGCGGCGCCGCTTCCAGCCGGCACGGTCGCCACTGGGCCTCCCGCCCCCTGCTGATCAGCCCCGCTCGCTCGAGCACCTTGAGATGTTTCGAGATGGCGGGAAGGCTCATGTCGAACGGTTGCGCCAGTTCGGTGACCGAAAGCTCGCCCATCGCGAGGCGGGCGAGGATCGCCCTTCGGGTGGGATCGGCCAGCGCCGAGAAAGTGGAGCTGAGAGTATCCGTTGACATTCCGCAAGCCGCCTAATCTTAGATAACTATATGGTTAACTACGGGGCGGCCTCACGTCAACCCGCCCCCCCCGCCGCCCTCACAACCCGCCCTGTTCCGCGTAGGTGATTCCCGGCGCCGCCGGCGGCTCGGGCAGATATGCGAGCGGGTTGCGGGCGACATTCTCGTGCCGCACCTCGAAATGCAGATTCGCACCTGTCGTGCGCCCGGTGGTCCCGATTCGCGCGATCGTCTGCCCGCGCGCCACTCGCGCGCCCTCGCTCACCAGGTTCACCTCGTTATGCCCATATACGGTGGCATAGTCGCCGCCGTGACTGATGATCACCGTGTTGCCGTAGCCATGAAGCTGCCCCGAGAAGATCACGACGCCGCTTTCCGCCGCATGCACCGGAGTCCCCTGCGGCGCCGCGATGTCGATTCCTTCGTGCATCGCGCCGTTGCGGATGCCGAATCCCGACGACACCGTTCCATCGCTGACCGGCCATGAGAACTGCCTCGATGCCCGCGGACCGTGATACGGGAATGCGCCGGACGCGCCCGCGTACGCAGGGGTCTTCGGCCGATATGAACCCGGAATCACCAGGACCTGTCCCACACGCAGGTCGCGCGGGTCGGAAAGCCCGTTCGCATTCATCAGGGCGCCCACGCTGACTCCGTACCTGGTCGCGATTCGATAGATCGTGTCGCCCGCCTTGACCGTGTATGTGCTCTGAGCCGTCGCCGAGGGGTAACGACTAACGGTCGATGCGCCCGTGCCGCCGCATCCTGAAACGGCGACCGCCGCCACAAGCGCAATCGTCGCGTATATCGATGGCGCGTTCGCGCGCCCCGTGCGCTTCACCACCCCGCCCCGCTGACACCTTTCGGGTCCTTCAGCCGGGACCCCGCGCAACCACGCTAATCACGGAATCCGTGCTTCCCCGTCATCTTCACGTACCGGCACTCGCCGAAGTACTCCTCCTGCCAGTGTCCGTTCTTCAGGCTGATCCGAACGAGCGTCTGCAGTTCGTCCTCCCCGATAGGCGCCACCAGCCGCCCGCCGGGGGCTAGCTGCGAAAGCATCGGCATCGGAATCCCCGGCATCGCCGCACTCACCACGATCGCATCGTACGGCGCCGCCTCCGCATATCCCTCCGAACCGTCGCCAAGCACCAAATGCAGATTGCGATAGCCCATAGACGCGAGGATCACTCGCGCCCGCTCATGGAGATGCTCGATGCTCTCGATCGAATAGACCTCGCGGGCGAGATGCGACAGCACTGCGGCCTCGTATCCCGAACCCGTGCCCACCTCAAGAACCTTTTCCGTTCCCGTGAGCGCAGCGGCCTCGCACGTCAGCGCCACCATGTAGGGTTGCGAGATGGTCTGCGAACTGCCGATCGGCAGCGGCCCGTCGTCGTAGGCGTGCTCCGCGAATTCCGGCGGGAGAAAGCGATGCCGCTCCACCGCGCGCATCGCCGCCAGCACCCGCACGTCGCTGATACCACGCGCCTCGAGTTGCTCCTGCACCATCCGCGCGCGCGCTTCATTGAGGTCCGTGCCCATACGAAGCATCCCAATTATATGCGCGGCGACCGGGGCGCGTAAGGCTGCGCAGCGCGCTCCCGGCGGGGAGTGCCGATCCTTGCGATTTCATGGCGCGGCCGACGGAAGGCCCATTGATGCAGGGCCGCGACCCCCGCACGAATCCTCCGCTCACGGTCGCCGAGCCGGCCCACTCCAAAAAAACCCCATGCGACTCTAGTAAAGTAAAGTCATTTATAATATAGACAAGTCGTTTCATTTGCGTCCGACGGCACCTCCGGCCCGGCCGGCCGAATGCACCGGCCCGCCGCGCGTGGACTTGCAGGGGTGAGCCCCCTTTGGTCGACTGCCGTGATCTTTCCGGCCGCGCCCGGCGGATTCTACCGCAGAGAACGAGACGCGGGTTATACGCGCCCGCCTGATCCCTGGTTCAGGGGAAGGGAAACAAAGAATGAGACCTGCACGATTGGCAATGATCGTGGGCGGGATATGCCTGCTCACCGCGGGCCCCGCAAGCGCGGGGCCCGCCAATAGGAAACTTCATCACCAAAGCAACGATCGCTCGCACCACTCCTTTTCGGCTCCCGTCCCGATCAATATCACCGGATTCGGCGCGCCTCTTCCCGCCGTGACCCGTTCCTATGCCGACCTGAAGGCGTTCTCCGAAGGCCAGATCAATTTCAAGGAAGTCGAGACCCTCCCGGACGTCGGTCCCATCTTCAACGGCGTCTCATGCGCCGGATGCCATTCCCAGCCCGCCATCGGCGGCGGCGGATTGTTCATCAACGAAGTCAGAGTGCGCAACAATCAGGCCCCCGGCCCGGTTCATCTCTTCGCCGCCGACAACATGCTGAGAGGGGGATGGCAGACTCAGGGGCCCGCCACGATTTTTCCGAGCGGCGTCGAGTCGGAGCCGCTTGGATGCCAGATTACTTCTCCCGGATGCGCGCTCTCGGCCTGCCAGCAGGAGGAAAAGAGCCGCACCACGTTTGCCTGGAATCTTCCGGTCTGCGATACCACCAGCCCTGACTACGCGGGCGGAGGCAACTGCATCGTGGGCCGCGCCGCCACCGCGGTGTTCGGCTTCGGCCTCGTCGAAGCGGTATCCGACCAGGCTCTCATCCAACTGGCGGACAACGAGCCGGCATCGGTCCAGGGCTCGGTAAAGTTCGTTACTGAATTCGGCCAGCAGCGCGTCGCGCGCTTCGGATGGAAGGATGACCATGCCACCCTGCGCGCATTCTCCGGCGATGCCTACCTCAACGAGATGGGCATCACCAATCCCGACAACTCCGCCGAAATCAGTTCCTGCGCTCTCAACCAATACCAGTTCGGGGTCCTGCTTCAGACCCGTGCCGCGCCCGAGGACGAGACCGAGGGCGACGGCCGAGCCGACATCGATCGTTTTTCCGACTTCATGCGCGCCCTGAGCCCGCCGCCCGTTCTTCCCTTTACCGAGTCGGCTCGCTTCGGAAGCCGCCTGTTCGATCAGCTCGGATGCGGCGGATGCCATACCGCGACGCTGACCACCGCCCCCAATCCGGCATCTTTCATTCCGCCGACCACCGGCGGAATTCCGATCAGTTCCTCTCTCAACCACGCCCTCTCCTCGCAGGTGTTCCATCCATACTCGGACTTCCTCCTGCACGACATGGGATCGCTCGGCGACGGAATCACTTCGGGCAGCGCGGGTCCGACCATGATGCGGACGGCGCCGCTGTGGGGCTTGCGCGCCAAGTCCACCTTCCTCCACGACGGGCGCGCCGCCGATATCGCGACCGCAATCATCCTCCACGACGGACAGGGCAAGACGGCGTCCCAGGCCTTCCAGGCGCTCTCCGCGAGCCGGCAGCAGGCCCTGATCGATTTCCTGAGCAGCATCTGACCCGCCGTTTAACGCGCGGCGGCGGCAGGCGTACTTGCGCCGCCCGCCGCCGCGCATCGCTAGTCGCCGTGGTTTGAAAATTCCTCGGCGATTGTGTTAGGCCGACTCGTGAGATGCCGCTGTAGTTTTCTCTTGCGGCGCAAGGCGGTTGGCCATGTCCCGAAAGCCCGGAGATTGGCGCGAACAAACCGTCTCGGTCGATGGAACCGACCTGGTTGTCGTCACGGGAGGTTCCGGCAGACCCCTGCTCGTCCTTCACGACGAACTCGGCAATCCCGGGTGGCTCAGATGGGTGCGTGAAACCGCCGCCCGCCGCACCGTTCTCATCCCGCTCCATCCCGGCTTCGGACGCACCCCGCGCGCCGAATGGATGCGCTCGATGCGCGATATGGCGGGATTCTACGCGCGCTTTCTCAAGGACAACTCGCTCGCCCCAATCGACGCCGTCGGCTTCTCGCTCGGCGGATGGATCGCCGCCGAGATGGCGGCGTCGAATCCCGGGCAGTTCCGCAGGATGGTGCTGGTCGGGCCCGCCGGAATCAAACCGCCCAAAGGCGACATCCTCGACGTGTTTCAACTGATGGCGCCGCAGCAGGTGATCGCGAGCGTGCTCGATCCCGCCCATACCCCCGAATTCGCCGAACTGTACGGCGGACCGATGGCTCCCGAGCAGTTCGAGATGTTCGAGGAGGCGCGCGCGCAAACCGCCCGCCTTGCATGGTCGCCCTACATGCACAACCCCACGCTCCCCCATCTGCTCGGCATCGCCGCCGGGCTTCCGACCCTCATCATTTGGGGACGCCAGGACGCGGTCGTGCCGATGAGCGCCGGCGAGGCTTACCGCGATGCGATCGGCGGCGCCCGGCTGGTCATCTTCGACAATTGCGGGCATCGCCCCGAAATCGAAAAGACCGCGGACTTTCTCCGCGAGCTCGCGGCATTCCTGGGAGACTAAAGGACCGAGGAGGTGCGGCCATGCACGTCATGTACTTCACCGAACGCCCCTATCGTCATGTCCCCAACGATGAGGTCATCCGCAACGGATTCTTCGGCATCCCCAACAAACACTTCGATCCCGTAAAAGGCTCGCAACTGCTCAACGAATACCTCGACGAGAAGATCCTCGCCGAGCAGTTGGGCTTCGACGGCGTCATGCTCAACGAGCATCACGACACCGCCTTCTGCATGGGATCGGTGATGAACGTCGAAGCCGCCATCCTCGCCCGCATCACCGAGCGCGTCAAAATCGTGCTGCTCGGAAACCCGCTTCCCGTCGTCGGCAACCCGCTTCGGCTTGCCGAGGAACTTGCGATGATCGATATGATCTCGCGCGGACGGCTGGTCACCGGATGGGTCCGCGGCGCGGGCAGCGAACAGTTCGCCACTAACGCCAATCCCGGTTACAACCGCGAATACTTCAACGAGGCGCACGAAGTGGTGGTGCAGGCATGGACCCGCCCAGGGCCATGGCGCTACGAAGGCAAGCA
>Ga0070740_10006244_pt1 | contig 10565 bp, 11 predicted proteins | sample Coa_R2_FD_67286 | JGI IMG/M metagenome (GOLD analysis project Ga0070740, IMG submission 67286) | Surface soil microbial communities from Centralia Pennsylvania, which are recovering from an underground coalmine fire - Coalmine... | ecosystem: Environmental > Terrestrial > Soil > Unclassified ...
CGAGAATCAACACCGAGAGGAACCGCTCGGCGCCATGGAAGATCGAAGTCATGTCTTTTGAGCCCACGACTTCCGCTCCGCCTCGGGCGCTGCGCCGTTCCGGATGTCCGTCGTTCATCCACTCCGCGTCAATCGGGAGTTTTCCGCTGCCGACATGAAGGACGAAGGCGCCGCGGGCCTCGGCGATCCGCGCCCATATCGGGTCGTGGTCCACGTGGCCGGGAGAGCGCCCTGGCGCATCGGAGGGGAGCATGAATATGCGAAGCCCGTCGCGGATCGCTTCGTCAAGCTCCTTCGCGGTGCGCGCTGGATCGTCAAGCACCAGCAACCCCACCGGAACCAGGCGCGTATCATCGCGCGTGTAGTCCTTGATCGCGCGGTTGAATGCGCGCACCCCTGCGTAGCGCAGTTCGACGTCTAGCCACTGGGTCAATGAAGCCGCCGCGAACGACGAAAAAACCATCTGGCGGCGAATTCCCAGCATGTCGAGCACCATCCCGCGTTCCCTGCAATTGAAGGCGCCGAGCGCCGAGTACCACTTGGGGCCGGTGAGGATGCGCTCGCCGAGGGCGGCCAGGCGCGCGACGTGATCGGGCGGATGTGCGCGCGCAGCGCCCTCGGGCATTCCGCTCAGAGTAGCGTTCGTTGCTTCGGGCAGAATCGGCGGCAGCCGATCGCGCATCGACGGGTCGGCGTACGAGCTCAGGAAGTCCGGGAACTCCATGACATGGCTGTCCGCGTCATTCAATGCTCTGGGGGCCATCTTCGCTGTCTCCGAACTTCCGCTTGCGGACGCTAGATGCCTGCGATGCAACCGTCAAGAGACAAGCGCGCTCGGGAAAATCGCTTTCGATGATGGTGGGCGGTGCAGGTTTCGAACCTGCGACCCCCGGCTTGTAAGGCCGATGCTCTACCGCTGAGCTAACCGCCCATGCCAAGGACAGTCGATGAGAATAACAGGAATCGAGCGGCGAAGTGGAATACTTCAGCGCGCGGCGTCCCGTGGGGACACGTCAACGTAGCCCAGCGCCGAATGCATCCTGTAGCCGACCAGATCGCGCAACTGCTTCGAAAGCGTGCGCGCCAGATCGCGCGGCACGTCGATATACTGGTTCTCCTCCTGGCGGAGCCATCCGAGCGAGTACGAAAGGAACACCCCGAATCTCCATTCGTCCGCGGTGCGGTTGGCGCCGGCCCCGTGCAGCGTCCCGCCCATCCACAGGAGCACGGAACCTGCCGGCATTTCGGCCGCGACGACCTCGTCCTCGCGCGCAACCCGTCCGGCGGGCCATCGATGGCTTCCCGGGACCAGGTGGGTTCCTCCGTTCGCCTCGGTGAAGTCGGTCACTGCCCACATGCTCGCGACAATCAGGTTGGGGCGGGGCACCTGGAAGAATCTGAAGGAATCGTCCTCGCGATGGAGCATTTGGACGGTTGCGCCGGGTCCGACCTCAAGGCCCGCCGTGGCGTGAACCTGGTAGGTCGTGCAATTCGGCTTCAGAAATCGATCACATACGGCGATCATCAACGGATGCGTGACGAAGGTCCGAAACGTTTCGGACTTGGCGACGAGCGCGGTAATTCGCCTGGTATTGCCGGGATAGAAATCGGAGGGGCCGCCCGACTCTGCATACTTGCGATTGAGGTTCTGTCCCGCATCGGAGCTTTCAAGGTACGGATCCAGTTCACGCCTGAGCGCCAGACGCGTGGATGGTCCGAACACGCCCGTCACAACCACGCATCCGTCGCGCTCCAGCGCCGCGACGACTTCGGCTTCGGAACTGTTGTATGGCACAACCGGAATCGACGGCATCGGCGGGCCCTCCGCGGCTCTCTGCATCTCCCTTCCAGTCTGGCACGCGGATCCCGCAATCACAAAAGCTCCCGGACCGCCGCAATGCGTGCGCATCCGCCGTTTGAGCATACGGAAACGCTGTAACTATGCTTGCTCGGGCGGCAATTCATGGCCTCGGGCGCTCGCAAAAGGAGATGGTCGGCGGCCATCAGGACCGCATCGACCTTTCCACCCCCGGGCACTTTCACGAAGTCAGCGGAGGAGATCGCGCGAATCATGGCGCGCAAGGACGTTTCTCCGCTGGGGCTCGGCTCGGCCATCAGGATGGTGCAACTGTTCATAAATCGGGCCGGCCGCAAGCTGAGTCCCGAGCGCAGGCGCGAACTCGAAAAGGCAAAGGGAATCCTTCAGCGTAAAAACCGCGAGACGCGTCCGCGCTGAGTGAACACCGATCACGGCGGATCGAACTCCGCGACGATTCTCATAGCGGCTTGAGATACGCCTCTTCGGCGGGATTGTACCCGGCGCCGAGAAGTTCCACGTGCCGGCTGCGAAGCCCAAGCCGCCACGCCGCGCTCATCGCGAGGTTCCGGAAGGCACAGACCATCGGTGACTCCAACGATGCCATCGCGCCCATCCGATGCGACGTCGATTGAATCCGCGTCACGAACGTCCGACGTATCGATTCGTACTTGCGAGCGATCTGTTCGAGCGCGCCCAGGCCGGCTTCCTCCAAAAGCCTGACCAGCACCATCGCATCGACCATCGCGGAATTCGCTCCCTGCCCGAGATTCGGCGTCATCGCATGCGCGGCATCGCCGGCCACGAACACGGGAGGTCTCGCCCACAGGTCGAGCCTTACTTCCCGCAGCTCGTCGTAGCTTGCGCGGCTCCAATCCGGAACGGCACGAAGAAGCCCTACGACTTCCTCTCCGAACGCGCTCCAGGAATCGATCCATCCTTCCAGGCCGCCGGTCATGATTTCTTCCCATCCTCCGATCGGGATGCTGCAGAAGAAGTAGGTGCGCTCCTCCGGCAGGGGGCAGATTCCGAATCGCCGCCCGTCGCTGCCCCATATTTCCCTGATAGTGCTGTTTTGGGAGGGGCGTTCGGCGATGACTCGCAGATAAGCCTCTCCGATCACTCTTTTGTGAGACATGATTCCCGCGCTCTCCCGCGTCGCGGAATGGATTCCGTCGCATGCGAGCACGACCTCCGCACGATGGCGGTTGCCGTTCTCGAATGTCAGGTCGGCCCGGCGGTCCGCGACGGTCAGGGAGACGAGGCGATGGCCAAATCGGACGTCGAGGCCTTTGGCCCGTGCCGCATTGAGCAGATACTCGTGCAGCGCGTAGCGCATCACAACTCCGCACCGGTTCTGCGGCACGTCGAGGCGCGAGTAATCGACTTCACCGAGAGTCGCGCCGTCGTTGGCAAGCAGAAACAAGCGCTGGGTGGCCATAATTTTCGACTCAAAGCTGTCCAGTAACCCGAGCGCATCGAGCACCCTTAGTCCGTTGCTGTGAATCAGGATACCGCCGCCGATCTTTTTGAAGTTCTCGGCCTGCTCGAAGACGACCGCCTCGATCCCGGCCTGATTTGCGGCAAGCGCCGCCACTAGGCCCGCCGGTCCTCCGCCGACAATCGCGATTTGCATTTGGGCATCCGGCTCCTTTCGCCCGATTGCTCATTCAAAGGATAACTACGCGGCGTCACGCCGCATGGCGGCTTAAATCAGCGGCTGCCTGCCCTCAGCCAGTTCCAGAGGCTCACGGTGATCGCGGCCTTCACGCTGATGAGAATGCCCGCCAACGAGATAGTCCATCCGAGGGCATCACCAAGCCCTGAATACAGGGCACCGCGGCCGAGCACGATGGGCACGCCGGCCACCATGCTTGCGTACGGGAACCCGAACTCGAACGCTCGTGAACCGCCCTGCCGCGACCATCTGCGGCGAAACGCCCGTATCGAAGAACGGCCATTGATGCATCGGAGACGGCTCCCGGTCGAGACTCATCGAATATTGAACAGCGGGAGCAGGACCTCGACAAGAATCAGCAAGGCGACCGCGAATTCAAGCAGCAACAGCCTGCGATCTCGCGCCACGTCGACGACCAGCTCGAGAGCTTCCTGAACGCTGCGAAGTTTCGATTCCAATGCGGCGTAGCGATCGGCAAGGTCGAATTCCATCCGCAAATCGTCGTAAATCCGGTCCATCGCCGGGTCTTCCCACGTCGCATCAGGCTTGTCGAGCAGATGGAGCACCGAGAGGACCTCGTTGCGATTGGCGATGGCTTCGCCGATGAATCGGATCAGCGGCTTGGTTCGAAGCGGCACGGTACCGGTCTCCTCCATCCGCTGGACCATCCGGCTGGTGCGCGCAAGCAGCGAATCCACGACCTGCTCGTAGTACTCCATCGCGGCGCTTTGCGCGACCGTTAGTGCAACCACTCCCGCGCGCGCCGTGGTCAGCCTGTCAACCCGCAGGTTCCCGTCGCCGAGACCGACGGTACATTCCGGGTCCTCGATCAGTGAATAGTCTTCGCGGACGATTTGCGTGCGCAGTCCGGGATGGGCCCGTTCGAGGCGAGCAAGTTCCTGCTCGCGCCGCGGCTGCGGCACATTGTGAAACACCATAGCTCCGAACGGATATATGTACACACCTCCGCCGGAATCGACCGGAAAGTACAATTCATGCGACGTGACGTGGGCCTCCGGGTAGTACGGCGTCAACTCCCTAAGCGACAGATTTTCCACGAACGCGATAGCGTAAAACTGATGAGTCCGGTCCGCCATGGCACGCGCCATAGTAGCGCGGCATCGGGCGCGGGAACATGCGCCGCCGGCGAGCTTTCGGCCCGAAGGGGCGCGGCGGCTGGATTCATCCAAGACCCGTATGAAAAGATGCTTGCGCCGCTTTGGTTGGAGCAGGGGAGATTCTTGCGCTCGCCCGAGCCCTGCGACGCGTATCGTGATATGCATCCCGGCCGGGACGGCCAGGAAAGAGGCGATGTTCTGGCAGCCTGCAGCGGACGGCGCGTTGTCGATCTTTGATGCGGTTTCGGTCCTGGCGATTGCACGTTCGAGGAACACTACCTGTCGGTCGCGGTCTCACTCGTGCTGTCCGGCAGCGTCCATTACAGGTGCGCGCAAGGCGCTTCGCTGATGCTGCAGGATGCGAACAATTCAGCCCGGCGGGTCCGCACCTAAGGCGCGCGTCGGAGGTCCTTCTACCGATCCACAGAGATCCTGCGCGCGCTCATCACCTTCGAGGAACCTGCCAGGAGCTCGGGTCTAAGCAGGTATCGCTTCCTGAGGGTTTTTCAAGGCGGTCACCGGCGCCACACCCCATCAGTGGCTGCTTCGCGCGCGCCTGCGACAGGCGGCCCATCTGCTGACATCGACGAGAGAGCCGGTCACTCAGATTGCGCTCGACTCGGGGCTCGAGGGTTTGTCGAACTTCATCCGAAGTTTTCGCTCGGAATTCGAGAAATCGCCGCGCGAGTCCGCGCCCGCGGATGACGCTCCGCCGCACTTGGGAAGTCCACCCCTCCGGGGCGCGGCTTGAGGGCCCCGTGCTTGAGTTAAGCTGAATGGCTTCTGGTCCGGCGAGCTGGCGGGACCGCCCTGACCAAACCGCCCGCCTTACCGAGTCTCTTTTGCCAGCGCCTGCCGAATCGCCATCAACACGAAAAGGAAATCGCGGGCGCTGCCCACAGTTCCCATCATGTTGATTCGCTTGAGCGCGCTCATTTCCTCGGAAGTGATCCGGTATTGGCGGATTAGCGCGCGGTTCTCGGAAAACTCCTTCCAAGCGCTGCGCCGCTTTTCCCCGGCGCGCTGCTTTCCGCCGTCGACCATTTCCCGTGTCTCAGGATAGGCGAGCATGAGCAGCTCGGAACGCGCCAACCCGAGAACCTCGCCGAGGCGGTTCAGGACCGTGATTGAGGGACGGCGCTGATCCTTCTCGAGATAACTGATGTACGAAGCTTTTACGCCGAGCTCACTTGCAAGCTCGCGCTGGGTGAGTCCGAGGGCGATCCGTTGGCTTTTGATGGAAGATCCGAAGGTCACATCGCTTGAACTTTTCTTTCGCATAACCTGTCAGTCAGTCTCACTCGACGTAGTCAGTATGCTTCAATAAGCATGGATGCGCCAGCACTGCCAGTCATTATTTAAGCGCGAATTCCGGATTCGCGTTCGTCGATAACCAGAGCGCCGCCGAATGGTGGTGCGAACTTGATCGATGGCGCGTCAGTCTGGGTTGCCTAAGCTTGCCGTTGCCGCATCACGACCAGCATTGATGCATTGCGCGGCACTTGGTCGTCAATACCGCTCAGTAGGCTAAGGCCGTTGACTTTCCCTCCAATCAGCTCTCACGCCAACACTCCTTGCTTCCTGCGTGGGAAGGCCAGCTTGCGCATCCTGGGCGGAGGTCCGTCGATGAAACCTACAGCGTTGAGATAAAGGTCGCCGCCCAGCAGATGGCGTAGAGTGGGGTTCGCCCGCTCCCATACCTGTGGCCGTACAGACACCAGACGATTCTCCTGTACTCGGAGAAACGGCCGCACGCCGCGCAGCCTGCGGACGACCTCCACCACCGGAGGAAATTGAACGATTTCCTCGAACAGCTCCCCCTTGTTCACAAGATTGAATACGCGTTGGTTGGCTCCCTCGGATTCGAGAAAGGCGGTTCCGGCTTCGCGCTCCTCGCGGTTGAGCTCGTCTAACCGCACCCTGATGCGGCAGAGGAGGTCAGGCGCCATGACCTCGCGCATGATCGCAATTCCGTCGCGCTCGACGGTCGCCGCGACCGCTTCGACGTCCACATTCATCAGTCAATCATCCGTACTGAACGCTCGTTTAATATTCCAGACCGGCGGAAAAATTCAAGGTGACTTACGGGGCGAAAGAACGGCCGCAATTCCCTCAGCGGGTCAGCAGCACGTACGCCGATCCTCCGACCAGCACCAGGATTCCGGGATTGACGTGCCGCCACAGAAGCGTTGCGGTCACGACGGCCGCGATCGCGATCGCCGCGAAATCGGGCGTCTGGTCGCTTACATGCACCAGGCTGAGCTTCGCGATCGCATAGGTGCCCGCGAACATCAGCCCGATCGCCACGGGCGCAAGACCCTGCTGGACCGACTGGCGCCACGGAGAACCCGCAAACCGAATCCACAGCCGGTTTGCCGCCAGCGTCAGCACACAGTCCGGCAGGAAAAAAGCGATTCCTACCACCACCGCGCCGATCGCTCCCGCAAGCCGGTACCCAATCAGCAGCACCATCATCATGTTCGGGCCCGGCGCCACTTGGCCGATGCTGTAGATGTCGCGGAACTGCTTGTCGGTGAGGTTGAACCAGTGAACCGTCGCATGCTGCATCTCGGGTAGAACCGCGGTGCCGCCGCCGACCGCCAGCACAGATAGCATCACGAATACAAGCCCAAGCTTTATCAGTTGCCAGTTCATCGCGTCTCCATGCTAGCGGCGATAGTGGTTGTGCCTCGGTCCGCGATGAAACGGCAGATGCTCGGGTGCCTGCGGGCGTGCGGGATGCGGTCGATACAGCCAAATCGACAGGGTTCCGATTCCGATCAGCACCCAGGCGAGCGAAATCTTGAAGACGCTGACGGCGAGAAACGTGGCGAGCACGATAAAAAGATCCGGAAACTTGGAGATCTGCTGCTTTCCGAGTTGAAGCGATACCACCAGCAGCAGGCCCGCCGCCGCGGCGGCGATTCCCAGCAGAAAGTGGCTCACCGTCACGTTGTGCCGGCTCTGGTTCCACAGCAACCCCAGCACCATCACGAAAACCGCCCCGGGCAACATCAGTCCCGCCACGGCCGCGGCGGCGCCGGGAACGCCCCGGAGGTCGTCGCCGGTGATGACGGCGATGTTGACGGAGTTCAGGCCGGGCAGGGTTTCGCTTATCTCCAACGCGCTCATGAAGTCCTCGTCGCTGAGCCATCCGGAGCTCCGCACGAGATATTCGCGGAGATACGCGACCACGCCGCCGCCAAAGCTGATCGCTCCGGCCATGAAAAACACCTTGAAGATCTCGCCAAGCGGAACGCTTGCTGCCTTTGAAGTGGCATTAGAGCTCGCCGTGCCTGATTGCTGTGGTGTCACCGAATCCATGCTTCCTATGGAGTTTGACCGAAGGGACTTGCCCGCGTTACTCCGCCCATCCGACTACCAGTACCGGCACAGAGGGTCAATTGCGGCTATCGTACTCTCGATCAATACAGGGTCTCCGCGCGCCTTGCGGGTGACACGGCCGGCGGCGGGGGGATGTTGATTTGACCTCGCAATAGGCGCAATCACCGATGCATGGACACCAATGCATCGCTATGGGCGCGTCTTCAGGCGGCGGTTCCCAGGGGCGTCAGCATCTCGCTGCCGGTCTTTGCTGTCTTTGCCGAAAATGCGGAGATTCGAGACATCGACGGTCACTCATACATCGATTTTGCCGGCGGAATCGGCGTGCTCAATGTCGGTCATCGTCATCGCCGGGTGATAGACGCCGCCGAGCGGCAGATGCGCGCGATCACGCACGCCTGCTTCCAGGTAACCCCGTACGAATCCTATGTGCGTCTTGCCGAGCGTCTCAACGAACTTGCTCCGGGGGACAAGCCGAAAAAGACCATCTTCCTGACCACCGGCGCCGAGGCGATCGAGAATGCCGTCAAGATTGCCCGCCACGCGACCGGACGTCAGGCGATGCTCTCGTTTGGCGGGGCTTTTCACGGGCGCACGATGATGGCGCTGGCCCTGACCGGAAAGGTCACTCCATACAAAACCGGCTTCGGCCCTTTTCCGGCGGACGTCTATCACGTTCCTTTTCCCGACGAGTTTCGGGGTGTCGGGGTCCGCGACGCGCTTCGCGCAATCGACGAACTGTTTCATTCCTCCGTCGCCCCGGACCGTGTCGCCGCTGTAATCGTGGAGCCCGTGCAGGGAGAAGGCGGCTTCAATGTCGCGCCTTTCGAGTTTCTTCGCGAACTCCGCGCCCTCTGCGATCGCCACGGTATCCTGCTCATTGCCGATGAGATCCAGACTGGTTTCGGGCGCACGGGAAGGATGTTTGCGATAGAGCATTCCGGAGTTGTTCCGGATTTGATTACGGTGGCCAAGAGTTTGGCGGGCGGCTTTCCGCTTTCGGGCGTGATCGGGGCGGCCGAGATCATGGACAGCGTGGCCCCCGGCGGACTTGGCGGAACCTACGCGGGAAACCCGATCGCGTGCGCCGCCGCGCTGGCGGTTTTGGACGTGATGCGCGACGAGGACATCCTTGGGCGCGCCGCCGCCCTCGGCGTCCGCGTACGCGAGAGGATGCTGGCGATGGCGCGGGATCCGAGATTCGGCTGTATCGGCGACGTTCGCGGTCTCGGCGCGATGCTCGCGATCGAGTTGGTCAAGGAGCGCGGCTCGCGCGAGCCCGCGACCGACCTTGCCCGCAGGACCGTGCTCAAGGCCGCGCAATTCGGGCTTATCATCCTCGCCTGCGGGCAGCACTCCAACGTCCTGAGAGTGCTGGTGCCGCTGACGGCGTCGCTTGAAACCGTGGACGAGGGACTGAGCATCCTGGAGCGAGCGCTCGAAGAAGCTCAGAGATAAGCGCTCAGCCCCCAAGGCTGCTTGTTCAGCGATGCGGCGGATGTTAGCTTCGCCGATTGGTCCCGGCCGCGTGCGGCGCGGCGAGGGGCGGCCTGTGGAGATTTCTTCGTAGATATGCGCCGCGGAAAAAACGCCCTTCCCGATTTTCTTGGCATCGGTCCCGGGCGCACCGGAACGAGTTGGCTGCACGAAGTGCTCGCCGGACACGCGGACCTTCCCCGCGGGGTCAAGGAGACCCAGTTCTTCAATCATTGCTACGACAAGGGGATCGACTGGTACGCCGCTCACTTCAGCCACGCGCGTGGCGACCGTCCGATCGGCGAGATCTGTCCCTACTTTGTCGATCCGAAGGCCGCGGCGCGGGTCAGGTTTCATCTTCCCGACTGCCGGCTCGTCGTATGCTTTCGCGATCCGGTCGAGCACGCATACTCGAACTACAAGCTTCTTATCGCATATGCATGGGCGCGCGGCTCTTTCGAAGAGGTGCTGGAAGCCCGCCCCCATATCGATCGCGGCAACCAGTATGCCTCGGGGCTGCGGCGATGGCTCGATGCGTTCGGGCCGGAGCGTATCCTGATCACTTGGTACGAGGATCTGTCGTCGGACCCGCAAGTCTACCTCGACCGCATATGCGATTTCACCGGCATAGAGCGGTTCAAGCTGGACAGCGGTCGCTTCGCGCGCCGGCGCGTCAACGAGTTTAAGGGACCGCCGCGAAGCCGCAAGCTCGCTCAGAACGCGCGGCATCTCATGTACTGGCTGCGCGACAAGCGCGCCTACCCCATCATCAACGCATTTGAGCGCGCCGGACTGTGGAGCTTCTGTTTCAGCGGAAGCATTCCGTACCCGCGCCTTACGGCAGAGCAGGATGCGCGGTTGCGCCAGCGCTACCTGCCCGAGGTGGAGGCGCTGGAGAAACTGCTCGGATGCGATCTCTCGCGATGGAAGCGTCCGCGCGAGGCGAGGGCGGCATGAGCGAGACGAGGTGGGGACGGCTGCCCGACGCGCTTGCGGTGGGGCCGGCACGCACCGGCACCACGTGGCTCCATGACAAGCTTGAAGGCCACGTCGATCTTCCCCGAAACATCAAGGAGACCCGCTTCTTCGAGCGCAATCATCCGCGCGGGATAGAGTGGTACGCGAGCCTATT
>Ga0070740_10006245_pt1 | contig 10563 bp, 9 predicted proteins | sample Coa_R2_FD_67286 | JGI IMG/M metagenome (GOLD analysis project Ga0070740, IMG submission 67286) | Surface soil microbial communities from Centralia Pennsylvania, which are recovering from an underground coalmine fire - Coalmine... | ecosystem: Environmental > Terrestrial > Soil > Unclassified ...
TGCGCCGCGCGCTCGTACCAGTAGCGAGTCGTATCCACCTGCCTTCGTGCGGAAGACTCGCGATGATCTCGTGGATCACGCAGGAAACGAATGGCGACGCCGAACTCGATCCACACGGCCAGCCCGCGCGCCACAAAGCGCTTGGCGCGGTTCTTCGACGTAAATCCAGCACCAGACAGCGGATTTTCGATTCGGATGTTTTTGCGCACGGGTACCGTAGAGCCAAGGGTCGGGTTGCGGGTATGCCCGCAAGGGAACTACGGATTTGTGGGGTGCGGTAGTTGCGAGAGGCCCGCGCGCCTCTGGGAGACCGCTGAGAAGCGATCTATTCAATCTCTAACACGGCCAGGTGGGAGCGTCAAGGAAAAAACGCAGCGCCGTGATTGTGTTTTTTTCAGGGCCGTCGATTCTGCATGTATAGGAAACTTTTTGTCGTCTCCGTCTCGCGATACGCAGTACGAACGAACATGCCTACCATCGGTCCCATGGCTACCAACCGGCCGTGGGGTGATCGATCGCAATTTGCATGTATAGGGAAACTCTTGTCGTCTCCGTATCGTGATACGAGAGTACAAGCGAGGAAGGCCACCATGCCTACCATGGCTACCAGAGCTACCTCGTTCGAGATTGGACCTGAATTGGACCCAGTTTGGACCCAGTTGATGAGGCCCCTGGGGTTGGGGCCTTGTAAGTGTTTGAGGAATTTGGTCGGGCCGCCGGGATTTGAACCCGGGACCTCTTGCACCCCAAGCAAAATTTGTCAACAACTTACGAGCATCGTATACTGAAAACAAGAGACTTAGCGGCGATGGATTTGGACGCCAAAACGCCACCAAAGGCGATTTCCTGAGGTTCTGGACTCCTGACTGACTCCAACGCCGGCCGTCGCGATCATGGAATCGCACGTGCCTCGCGCGCACGCGCGCGATTGTTCCCGCCTTTCAGATTCCGCTCAGCACGAAGACAAATCGGGTTCTCTATACATGAGATCGATGTGGGCGGGTCGTTGGGAGATCAAGCGTTGGCCTGCCCCTTGCCAACTTTGCGGGACGGGAGGAATTGACTGAGCCCGCCGACTCTGTGCCAGCCGTCGATCCACACGTCCAGCGCGCGGCGCATGGCGGCGGGGAATCCGTCGGCGGCGTCGCCGACAGGTTCCCATACCCAAGCTGTGCAGTCGTCGAAATCCATCCCAGCGACATTGAGAGCTGCCAGTTTCGTCATTGCCGCTCCCGGCTCCTTGATCCAGCAGGACGCACCGACACCTCCGTCATCACCGTCGCCGATCCAGAAATAGAAATAGATACCCCATTTGGCTTCCCAGTCCTCGCCTGGATACTTCAGCCCGACCTCAGCTTCCGAACCATCCCAATTCTGTCCGAAGTTGGCTGGATCGGCATAGGGAGACAAGCCATCGCTGATCTCGGCTTTATCCAGCTTGAGCGCGGCCGCAATGTCGTCGATGCGTTCGTCGACGGCGGCCCGGATTGCATCCTGTACTTCACGCCGGAACTGCATCACGGCAAACAGCGCCTTGTGATAGGACCGGCAGCCTTCCCGCAACAGTTCGCTGTCAGATTGTCGTTTGGCCATGGTGGTCGCCCAGAACCTCTTTAAGATAATCCGCCGTTCGCAGGGAATTCAGCCCGCCACCGCCCAGCGACAGCAGGTTCCGCTCAATCGCACCGCAGAACGCCAAAGTCATCACGGCATCGTACAGCCTTTCAGCGCGCAGCCAGTCGCTGGCCCAAGCTCGCAGACTCAGGGCGATGTGCTTCCAGGCGCAGAACCGGTATGACCCCGGCAGGGGCTCATCCTCCGGGAGATCGATTGCCAGAAGAACCAGCCCGAGTGAGGCTCGCTGCCGCGCTAACCATCTGAGGTAGCGCTCCAATTGATCCTCCACTGGATTGGATTCGGTCTTCACCTCCACGCAGAGCGCGCCCGCCTGCTCATGACGGAGAAGCAGGTCAAGGCGGCCATAGGGTGTAACCACCTCGCGCTCAACCGCCCATTGTTCGTTCAGATCGGGCCGACCGTCCAGTCCAAACAACGGCAGTATCCGCGCGGGATCATCCTGCCGTCCTATGATCCATGCGAGCCAGTCGGAATAGACCTCTTCGCGGTCCCCTGCCAGCCATCGATGCGAACCGATCTCCAGCTTGGCGCTGAGCGGGTCACCGACGCCCGGGAAGAACGAGCGGCTGGATTGTTCGATCAGGCCATCCAGTCGGTGCGCAGCCGAAGCGGCATCTTTCTCGGCCGCCTCCACCATCCTGCGAAGCGGTTCAAGAGGGAGCTCGGGGTTCGTTCCCACGGGCAGCGTGTCGGCGAGATGGGACCACGTTCTGAGGACGGAAGCCAGCGTTCTGGTTCTGGCGCACACCACCTATTATCCGGCTTGGACGGCAATTCTGGACGATGCAATCCGATAGACTGATGCTTTGCGCCATGATGCCGGACAGCAAACGCCGCCTGCTGTACAACTGGCGGGTCGCCCCGAACACGTTCGTGTTCTTCTTCCATAAGGGACCGAGCGAGACTTCGTGGAGCGTCCGCGACTACTCCGTGCCCGGCACGGTTGGGCTCCGGTACGCATCTGATTTCCAGGATGCAGCTGGCCGCATCCCACTGGCGTCCGAGATCCGCGCGGCGGCTGAATACGACTTCCCCGCGCCAGCGCATCCCACTACGGATATCGATCACTGGCACCAGGCAATTATGGCCAAGAACGCCGAGTACCTGGATGACCAAAGCGCGGCGGCGCCGGCGGCGAACATCCTGGTGCCCCAGACGCAGCCGTCCGACGGGACGCCGTCTCCCTCGTTTCCGATCCTGAACCTGCCGAGACTGATGGCCTCACCGAAGGCGCGGAAGCGCGGCGATATCGAGCGCATCCTGCATTCGGAGAACAGCGAGGACTACGTCACCTGGAACTTCTTCCAGTTGCTCGACTCGGTTCCGGCCGCGTGCTGGTGGCCGGCACTGCTAAGGCTGACAGGAGTGACGTCCCTCGACCCCGCGGACGCGCCAGCCGTACGGTTGTGGCAAACCGCCGCCGCCCCCAGGGCATATGAGGCCTTGAGCCGTGAGCGCATGCGGACGTCTGACAATCCCGGCTGGCGCGAACGCAGCCTGGACATGAACCCGGTCGAAGGCCCGTCCGAAATCGACATCACCTTCGAGGGCCGAAGCTACATCATCTATGTCGAGGCGAAGCTGGGCTCCGACATCTCATTGAGCACCACCCACGATCCCGACCGCAACCAGATTGCCCGGAACATCGATTGCGTCCTGGAGGTTTGCGGCAAGCGCCGCCCGGTGTTCTGGATGTTCGTCCGGGACCGCCAACCCACAAGAGCATACGTTCAACTGATGGCTCGGTACCGGACGGTCGCGGAGCTGAACCGCTCGTTGCCGCACCGAGATGCAGCAAGCCTTGAGGAAGTTACCTCCACCCTCGCGGTTGCGACCTGGTCGGAACTGCTGGCCCTCCTGGTCGGCCCGAACCGGATGGGCCCTGAAGCCGAGGTCTATCGAGAACTTCATCGCCGTGTTTCCTTCGCCTGATCTGGTGGAACTGCTTGGGATCGGCGTGCGCGAACTCAACCGGCGGATGGAGGAACCCGTCGCGAGCGGCGTCGCTGAATGAGCCATCCTCGTCTCCAACACCTCCGTGCTCGGTTACCAATCCTACCAGACAGTCAATCGGCAAGCATCGCCGCGCGTCTAGCAGCCTCGAGGGCGGCGGCGATCCGCTTCAGGGTGGACGGGCGCGCGACGGCGCACTCCTTGATTCGCAGCACTGTCCAGCCAGCCTTTCGGAGTCCAGCAGTCACCCGCCGATCACGTCGCTTGTTGTTCTCGATCTTCGACCGCCAGAAGTCCTGATTGCTCCGCGGCAGATACTTGCACGAACACCCGTGCCAGAAGCACCCGTCGACGAATACCGCCACTTTCAGACCGGGCCATGCAAAATCGGGTTTGCCGGCGACGCTCCATTGCTTGCGGTACCCGCGCAGGCCAGCTGCCCACAGGAGTCGTCCGAGTGCGACTTCCGTCGTGCGGTTGCCCTTCGAACGCACCGAAGCCATGATCTTCGAGCGGACTTCGATGGTGACGTGGTCCACCACGGCTGGACCTACCTACCGGAGTATAGCCCGAGGTCGGCCTCTCCGATCTGATCGGATGGCACAAGCCTGTAGTGCTTCTCCTCGACCACCTTTACCTCGCCGGCTTCGATGGTTAGCTCGAATAATGCGATCACGTCGTCGGCCATGAACTGCGCCGACACCGGACGGCACGTCAGGTGCGGAAACTTCTGTTGACAGCACGAAGTGTCCTGCTTCGTTTGCGTGACGCCCAACTGGTCCGAACCGCCTTTGGCCTGAACGGGGATCACGAACTGCTGGCCGTTGCGGTTGACGCCGACGTAGATCTCGTCAACCTCGATCTGGCCGATGCCCTTGACCGTGGTGCGGAGGTGGTTTTGAAGCGAGTACGCCGCGATCCCTAGAAAAATGTCGATAAGGCGGTTGTAGCGGACCTTCGCCAGGAGGGCCTGCTCGTCGCCGAGGGCGTTCGCTGCGATGATCTCCGGCGTCGCGTCGGGGATCTTGATCGCAATAAGGTCCGGCCGCGGAACGATTCGGTTGATGGTGGCGAGTTTGAAGCGGTATCGCGCTCGGCCAGCAAGTTCGATCATCCACTCCATGCCGGCTGGCGCCGTCTGGACGATCTCAGGCGGCAGAGCCGTGCGGAACCGAAACGAGTAGATCGTGTCGCCGAGGTTCTTCGGTAGGTCGATCTTGAGCGACCGCGCGATATCGACGAACTCCTCCCGCGAGAACTCGAACTGCGTCTTGCCGGGCTTGTAATGGCGCTTGAAGATCGCGCCCATGATAGCGGAGTAACGGTTCGGCTTCTTCTCCGGCTGGCCGCCGGATTCCGGATTAGGCATTCGCTGTCTCTGCGATCCGAATACGCTTTGGCACAACGTTCGCCGGCACACCGTACTTGGCTGCGGCGCCGGACATGTCGAGCGATAGCAGGTTCTGTGCGCCCAGTTCAACTTGCCGCTCGGGCTTCCGCGGCGACACATCGAGCGCCTCCACGATCCTGGACGCGACGGCGCGTGCCAGGAGCGGAGGGACGGAGTTGCCGATCTGCCGGAATCCGTGCCACTTCGTGATGTGAAAGCGAAACCAGTCGGGGTACGAGTGCAGGCGCGCAGCCTCGCGCACGGTAATGCACCTGGGCGAGTGCGGATGGATTGGGCGTGGCGATGTGAACGCGCCCCTGTCGCTGGCGGTGCCGGCGCGAATCGTGTTGCAAATCCCTTTCGGATCGAGCTTGAAGAACCGGCTTACCGGCTCGGTCTCCCCGTGTTTGGTGTCCGCGAACCGCTTCTTGGATAGCTCATTGTGGGTCGTTCGCAGGCTCGACGTCAGCACGTTCGGGTCGAAGACGCGAGGGACGGAGAAGTCGTTGGGATCGTCCTCTTCGCCATGCAGCGGGGCGGCATACGACGAAGGCGTCTTGAAGCGCGTGCGGACCCAATCGCGCTCGAGCAACTCTGGGAAGGCGTCGGCTTCCGGCACGTCGCGCAACGCGTCCCACACGGTCGGCGTGTCCTCCAGGAACAGGTCCTCCGGCACGCCGTTAAGGGGCGACGGCGGCCGGTGCGTTGGGCGAGGGTATTCTGGCAGCCGGTATCCTTTACGCGCACCCAAAAGGAACAACCGTTGGCGGTCCTGCGGCACGCCGTGGTGCGCGGCATTGAGCACCTGGTAGTCCTCGACGACGCGATAGCCGTTGGCGCGGAACTCCGCGATGATCTCCTCCAGAAACCGGCGGTGCTGCCCGATGGTTAGCCCACGGACGTTCTCGAAGACGAAGTACTTGGCGCGAAATTCCAGAACGAGCCTGACGAAGTGGTGGACCAGCGAATTCCTCGGGTCGTCGAGCGCCCGTTTGCCGATCAGCGAAAAGCCCTGGCAGGGCGCGCCGCCAAAGACTACGTCGACTTCGGCATCGCCGATCCGGGAGTTGTTGCGAATGTAAGCGGCGTCGATGTCGGCCACGCTGCGGCAGATCGTCGCACACTCGGGGAAGTTGAATTCGTGGGTAGCACAGTGGATCGGGTCGTACTCGACGGCGGCCGCGACGTCGAACCCAGCCTGCTCGAAACCGAGACTCATGCCGCCGGCACCAGCGAACAGGTCAACGCCCAATGGCCTACGTTTGCTCAAGGTCCGCATCGCTCTCAATATCGGCAGTTTATTGATACTACAGGAGATTGTAGGAGGAAAACAAGGCGAAATCAATGTCCGGCGGTAATGTCTCGGTGTGGTCCGTCCGGTCCGGCACCCGCCTGTGCGGATTCCGACGCTTGCCGATCAGCGTTCCGAACTGATGTCGATCACGATTCCGAAGTGATGCCGATCAGTGTTTCACACTGAGAGAGCCCTGCGTCGCTTCGCTCTGATCGGCATCAGATCGGAATGACTGATCGACATCGTTGGAATGCGCACGCCTGTCGATAACCGCAGGGAGCATCACGAATTGTCGACGGTCAGGTTCTCAGAATACTAAACGGCGGCTCGTGTGTTGACTCGCTGGTCGCGCTCCTGATTGGTCGCGATCTTGGCGGCCTAGAATGCGGCGTTTGTCTTGGGCGACTCGTTGCAACGAGGGCAGCCGTGCGAGAGACAGCCGTCGACGAAGGCCGCCACCTTCAGCCCCGGCTTTGCAAAATCCCGCTGCCCTCTGACATCCCAGTGCTTTCGGTAACCGCGCAGGCTGGCGTTCCAGAGCACGCGTCCAATTGCGATCCCCGTCATGCGATTCCCGCGCGAACGGACAGCCGACATGATGCTGGATCGTTTTGCGCGAGAGAACGAATCCATAACCACCAAGCGCGAACGGCACACGCCCTCATCACACCAGTTGCAACTCTTTCAGCCGAGCGTCCTCGGGCGCACGCTCCCGGAGGATTTCGATGAACTCCTCGTACTGTCGTTCCGCCTGAACCAGCAACGTCCCCCAGTCGAGGTAGTACAAGTTGTTCGCCTTCTTCGATTCGATGATCTGGAGAATCGCCGCGTCTTGGTCCAGTTTGCTCGCGACCAAGTAGCCGACGCAGTGCCGGAACTGCTGCCCCGAGTTGGCCTGAAAATGCGTCCGGATCGTCGTCACGTAGTACTCAAACCTGGCGATGTGATCGAGGTCGACCTTCTTGTCGGGCTGCATGAACTCCAACACCAGGATTGTCTCGCCCGAGGCCAGCAGGAGGTCCACCCTGCGGCTCCATTGCTTCTCCGGCTCAATGCGCTTGCTGGTGGCGATTTCGGCGATCAACTTCTTGAGCGAAGTCTCCTTTTTGAACGTTTCCCACTGCGGCGAGACGAGCCATGGGTTTTTCGCGATGTAATCACGGACGGCGTTTTCGAGTTCCTGCTTCTCTACGAGGCGGCGCAGTTCCTCGATGATGCTCAACTTGGTCTTGATGGCCTCGTAGGCGTTCAGCGCCGTGAGGACGTTCGCCTCCATGAGGAGGTCGATCAGCCCGTCAGCGGTCATGTCGGTGGAATTGGCGATGTCGTGAACCAGTTCTTTCAATCGCCCAGCCTCCCACGACGTCAGGACGGCCTCGCCGAGTTCCTCGAACTGTTTCGTCGAAAGGGAACTCACCTGCGCCAGCTTCGTCAGCGCGCTGCGCACCGTCTTCCGCTCGCTTGGCTGTAACGTCCCAAGGCGCCCGGCGAATGGGGCCATTTTGTCTTCCATCGCCTTCAACTTCTCGGCGGCGCGACGGCGCTTCCATATCTTGCAGAGATCGTCGACGCGCTTCCTGCCCCATTCCAGGAGCGGTATGGCCTCTTCGTGCTCCCAGTTGATCCGCTGCCGCTCTGTGGCAATCAGGTCGGTGCTCAGGGCATCGATGTAATCGGCCTCGACCTTGCCGGAGAGGTACTCCAGCCCCTGCTGTCCGCTGATGCCGCCGGTGATGTTGAACAAGAACGGACGCTGCGCAAGCTTGCCGTTGGCAAACACCGCTATACCGCGAAGCTCGTCCTCTTTGATGGTGTCCTCATAAAACAGGAAGCGCCAGCGGATCAATCGACCCTGGCCAAGGTCTTCGACTCCCCATCCACTGTCGTCGATAGTAAGACCGGCCGGTTTCTCGGCATCTTCGTAGGCACGCGGGAATTCGAACTCCACGTGTTCCAGGTCGGCGTCCCCGGGAATTGGCTGTCCGTTCACCAGGACCCGGAAGTCGGCCACCCTCTGCGCGAGGAGAAACCGCCGGCTCATACTGCGAGCGAACTGGTCCGGGTTCTGGGCCTTCTTTAGGACGAGGGACTTCAACGTGATGGCCGTGCCGTGCACCGCCTTCATTTCGATCGACGGGCCCGAGTACTCTAGCACGTCGATATCCGTAGAGCCCTCGATGTAGTCCGTCCCGCGTAGCTTGGCGAGGTCCAACTCGAAGACGGTGCGTTCGCCCGTGCTCTTCGAGACGGTGTCGATCTTTATGGACTCAGCTATCCCGAAACCGGCGAATTTCCCGATGCCCTTGCGCCCCAGGACGGGCCGCCCCTTCTCAACCGACGTCGCTTTGGCCTTACCGCCGCGGCAGTCGTAGCCAACGTTGAGGAATCGCTTCTGGCAGTCCTCGAATGTCATGCCGGAGCCGTTGTCCCTGACCACGATCTCGGCGTCCTTGGACATGAGCGCCGGTAACACAATCTCGACCCTCTCAGCGTCGGCATCCCAACAGTTTGAGACTAGTTCGGCCAAAGCGGCCGTCGGGCTTTGATACATCTGAATCCCGAGATGATCGATGACCCTGCCGTGAAAGCCGAGGGACAGTTTCTTTTCCGTTTCAGCCATTGGTTCCGCCTTGGGCCGCGTTCAAGTAAAGCGCCACCTGATGTGCATGGTGCCGCGCGAACTCCGGAGGGAAGGCGTTTCCGATCAGCCTCGCAGCGCCGTATTTCCCCTGTCGCAGGGAGAACTTGTAGCCCGGTGGAAAGGACTGCAGCAACGCGGCCTCGCGCGGCGTGATCGCGCGATCCTGTTCAGGGTGCAGAAACCTCCCTTTCGAAGGATTGATGCAGCCAGCGGTAATCGTCGGAGCAACGTCGTCCCAAGCCATCCGACCGTACACGTCGCGGAAACCTTCACACTCGCGGTGACACCGCAGCTGCATACGGTGGGGCAGCCCCGAACGGCTCCCTCCATCGTGAGGTATCCGGGCGATCATGTCGACGATGCGGCTGCTGCGCTTCTCAGACACGTCGTGCAACGGGTCGCCGCTGGCACCGACGTCCGCGAGTCCACCTATCGCGTCTCGGACGGTCTTCCGCTTCGGCAACGGGCTGGCGAACGGAATCTCGTCTCGCCAGCTGCCGAGCAACACGAAACGCCTTCGGCGCTGAGGAACTCCGAAGTCCGCCGCGTCCAGCACATCGTATCGGCATTGGTAGCCGGCTTCAGTCAGAAGCCGCTCCACCGTTTTGAAACCGTCAAACGATGCCAGTCCAGGAACGTTCTCCAGCATGATTGCGCGCGGGCGCATGACGCGAACAAACCGGAGGAAGTCATTCACCAGAGCGTTTCGCGGGTCGTCGGCGGCGGTCGTCTTCTTCCGCGTACGGATCGTCGAGAAGCCCTGACACGGCGGACACCCTGCAAGAAGATCGAGATCTCCCTCCTTCAGTTTCAAATCCGCCATGACCATCGCTGGATCGAGTCGTCGGATGTCGTCAATCCAGAGCGTCGCGTCCGGATGGTTGAGGTGGTAGCTTTCCGCCGAGAGAGGGTCGATCTCCACGCCACCGAGCACGTCGAAGCCCGCCAGTTTCATCCCCTCGGTGAGCCCACCACACCCGGAGAACAGGTCCAACGCCTTCAAGCGTTTGGCCGCGCGTGAACGCGACTTACCTGCGCGATGTGACAATTCACCCATTATGCTCCAATTGTCGATCATAGTAGAAAGTCAACCTCCTCCGCACTACCTCGTTGAAATATCAGGACTTCGGCGGAACCCATCCGCGAGGGGCCACTGGGCTCTACATCGCCTTACACGGATCACTGCACTAGCAACGTCACGATTGCGGCATCAACGAGACTCGGCGGACTCTCCGGTGCTGGCGACGACGGAGGTGTGGGCACTCGCGTGTTCGCAGCGTCGATGCGCGCGTCGTTTTTCGCCGCACCGGCGAGCCTCTCCTGAATCCGCCGCGTCAGTTCGTTCTGCCTCTCGGGCGCCACAAAGGTGTACTCGCCGGTCATCTCCAGATCATGGTGCCCGGCGATCTTTGAGGCCTCGATGGCGCTGCCGCCGACCTCCTGCCGCCACGTGATGTTGGCGCGGCGGAAGGAGTGCGGGCCAAGGCCTGGGAAGTCGCAACCCTCGTCCTGGGCGGCTTGGTGAAGCGCGTCGCGGACGCCCGAGTCCCAGAGCGGCTTGTCATGATCCCGCTTCTGGTGAAACACCCAGGCGTCGGGCTTCGCGCCGTCCGCGGCGGCTTTCTCGCGGAATCGGGCGGCAAGGTC
>Ga0070740_10006246_pt1 | contig 10562 bp, 7 predicted proteins | sample Coa_R2_FD_67286 | JGI IMG/M metagenome (GOLD analysis project Ga0070740, IMG submission 67286) | Surface soil microbial communities from Centralia Pennsylvania, which are recovering from an underground coalmine fire - Coalmine... | ecosystem: Environmental > Terrestrial > Soil > Unclassified ...
TCAATTGTCTGTGCCATACAAAAAACCTTGCTCCAATACAAAATCAGAAACCATACTCTTCCTCACAATCTGAGATAATGAAAGTGTAGCACATAGAAAGGGGTCATGTCAGGGGCAACCATTTTCAGATAGCGCAACTCTCATAATATCTTCTAAGAAGCTCTATCTACCATTACACGATCTGACTGAAGATGGGTAAGAGAACAAAAGAGGGGAAGATGGCAGATCAATACTATCTTCCCCTCTCTTACTCTCTTCTCAACCAACGAACTGACTGAGGGCGCGGCGCACGTAGACGGTGGCCATCTGTTTGCGGTAGTTCATACTGAGGTCGGCGTTGTCGAGAGGTTTGGCGCGTTTGGCGGCGAGGGTGGCCACAGCGTTGATGGTTTCGGGTGTGAGGCGCTGGCCGACGAGTAGAGCGGCGGCATCGCTGGCCTCGACGGGATGAGAGGCGACGGCACCCAGCGTGATGCGGGCGTCGCGCACAGTGCCATCTTCGGCGGTTTGCAGGGCAATGGCGACGCCGAGGATGGGAAAGTCGAAGGAGCCGCGACGGCGCAGCTTCAGGTAGACGCTGCGCCAGCCATCTGCCGGGGGCAGCAAAATCTCGCTGAGAATCTCGTCTGGCTCGCGGTTGTAGGGGTGCATACCATCGTCGCGGAACAGTTCGCGCACGGGGATGACGCGCTCGCCGCGTACACTGACCAGTCGCACGGAAGCAGCGAGGCTGACCAGCACGGGAGCGGTATCGGCAGAGGAGATGGCCCAGCAGCGCGGGCTGCCAGGGGCAACCAGGCAGACATCGCCATCCTTCTTCATGCAATAACCGATGCTGTGCCGCCAGAACTCGGTCTGGTTGTAGTAGTTGCAGCGCGTGTCCAGCAAGAGATTGCCGCCGATGGTCCCGGCGTTACGCAACTGAGGCGTAGAGACCGCCCCGGCAGCAACCGCCAGCGCGCTGTAGTGTTCCTGGATCAACAAATGCTCGGCCAGCGTCGTCAGCGTGACGCCGGAGCCGACGCGCAACCCCTGTTCGGGCGTGCCGCTGATATGCTTGAGCGATGGGATGTTGCGCAGACCAATCAGAACCGGCGGCGTGAACTGGCGGCGCTTCATATTGGGATAGAGGTCAGTGCCTCCAGCGACGAGCATGGCCTGCTCACCCTGCTGCGCCAGTATCTGCGCAGCTTCCTCAAGGCTGTGCGGGGCGAGATAGCGAAATGGCGGGAGACGCAGCATCATCGGCCTCCTTTCGCCGCTACCTGAACGATCATATCCTCTTCTTTTGGCTGCCAGGAAATCTGGCGGGTGGGCCAGGGAGCGGAAATTTCGATTGGCGGCACCGTCAGGCCGGGGCCTTTGCCCTGCGCGACGTTCTTAAGAGCTTTGTAGAGCCTGTCGGAGGTGATAGGCGTCTCGTCGATGCGCACGCCAACGGCATTGTAGATGGCGTTGGCGATGGCGGGAATGACCGGATTCAGGGGACCCTGACCGGCCTCTTTGCCGCCGAATGGGCCTTCCTCGTCGGGAATCTCGATCAGGATAGTCTCGATTTCGGGCGTGTCGAGCGTGGTGGGCAGCTTGTAGTCGAGCAGGGAGGGAATTTTGTGGCGTCCCTTGCGGAAAATCTGCTGCTCCATCACCGCCTCGCCAAAGCCCATGTAGCCGCCGCCCTCGACCTGGCCCGCCGCCAGCAGGGGATTGATGGCCTGCCCGATATCGTGGGCCAGCCAGAGCTTCTCCACCGTCAATTCGCCCGTCTCGACATCGACGGCCACCTGCGCTACGCAGGTTGAATATGAGTAGGCAGGTGAGGGGCCGACGCCCGCGCCCTTATAGTCGCCATGAATGCCCTCCGGCGGCGCATAGGAACCGGAGGAGACGAGCGCGCCGAAACGCGCCTCGGCAAGCTGCACGGCATTCTCGAACGGTATGGAAACGCCGGGATCGTCCTCGTTATAGATGGTATCGTTTGCAGCCTCCAGCTGCTCTACCGGGACGTGCAGGTAGTCGGCAGCGACCGCGAATAGTTGCTCCTTGAGCTTGCGCGCGGCGGCGATGGCGGCGTTGCCGGCCATGAAGGTGACGCGACTGGAATAGGAGCCGAGGTCAACGGGCGTGAGCGTGGTATCAGCCGTTTCGAGATGGATGCGTCCCGGCTGGATGCCCAGCTCTTCGGCCACGATATACGCCAGAATGGAGGTCGAACCCTGCCCGATATCGGTTGAGCCACAGTAGACGGTGACGCCGCCGCCGCGATCAAGCCGAATCTGCACGGCAGAGTGCGGCATATCGTTCCAGTAAATGGGCTTGCCCGCTCCGCAGATATATGTCGAGGCCGCGATACCCATGCCGCGCTTGATGCTGCTCGTCTCCTTCCGCGCTGCCTGGCCGTTCTGATCAGACTGCTTCCCCTCAGCCTGCTTTGCCGCCTGAAACTCATGCCAGTTGGAGCGCGCAACAACCTGATCGAGGCATTCGATCAGCGCGCAACTGGTGATGCGCAGGCCGTTGACGGTGCGGCTGTACGGCTCGACGGCGTTGCGGCGGCGCAGTTCGACGGGATCAAGGCCGAGATCATGGGCGATCTTGTCCATGTGAACCTCGACGGCGTAGCGCGGCTGCGTGGTGCCGTGACCGCGTTTGGGGCCGCAGGGCGGCTTGTTGGTGAAGAGACGCATGCCCTCGAATTTATAGCAGGGCAGCTTGTAGGCGACGGTCTGCAAGACGCCGGTGTAGTATGTGGTGGCAACGCCATAGGAACCATACGCGCCGCCATCCAGGAAGGAACGGAAGTGCATGGCCGTCAGCGTGCCATCCTTCTTGACGCCGGTCTTGACCCACATCTTGACAGGATGGCGCCCGCGATGAATCAGGAAGACCTCTTCGCGCGTGCAGGTGAGCTTGATGGGTCGACCGGTGCGGCGAGCCAGCTCACTGGCGCAGATTTCGTGCGAGAAGGGGTCGCTCTTGCCACCGAAGCCGCCGCCGACGTTGGGGGCAATGACGCGAATGTGCGACTGCGGGATGTCGAGGACTTTGCTCAATTCACGGTGAACGTAGTGGGGTGTCTGCGTGGAAGACCAGAGGGTGAGTTTGCCGCCAACGGGGTCGCTCGGATTGGGTTCCCACTGCGCGACGCAGGCATGTTCTTCGATAGGCGCGTGGGTGTTGCCCTCGTAATAAAACCAGTCCTCACGAATGTAATCTGCCGCCGCGAACCCGGCCTCCATGTCGCCAAATTCGTAGGAGACGGCCTTGTGAATGTTGCCGACGCGCGTCTCCTCGTGAATCTTCACCTCTGGATGCGCCAGCGCCTCGTCGATGCTCATGAGCGCAGGCAGCACCTTGTATTCGACCTCGATCAGCTTGAGGGCCTCTTCCAGCGTATCGGGGTCGAGCGCGGCAACAGCGGCGACGGGATCGCCAACGTAACGCACTTTGTCGATGGCGAGGGCGTACTCATCCTGGCTGGAAGGGAGAATGCCGTATTTACGCGGCAGGTCTTCGCCCGTGAGAACGGCCAGCACACCGGGCAGGGCCAGAGCTTTGCGAATGTCAATGGAGAGGATGCGCGCGTGTGGGTGCGGCGAGCGCAGCAGTTTCGCGTAGGCCATACGCGGCAGCAGAATATCATCAGCATAGAGCGCCCGCCCGGTCACTTTGCCATAAGCATCGACTTTAGGCAGGGGCGAGCCGACAACCTTCAATTTGCGTTCGTCCTGTCGAGACGTACTTTTAGCCATGTCTCACCTCCACTTCCGGTTCAGCATCGGGCGAGGGCTGGTCGTCCTCTTCAGACATGCGTCGTGCGGCGGCATCGATGGCCTCGTAGATTTTGGTGTAGCCGGTGCAGCGACAGAGATTGCCCGCCAGGAATTCCTTCATCTGCTCGCGCGTAGGGTGCGCGTTGGAGCGCAGCAGAGCCACGCCGGAGAGCAGCATGCCGGGCGTGCAATAGCCACATTGCGCGGCCCCCAGTTCAGCGAACGTTTCTTGCAAGGGGTGCAGCTTCCCGTTGCGTTCCAGCCCCTCAACAGTTGTGATTTCGCAGTCCTGCACCTCCAGGGGCAGCGTGAGACATGAGAGCATGGGAACGCCATCGATCAGCACTGTACAGGCGCCACATTCCCCCAGTTCGCAGCCATGCTTCGTGCCGGTCAGCCCTAAATCCTCACGTAACACTTCCAGCAAGGTATGGTGCGGCACCACAGCTACCTCGTGCCGCTCCCCGTTGACATGCAGCGTAATCAATTCGCGCATGTTCGCCTCCTTCGGGTTTTAACAAAGCAAAGCACAACCCTACCTTCATTCTAATAATCCACAGTTCACTATGTTGAACAATTTGTTCTCTCACAGGAACAATATACATGGATGAAAAGCGACATGTCAAGGCTGCAAACACATGTTGTGATTCTCTAGCCGACATAATATGATAGAGGGAAAGAGAGAGCAATAGCTAGTAGAGGAGCGGTGAATCATGCCGGAAGTTGATAGCGATCATGTCTTTGGTTTTGATACCCTGTCGATTCACGCGGGGGCGCGTCCAGACCCGGCGACGGGGGCGCGGGCCGTACCGATCTACCAGACGACCTCGTTTGTCTTTGATGATACCGACCACGCGGCGCACCTGTTCGCGCTACAACGTTTTGGTAATATTTACACACGCATTATGAACCCGACCAGCGCCGCGTTTGAGGAACGGATCGCGGCTCTGGAAGGCGGGACGGGCGCGCTGGCAACGGCATCGGGGATGGCGGCACAGATGGTGACAATGCAGACGCTGCTGCGCCCCGGCGATGAGATCGTCTCTTCCAGCAGCCTGTATGGCGGCACGCACACGCAGTTTGATCTGACGCTGCGCACATGGGGAGTAAACACGACTTTCGTTGACAGCACCGACCCCGAAAACTATCGCAGGGCGATTACGCCGCGCACGCGCGCCCTCTATGGCGAGACGATCGGCAACCCGCGCGGCGACGTGCTGGACATCCGGGCGGTGGCGGAGATCGCGCACGAGGCCGGAGTGCCGCTCATCGTCGATAACACCTTTGCCACGCCCTATCTCTGCCGCCCGTTTGAGCATGGCGCGGATATCGTGGTGCATTCGGCTACCAAGTTTATCGGCGGTCATGGTACCTCTATCGCGGGCGTGCTGGTTGAGGCGGGCAAGTTTCCCTGGGATAACGGCAAGTTCGCTCATATCGTTGACCCATCGCCCGGCTATCACGGCGTGCGCTTCTACGAAACCTTCGGCGATTTCGCCTTTGTAATGAAGGCTCGCTGCGAGACGCTGCGCGACACGGGATCATGCATCAGTCCCTTCAACTCCTTCCTGCTCTTGCAGGGGTTGGAGACGCTTTCGCTACGGATGGAGCGGCACTGCCAGAATGCGCTGCAGGTGGCGCGCTTCCTGCAAGAGCATCCCGCCGTCGGCTGGGTGCATTATCCCGGCCTGCCCGAAGACCCATCGTATGCGCTGGCACAGCATTACCTGCCGCGCGGCGCGGGTTCCATCTTCACCTTCGGCGTCAAAGGCGGCTACGAGGCGGGAAAGGCGGTTATCAACAACGTCAAGCTGTTCTCGCACCTCGCCAACGTCGGCGATGCGCGCAGTCTGATTATTCACCCGGCCAGCACAACGCACCAGCAACTTTCAGAGGAAGATCAACTGGCGGGCGGCGTCACTCCCGACCTGATCCGCCTCTCCATCGGCCTTGAGAACATCGAGGATATCCTGTGGGACCTCGATCAGGCGCTGCAAGCTGCTGCAAAAGCGGTTTAACCGGGAAGACGCAACGAAAAAAAGCGGAGACAGCGCCTTCCACTCAGCATGACACGTCCGAGAGAACCGTTTTCTTAGCATATGGCGTGTGAGATAGTATTCAAAGGTGGCTATATGAAAAACATGATCCCTGATATGTACGAACGCTTGCAGCTTTTGCGGCAGTATAAGCACATCGCCCTTGTGGGCATTTCCGCCGATCAGTACCGGCCCAGCCATTTCGTCGCCATTTACATGCTGGCGGAAGGCTATGATATTGTGCTGGTGAACCCGAATTATGCCGGGCAGCAGATTCTGGGCAGGCCTGTCTATGCCAGTCTGATGGAGGCAAAGATGGCTGGCGAACAGATCGAAATCGTGGATGTCTTCCGCAGAGCCGAGGATATCCCACCGATTGCGGAGGAGGCCATCGCGATTGGCGCAAGGGTTCTCTGGCTGCAACTGGGCATTCGCAACGATGAGGTGGGCAAACGCGCGCAGGAGGCCGGGCTGGTCTTCGTGCAGGACCGCTGCATCAAGATGGAGCATGCCAGATTTTTCGGCGGTTTGCATACCGTCGGGCTAAATACGGGGGTGATTTTATCAAGAAACCTGTGATAGCAAGCTTCATGCTTGCTCAGGTACTTGACAGCACTGATGAATAGAGTATATATTGTTTTGGTAGGTGAACAATCCGTTCGCTGTTTTGAACGGCACCAACTACAAAAAGATTGGAGGTGTACACAGTTTTTCTCCTGCATCGACAGGAATAGCAGCAGCTTTTTCCTCACCACTACGGCTTTTCGCGGATCCAATACCTGGTCGTCTGGCATCCTGAGCATGTCGCGGCTTCAAGTAACGAACCGACACGGAGACTTTCTGATACGGGATTTGTTGCTTGTTACGCCTTCCCCTTGAGAAGGGATGCGCGTGAAAGGAGGAGTATCCTATGGCATCCGAAACTGGCGATACTTCGGTTCCTATTTCGGCAGCAGGAACGAGCAGCGCAACGGGCGCTGCCATCATTGCGCGCCAGGACCGCATTCCCATCTGGTCGCTTTCCTACCTGTTTATTGGCATCATTGGCATCGGCTTCCTCTTCACGTTCTTCGACATCTTTGACATCACCGTCTCATTCATCCAGACCTGCACCCAGATCGTGCCGGGCTGCAATCCGGGCAACTCGGCCACCTATCTGGGCCTGCCCGTCGAGTTGAACCTGGCAGGCTATGTTGTCGGCGCGCTCATCCTCTCGCCCCTGGCCGACCGCTTCGGCAGGCGTGATATGCTGCTCTTCACCCTGCTGCTGACGGGTATCGGCTCGCTGTATACGCTCTTTGTCGGGGACTACACCAGTTTCATTATCGCGCGTCTCGTCACCGGCATCGGCATCGGGGCAGACCTGGCGCTGGTCAACACCTATATCAACGAGGTGGCCCCCAGCAATGGGCGCGCTCGCTACACGTCGCTGATCTTCATCATGTCCTCCCTCGGCGCCTTCTTCGGCATCTGGCTGGGCCTGTGGCTGACCACACCCGCCGCGCCCTTCCCCAGCGGCCTGCCGTTTGCTCTGGCAACCGTCAGCGGCCCGCAGTTCCTCGGCCCCGGATGGCGCATCATGTACGGCATCGGGGCTGTGCTGGCGGTGGTCGGCATCCTGCTGCGTTTCCAGTTGCCGGAATCGCCGCGCTGGCTGATTACACGTGGGCGTGTCGATGAAGCAGACCGCATCGTCACCCATATGGAGGAGCGAGCGCGTCGCCGGGTTCCCGATCTGCCCCCACCCGGTACCGACCTGCAGGTGCAGACCGAGGCCCCCAGAATCTCGTACACAGAAATCTTCAGCAACCCGCTTTACCTGCGGCGCACCGTGTTTCTGATCGTCGTCTGGTTCCTGGGCTATGTCACCGTCTACGCCATCGCGCAGGGTCTGACAACCTTGCTGGCCGGTATGATCCCGCTGCCGCCCGGTCTGCCAAAACCTGTGGCAGAAGGGGCAGTGGCAGGAGAGGCCGGCATGATTGCCGCCTTTGGTACCTTCGGTTTCATTGCTACCACTGTTTTCGCTTACTTCTATGGTGAGCGGCTGGAACGCAAGCTCTGGCTGCCCATCGCTGCCATCCTCACGCTCATCGGCGGGCTGCTGATTGCGTTCTTCGCCTCCAGCAACTTCGCGCTGGCCGCCATTGGCTCGATCATCACTTTCTTCGGCTTCAATCTGTGGGTGCCGATGAGCTATGCCTGGACGACCGAGAACTTCCCGACGCGCGCGCGTGCCACCGGTTTCGCGCTGGCCGACGGCATCGGCCACCTCGGCGGCGGCGTGGGCATCCTCGTGATCGCCCCGCTCATCCCCACCTTGCTTGCATCCCTGGGAGTTCCAGCCGGGCCGGTTGTGGTCTTCCTGATCATCGTCGCCTTCCTGATCGTGGCCGCTATCATCGCCCAGTTCGGAGCCGCCACCAGGGGCAAGCGGCTGGACGAGGTCTCGCCGTAGGTTTTCTACACCACGTCACTTAGAGCTTATCCGAAAACCCACTTTTGGCTCTGGATTCAAGCGGCTTCAGAGAGGTTTTCGGATAAGCTCTTAGAGCAACGGGTGCCATTCAAACTTTTGCCGAAAAAACCTGAATGGCACCTCTATCACTTTTGCCCGCTAAGGAGGCAGGTATCATGATTCAGACTGACGTCACGCCAGAGGGCGCACCGGTCATCCGCGCTGACCCGTTCTCGCCCGAACACCTTGCCAATCCCCATCCCTTGCATGAACAACTACGCGAGGCTGGCCCTGTAGTGCGTCTAGAGCAGTATGGGATATGGGGCATGGCGCGCTATGAGCAGGTCAATGCTTCTTTGAAAGACTGGCGCACCTTTTCTTCTGCCTCCGGCGCCGGGCTGAGCGATTTCCGCAAAGAGAAGCCCTGGCGGGTTCCCAGCCTGCTGCTCGAAGCCGATCCGCCGACACATACTATCGCGCGAGAGGTTGTCGGCGCGACCATGTCACCCCCGGCATTAAAAGCATTGCGACCAGGCTTTGAAAGCGAGGCCGCCGCGCTGGTGGAGCGGCTTATCGCGCTCGGTAGTTTCGATGCCGTTACGCAGTTGGCCGAAGCGTATCCGCTCAAAGTATTCGGCGATGCCGTCGGGCTACCTGAGGAAGGCCGCGAGAATCTGTTGCCATACGCCAACATGGTCTTCAATGCTTTCGGGCCGCGTAACCAGTTGCTCGCCGACGCCATGAGCAATGCCCAGCCCGTGCAACAGTGGATCGCCGCCAGTTGCAGTCGAGAAAGGCTACGGCCCGGCGGCTTTGGCGCTCAGATCTGGGAGGCCGTTGACGCAGGCAAGATCCCCCAGGATTGGGCGCCGCTGCTGGTGCGCTCCCTGCTCAGCGCCGGTCTGGACACCACCATCAACGCCATTGCCGCCGCCGTTTACGCCCTGGCAACACATCCCGATCAATGGAACCTGCTGCGAGAAGACCCGTCACTGGCCGCGTCAGCTTTCGAGGAAACCGTGCGTTGGGAGTCAACCGTCCAGACATTCTTTCGGACGACAACACGCGAAGTTGAAGTCGCCGGTGTGCGCCTTCCGCAGGGAGAAAAGGTACTGCTCTTCCTCGGCGCCGCCAACCGCGACCCACGACGCTGGACAAACCCCGACCGGCTCGACATTCGCCGCAATGCTTCGGGCCATGTCGGCTTCGGCATGGGCATTCATCGCTGCGTCGGACAAACCGTCGCCCGCGTAGAGGCAGAAATTCTGCTGGCGGCCCTCGCCAGACGGGTGGAACGCATCGAGATCAACGGGCAGCCGCAGCGCAAACTGAACAACACGTTGCGCGCATGGCAAAGCCTGCCGGTGACGATTCACGCAGCTCACTGAATCCATTCAGCCAGAATACGGGGCGACCTTGTTGGCAAAGAGGTCGAGCGTTTGCAGGTCGGGGAAACGAAACATGAAGTGGGTGACGCCGAGGGCGTGGAATTGCCTGATTTCGGTAATGACCTGCTCGGGCGTTCCGGCGACGTAGTGTTTGGAAGGGCTGGTGATGATCTGTGCCGGATTCTCGGCAACGCTGAGCGTGGCGAGATAGGTGAGCGTGATGTCGGAGATGTCACGGCCTATCTGCTGGCAATGTTGCTTGAGGACGTCGAGCCTGTGGGCGTATTCTTGCAGGGGTACAGAGTTGTAGTTCCACCAGTTAGCATAGTGGGCAACGATGGCGAGCGTGCGCTTTTCGCCGCCACCGCCGATGAGCAGGGGAATAGGCGGATTGGGCGGCGGCTCGCAGTAGGCGTCGTGTATCTGATAGTATTTGCCGTTGTAGCTGGCAGGCTGCGACTGCCACATGCTGCGAATGATGATGGCCGCTTCCTCTAGCTGATCGCGGCGCACGCTGGCAGGCGGGAAGGGGTAGCCATAGGCAATATACTCGTCTTCCTTCCAGCCCGCACCGAGGCCCAGCACCATGCCGCTTTGCGCAATGGCCTGCAAGTTAGCCGCCATTTTGGCGACCAGCGCCGGATTGCGGTAGGACTGGTCAAGGACGAGCGAGCCGACGCGAAACTGCGGGTATTTCCCGGCCAGGAAGCAGAGCGTGGAGAAACATTCCAGGCAATCGTTTGTCCCCCATTGCAGGTGATCTTCCATCCAGAGCGTGTTGAAGTTCGCGGGCAACGCCTCGATGCAGGCGCGGTTGTACTCCATGACGGTGCGCAGCGAATCTCCCTCTTTATATGGCCGCAGCATCAGCCCGAATTCGATTTTTGCGTTTGTATCTGTGTTCGCGTCA
>Ga0070740_10006247_pt1 | contig 10560 bp, 9 predicted proteins | sample Coa_R2_FD_67286 | JGI IMG/M metagenome (GOLD analysis project Ga0070740, IMG submission 67286) | Surface soil microbial communities from Centralia Pennsylvania, which are recovering from an underground coalmine fire - Coalmine... | ecosystem: Environmental > Terrestrial > Soil > Unclassified ...
CGAGGTGCGAGCCCGCCTGCGGGCTCTGCGCGTAGACGATCCCCGCCTTGTAGCGGGTGCTCGCCCCGTGCTTGAGCGAGGGGACGAGGTGGGCGGCCTTGATCTGGCGCACGGCTTGGCCCGCCGGCTCGCCCTGGTAGAGGCCGACCGGCTCTCGCACGGTCGAGCCGGAGAGGTCGTGCCAGACGGCGTAGCCCGCGATCGCCGCGGCGACCACGAACAGGAGCGCCGCGAGCCAGGGCCAGAGCGGCCGTTTGCGGCCGCCGACGGCCTCGTCGACGGGGACGAGCGGCGGAGGGGGCTCGCGCCGGCGGGAGCTGGCGGGCGTGACGATCGTGGCGTCGGTTGGCGCCACGGGGACGGCCGGCGTCCGCAACACCTGCGTCGCCGAGTCGGCTGTGGCCGCCGCGACCGGCGCGCCGCGGGCGACGCGCTCGAGGTCGGCCTCCATCTCGTCGGCGCTCTGGTAGCGATCGTCGGGGTTCTTGGCGAGCGCGCGCAGGACGACCATGTCGAGCTCCGGCGGGATCTCGGGCCGCAGCTCAGACGGCGGCCGCGGCGGCGTCGAGAGGTGCTTCATCGCGATCTCGACGGGCGAGTCGCCCTCGAACGGCGTCTTCCCCGTCAGCAGCTCGTAGAGGACGACGCCCAGCGAGTAGAGGTCCGAGCGCTGGTCGACCTCGCCGCCGCGCGCCTGCTCCGGTGAGAGGTACTGGGCCGTCCCGACGATCGAGCCCGTCTCGGTCATCTGGCTCGTCCCCGCCCGGGCGATCCCGAAGTCGGTCACCTTGACCCGGCCCTCGCGGTCGACGAGGACGTTGTGCGGCTTGATGTCACGGTGGACGATGCCGTGCCGGTGGGCGAACCGGAGCGCCGACAGGATCTGACGCGCATACTCGACGGCGACCTTGATCGGCGCCTGGCCGTGGCCGACGATCAGCTCCTTCAGCGTCCGGCCGTCGAGGTACTCCATCGCGATGTAGTAGGTGTCCTCGGCCTCGCCTCGGTCGTAGATCGAGACGATGTTCGGGTGGTTGAGGGCGGCGGCGTTCTTCGCCTCGCGCCGGAACCGCTCGACGAACTGGCCGTCGTTCGCGTGGCGGTCGTTCAGGATCTTGATCGCGACTCGCCGTCCGAGCTCCTGGTCCTCGGCCAGGTAGACATCCGCCATCCCGCCGGCGCCGAGCTTGCGCACGATCCGATACCGCCCGTCGAAGAGCGTGTCGATCAGGGAGTCGCTTACGGCCACGGCCGCCTACAGGGTAGAGGTAGACGGGCGTGGGCGGGACGGCCGCGCCCGCGGGCAGGCCCGGCACTCATCGGCGGAGAAGCTGCTCGAGGATCGCCTTCGCGATCGGGGCCGAGACCGAGCCGCCGAAGCCGTTGGGCTGCTTCTCCACCACCACCGCGACGACGTAGCGCGGGTCGTTGGCCGGGGCGAAGCAGACGAACCAGGCGTTGTAGACGTTCGGCACGTTCGTCTCGGCGGTTCCCGTCTTGCCCGCGACGGCCACGCCCGGGATCTGGGCGGCGGTGCCGGTGCCGCCCTCGACGACGAGCTGCATCATCTGGTTCAGCTCGCGCGCCGTCTGCGCCTTGATCACGCGCCCGAGGGTCTGCGGTCTCGTCGAGGAGACCGTCGAGCCGTCGGGGGCGACGATCCGCTGCACGAGGTACGGCTTCGGCTCGAGCCCCCCGTGGGCGATCGTCGCCGCCACGAGGGCCATCTGGAGCGGCGTGACCTGCATCCGCTCTTGTCCGAAGGCGAGCCGGCCCGGGTCGACCTGCGTGGCGGGATCGCTCGGCCACCACAGCTGGTAGCGGCCATGCGCGTAGCGGTACAGGCCGCTGGCCTGGCTCGCGCTCGGCGGCAGGTCGACCGGCGGCAGGGAGTAGAAGCCGTAGCGCTTCGCGTAGTCGAGGATCGCCCCGGCGCCGATCGCCTTGCCGACGTTGCAGAAGACGGAGTTGATCGAGTGCTCGAGGCCCTCGGCGAGCGTCACCTCGCCGAACGTCTCGTGCCCGCCCGGCGAGTCGGGGGCGCTCGCGTTGTAGATCGGCCGTCCGTACTCGATGCAGTAGCCGGGGTCGTAGAAGGTCGAGCTCGGCGTGAACCGGCCGCTGTCGAGCGCCGCCGAGGCGGTGACGAGCTTGAAGGTGGAGCCGGGCGTGTACAGACCGGCCGTCGCGTTGTTCACGAGCGCCGAGGCGTCGCCGCACGTGCCCTTGATCCGCAGGATCTTGGCGTAGCCGTTCGGCTCCTCGATCAGGTTCGGATCGTAGGTGGGCGAGGAGGCCATCGCGTAGATGGCGCCCGTCTTCGCATCGAGGGCGACGACGGCGCCGCAGCGGCCGGCGAGCTCCCGCAGGGCAAGCGCCTGCACCGCCGGACGCAGCGTGAGGATCACGTTGTCGCCGTGCACGGTCTGGCCGCCGAGGGTGTCGAGCGTCCGCTGCAGCGTGCCGCTCAGGTTCGTGTTCGCGCCGGTCAGGTAGTCGTCGAGCGACTGCTCGAGGCCCGTGGTGGTGCCGGCGTCGGTCGCGTAGCCGACCACCTGCGCCGCGAGCCCCCGCTGCGGGTAGCGGCGGGTGAAGATCGTCAGGCCGTGCCGGCGCTCGGCGCGGCTCGTCGCCAGCACCGTGCCGTCGGCGGCGAGGATCGTGCCCCGGTCGACGGTCAGGCGCTGCACGAGCGAGATCGCGTTGTCCTGCCGGTCGGCGAGGTCGCCCACCGCCCAGGTCTGCCAGTAGGTGGTCGAGACGATCAGCACCGCGAGCAGCACGAGCGCCAGGACCGAGAGGTGGCGGAGCTGCCGGTTCACGCTCCCGCCTCCGACCGGTTGGCGCGGTGCGAGATCAGCAGCAGCCCGGCGACGAGCAGGAAGTTGGCGAGGATGCTCGAGCCGCCGTAGGAGACGAAGGGCAGGGTGATCCCGGTGAGCGGGATGACCCGCGTGATGCCGCCCACGATCACGAAGGTCTGGAAGGCGAAGCCGAAGCTCAGCCCGGCCGCGAGCAGCTTCGAGAAGCCGTCGCTCGCGGCGAGCGCGATCCGGAAGCCGCGCAGCACGAAGGCCATGTAGAGCAGGAGCAGGGCGGCGGCTCCGATCAGCCCCAGCTCCTGGGCGAGCGCCGAGTAGATGAAGTCGGTGTTCAGGTCGGGGATCACCTGCTGCCCGGCGGTCGAGGTGAAGATGCCGTGGCCGAGGCCGGTGCCGCCGAAGCCGCCGTGGCCGAGCGAGTACAGCGACTGCACGAGCTGGTAGCTCTGGCAGTCCTGCCGGTAGGTGTGGGTGCCGCTGAGCGGGCAGTACACCTTGTGCGCCGACCAGGGCGACAGCCAGTTCTGGATGCGCTCGCGGACGTGCGGCGTGGCCTGGGTGACCGCGTACGAACCGGCGAGGAACAACCCGAGGGCCGCCGCGACGAACGAGATCCTCGCCGTCGCCACGTAGAGCATGGCGAGGAAGATCCCGTAGTAGAGGAGCGCGCTGCCCAGGTCGTCGGTGACGAGCAGGACGAGCATCGCGCCGCCCCAGATCAGAAGCAGCGGCCCCCAGTCCTTCAAACGTCCCTGGGCGAGCACCTCCCGTTTCTCGCGCAGGTAGGCGGCCAGGAAGACGATCAGCGCGATCTTGCCCAGCTCGCCGGGCTGGAACTGGAGCGGCCCGAAGTGGATCCAGAGCCGCGAGCCGTTGATCGATTCCCCGATCCCGGGCGCGAGCGGCAGGAAGAGCAGGAGGATCGCCGAGAGCCCGAAGACGTACTTGTAGCGCTCGAGGATCCGGTAGTCGGCGTGCAGCCAGACGAGCGCGGCCGCGAAGGCGGCGACGCCGATCACGATCCACAGTCCCTGCCGGAAGGCGCTTCCCGGCCCGAGCCGGTAGATCTCGGTCAGCCCGATCGCGCTCAGGAGCGCGGCCAGCGGGAGCAGATAGGGGTCGGCGAGCGGCACGGTGCGCCGGGCGACGAGATGGGCTGCGAGGTAGAGGCAGAAGAAGAACGCCGCGTAGCCGAGGGAGCCGCCCGAGAGCTGGGCGTGCAGGGCGATGTAGACGGTCGCGAAGCCGATCGCCGTCAGCAGGCCGACGGCGAGCAGCGCCATCAGCTCCCGGTTGCGCAGGCTCAGCGTGAGAGCCCCCAGATCAGGAGCGTCGCCGCGACCGCCAGCAGGAGCAGGGTGAGCAGGATGGTGCCGCCTCGCGGGCGGGAGCCGGCGGCCCAGCCCGGTCGCCTCGGCAGCGCTTCGCCCTCCGGCGGTCGGGCAAGCGGCGCGGGATCGGCGGCGGCTGCGCCGCCGGGCGCCGGCTGCTCGCGTGTCCGCTCGTCGGGCTCGTCCTCGCGGCCGAGCGCCGGCATCGCCAGCGTGTCCTCCGTTCCGCCTGCGGGCTCGGCCGAGATCCGGAAGGCGACGGCGGTGATGTTGTCCTCGCCGCCGCCGCGGTTGGCCGCCGCCACGAGGGCCTTCACGGCCCGCTCGAGGTTGTCGCGGTCGCGGTAGACGAGCTCGAGGATCTCCTCGTCCTCGACCATGTCGGTCAGCCCGTCCGAGCAGAGCAGGAACACGTCGCCGTCCTCGGCCTCGATCGCGAAGGCGTCGACGTCCACGTCCGGGTCGGTGCCGACGGCGCGCGTGATCACGCTCCGCTGCGGGTGGACCTGGGCCTCCTCGGCCGACAGCTTGCCGCTCTTCAGGAGCTCGTTGACGAGCGAGTGGTCCTCGGTGAGCTGCTCCATCGTCTGGCCCCGGACGAGGTAGGCGCGCGAGTCGCCGACGTGGCCGATCGCGACGGTCATGCCCTCGACGAGCGCGACGGTCATCGTCGTTCCCATGCCCGAGGCGGACGGGTCGCTCGAGGCGCGGTCGTAGATCCGCCGGTTCGCCTCCTGGATCAGGGCGTCCACCCGCTCGAGCCCGGCCAGTCCCGGGTGGACGTGCTGCCGGCCGAGCGGCGACGCCCCGCTGGGGGTCGCGCCGGCCGAGGTGAGCGCGGAGGCGGCGAGCTGCGAAGCGACCTCGCCGGCCTGCGCTCCGCCCATGCCGTCGGCGACCGCGAACAGCGGCGGGGCGACGACGTAGGTGTCCTCGTTGCGGCGCCGCTTCCGCCCCGTGTCGGTGGCCACGGCGTACGCTGCGACGGGCACGCCTACCCCTCCTCCAGCCGGAGGTCGGTCTCGCCGACCCGGAGCACGTCGCCGGGCTCGAGCCGTTGCGCGCCGACGACGCGCGCGCCGTTGACGTAGGTCCCGTTCGTCGAGTCGAGATCCTGCACCCAGACAGCGTCTCCGCGCACCTCGACCCGGGCGTGCCGGGCCGAGGCGAACTGGTCGCCGGCGAGCACGAGGTCGTTCTGGCCGCCGCGCCCGACGGTCAGCGGGGCCGAGTCGAGCGGCACGGCGGCGCCGGCCTCGAGGCTGGGGCTGCGCTGCACGACGAGCCGCAGGACGCGCCGCCGGGCTGCGGCGGCTCCGAGGCCGGCTGCGGCTGCTGCGGCGGGCGTCAGGATCATGCTGTCCTGGCTCGGGGCCGGCCGCTCGCGGGCCGCCGAGCGGATCACGCGGAAGACGAACAGGTAGAGCAGGACGAGGAAGGCGATCTTGAGCGCGAGGAGCACCTCCGCGACGGTCGTCGAGGCCACCACGGGCATGGCCACGCCTATTCCCGCTCGGTCGAGAAGGTGAGCGTCGTCTCGCCGAGGGTGAACCGCGTCCCGTCGGCCAGGCGCGCTCGCTGCACTCGCCGCCCTTCCACCTCGGTGCCGTTGGTCGAGCCGAGGTCGACGAGCCAGTAGACGGAGCCTTCCTGCACGATCTCCGCGTGGCGGCGCGAGACGTTCGGGTCGTCGATCCGGACGTCGGCGTCACGGGAGCGTCCGAGCACCGAGCGCCGCTTGTCGAGCACCCGCCGCTGCCCGTTCCAGCGCAAGACCGCGACCTCCCGCTCGACGCCGAGCTCCTCGACCGAGGCGGCCTGGGTCGGCTGGATGCGGGGCTTGTAGACCATGGTCGCCCCCGGCGCCGTCACGTCCGGCTCGCGTTCGCCGCCGCGCCGCTCGTCGGGCGCGATGCGCGTGGCGATCCCGAACTCGCCGACGCCGAGGTCCGGGTCGGTCTCGAACCGGACCCGCGGCGGGGTGAGCAGGGCGTAGTTCTCGCGGGCCGCGTGCTCGGCGAGGTACTCCTCGAGCTCCGCGACGAGCGAGCTCTCGAAGCCCGCGAACTGCTCGCGGTCGCCGGGCGAGAGGTAGACGGCGTACTCGTTGGGGACGTAGACCCGGGTGACCGAGGTGGAGCGGTGGTCGTCCATCTCCTTGGCCAGCTTGCGCGCCAGCTCGACCGGCTGGACGTTCGTGCGGAACGCGCGGCCGAAGATCCCCTCGAAGATCCGCTCCAGCCGCTGCTCGATGGCCCTCAGCATGGAATCGGCGCTGAGGGTACCCGGCGCACCGGCAATCCGAGGGCGGCTCCGGCTCAGCCGGACGCCCCGAGCGCCGCGTAGGCGGCGACGGCCACGGCGCAGGCGACGAGCGGAAGCGCCGCCGTGCCGGGCACGGCGAGGACGCTGAGCGCGATCATGCCCGCCCCGAGGACAGCCCCGCCCCAGCGGCGGTGGCGGCGGGCGAGGGGGAGCGCCGCCGCGACGAGGGCGAGCACGCCGGCGACGAGCAGGAGCGCCGGCCGAGCTGCCGCGGCGCCGGCCAGGGAGCCCGCGACCGCGACGGGGTCGCGGGCGCCGGCGATCCCGAGCGCCGGCGCGTGGCCGCCGCCGAGCGGCAGCGCCGCGTGCTGGATTCCGGCGGCGAGCGCCGCCGTCGCGACTCCGAGCGCGGCTGTGAGCGCCCGCCGAAACGAGGACCGAACCCAGACGGCCGCGAGGGGCAGCAGGCCGAGGGCGTGCAGCGGCGCGAGCAGCGGGCCGAGCGCGAACGCGAGCCCGGCGCGCGGCTCGCGCCACGAGGCGACGAGCCAGGCGGCGGCGAGGGCCGAGTAGAGGAGGGCGAGCCCCAGCGAGACGTTTCCGAGCGGCAGCACCGGCACTGCGAGCGCCAGCGCGAGCCCCGCTCGCTCGCGAGCGAGAGTCGCCGCCGCGGCGAGGGCGGCGAGCGCGACCGGCCAGCCGTGCGGGAAGAAGGGCAGCACCGCCGACGTCCAGCCCGCGTAGGCCGCGGCGAGCCCGGCGGCGGCCGCTCGCTCCCCGGCCGCCCGGCCAGGCAGGACGGCCGGCCGCCGCCGCTGCCGCGGCGCGGAGGTCACGCCGCGCAGCCCCTCGGCCAGCTCGCGGGCCCGGGGGCGCCTGGCCGGCTGGGTGGCGAGCGCCTGGTCGACGAGGCGGAGCAGGCGCTTCGGCAGGTCGGGCCGCAGCTCGGCCAGCGGCCGCGCCCCCGCCTCGATCGCCCGCGCCGTCTCGAGCATCGAGCCTCGCCAGAAGGGGTGCCGGCCCGCGAGCGCCTCCCAGAGCATCACGCCCACCGCCCAGACGTCGGCGGCCGGGGTCGCCTCACCGCCGGCCAGCCGTTCCGGCGAGATGTAGGCCAGGGTGCCGGGCACGTCCCCCTGCTCGGTCAGCGTCTCCGCCTCGGCGAGGCGGGCCAGGCCGAAGTCGAGCAGGCGGGCCGAGATGCGGGGGCCCTCGGCGAGCAGCACGTTCGACGGCTTGACGTCGCGGTGGAGGATGCCGGCGGCGTGGGCGTGGGCGAGGCCGTCGCAGATCTGGGCGCACGCCTCGACCGCGGCCGCGTCGGGGAGCTCGCCGGCGCGGAGCGCCTCCCGGAAGGTGCGGCCCGGGACGAACTCGTAGGCGATGTAGACGTGGCGCTCGTCGCGGGCGAAGCCGTAGGCGCGCAGGCAGGCAGGGTGCCGGAGCTGCGAGGCGGCGGCCGCCTCCCGCTCCGCGCGGGCCGCGGCCTTGCCCTCCCGGGCCACGATCTTGAGCGCGACGTCGAGCCCGGTGCGCTCGTCCCGTGCCAGCCAGACCGAGCCCGAGCCGCCGCTGCCGAGCGGCCGCAGGGGCCGGTAGCGGCCGAGGACGAGCCCGGAGCCGGTGAGCGCGGGGGCGGCCTCTCCCATGCCTGAGCGGAGTTGGCGGCCGCGGCCGAGTGTCCTTCCCCTCCCGGCGGTCGTCCCGTGCGGGGCGCGGCCGTGAACTCGCCGCGCTAGGGTTGCGGCGGTTCGCGTGGGCACCTTCGACGACGAGACGGAGCTCGGCTTCTTCGACGAACCGGAGACGCTCGAGTCGCCGCGCCGGCGCCGGCGCATCGCCCCCCGCGCCGGGGGGCCGCGGCGACCGCCGCCGCCGCCGGGAGCCGTGGCCGTCGGCCGGCTGACGGGCCTCGTCGCCCTCGCCATCGCCCTGGTCGTCGGCTTCGTCTTCTGGGTCGGGTCCTGCCAGGGCCAGAGCGCTCACGCCGAGTACGCCTCCTACATGGACGGGGTGCGGCCGATCGCTCAGCGCTCGGCACAGACGGGGGCCGCGTTCGCCGGCGCGCTGGGCTCGCCGAGCCTGACCCTTCCCGGGTTGCAGACCAAGCTGCGAGGCTGGGCGCAGGAGGAGCAGCAGGCGTACGACCAGGCTCAGCGGCTGCGCCCGCCGGGTCCGCTGCAGGCCGCCCAGCAGGAGCTGCTCGCCACCCTGCAGCTCCGGGCGCTCGGGCTCGCCGGTCTCGCCGCCACGCTCGCCCAGGCCGGCTCGAAGCCGACCCCGACGGTGGCCAGCGAGCTCGCCACCCAGGCCCAGCTCCTCAGCGCCAGCGACATCGTCTGGGCGGAGCTCTTCCGCCTGCCGGTGACGGAGACGCTGAGGAGGCTCGGCGTGACCGGCGTCATGGCGCCTCCGTCGCAGTTCGTGGGCAACCCCGACGTGATCAGCGCGCGCTCGTTCGCCCTCGTCTACGCACGCCTCAAGTCCACGGGCGCCGGAGGCAAGGTCAGCGGCTTGCACGGAAGCGCGCTCGTCGGCACGGCCGCGGTCGTCGGCGGGAAGACCGTGCCGCTCTCGACCTCCGCGCCGACCACGGTCGAGGTGGCGCCGAGCCTCGTCTTCCGGGTCACCTTCACCGACTCCGGCAACTACCAGGAGGTGAGGGTCCCAGTCACGCTCACGGTCACCGTCTCGGGCCAGACCGTTCTGGCGAAGAAGCAGGTCGTCCCCTCGATCCTGGCCAAGCAGCAGGCGACGGTCACGTTCGCCAACCTGCAGCTCCCGCCCGCGGCCTTCGGCAGCAGCGCCAACGTGCACGTGGAGATCGGCAAGGTGCCGGGCGAGGTGCGGCTCGACAACAACCGCGCCACGTACCCGGTCTTCTTCAGCTTGCCCAAGAACGGATGAGCTCGTCCGCCGCCGGCTGGCTCGCGATCGCCGCCGCAGCGGTGGCCGTCGTCGCCGTCGCGCTCGCGCTCGTCGCGCAGCTCCGGCTGCGCCGTGTCCGCGCCGCCCAGCGGACGCTGCTCGGCAGCGGCAGCGGCGACCTGGTCGAGTTCGCGGTCGCGCTGCAGGGTCGGATCGACGCGCTCCACCGGGCCGTGGACGAGACCTCAGCCGGGCTGGGGCGCCTCGAGCAGCGCCTCGACGCGACCGTCTCCCGCCTCGCCGTCGTCCGCTACGACGCCTACGAGAACACCGGCGGCCATCAGTCGGCGTCGCTTGCCCTGCTCGACGCCTCGCGCAACGGGATCGTCCTGAGCGCGATCCAGGGCCGCGACCACGCGCGGATCTACGTCAAGGAGCTCGAGGCCGGTCGGGCCTCGGTCTCGCTCTCGCCGGAGGAGCAGGAGGCGGTCGAGCGGGCGATGCGCTCCGGCCGCTGAGCGCGCCGCGGTGCGCGCCCGCTGCGGGCGGCGAGGGCGGCCGCTGCTACGTTTCGCCTGGATTGCAGCACGTTCTCGTCCTGAACGCGAGCTACGAGCCGCTCAACGTGTGCTCGGTGCGCCGCGCCCACGTGCTCGTCTACAAGGGCAAGGCCGAGGTCGTCGAACGACTGGACAGGCCGCTTCGCTCGGCGAGCTGCAGCTTCATCTGGCCGCACGTGATCCGGCTGCTCACCTACGTCCGGGTGCCGCGCGCGATCCAGCGCAAGATCTCCCGCCGGGCGCTCTTCGCCCGCGACGGCTGGCGCTGCGCCTACTGCGGCGCCTCGAGCTCCCGTCTGACGCTCGACCACGTCGTGCCGCGCTCCAAGGGCGGCGAGTCGAGCTGGGAGAACGTCGTCACGGCCTGCGCGCCCTGCAACCTGCGCAAGGGCGACCGGACGCTCGAGCAGGCCGGGATGCGGCTGCTCACGCCGCCCCGGCCGCCGACGCCGACCCTCTTCATCCAGCTCGCGGCGCCGCGGATCCCGTCGGGCTGGACGCCGTACCTGGCCGCGACCGCCTGAGCGCCGGGCGCGGCCGGCGGGACACGAACGCTAGAGGCGGCGGTCGGCGATGCACGCGCGCGCCCAGCCGTTGGCGGCGAGGACGATCCGCTCGCCCAGCACCTCCGGGTCGCCGGCGACCTGCTCCGAGGGGACCTCGACGACCACCTGGTGGAGGGCGGCCTCCACCGCCCCGCCGAACTCGTGCCTG
>Ga0070740_10006248_pt1 | contig 10559 bp, 7 predicted proteins | sample Coa_R2_FD_67286 | JGI IMG/M metagenome (GOLD analysis project Ga0070740, IMG submission 67286) | Surface soil microbial communities from Centralia Pennsylvania, which are recovering from an underground coalmine fire - Coalmine... | ecosystem: Environmental > Terrestrial > Soil > Unclassified ...
CTGAGCATCCGCGAGTACTGGGACCTGGCGGCGCGGCTGGACGGCGTGCCGGGCGTGGCGGCGCTGGAGATCAACATCTCCTGCCCCAACCTCGAGGCCGGCGGGCTGGAGATCGGGGCCAATCCCGAGCACGTCGCCGAGGTCGTCCACGGCGTCGTGCAGCGGTTCCACGGGCCGGTGATCGCCAAGCTCACCCCGAACGTCACGCGCATCAACGACATCGCCCTGGCCGCCGAGGCCGGCGGCGCCACGGCGATCTCGGCGATCAACACCTTCGTCGCCATGGCCATCGACGTGCGCGCCCGCCGGACGGTGACTGGCACCCCGACGGCGGGCATCTCCGGCCCAGCGATCAAGCCGATGGCGCTGCGGATGGTCTGGGAGACCGCCCGCACGGTGCGCGTGCCGGTGATCGGCATGGGCGGCATCAGCAACGCTCACGACGCGCTGGAGTTCATCCTGGCCGGCGCGACCGCCGTGGCCATTGGCACGGCGAACTTCGCTCGCCCGTCGGCGATGCACGACACGATCGCCGGCCTGAGCCGCTTCCTCGACGAGGAGCGCGTCGGCGACCTGCGCGAGCTGATCGGCGCGGTGCGCTACGAGCCGTTCGGCGCCGAGACGACGCGCGAGCACGCCGTGGCCGAGCTGACGCTGGGTGAGACACCCACCGCCGAGGAAGCGCGCCAGCCCCTACCCAGCGCGCCCCAGCCGGGCCAGGCGGCGGAATAACGCGCCCGCGCGAGTCCCTGGGCCCCGGGCGGGCCGCGACGACCCGCCGGTGGTATGCTGACCCTATGGTAATGGCTCGCCTGGTCCGGGGCCTCGCGCTCGTGCTGCTGCTGACCGGCGCCTGCGGCCCGTTCTCGGTCGAGCCGGCCCCGAGCGCTCCCGCCCAGGCCGCTGCGGACGCGGGCGTACCCCCTGCCAGCCCTACGCCGAGCCCTTCCGCCGTGGCCGTGGCGCCCAGCCCCGCGCTCGGGGTGGCGGCGCCGGGTCCCACCGCCGCGGAGCCCGCCACCACCTCCACGCCGGAGAGCGCGGCGCTCGCGCCGCTGCCGCCGTTGAGCGCGGACGCGGCGATGGACCAGGTCGTCGAGCGGGCGCCGCTGCCGCCCGAGGCGCGCTTCATGGCCCGCACGCTGCGCCCGACGATGGCCGCCGAGTCCGACGGCAGCGGCCACTGGATCGTCAGCGCCGGGGCCATGGGCCAGTGGCGGGTGGACGAGCAGACCTGGCAGGTGGACCCGTATGATGGCACTGCCGAGCTGTGGGAGCTCCAGAGCCGCCTCGACCTGCGCTAAGAGCTCCTAACGAAACCCGCAATACCGCAATACCGGATGTAAGCCTGCGGCTCATATCCGGTATTGATAGGCACTCTGAGGAGAATTTCCGTGCCGATCGACTTGCTGCTCGAGAACGCGACCGTCGTGACCATGAACCCGGCCGGCGACGTCCTGGCCGGCGGCGCGGTGGCGATCGAGGGCGCGCGCATCCGCGGCGTCTACGCGGCCGGCGCGGCGCGCCCCGCCGAGCCGGTCGCCAGCCGCGTCGACGCCCGTGGCCGCGTTGTCCTGCCCGGCCTGGTCAACGCCCATACTCACCTCTTCCAGACGCTGATTCGCGGCGTGTACGAGCGGCTGGGCTTCCTGGAGTGGCTGCGGCGGATCTACCTGACCGGGCGCGTCCTCGAGCCCGAGGACTGCCTGCAAGGCGCCCTCGTCGGTCTGGCCGAGGCCGTGCAGAGCGGCGTGACGACCGTCGTGGACCACCATTTCCTGAACCGCACGCCCGAGCTGATCGAGGCGACGATCGCCGGCTACCGCCAGGTAGGAGTGCGCTGCGTGGTCGCGCGCACGATCATGGACGTCGGCGGCCTGGCGCCGCCGGAAGTGGTGGAGACGCCCGCGGTGGGCCTGCGCGCCTGCGAGGACCTGCTCGCCCGCCACCGCGGCGAGCTAGCCGAGGGCCGGCTCACCCTCTGGACCGGACCGAATACGCCGCCGGTGAACGCCAGTCCGGCCCTAATGCGCGAGGCCCACGCCTTCGCTCAGACGCACGGGATCGGCATCAGCTCGCACGTCGCCGAGGCGCCGAGCGTGGTCGAGGCGGTGCGCGCCGAGCACGGCGCGGACGGCGTGATCGACCTGTTCGACCGCCTCGGCGCGCTGGCCGGCCCCCGCTTCCTCGGCGCGCACAGCGTCCACCTCAGCGCCGGCGAGATCGCCCGCCTGGGAGCGGTCGGCGGGTCGGTGTCGCACAATCCGGTCAGCAATGGCTTCCTGGGCGACGGGATCGCGCCGATCGCGGAGATGCTCGCGGCCGGCGTCAACGTCGCGCTGGGCACCGACGGCGCGGCCAGCAACAACAGCCAGGACATGTTCGAGGTGATGAAGGTGGCCGCGCTGTTCCAGCGCGCCCGCACGCTCGACCCCGCCGCGCTGCCGCCGGAGATCGTCTTGCGCCTGGCGACGATCAACGGCGCCCGCGCCCTTGGCCTGGACGCCGAGATCGGCAGCCTGGAGCCGGGCAAGCGCGCCGACCTGATCGTCGTGGACCTGGCCGGCGCGCTGCACAACTGCGCCGTCCACGACGTGCTCTCGCACCTCGTTTTCACGGCGCGCGCCGCCGACGTGCGCACCGTCCTGGTCGACGGACGGCCGATCATGGACGAGGGCCGCCTGCTGACGGTCGACGCCGACGCCCTGCGCGCCAGCGGCCAGGCGCAGGGCGAGTCGCTGGTGCGGCGCCTCGACGCCTGAGCCCGTCCACCGAGCGGCGGCGTGCCCCGTCTGCCGAGCGGCGGCGCGGCGGCCGAGCATGGCGCGGCGGAAGACGAGAACGCGGGTCGGCGGCTTTTCCGGGCGCCGACCCGCGTTGATCTGGCGACTATTGTTGAGTGAAGTCCGCTGCTGGCGGCCCCTGCTACCGCGAGCGCAGGACCGGCACGCCGTCCTCGGCGCCGCGGCGCACCTGGATCACGGCCGGCTCGCCGATCCCGTCCCATTGGCTGTAGCACTCGCCGCTGCCGCCGCGGTCGGTGACGAAGCGGCAGAGCGTCGTCACCTGGTTCGGGTCGTCCGGAACCAGGCCCAGGCCGACGATCGTGTACAGGCTCTGCGGCTCGAGCTGCCGGAAGCGGAACACGGTTCGGTGCGAGTAGGTAGGCAAATCGACGTCGGCGTCCTGCGGGCTCACGACGGCGGAGCCGCGCAGCAGCCGCACGTCGTCGCGCGCTTCGATCGCGGCCGTTTCCGAGCGAACGACCTGGCCCCTGCCAAACGATTCAGGTGACGCGGAGAATGGGACCGGCTCGAAGACGTAGGTGCGGATAGCCTGCTGTGCACTAGCCGTTGCCGACGAACCGAGACCAAGACCGACAACCATAGCCAGACCGACAAGAGCTTCCCATCGCCTCATGGGTTTCTCCCTCCCTCTGGCGCCTCGAACACCTCGTCAAATGGGGATTTGCGACCGGTTCGACACTCGCAATACGGCAAATCTACCATTGACGAGCCGCTGAGGCAGATGCGTGCCGCTCTGTGCGCACACCGCAGATCACTGGCTCGACCGAGGAACCGGCCGGCCAGGTGTCCTCGATTTCGGTGCGAATGCAGTAAGCGTGCCACGTCCCGCAAAGCTCACGCAGTTACTGCGTTGTTTCCTGTAACATCGGGAGTGGAACGCAGCCCAGGCATGCTATCGCGGTCTTCTCGATCTCAAGAGGCGGTAGCCTTGCATATACGCATATACGATGTGCATGCACCACAGGTAGACCACGAGTGTAAGAGGCCCCAGAACGGCGTCCGGTCCAGCTTCCGAGACGAACAGCTCCGCCTGGTCACCAGGTCGGCTGAAGCGCGCTCGGCCCCTCGCTGTAACATTCGTCCGCACTTTGCCGGAAAATATGCCGTTTTGCGACAATCATCCGAGAGCCGTGTTACAGTAGTCGGTGAGAGGGTCGTCATTGACGCGGCGAGCGTTGCGGGACCACCTGGCAGGGGCCGTCCTGGGCCTCGCCGTCCTGCCCTTTTCGCTCTTGGTTGGCCGCGGCGACGATTACAGCATCGGCCGGCTGGCCACGGCGCGAGCGGCCGCGGCTACCAGCGCGGCCGTCGTCCCGCCTTCTGGGATCACGAGCAGCCCCGTTCCCGCCGACAGTGGCGAGCAGGCGCTGGCCCGCCCGCGTCTCGGGGCGGCCGTGCAGTGGAACCTGCAGCAGGTTCATGGGCCGGAGGCCTGGAGCTTCGGAACGGGTAGCGCCGACGTGCTGGTCGCGATCGTCGACAGCGGCGTCGACGGCGCGCACCCCGACCTGGTCGGCGAGCTGGTCCCCGGCCGCAACCTCCGCGACGGCAGCACCAGCGTTCAGGACGACGTCGGCCACGGCACGGAGGTGGCGGGCATCATCGCCGCCCTGGGCAACAACGACGTGGGCGTGGCCGGGCTCGCCCGCGGCGTGCGCCTGATGCCGCTCAAGATCACCAGCCCGAACGGCAGCGCCTCGAGCGCGGCCGCGGCGGACGCCATCCGCTGGGCGGCCGAGCACGGGGCGCGGGTGGTCAACCTGAGCTTCGGCACGCTGCGGGACGTCCCGGCCCTGCGGTCGGCAGTACAGGAGGCGAGCAGCCAGGGTGTGCTGCTGGTGGCCGCGGCGGGCAACTGCGGCGACGCCGCCACCTACCGCATCGAGGGCTGCAGCCAGCAGAACCAGGCGCACTACCCCGCGGCGCTGCCGGAGGTGGTGGCCGTTGGCGCCCTGGACGCGGCTAGCGCGCTCGCCCCGTACTCGAACACCGGCCCCTACGTGCGGCTGACCGCGCCGGGCGGCGCGGGCGGCGGGGCCCGTGCGGCGCCGAACTGGGTGCTCAGCACGACGCCCACCCGCCAGGCGGTCTCCAGTGGGCGGCCGGGCTACGACTACGAGTTTGGCACCTCGATCGCCGCCCCACACGTCACGGCGGCGGCGGCGCTCGTCTGGTCGATCAACCCCACCCTCAGCCGCGACCAGGTCGCGCAGATCCTGTTCGACACGGCCGACGACCTCGGCCCACCCGGCCGCGACGACCAGTACGGCTACGGCCGGGTGAACGCCGCCCGCGCCGCCCAGCGCGCCGCCGAGCTGCCCGGCGCGGTGCAGCGCCCGGCGCCCGGGGCGTAGCCACCCTTACTCCATCGCGGCTCCGACAGTCAGGAGAACCAGGCGCCCGGCCGCATCTCCAGCGGCCAGCCGGCGACGCGCTCCATCATCTCCCGGATGGGGTCCTCGACGGCGGCGGAGGCGGCCTGCTCGGCTTCCAGGCCGGCCTGGAGGGAGGCGCGGGCCTGGCCCACCTGGCGGTAGACCTCCACCTCGTCCACCCGCGTGCAGCGCCCGTTCTCGACCACGATCTCGCCGTCGACGAATACTAGGTCGACGTCGGAGCCGTTCTCGCAGTAGACGAGCTGGGCGGTGAGGTCGTTGTGCGCGGCGAAAGCGTAGGAGTCGCGCCTGAGGAGGACCACGTCGGCGCGCTTGCCGACCTCGAGCGAGCCGATCTCCTCCTGCAGGTTGCAGGCGCGCGCGCCGTTGATCGTGCCCATTCGCAGCGCCTGGCGCGCCGAGAGCCACTGACGGTAGTCGACCTGGTTCGAGGTCTGGAGCAGCGCCGCCTCGCGCATCGCCTCGAACATGTTGAAATTGTCGCTGCTGCACGGCCCGTCGGTGGCCACCGCGACGTTCACCCCCAGCTCGAGCGCGCGCCGCACGCGGGCCACGCCGCTGCCCAGCTTGAGGTTGCTGGCCGGGTTGTGGCAGACGCTGACGCCGCGCCGCGCCGCGATGGCGTACTCGTCGTCGCCCAGCCAGACCCCGTGCGCCAGCGACACGTCCGGCCCGAGCACGCCCAGTGCCTCTAGGTGCCCGACCAGCGACGTGCCGAAGGCGACGCGCGCCTGCACGGCATGCGGCTTCTCCTCGCCGCAGTGGAGGTGCATGCCGATGCCGAAGCGGTCGGCCAGGCGGCGGCAGCCCTCGAACATCGCATTGCTCAGGCGGTGCGCCGCCGACGGCCCAACCAGCAGCGTCTGGCGCGGGTAGCGCCCCTGGTAGGCCTCGAAGAACGCCTCGGCGCCGGCCAGCCCCTGCTCGGTCTCGCGCGAGGTGACCGTCGCCGCCGCCGCGCGGGACCGCGCCACCACCGCCGGGTCGAGCGGCAAGGTATCCTCCCACTTCAGGTCGGCGAGCACGTAGGCTGTGGCCGAGCGCATCCCCGCCTCGTCCATCGCCGCCAGCTCCTGCGGCACGCCGGCCAGGTGCATCGACGTGTTGCCGAAGAAGTGGTCGAGGCAGGTTGTGGTGCCCGTGCGCAGCATCTCGATCGCGCTGACCAGCGCGCTCAGCCGGAGCTGCTCCTCGCTGACGCGGCTCATCGGCGCCCGCATCACGATCAGCCAGAGGTCGAGCGGCATCAGCTCGTAGCTGCCCTTGAACAGCGTGGCGTAGGTGTGGGTGTGGGCGTTGACCAGGCCGGGCATGGCGACGTGGCGAGCGGCGTCGATCACGCGGTCGTAGCGCTCGGCGCGCCGCACCTCGTCCGGCGGGCCGACGTAGGCTAGGCGCTGGCCCTCGATCACGATGTCGCCGCGGGGCAGGACCGTGTCCGCGGGATCGACGGTGACGATCGCCGCGTCGCGGATCAGCGTGCGCCCGCCAGCGGGCGCGTGCGCGCTCACTCGCCCCTCTCGCTCGCCCGCTGGCGGGCCAGGGCGCGGCGGTTGAACTTCTCGACGACCGCCGACGGGATGCGATCGTGCCGGCCGCCGTAGGCCGCCGAGAGGATCGCGAGCGTGCGCCAGCCGATCGTCTCGATGTCGTACTCGGAGAAGTGCTCGTGGTGGTCGTAGAGGGTGTCGGACAGCACGCGGTCGTCCTGCAAGCCGAAGTTGCGGTACTGCCACCAGCGGAAGACGATCGGGTAGCTGGCCCAGAAGCGCAGCCGCTCCCACTCCGTCTTCGGCCGCCGCGCCAGGAAGTAGTACTCGCGGGTGGTGCGCTCGTCGATCGGCACGCACCAGCGCGTGTACATCTGGCCGCCGAAGTCGATGCGCTGCATACCGGGCATGTGCGGGCCGTTCGCCCACTCCGGATCGGCGTGGTAGGGCTGGGCACGCCCGCCCGTGTGCGGCCGCTTCAGCCCGCCGAACAGCGGCGTCCAGAGCAGGCGCCAGCGGTGCTTGGGCCAGTAGCCGTTCACCCCGGGGAAGTACTCCTGGTAGGGGGCGTTGTCGCGTTTGCCGTCCGCATAGTAGGTCAGCGGCACGCCGCCCCCGTGGATGATCGGCCGCGCGCCGCTGAACGAGCGCTTCTGGATCCGCTTCGTGCCCCAGGCGATCGAGTTGCGGTGGACGTAGGGGGCGTGCGCGTCCTGGAAGTTCTCCAGCGCCGGCCGCCAGTTGGCCTTCCAGATCACCGTGTCATGGAGCACCATGCTGTCGTCGAACAGCTCCGGCGGCAAGTCCTTCTCCGGCGCGGTGGGCTCGCCGTCGCCCATCCAGACGAAGACGATGCCCTTGATCGTCGTCGTCGGGTAGCGCCGCACACGGATCTTGCCGGGCATGCGCGAGGCCGGGCCCTCAGGGAGGGCGGCGACGCACTCGCCCCGCTCGTCGTAGGTGAAGCCGTGGTAGGGGCAGGTGACGGTGCCGGCGTAGTGGCAGTCGCCGAGGGAGAGCCGCGTGCCGCGGTGCGGGCAGTAGTTGGAGACGGCAGCGATACCGTGGGCGCCGCGGAAGACGCACAGCTCGTCGCCGAGCAGCTTGATCATTCGCGGCTTGCGGCGGGAGACCTGCGCCGCGCCGACGAGCGGGTACCAGTACTCGCGGAAGCCCAGTTCCGGGATCAGCCGCCGCGGGTCCGCCTCCGGCGGGCCCCCCGTGTAGACCACCCGCGACGGCAGCCACGGCTGCTGCCCGTTCTCCTCCGCGCCGATCGCCTCCGGCCTGCTGTCCACCGCCGTCATCGTCGTCCTCCCGGCGCCCGAAGCAGCCACTGCTGGCTGACTTCCGCGCTGCACTGCCCGGCTCGCCGCGCGTCCCGTCGGCGGCGATTATAGCGATAGCTCTCGTCCTCGCGCTTGAGCCCGGCCGGTGGAAGGCGCATACTGGGGCGAGGTGGCACAAGGAGGGGCGCGATGCGATTCGGCCTGTTCTCGATGGGGGAGCACCCGGGGCGACTGCCGCGCGACGCCTACGAAGAGGACCTGTGCGAGATCGTCGCTGCCGACGCGCTCGGCTGGGACGAGGTGTGGATCGGCGAGCACCACCTGAACGGCAAGCAGGAGGTGCTGCCCAGTCCGGAGATGCTGATCGCCAAGGCCGCGGCCCACACGGAGCGCATTCGACTTGGCCCCGGCGTGCGCCTGCTCGCCCTGCACTATCCTCTCGACGTCGCGGCCGAGGCCGCGGTCGCTGACCACCTCAGCGACGGCCGCTACCTGTTTGGCTACGGTACGGGCTCGGCGCTGGACTACCCCTTCTACGGCGTGCCGTTCGCGGAGGCGCAGGGGCGCCTGGAAGAGTCACTCGACCTGATCCTGCAGGCCTGGACGCACGACGGCCCCTTCTCCTGGGAAGGCCGCTACTGGCAGGTGCGCGACGTCTACCTCTGGCCCCAGCCGCTGCAGCGGCCGCACATGCCGCTGGCCCGCGCCTGCGGCAGTACCGAGTCCTGGTACGCCACCGGCCGCCGCGGCCACTGGGCGCTGGGCAGCCAGTACCAGACGGCGGAGCGCATCGCCGCGAGCTGGGCGGAGTACGAGCGCGGCGCGCGCGAGACTGGCCACGTGCCCGACCGTGCCGACCTGCACGTCTGCCGCTTCTGCTGGGTGGGCGACTCCGACCGCGGCGCGCGCGACGCCGTGCGGACGTGGATGGACGCCTCCCTCGACTACCTGCGCTCGCAGCCGTCGGTCCGCGCCAACCTCCAGCGCCTCGCGCCGCCGGGCGCCCCGGTCGAGGCGGTCACCTTCGACTACCTCTGCGACATCGAGCAGTTCGTCGTCGGCGCGCCGGAGACCGTCCTGCGCCAGTTGCGCGCGCTGTACGATGGCGCCGGCGGGTTCGGCACGCTGCTGCTGGTGGCCGGGCGCGACCCGGCGCCGCTGCCCGAGCGGCTGGCGATGCTGGAGCGGTTCGCCCGCGAGGTGGCGCCCGGCCTGGCCGACCTCGGCACGCCCGCGCCGCTGCCGGCCTGAGGCGGCGCCCGCGCCGGCGGTAGTGCCCCTGCCGACCGCCGCCGAGTGACCGATCCGGAACGAGCCGCCCGACCAGCGGACGGAAGGAGACGCACCCGTGGACGACACGACCCGCCTGATCGCCGACTACGCCGCGAGCCTGTCCTTCGCCGACCTGCCGGATGACGTCGTGCTGGCGGCCACGCGCTGCATGGTGGACAGCCTGGCCTGCGGCATTGCCGCCTACGACTGCACACCCGCGCAGATCGGCCGGCGGCTGGCGCGCGGCGCTGTGCCCGAGCGCTACCCCGGGCGCATTCTGGGCTTCGGTGAGCGCTCCTCGGCGGAAGCGGCGACGTTCGTCAACAGCGCGATGATCCGCAACCTCGACTGGAACGACCAGTACCCCGGCGGCCACCCCAGCGACTGCCTGGGGGCGTTCCTCGCCCTCGCCGAGGCGGCGGGCGCCGATGGCCGCCGCCTGGTCTCGACGATGCTCGTCGCCTACGAGCTGTTCATCCGCCTGAACGACGCGACCGGCCTGCGCCTGAAGGGCTGGGACCAGGGTTTCGTGGTCGGGGTCTGCACCGCGGCCGGCGTCGGCCACCTGCTGCGCCTGTCGCCGGAGCAGATCGGCGAGGCGGTGGCCATCGTGGCGGTGGCCAACGTGCCGATGCGGAACACGCGGGCGGGCGAGCTAGGGCTCTGGAAGGGCGTCGCCACCGCCTACGCCGCGCGCAATGGCACGTTCGCCGCGTTGCTAGCCGCCGAAGGCATGACTGGCGCCGATCGGCCGTTCGAGGGCAAGCACGGGCTGATGGACCTGATCACCGGGCCGTTCACGCTGGAGCCGCTGCCGGGCCACGGCGGCGGGCGGTACCGCATCCCGGAGATGCGGCTCAAGTACTGGCCGGTCGAGTACAACGCCCAGATCGTCGTCTGGGCGGCGCGCGAGCTGGCCGCGCAGGTCGATTGGCGCGAGCTGGAGAGCGTGGAGGTAGGCACCGACGCCTTCACCTACTCTGAGATCGGCAGCGACCCCGAGAAGTGGGACCCCCAGACGCGCGAGACGGCCGACCACAGCCTGCCCTATGTCTTCGCGCGGACGCTGGTGGACGGCACGCTCAGCCTCGCTGCCTTCGACGAGGCCGGCTACGCCGACCCGACGCTGCGGCCGCTGATGAACAAGATCCGCGTGCGGGTAGACGAGGAGATCAACGCGCTGTACCCCGACACGGTGGCGCTGAACGTGACGGCGACGACGAAGGATGGGCGGCGCATCGCCTACCAGCCGCGCGACCCGCTCGGCCACAGCAAGAACCCCTTCCAGGACAAGGACGTCCAGGC
>Ga0070740_10006250_pt1 | contig 10556 bp, 11 predicted proteins | sample Coa_R2_FD_67286 | JGI IMG/M metagenome (GOLD analysis project Ga0070740, IMG submission 67286) | Surface soil microbial communities from Centralia Pennsylvania, which are recovering from an underground coalmine fire - Coalmine... | ecosystem: Environmental > Terrestrial > Soil > Unclassified ...
GGAGTAAAGCAAGTAGGGAAAGATAGGCTGTTCAGTTTGCACCAGAGAAGTAAGTCTGTATACGCTATGGAAGCATAAGGATACCCGGCATGAAATGGCTTGTTAGAAATCATTTGATCTTTCTGGGAATAACAAGCTTGTTGATAATGCTGACTGCCTGCAGTCACCGGCAGAAAATCTCGCTTCCTGCTTATATTGAGGGTAAATACACCTATTTATCAACTAATTATAGCGGGATCCTGAAGTCGGTCTATGTTAATGCAGGTGATACAGTCAAAGCTGGTCAATCGTTGTTTTCGCTAGAATCCCTGCCTGAAAGCGCAGAGATGCAAGCTGCGCTGGCCAGGGTAAAGGCTGCAGTAGATCTTGTCCACCGCACTGAATCAAAATTCATGTTAATAAAATCTGACTTTCAACGTAGCCAATACTTGTATAAAAAGGAAGTTATTTCGAAAGACGAATACGATACCAACAAATCAAAGTATTTCCAGATTCTTGCACAACTCAAATCCGACGAGCAAAATTTGAGCGCGAAGCAGGCTGATCTGGAAAAAGCAAAATGGGCTGTTCAGCAAAAAGATATCTATGCACCAATCTCTTCTCTTGTATTTGAGATTTATTATTACCAGGGTGAGCTTGTCCCTGCTGCCAAGCCAGTCATTTCATTAATGGATCCAAAAAATTTGAAAGTGGTTTTTTATGTCTCGGAAATCAATTTGCGCCAGATCAGACTGAATCAGAATGTTGAGGTGTCATGTGATGGGTGTGATAAGCCATTTATCGGGAAAATTAATTATATCTCGAATAAAGCAGAATACACACCACCAGTCATTTATAGCAATGAGGAACGAGCAAAATTGGTTTACCGCGTTGAAGCTGTTCCACAATTGCCGAATGTGACATCCGTGTTGCATTCGGGACAACCAGTTACCGTTACAATACCATTGTAAAATGAACGCGAAATGTCATGGATGATGAGTAAATATTAATGAATGTGGATGAATCACGATTAATTATTAACGTTAAAAACTTGTCAAAAAAGTTCAAAAACAGCACGGCTGTTTATGATGTCAGCCTGAAAGTTGGGTATGGAGAAATATTCGGGTTTATTGGTCCAAATGGCGCTGGCAAAACAACAACCATCAGAATGTTGTGCGGCTTGCTGACACCGGATACCGGTTCAGGAACATGTCTGGGTTATGATGTTTTAACTAATTCAGCTGCCATCAAACAGCATATTGGTTATTTACCGCAATTTTTTGGCTTGTATAAGCAGTTAACTGTGTATGAGAATTTACTTCTTGTTGCCGAACTCTATGGAGTAATAAACAGAAAATCCAAGATCAAAACAATTATAGATCAGTTTGGTCTGAATTCAAGAAAAGATCAACTATCAGGATCGCTGTCTGGCGGATGGAAGCAAAGATTATCACTTGCTGCAGCATTAATACATGATCCATTTTTGCTGATACTGGACGAACCAACAGCCAGTGTAGATCCAAAAACACGCCGTGATTTCTGGGAAATCATACAAAATCTTTGTACACAAGGTATGACTATATTGCTCAGCTCACATAATATGGATGATATACAACGTTGTCACCAGATTGCCTATATTAGCAGTGGCCGGTTACTGATGCATGGCAAAATCAATGACATTATTAATGAAGTCAATCTTACAACATGGAAAGTAATGGGTGAAAATCTTATGCTGTTGTCAGCACAACTACAAAAAACACCCGGCATAGATCAAGTTGTCACATTTTACAATACATTGCATGTTAGCGGACAAAACGAAACAGAATTATATAATGCAATCAAACCATATCTGGAAAATCAAAATTTTAAATGGGAAATGACCCAGGCCACACTAGAAGAAGTATTTATTTTTCTTTCTAAAAAAGCCAGGACGGTGGAGTAACGGATGGCTAATATACAATATGCGGGTTTACGGTTCTGGTCCATCCTGAAAAAGGAATTTATAATGATAATTAGGGACATCAGAACATATATATTTCTTATCATTATTCCATTTTCCGAAGTGGTTCTGTTTGGTTATATCATTAATACGGATGCCAAGCATCTGCCTACGGTCATCATATCAAACGATCAATCGCCGTTTACAAACAGCATAATTAATGGCTTCCAAAATACTGGTTATTTCAATATCAAAAAAATTACACGCAATAACGTGGATTCAGAGCAGCTGCTCAAATCACACCAGTATCAATTTGTCATCAGCATTCCGCATCAATTCACGCGTGATTTACTGCGAAGCAACCAGCCTCATATCCTGGTAGAAGGCGATGCTACAGACCCGATAGCGGTTGGCAATGCCTTCCATGCTGCCGAATCATTGCCAAATTACGCGCTCACCCGTGAATCGCAAGGCGTACTCGATTACCTTGCTGTCAACAACACAAGCTTTTCAGTTGACACACATGCAGTATTTAATCCTGGCGTTGTTGCCCAATTTCACACGTTGCCAGGCCTGATTATGTCCATTTTGACCGTGTCACTGGTGATGCTGACAGCAATATCTATCACATCCGAGTTTGAACAAGGCACAATGGAGGTTTTACTAATCACGCCAGTCAAACCGCTGGATATTATCATTGGCAAGATGATTCCCAATGTTATTTTGGGATATATTTTATTGTCATTAACTCTTCTAGTAAGTCACTATTTGTTTAACGTTCCATTCCGTGGCAGCATACTCATGTATTATATTGCAGCGCTGTTTTTTATCATTTCCAGCCTAAGTGTAGGTATCTCAGCATCTTCTGTTTCAAAATCACAATTTCAAGCTGCAAACACAGCGAATACCTATACATTGCCAGCCATTTTGTTTTCAGGATTTTTATTTCCTTATCACGGGATGCCAGTTTGGGCACAATGGCTTGGCAGCCTGTTGCCAACAACACATTTTTTTCAACTTACAACGAATATCATGATAAAAAACGCCGCATGGACGGAAGTGTGGCATGACTTGTGGCCTATTATCATTTTTATGATTGTCGTTAACATATTCAGTTATAAATATTACCGGAATACGCTTGATTAATACGGAATAGACTAAAAATGAAATCAATATTTTCATTGCTGTTATATCTCTGCCTTACGCAATATACGTTTGCAGCATCTGACATTATGGACGTTTTCAGGCATGCATATCTGTATGATCCGCAATACCAGCAAACAATTTCACAAACATTATCAACACAGGAAAATGTTGGCATTAGTCTGGCGTCATTATTGCCAAAAATAAATTTTTCAATCCGGCCAACCGAAGTCAACTCGCAAAATTCAGGTACGATAACGAGGACCTTATTACCTAAAAACAATATTATTCGCAGCAATGAAATGCGAGTAAGCCTGAGCCAGACCATATTTAACTACGCAAAGTTTGCAAGTCTTGGAAGTGCAAATGCCTATGCCAAACAAGCGTCGGCATCATTGAATGCGGCATTTCAAAACCTGATTATAAGAGTGGCTCAGGCATATTTTAACATTCTTCAGGATGAGGAAAATCTGCGCTATTGTAACGCGAACAAGGCAGCTCTCGGGCGTCAGTATTATCAAATAATGGAAAAGTATAAAGCCAAATCCGTTTCCAAGGCTGATTTCTATAATGCAAAATCAGCCTACTATTCCGCATCTTCGACGTGCGCAAGCAATAAGGCACAACTGGAAATTGACAGGGAGTTTTTGCGAACAATAACCAACAAATCTTATCCTGATCTGGCCAGACTAGGCGAGGATTTTCCATTGATCACACCCCAACCCGATGATAGTGAAGCGTGGGTTACCAAAGCAAAAGAACAAAACTGGACAATCAAAGCCAATGAATATGCATTACAGGGCGCAAAAGAACAGATCAAGCAGCAGCTTGCCGGACACTTTCCAACGGTAGAGTTAGAACAATTTTATGATGTTACTGCCCAAAAATCTGAAAAGGGCGCTGGCCTGGTAAGCGCCGGCTCGAGCAAAATGCGTGAAAATGCCATTTCTCTAGATATCAATGTACCGATTTTTTCTGGCGGTGAAGTTGTCTCTGAAGTGAATCAGGCTAAATATAATTATCAGGCTACTGCGCAGCAGCTAGAACAATCTATACGTAATGCAGTCTATAATACACGTCAAAGCTATTTGACCATTATTTCTGATATTGAAAAAATCAGAAATGACAAAATAGCGATCAAAGCAGCGATGATATCATTAGAAGCGATGGATGAGCGCTATCATTCTGGATTGGGCACATTATATGATGTGCTGAATCAGAGACAAAAAGTTTTTCAAAGTCAGCTGCAATATTCATCAGATCGATATTCATATATAATGAACCTGCTATCCTTAAAGAATTCGGCAGGAACACTGGATTTAAATGATTTGCAAATTATCAATCTCTGGCTATCGAAAGCCTAGAACACTGATCATATACACTTTCAGATCGATTTATCATATCTATCGCACTTGAATATGATTTAATGAGCCATCAACTGTATTCGCAACAGGCCACTCATCACTTTCCATACCAATATTATCGAATTTAATTGCAAAATATTTTCCTAAATATTTGACTGTCATTTGAATGCAAGCAAAATGCCGCTATTTGATGTTGATCATGATGATATCGTCCATGCGATCTTTGCAGCATTCCCTGCATGGAACCTTAAAATAAAAGATATACTTTTACTTAATGCCAGCATTTATACAACAGGTTCACATCCTCAACTCAACGAGGCAATGGAAGATTTCAGATTATTAAAATCCAGTCATGCTCTTACCCCTGAGAGAGCAGGTCGAATAGATAACGAAAATGGCATAACATTGGCTCACATTGCAGCACAGAATGGTGATGCTTATCTTATTCCTCAGTTAGCGGCATATGATGTTAATCTTAATACAAGAGCAAGCTCTCAAGATTTCACTCCTGCAATGTATGCAGTACAAAACGGTGATTCAGATACGTTAAATAAATTAGCAGAAAATGGAGCATATTTTAACATCAAATCACTAGGCAATAATTTCTTTTATCATTTTATGTAATTGTTTACATTGATTATTTTCAGGACGTCTTTTGTCATGAAGAATATATGCGCGTTGCTGGTTTTTTTGCTTTTTTGGCAAGGCATGCTCAATGAGTGCCTCATTTGACTTTCGAGTTGCATTCACTTTTTTCGCAATAAAATCAGGAATATAAATTGCGCAAAGTCCCTGCAGTGTCAGCTCCAATGCAGTCGACAACAAGTTCACGTAGTATTTTTTGTTTCGCGGGTAAACGCTTTCCAGCCATCCATCACGCTCTTTTATGCCTAATGGATTATTCGTCAACCCGTGCATGGGTACAACGAATGGAATATCAAACAGCGTCTGTTGTTCAAAAGAACCCGGGACATGATAACAACCGAGGCGGTATTTTCCAATTTCAGTTATCTCGATGTTATCCATGGGGTAGGGAGCATAGGTGATGCCAAAATCCAGCTGTTTATTGATAATCATTTGCTCTATGCTGCCAGGTTCGAGATCAAGAAGAGTAATGGTATGATGACTGAAAGGATGCTGTTTCAGTTTTTCAGCCATCATAAATAAAAATATTTCCACCGTACCAATGCGCAACGTATTCGATTCTACTGATTTGTCAAGCTTGAATAACTGCTCTTCCTGGCGTAAAAACTCCTTGGCACGTTGATAAATCAGAATACCGTCTTCGGTCAGTTCAAGCCCGCGGCCTGAAGGGCGGAATAACAAGCAACGTAATTCTGCCTGAAGTATTTTCATGGATTTTGAGAGGCCAGAGTGCGTAATATGCAGCAGTTCAGATGCTTTTGTCATGCTGCCAGTTTCAGCAATCGCACAAAATTGTCTTAATCTATTTGTATCCATATGGAACATATCATAGATCAGTTGTAACTTTATTTCAATTACATGGCTCACTTTTCACAAAAAATGCAAGGAGAGGGATGATTTGGCTAAGCCTTTTCAGAATTAAAAATTTGCAGAATTTCTCGCTCAATACAGTCGACAAGCTGATGAATTGCTGACGCGATAAGTTCTGACGCAACAACTGAATTCATGACATCAATTTCAATTCCATACAGAATGATATTATCAGGTAATTGATGGAGCGCCCTGCCTAACTGAAGGGTTTCCACGACACCGATAGCATGAGTTGATACCAGGCTATTTAATTCATAAATATCGTTATTTACGAATCGGTAAAGTGTCCCAACAGGATTTCCGGATACAATCGCATCTATCAACAACACTGTGTCCGCACCGCCCATTATCTCCAGTAACCTCACACCGGGACGGTCATGAGTTTCAATCGACAAAATCTCTGGCAAATAGGATTGGATGATTTCTCTTTCTTTCAGTTTTGTTGCCGCTTCCCAACCGATACTATCATCACCAAACGGCGATCCAATGCCGATTACTTTTATCTTGCTCATAAGCGATTGACTTTTAAATTGATAAAATGTGTCGAGCAGGAAATACAGGGATCATAATTACGAATAATCATTTCGCTGTAGGAGCGTAATTCATCTGTCGATTTATCCAAACCAAAATGGTGCAAGGAACTCAATAAATCATCTTCGATTCTTGCCTGGTTTTGCGAGGTAGGCGGTACAATGCGCGCTGATTTGACCGTCCCTGTTTCAGTAATTTCATAATGATGCCACAACATCCCTCGTGGCGCTTCAGTGCAGCCAAATCCATGGCCGTGAATGGGGCTAGCCGTGATGCTCGAATGAACAGGCAGGGTATACGTTTCCAAAATCCGGATAGATTCCAGTACACAATAATATATTTCCACCGCACGCGCGATAATACTTTGATACATATTTTTACTGGGGAAATGAATGCCCAAACGCTGCAACAACAGGTGGATTTCGGAAGGCAAATGTCCAAAACAGTTATTAACACGTGCAAGCGGACCTACCAGATAGGATTTATTCTGTAGTTTACAATGCAGCGCATTTGAGTAAGGCACTTGGTATTCCTCGAAGTAAACGTCGAATTGATCAACAGGAATATTCAATCCATGGTCTGAAACAATATTGCCCTCATTCATGGGATATTCATGCGGATGACAGAGTGAAACGCAAATGTAATCATGACTGTTATCCGGAAGCACCAAAGAGGAGAGCCAGGACAATAATTCTTCACAATCGATTATTCGTTCCTTCGCATTCACTAAAAGCCGCTCGACATACTCCTTATCGGGAGCCCGATAAAACCCACCGATACAAGCACCGACCGGATGCACAGAGCGCCCACCAAGCAATTTGATTAATTCATTCCCGAACGCCTGCAAGCGCAAGCCGCGACGGACTTCCTGAGGATACTGTTTCGCCATCTCGGCTGCTGATTTAAATCCAAGAAAATCAGGGGCTGCCAATAAATGGATATGCATGCTGTGACTCTCTATCCATTCCCCGCAATAAAACAGTCTGCGCATTTGCCGGACCCATGGACCGGGATCCATGCCAAAGCATCGCTCTATGGCGTGTGCAGCAGTCATTTGATACGCAACCGGACAGATTCCGCATATACGTGCGACAATGTCAAGCACATCAGAGTATGGCCGGTTCTCTAACAATTTCTCAAATAAACGCGGTGGCTCATAAATTTTCAATTGTAATGACTGAATGGCTCTGTCTTGAATCGTCAATTCAAGTGCACCTTCACCTTCAACACGCGCCAGAATCGGTACATTGATCGCTATATTATTCATTGGTGATCTTGATTCCTTTAAAATACTGGCCTGCCTGATTAAATGCTGGAGCCTGATTATTGATATGCAAAAACCGATTCGCTATGGCTTCCTTTGATAATCCTTCATATTGTTCAAACCATTGTCCCAATGACTGGGGATTTGGATTTTCATTAGGTCCGTAACACCCATAGCAGGCGCGACCGACGCTTGGGCATAATGCGCCGCAGCCAGTTTGTGTAACCGGTCCCATGCATGGTTCATTTTTGGCGACCAGCACACAAACATTTCCTTTGCGCTTGCATTCAATGCAAACCGCATCTCGTTTGATACGTGGAGACGCATTTGACAGTAATGAACGTATTGCATCCATTACCTGTTTTGTATTGACCGGGCAACCCCATAATTCCCAATCCACTTTAATATGCCTGGAAATCGCAGATGATGTGTTTAATGTCTTGATATGCTCAGGTGATGCGTACACCGACGCTATCCAGTTCTCGTGGCTGCCGAAATTTCTCAGTGCCTGTATTCCGCCGGCGGTTGCACATGCACCTATCGTTATAATATAGCGGCTGTTTTCGCGTATCCGTTTGATCTTTTCTTCTTCATCAGGCGTCGAAATGCTGCCCTCAACGAAGGCGATATCGACTTTTGCATCTGGATCCACTTTTCCTAATTCAGAAAAATGCACAATCTCAACCAGACCAGACAAAGTCAGTAATGCTTCGCCTGCATTCAGAAATGCAAGTTGACAGCCATCACAAGAAGTAAATTTGTAAACAGCGAGTCGTGGTATGGTTTCATCCATGATTAAAATCCTGCAACTTTAAACAAGGCTTTTATTTCAGGATAAGCAAAAACCGGGCCATCCTTGCACACAAAGAGTCCGCCATATTGGCAATGCCCGCAATGGCCTATGCCGCATTCCATGTTTCTTTCCATGCTGAGATAGATATCGTGCTCTGATATGCCTTTTTTTGTTAAAGCAGAGATAGCCGTATGCATCATCATCTCCGGCCCACACATCATGGCGACCGTATTTCGTGGATCCAGGTCCAGGGTTTCTATCATATCGGTGACATACCCTACACTCCACGGCCATTTAGGTCCTGCCTGATCAGCAGCGATATGTATTTCGATATCAGATGACATTTGCCATTTTTCATATTGCTGACGAAAAATAAAATCATCGCTATGTTTAACACCTTGCAATATTTTCAGCTTGCCATACTGGCTTCTTCTGGCAAGTATGTAATTGATGATCGAAACCGCTGGTGCACAGCCTAAACCTCCAGTGATGATGACCATATCCTTTCCTTGCGCCTTGTGCAGAGGCCAGCCGCGGCCAAAAGGTCCGCGAATTCCAATATGGGCACCGACACGTAATTGTTGCAGCGCTCTGGTGACACGACCAAGCGCACGTATGGTATGACTGATGACGTGTTTTTCTTCCGGATCGGAAACAATGGATATCGCTACTTCTCCGACCCCGTAAAGATAGACCATATTGAATTGACCGGGATGGAATGCATAAAGATTGTGGTGGTGACGCTCTATAAAGCTGATATGCAGATTGAAAATATTTGCTGTTTCATGGGTACATGCCAGTACTTCCGCTTCGATTGGCAAATAGGGATCAGAAAGAAAACCATTTGTCACATTTTTTCCCTCTCGTTTGCTTCACCTGAGATGGCGGCCAATTCCTCAGTGAGATCAATGCCTACTGGACACCATGAAATGCAACGACCACAACCAACGCAGCCGCTGACGTCAAATTGATCAAACCAGCTGCCGACTTTGTGTGTAAGCCATTGTCGATAACGTTTGCGTGTGTCGTCACGAATCACTTTTCCATTTAAATAGCTATGTCCGGAAGTAAAGCAGGAATCCCATTCGCGATGATGTTCACTGCAAGATCCATCCAGCGCCGGCTCTTCTGTTTCGCTATGACAAAAGCAGGTAGGGCATACTTGCGTGCAATTTCCGCATGAAAGACACCGGTCAGCTACCTGCTCCCACCGAGGATGATCCAGATTCGAAAATAATACATCGCGTAATCCATAGCCATTCTCCAATGGTATTCGCTTTGTTTGCATTGCGGCAGCCTGTGCAACATTGTTCGCAGCTTCGTCATTTTGCTCAACGCGGGCCATCTCCAGCTTTAGCGCAGCAATGATTTCATGTCCGCGTTTACTGCCTGCTTTCACCACCAGCCCGTCATGAATTTCAGTCATCAGAATGTCAAACGGATTGTTGACTTCTGGTCCGGAGCCTGCTGAAACACAAAAGCAATTGCCTGATGCATAGCTGCAATTGATGGCAATGATAAATAAGCTCTTGCGTCGCTCTTCATATCGAGGATCGACATGATTTTCACGCAGGAAGACCTTGTCCTGAATTGCCATTGCAACAAGATCGCAAGAGCGGACACCCAGGATAGCAATGGGTTGCTCTTTTGAATAATGAGGCTTGAATTCCAACTTGCCATTCTCATCACGGACAACTCTCCATACAGTTTCACGTGGCTTGAATAAAATCGGTTTAAGTGCCTGAGCACCATTTGCAAATGAAAATGCCTTCTTTTCGTCAGTTTTTATGAGACGATACTGGCCAGGCGATTGATGATCACGTATCCCCCAAGGGAGCTGACTAGCATGGGTTAATGGCTCATAGACGATACCGCCATCACGAACCTGCGGGCCAATACAATTGAATCCGGCATGCTGTAAAGCGTCAAGAAGGTTCTGTAACCGATAGTGCGGCAAAAAATAACTGGCTTCTCCATCCATGCCTGGTTCCTTTTAACAAATTCTTGGTAATTGTTCTCCAACAAGCC
>Ga0070740_10006251_pt1 | contig 10556 bp, 12 predicted proteins | sample Coa_R2_FD_67286 | JGI IMG/M metagenome (GOLD analysis project Ga0070740, IMG submission 67286) | Surface soil microbial communities from Centralia Pennsylvania, which are recovering from an underground coalmine fire - Coalmine... | ecosystem: Environmental > Terrestrial > Soil > Unclassified ...
AACGGCAACGGCGTGATCTGGGAGAATAACAACCCGATCAATATCCTCAACGTCACCGACGGCAGCAGCAAAACCATCATGATCGGGGAAGCCCTGACCGGCAAGGATTACCAGAACGCCTGGTGCCACATGGACAATGCCATCGCCACCTGCGCCTACCCGCCCAACGCCAAGAACCCGCTCACCGGCAAGGACTATCCCCCCGACCAGTGGTGGAACCGCTACGCCTTCACCAGCGCCCACCCCGGCGGCGTGCAGTTCGCCATGACCGACGGGTCGGTCCGTTTCATCAACGACGGCATTCCGCTGGCGACGTTCCGGGCGATGGGGACCCGTGCCCTGGGCGAGGTCGTCGATGTGCCGTGATCACTGAAGCTGTCAGCTATCAGCTTTCAGCCAGGGTCGCCGGAAGCGCCGTCGCCATGAGCGCTTTCGCACGGCCTCGGCGCCGCCTCGCGTTCTCTGGCTGATAGCTGACGGCTGATAGCTGACGGCCCCGGAGATGGGACCCGTGGATAGCACGGCTGACAGGTGGATCGCCGCGGCCGCTGACGCGGCCTGCACGGTGCTGGCCCGCCACGCCGACGACGTGGACCGGCAAGGGCGCTGGCCGGCCGAGAGCATTGCCGCCCTCGCGGACGCCGGCCTGCTCGGCCTGACCGTGCCGGCGGCGTGCGGGGGCGCGGCGGCAGGGGCGAGTACCTTCGCCGCCGTCACGGGCGCCCTGGCCGAGCAGTGCGCCTCGACGGCGATGATCTACCTCATGCACGTCTGCGGCGCGCAAGCCATCGCAGCCGCCCAGGCCTTTCCCCGGCGCGACGAGGTGCTGCGGGCTGTCGCCGCCGGCAGTCACCTCACCACGCTGGCCTTCAGCGAAACCGGCTCGCGCAGCCATTTCTGGGCGCCGGTCAGCCAGGCCATCGTCGAGGGGGACACGCACCGGCTGTCGGCGGCAAAATCGTTTGTCACCAGCGCCGGCCGGGCCGACAGCTACATCGTTTCCACCCGCGCGGCGGGGACGAGCGACCCGCTGGCCAGCACGCTTTACTTCGTGCCGGCCGACACGCCGGGCCTCCGCGTTGGCCCGGCCTGGAACGGCCTGGGCTTGCGCGGCAACGCCAGCGCGCCGATCCACTTCGAGGGCGTGGCGGTGCCGGCATCGCACCGGTTGGGCGCTGACGGGGCAGGCCTGAGCCTGATGCTGGAGGTGGTGCTGCCGTGGTTCCAGCTCGGCGCCGCCGCTGTCGCCGTGGGGATCGCCCGCGCCGCCACCGAAGCGACTCGGCAACACCTGCTGGCCGCCCGGTTCGACGACCTCGGCCAACCGCTCGCCGCCCTGCCCACCCTCCGCGCCCGCCTGGCGCAGATGCGCGTCGCGGCGGACGTGCAGCAAGCCTTTGTGGCCCACGCCGCCGGCCTGGTGGACGCCCCGGGGCCGGCGACCCTGCTGGCCGTGCTGGAGAGCAAGGCAGCCGCGGCCGAAACCGCCCTCCAGGTCACCGACCTGGCCATGCGCGCCTGCGGCGGCGCCGCCTTCGGCCGCCGCCTGGCCGTGGAGCGCCACTTCCGCGACGCCCGCGCCGGCTCGGTCATGGCCCCGACGACCGACGTGCTGTACGATTTCGTGGCCCGCGCCATCCTGGACATGCCGCTGTTCGACTGAAGGCCCTCAGCTCTCAGCTTTCAGCCAGAGCAGCCGGGTGGTTGTCTGGCTGAGAGCTGATAGCTGAGAGCTGACAGCTCCAATGTGGAGTTAAGTCATGACGAAAACAATTCTGGCAGGCGCGGTGGCGTATGACCCGCGCGTGGTGCCGATCTGGGATGGCATGCGCGACTACTTCCGCGCCGCCGGCACGCCTCTCGATTACGTCCTCTTCTCCAACTACGACCGGCAGGTGGAAGCCCTGCTGGCCCGGCAGATCGATATCGCCTGGAACACCAACCTGGCCTACGTCAAGGCCCACCGCGCCACCGGCGGCGCCTGCCGGGCGCTGGCCATGCGCGACGTGGACGCGCGCTTCACGACCGTCTTCGTGGCCCGCGCCGACAGCGGCGTCGGGTCGCTGGCCGACGTGCGCGGCAAGCGCCTGGCCCTCGGCTCGGCCGATTCCGCCCAGGCCGCCATCCTGCCGCGGCATTATCTCCGGCAAGCGGGCGTTGTCCCGGACGCCGATTGCACCGTGCTGCGCTTCGACCTCGACGTGGGCAAGCACGGCGACACCGGGGCCAGCGAACTGGAGGTCCTCCGCGCTCTCCGCAACAGCGAGGCGGACGTCGGCGCCCTGGCCGAGACCACCTGGGCGCGCCAGGTGGCGGAAGGCCGTATCGACCCCCGGCAAATCCGCGCGTTCTGGACGTCACCCGGCTACTGCCATTGCAACTTCACCGCCCTGGCAGACTTCCCTGAGGAGTTGGCGGAGCGATGGACGGAGACGCTGCTGGGCATGCGCTACGAGGACCCGTGCTGCCGCAGCCTCATGGACCTGGAGGGTCTGAAGAGATGGATCCGCGCGGATGAGGCGATCCTGGAAGGGTACCGGGTGCTGTTTGAGGCGGCGGAGCAGCAGGGGATGGACGACCTGCGGCCGGCGTAAGGAGGGCCCTGGGGCAGGGAGGGGAGAGGCGGTGCGGGAATTCCCCATTTCCGTCGGAAGCGCTGCCGCGGCACTAGGAGGTGCTAAGGGCGCGGGCCGCCCGGGGCGGTGCTGATGGTGCTGCTGTTCCTGGCGGGGTATGGGTCGTGCTGCAGCCGATGCAGGTGGCGGGGTGAGGCACGCCGCCTCATGGCCCCGGCCCCAAGCGGCCGCCTATTCCCACTCCACGCCGGGAAGCATGGGGTGCCGGCTGCCAGCCCCCCGGGCTGTCTTCCGCGGCCGGCGCGGCGTCGGGGCCGTCCCGTTCGCCGACCTTCCCACGTGCAGGGTCGGCCCCGGCTCGTCCTGGCGGGCGGTGTAGACCTGTGGCATTGGCTCGCACCCCGCCAGCGCCGCGCGGGCCGCTTCCAGGGCCAGTTCGGCCCGGTTGCAGTGCCGGCTCAGGTGCAGCTGCACGACATGCTTCAACCGGCCCGGCGATGACCGCCGCAGCACCTCGCCCAGCAGTGCCGCCGCCTGCGCGTTCGATAAATGGCCGTGGTCGCCCAGCACCCGCGCGATGAGCCGCGGGTGCCGGCCGCTCGTCTGCTCCATCCGCACGTCGTGGTTGAACTCCAGCGCCAGCAGGTCCACGTCCAGCAGCGCGGCCAGCAGGTCGGCGTCCCACGAGCCGAGGTCGGCCGCGTAGCCCAGGGCGCGCGACGGGCCGAACAGGTCGGAAGCCTCCTCGACACGGAAGCCGAACGTCGGGCCGCCGTCGTGCCGCACCGGCAGCGGCCGGCAGCGCAGGCCGGGGGCCGGCTCAAAGTCGCCGCTCGCCTCGAAGTGCCGCACCAGCCGGGCCTCCCGCATCCTGGGGAAAATGGGGGACCATTCGAGCAAGCCCGGCTCGTGCCGCGGGTGGCACCAGAGGGGGACGTGGCGGCGGAGCAGGTGGGCGAGGGTGCGGTCGTTCCAGTGGTCGGAGTGGGTGTGGGTGAGGACGGCGGCGTGGACGGACTGCCAGGAGGCGCCGACGGCGGCCAGGCGGGCGGCGAGCTGCCGCGGGCCGAGGCCCAGGTCGAGCAGCAGCCCGAAGCCGTTGGTTTCCAGCAGGCTGGCGTTGCCCGCGCTGCCGCTGGCCAGCACCGTGAATCGCAAGGCCGCCCGCCTTTCCGGTCGCGCGGCGGCCCGACCCGCCGCAACCGCCGGGATCAACCCGGCAGCTCGCCATAGTCTTTGCGAGCCGCCGGGTTGATCCCCGCCGAGGAGCGAGCGGCGGGGTTGATCCCCGCCGAGGAGCGAGCGGCGGGGTTGATCCCCGCCGACCCGCCGCTCACCCCTTCTGCAACCGCAGCCGCAGCCAGTGGTCCACCGCCAGCTTGCCCGGCCCGGTCAGCACCAGCACCAGGCAGATGAGGATGAGGACCACGTTGTACTCATAGCCCTTCGGCAGGCTGAACCCGTACGGCCAGTGGACGAGGGCAATGGCCCCGACCATGATAACGATCAGCCCGGCGGCGGCCAAGCGCGTCAGGAAGCCGATCACCATCGCCGCCCCGCCGAGCAGTTGGCCCCAGGCGACGAGGGCCTGCACCACGCGGGGCAGCCCGGGGTTCCAGCCGAAGCCCATCTCCTGGCTGACCAGGGCGACGCCGTGGTAGAGAAAGACGGCGGCCAGGGCGAGCCGCAGGAGCAGCGGGGCGACAATGTTCTTGATGGTGTTTTCCAGCATGGCGACCTCGGAGGTGCGGGATGTCCGACCTGTCGCGGGCCAACCCCACCGGCCGGTTCTCGGGGCTGGCCGATTCCTACGCCAAGTATCGCCCCGACTACCCGCCGGCGGCCATCGCATTCGTGCTGAGCCGCTGCGGCCTCGGCCCCGGCTCCGTGCTGGTGGACGTGGGTTGCGGCACCGGCATCTCGTCCCGGCTGTTCGCGGCGCGGGGCCTGGCCGTGCTGGGCGTCGAGCCGAACGACGAGATGCGGCGGCAGGCCGAGGCGGTGCCGTCCGCGCGGCAGCCCGCCCCTCTCTACTGCAAGGGCCGTGCCGAGGAGACGGGGCTGCCCGACGCCGCCGCCGACGCCGTGCTGGCCGCCCAGGCGTTCCACTGGTTCGACGCCGGCGCGGCGCTGCGGGAGTTCCACCGCATCCTGAAGCCGGGCGGCTGGGTGGCGCTGCTCTGGAACGAGCGCGACGAGTCGGACCCATTCACGGCGGCCTACGGCGAGGTGATCCGCTCGGCCCCGGAAGCGAAGGCGGTGGAGCTGCCGCGCGGCCGGGCGGGCGAGCCGCTCCTGGCCAGCCCGCTCTTCGAGGCGGGCGAGCGCGTGTGCTTTCCCAACAGCCAGGCGCTCGACGAGGAGGGGATGCTGGGGCGGGCGTTCTCGGCGTCGTACGCACCGAAGGAGCCGGCGGCGGCCGCGGGGTTCGCCGACGCCCTGCGGGCGGTGTTCGGCCGCTTTCAACAGCAAGGGCAGGTGGTGCTGAGGTACGCCACGTCGGTGTACGTCGCCCGCCGCGCCGCTGTGCCGGCCTAACAGCGGCTGCCGCCTCAGCCCTCGCCGCCGAGGTCGATCCACGCGGCGGCCCAGTTGCCGGGGCCGTCGCCAGGATCGGGCAGACACGAAGCGGCGTCCCCGCTGGCCGACGCAGGGTTCGCATGGCCGGCCGCGGCGCTGTCCCAAGAGGAGGCGGCAGAAACGGCGGCACCGGCGGGGCGGTTCAGTTCATTCGGTCCCACGGCAGACTCCTTTCGACCGGGCGGGGGAACAAGGCGGAAGGCGGCGGCAGGCGCTCGGTGGCTCCATCACTGCTGGAGCAGGCAGGCGCGCCAGTGGGCCGGCTGGCCCTGGCGGTAGCGGGCAAAGGCGGCGCTGTTGAGGAGGTCGCGGGTGTCGGCTCGACGGGGGCAAACGGCGCGGGCCGGGCGGCGGGCGAACCAGCCGGCGTTGCACCAGACGGCCGCGGTGAGCAGAAGGGTGAGGGCGGTGAGGATGGGCAGGCTGAGCCGTTTCATGGACTCTCCTTGTCCGCGTTTTGGGCCGCCGCTTCCCGCGGCGGCCGCCGAATGGCCGGGGGGCTTCCGGGCTGCAAGGTGAAGTGCAACTCCGGTGCCGCCCGCCGCAATGGCCGCGTGATCCGGCCGCAAGCGCCAGAGGCCAAACGCCTTGCCGCTTCGTTCTGCCACAAGGCTGCCCGCGCGCTGCCGCAAGGTTTCCGCAGAGGAATGGCGACTTTTACAATTGTGCCGGCCGTTCCGGCGAAGGGCCGGGGGGCGGCCCGGCGGCGGCCTTACCCGGCCCGGGCTGCTGCCTCAGCTTGCTCATCGCCCAGATGCCGACGACCGGGATGATGATGGCCAGCGGCACGAGGATGCACAGCAGGCCCAGCATCAGGGCCAGCCACCAGTCGCTCATCATGAAGTCGGGGATGTCGCTCATGGCGAGACGGGGGGCTTACTGCTTGCACTCGGCGGCCACCTTCGCCGCCTCGTAGGTGCGGCCGCTGCCGTTGACCCCGTAGCGGTTGCGCAGCGCCAGCTGGTACAGCTCCTGCCCCTTTTCCGTCGGGTACTCGCCCGTCAGGCAGGCCCGGCACAGCCGGCCCTCGTCCAGGCCGATGCAGCGGGCCACGGCGTCCAGCGGCAGGTACGACAGCGAGTCGGCCCCCAGTTCCGCGGCCATCGCCGCCTGTTCCTCTTCCGTTATTTGCCGGCCCTTCATGAAGCGCGGCGCGAACAGCTCCCGCACCGTGCTCATGTCGATGCCGTAAAAGCACGGCGCGATGATCGGCGGGCAGGCCACCCGGACGTGGACCTCCTTCGCCCCGCCGCGCTCGCGCAGGTCGTTCAGGAGGGTCTTCATGGTCGTGCTGCGGACGATGGTGTCCTCGATGAGCAGGACGCGCTTGCCCTGCAGGACCTCGCGCAGGGGCGTGTACTTCAGCTGCACGCGCTCGGCCCGGTTCTGCCCCTCGATGAAGGTCCGGCCGACGTAGCGGTTGCGGATCAGCCCCTCGACGGAGGGGATGCCCAGGGCGTAGGCCATCGCGTCGGCGGCGGCCTTGCCCGTGTCCGGCACCGGCACGATGATGGTGCCGTCGCCCAGGGGAACCTTGTCCAGCCGCACCTCCTGCCGGGCCAGCTCGCGGCCCAGGTTGGCCCGGGCCAGGTAGACGCTGCGCTCGTCCAGCGTGCTGGCCACGTTGGCGAAGTAAATCCACTCGAAGAAGCAGTGGGCCGTCCGCTGCCGGGGGGCCGCCCGGTCGCGGCGGATCTCGTTGTCCTGGATGACGATGATCTCGCCCGGCTCCAGCGAGCACACCTCGCGGAAGCCGAGGTTCAGGAGGGCGACGCTCTCGCTGGCGGCGGCGAACAGCGGGCCGTCCTGCGCCCAGCACAGGGGGCGGAAGCCCCGGGGGTCGCGCATCACGGCCAGGTCGCCCATGGCGTTGAGGAAGACGATGTTGTAAGCGCCGTCGAAGCGGGCCGCGAGGTTGCGGAAGACCTGCACCAGGTCGGGCCGGCCGTCGGCCCGCAGCTCGTAGCTGAGGTAGTGCATGATGACTTCCGTGTCGGTGTTGCGCGTCAGGTGGTAGTCATTGAGGGTGAGCAGCTCGTCGCGGAGGTCGGTGAAGTTGGCCAGCTGGCCGTTGAAGGCGACGGCGAACCACTTCCACTTGCAGCCGTGGTGCCGCTCGAACGGCTGGGCGTAGCTGCGGTCGGCGGCGCCGCAGGTGGCGTAGCGGACGTGGCCGATGGCCGCCCGGCCGGCGTACTCGCGCATGATGCTGTCGTACTTGGCCTGGTGGTTGAGCCGGAACGCCTCGATGACGGTGCCGATCTGCTTGTAGGTGTCGAGCAGCTTCTCGCGGAAGGGGCTGTAGGTGGTGAAGCCGGCCGCGAGCTGGCCGCGGTTCTGCAGGTCGAGCAGCATCCGCGGCATGAGCCGGCTGACCTGCTCGGGGCCGGCCACGGGCGCCAGCCGCGAGGGGATGGAGCTGTCGAGGTGGTAAAGGGCGGCGACCCCGCATTCGTGGTGCAGTTCGTCCATCCGGTGCGTACCTGCGAGGAGAAGCGGTGAGCAACCCGGTAGCGACAGTCCGTTGTGGTCGGGGAACAGATGTGATTATAGGAAACGGCCGACCCGCCAACAAGAAATAGGGTTGGACGGCCGCCCCGGCCGGCTGCAGCCTGGGCAGGCGCCGTGTGAATAATCGGCGCAGGTTTCCCGCGGCCGCCGCAAAGGCGGCACATCGGGGAGAAACGTCATGGTGGGATTCTTCGGGCTGGGCCTTCAGGAAATCCTCCTCCTGGGGGTGGCCGGGGGGTGGTGCTCGTGAGCGGGGTGGTCGTGCCGCTGGTTGTCCTGCTGGGCAACCGCAAGAAGGACGAGCCGCCCAACGAGTGACGCCGGCGGAAGCGCGCTGCCCCCGTCAGCCGGCGGCCGGCGGCGAGCGGTACAGGCTGGCGACGGCGGCCGGCACGTCGGGCTGCATCTCGAACGGCGCCGCGGACGACCCTTTCGTGCTGACCAGCCGCGTGACGTAAAACACCTCCGCGACCACCGGCGACATGCCGCACAGCACCAGCCGGCCGCCCCTCTCCTTGAGCTTGCGGTGCAGGCTCAGCAGCGGCCGGAAGGCGACGCTGGCCAGGTAGGTGACCGCGCCGAAGTCGATGACCACGTGCGCCGCGCCGGAGCGGTCCACGGCGCCGAGCAGGTCCTCGCGCAGGGCGTCGGAGAGGGCGTCTCCCTGCAGCTGCGCCTCGGTGACGCGCATGACAACCAGGCTGCACTCGGAGTGGCGGTAAGGGTTTTCGGGCATGGTCGGCAGCGTCCCGCATCGAGGAAGGGGGGCGACACGGCACGGCCGGCGAGTGTAACCCGGCCGGCGGCGAAACTCAAACGGGAAGCACCGCAAGTTGTCGGACGCACGGGCCGCCGCTATCATCACCCCCACGGCGACCACCCGGGGGATGAATGCCCATGAGCGAACCTTACGAAGACGACGACTACCCGGAGTCGCGCCGGCGTGACAGCGGCGGCTCGGGCGGCAGGACGTTGCTCGTCGTCCTGGGCATCGTCGGCGCCATCGTCCTGCTGGTGGTGGCCGTCTGCGGCGGCGGCGCCTACCTGGCGGTCCGGTCGATGCAGCAGGCGATGGCCCCCATGATGCAGATGATGCAGGACGCCATGGACGCGCAGATGGCGGCCGACGACTTCCTGCTGGACCTCAAGGACGGTCGGGTCGATGCCGCCTACGCCAACACCACGGAGGCGTTCAAGAAGCGCATGACCGAGAAGGAGCTGCGCGATTTGGTGAGCAAGAACCCCGGCCTGAAGCAGTACCAGTCCGGCTCGCTCGTCACCCCGATGATTTCCAGCACCGCGATCACTTGCCGCAGCACCATCTACCTCCCGGCCGGCGGCCAGCTGAGCTGCTCGGTCAAGCTCGTCAAGGACGGCGAACAATGGAAGGTGGACCTCTTCACCATTCCCTGATCGGCGCCCGGCGCGATTTGCCAGTTCCCCGCGGCGTGGCCTATGGTTGAGGCGCGGAGGCCGGGGGCATCGTGCTCCCGGCCCCGTTCCCCGCCCGGCCAGGGCCGCCGACATGGCCGCGACCGCCGTCGCCGAGTTCGACAACGTCACCAAGGACTACCCGGCCGGCTTCCTCGGCCGGCGCAAGGTTCGAGCCGTGGCCGGGGTCAGCCTGCGCGTCGAGCCGGGGGAGGTCTTCGGCCTGCTCGGGCCGAACCGCGCCGGCAAGACGACGCTGGTGAAGCTCCTGCTGTCGCTGTGCCGGCCCACTTCGGGCCGCGCCTTTCGCCTGGGCCGGCCCGTTTGCGACCGCTCGACGCTGGGGCGGGTCGGCTACATGCACGAAAGCCCCGCCTTCCCGCGCTACCTGAGCGCCGCCGGCCTGCTGGAGTACTACGGCGCCCTCGCGCTGATGCCCGAGCCGGACGCCCGCCGCCGGGCCGCGGAGCTGCTGGGGCGGCTCGGCCTCGCCGACCGCGCCCGCGAGCCGATCGCCCGCTTCAGCAAAGGCATGGTGCAGCGGCTGGCCCTGGCGCAGGCGCTCCTCAACGACCCGGAACTGCTGGTGCTGGACGAGCCGACCGAGGGGCTGGACCTGCCCGGCCGGCAGCTGGTGCATGCCGTCGTCGCGGAGCAGCGGCGGCGCGGCCGGGGCGTGCTGCTGGTGTCGCACTCGCTGCCGGACGTGGAAGCGCTGTGCGACCGCGTTGGCGTGGTGGTCGGCGGCCGGCTGGCCTACGCCGGGCCGCTCGCCGGCCTCGCCGGGGGCCGGGGCGAAAGGCCGCTGGCCGAGGTGCTGCGCGAGCTGTACGCCGTCGCCCCCCTGCCCGCCTTCCCCTCCCCGGTCCCGCCGGCTGACAAGGTGCTGTCATGAGCCTGCCGAACGCCATCTGCGCCATCCGCTGGATGGCCCGCGACACCTTCCGCCAGGCGGTCGCCTCCGGCGTCTTCTGGCTGACGCTCGCCGTCAGCGGCGTGTGCGTCCTGTTCTGCCTCAGCGTCGGCGTGGTCGGCGACAGGCCCTTGCAGCGGCCGGACGAGCCGCCAGAGTTCCTGCCGCGCGGCGACCCGGCCTCGGGCAAGGCCCGCGCGGCCGGGGTGGACGTGGTCGGCGGCGACCTGACGCTGGCCTTCGGGGCCGTCCGGCTCCAGCTGGGCCGGGACGCGGAGGACGCGGTCCATTTCCTCCAGCTGTTCCTGGCCGGCGGCGTGGCCGACGCGGTCGGGTTACTGCTGGCGCTGGTGTGGACGGCGGGCTTCCTGCCGGGCTTCCTCGACCCGGCCGCGGCGTCGGTGCTGCTGGCCAAGCCGGTGCCGCGCTGGAGCTTGCTGGCGGGCAAGTACCTGGGCGTGGTGGCGTTCGTCGCCTTCCAGGCCGCGGTGTTCGTCGGCGGCACCTGGCTGGCGCTGGGCGCCCGCACGGGGGTCTGGGACCCG
>Ga0070740_10006252_pt1 | contig 10553 bp, 4 predicted proteins | sample Coa_R2_FD_67286 | JGI IMG/M metagenome (GOLD analysis project Ga0070740, IMG submission 67286) | Surface soil microbial communities from Centralia Pennsylvania, which are recovering from an underground coalmine fire - Coalmine... | ecosystem: Environmental > Terrestrial > Soil > Unclassified ...
CCGTCGCGCTCGGCCTGCAACGCTTTGTCCACCAGCCCGCGCGCGATGTCCGGCGTCGGCCCGTCGAGTCGGCTCACAAGCAAAATGCCGTTGGTCGGGGTCAGTAAATCGGCGTTAGTGGTTCCGTAGGTCCAGTTCGGCATGGGACCGTCCAGCGGGGGGCGCATTTTAATCAACGGCAGCCAGGCCAGTTCGGAATCCACGGAGGCTTCATTGCGACGGAAGGGCACCGGCAGGTTGGTCGCGTCCGCTTCCTGCCAGCCCGGATCCGGCGCGATTTTCAGCGGGACGCCCCAGCATAAGACGGCGTAACGGATTTTAGAAGCGACGACGCCGGTGATGGTGTGAGACGGCAACCCGTTTGTGGCCGGAAAAGACGTTTTGCCGAGTTTCCACAGCCCCGCCGCCTGCAACCGGTTCACCAGCGGAATTTGCAAAGAATCCTGGAATTCCGTCCGCGACATCTCTTCGTTGGTGGTCATGGCAAAGCCCCAGACTTGATTTTCGGGGACGGCGCGGCGCCGGGCATAATACTGCGCCACGGCCTCTGATTCCGGCAGGCGCGAGTTGTAGATAACGACCACTTCGCTGCCGTCGGCGCGGAGGTTCGGCGGCGCGAGCGCGAAAATGAAAACGGTGCTGAGCAGCAAAAAATGTCTCATGCGCTGGTTATTTGACCGCCCGCCCGCGGAAATGTGCGGAAAATTTTCGTCCCGCGCGGAAAGGCCATTTGATGAAGAAGCAGCGCGTGCATTTCACTTTCCGAAAAGCGCTTCGTGCATTCCCGGCATGGGCCGATGATTTTTTTCGTCCCAATAACGGAATCCCGCGCTCCAGTCCCAAATGCACCACCCGATTTTATCCTGTTCACATGCCCGCCGCACGGCGGCGTAATAATTCGCGCGCGATTGCGGGTCGGCGGTGGTGAACGCGCCGAATTCGCCCAGGTGGACGGGCCGTCCATAGTAGTCGGACCATTCGCGGCAGTATTTCAGTTTGTCCTCAAACGCCAGCGGACTGCACGGGTTCTGGTCGGTGGGCAGCGTGTTGTATTCCTGGATCCATCGTTTCACGTGGGGGCTGGCGTCGGGCGGCAGTGTCAGCGGCGTGGCCGGCGGTCCGGGAAATCGAATGCCGGCCAGTGGTTTGACGTCCGGCCCGGCCCATGTGGCCCCCTGATGCGTGAAATAGAACGGGTCGTAGCAATGAATCGAGACTATGACGTTGTCGTCCGGCGGCAACACAAGATTTTTCAACTCGCCGATGCTGCCCCAGCCGCCCGGCTCGACAAAGATTGTCCGGTGCGGATTTGTTTTGCGGATCTCGGCGATGGCTTGCGCGTAAAACGGATTCATCACCGCCGTGGTCGCGCGATCGTGCGGCTCGTTGTCCAGTTCAAACGCCAGTTCCGGCGGGAACTTTTTGTAATGTGCGGCGATTTGCTCCCAGATTTTCAGGAACTCGTCCTTTGCCGCCGCCGGATTTTCGTCCAGTTCGTTGAAATGATGAATGTTGATGATGACCGCCAGATGATTTTTCAGCGCGTTGGTGACGACAAAATCCACGCGCGCGAAAATTTCCGGCGCCAACAGGAAATCGGGGGCCGGTCCGGCGTAATGATGCCAACCGATGGGGACGCGCACGTGATCGAAGCCTTCGCGCTTCATCTGAACGAAATCATCGGCCGTGACCGTTACCCCGCCGCTCCGGGGCGGCCATTGTTCGAGATAATTGCCCAGGTTCACGCCGCGCCGGAAAAGTTTCGCCGCCTGCCACGCCGGCGTGTGATGGCTGGCAATCGGTTTCATTTCCGGCGGATTGGCGGGGACAAAAGGGCCGTCCGGAGTCTGCGCGTAAAGTCGTCCGCCCGCCAGGACGGCAGCGGCCAAAATCATGAAAAATGTTTTCATACCAATGTCGCTCCTCACGTTTCACTGCTGATTTTCAGCCCGTCCCACGCCAGCCACACCCCCGGCGGCAATTCCGCCTGGGCACGGTCGTGATCGTAATCGTGGGTCAGGTGGGTGAAAAAGGTTTTTTGGGCGCCGATGCGCCGCGCGGCGGTGAGTGCTTCATCCAGGCACATGTGCGTGGGATGCGGTTTGGGGCGCAGGGCGTCGAGCACGGCGATTTCCACGCCGCGAATTTTTTCCATGGCTTCGGGCGGGATTTCCTTGCAATCGCTCAAGTATGCCAGGCGTTTGCGACCGTCTTGCAGGAACAAATAACCATTGACGGTCATCGAGCCGTGCGGCAGGGGCAGGGGGACGATTTCCAGATCGCCCACGGCAAACGGTCCGTTGACGACGCGGGGTTCGGGTTTGAAATAGCCGCGGGGGATGGGGCGGCCGTCGAAGGCGTAAAGGAATACGCGGCGCAGGGCGTTCATCGTTTCTTCGTTGGCGTAAACAGGCAGCGCCCCGCCGCGCAAATCGCAGAACCGCCGGCAATCATCCAGCCCCATGATGTGGTCGGCGTGGGGGTGGGTGAAAAGCACGGCGTCCAGCCAATTGATTTTTTCGCGCAGGCACTGGAGGCGAAATTCCGGCGGCGTATCCACGACCAGTCGGGTTTTGTCCGTGGCCACGTAAATGGCCGGTCGCGTACGCCAGTTCTTTGGATTGGCCAGAAAATCCGGCGGATACTCCTGGCCGATGAGCGGCACGCCCTGCGAGGTGCCGCTGCCCAGAAATGTCAGTGCAAACGCCATGCAAAATTTTCTTTTGCCGAGCGGCCTGAACCGCTCAAATGTCCGGCAATTTACCGATGTTGACGACCTTGCGCATCAAAAACCTGGCGCTGGTGACCGACCTGACGCTCGAACTCCGGCCCGGCTGCAATGTCATTACCGGCGAAACCGGCGCGGGCAAATCCATCCTGATCGGCGCCCTCAACCTTGTCCTGGGTGAGCGCGCCGATCGCCACCTGATCCGCAGCGGCGAAGACAGTTGCGCTGTGGAAGCGGTGTTCGACGTGCAGACCTTGCGCGCGCCTCTGAAAAGCTTTCTCGAAGAAAACGGGATCGAGCCTTGCGAAGAAAACCGGCTGGTCCTCAAGCGTTCTTTTTCGCTCAGCGGCGCCAACCGCCAGTTCGTCAACGGATCGCCGACGACGCTTCAGGTACTGGCGCGCCTCGGCGAGTGGCTGGTGGACATGCACGGTCCGCACGACCATCAATCGCTGCTGCATCCGGCCAGGCAACTGGCGATCCTGGACGCCTTTGGCAAATTGGAAAAGCAGCGCGCCGCGTTCGCCGAGCAGGTTCGGCGCCGCACGGATTTGGAGAACCAAAAGGCGGCCCTGGTCGTGGACGAAAAAACCTATGCGCAGCAACTGGATTTGCTCCGCTTCCAGGTGAACGAAATTGCCGCCGCGCGCCTGCAGCCCGATGAAGAGGCCCTCCTCCAGGAGGAATTTCACCGCGTCCGCAGTGCCGCCCGCCGGTTGCAGTTGAGCCAAAGCGCGCTGGAGGCATTGGCCGAGGGCGAACAGTCGCTGCTGAACCAGGCCGGCATCGTGGGTCGTGAATTGCAGGAATTGTCTCGGGTGGATTCCGGCGCTGCCCCTCTGGTGGAACTGCACTCGCAAGCCGTCGGTGCGCTGCGCGAGTTGCAACGGGAGTTGTCCCGTTACGCCGGGAAAATCGAGATGGACCCCGCCCGGCTCGCCGAGCTGGAGGAGCGACTGGATTCCATCCATTCGCTCAAACGCAAATACGGCGCGACGCTGGCAGAAGTCCTCGCCTTTGGCGAAGAAGCAAAGCGCAAATTGCAGTTGCTCGAATCGCGTGACGCCGAACTGGCGCGGCTCAACGGCGAATTGCAGGCGCTCGACGCGGAGCTTTTGCGCGCCGGCCGGGCGCTTTCAGAGGCGCGGAGGAAGATCATTCCGCAACTGGCCAGGGCCGTGAGCCGGCAATTGGAGGAGCTGGGATTTCGACAGAGCAAATTTGAGGTGGCCTGGACGGCGCCGTTTGAAGGTTCCCGACTCCCGTCGCCAATTCCGGCCGGCGGCTGGGATGTAATCGAATTCCTGTTTGCGCCCAATCCCGGCGAGCCGGCCAGACCGTTGCGCGCCATCGCTTCGTCCGGCGAAATGGCGCGCGTGATGCTGGCGCTCAAAACCGTGCTGGCCGAGGAGGACGAAATTCCGGTTTTGGTTTTTGATGAAGTGGACGCGAATGTGGGTGGTCAAACCGCCCGCGCCGTGGGCGAAAAAATGAAACGGATTGCCGCCCGGCGGCAGGTGCTGTGCATCACGCATCTGCCCCAGGTGGCGGCATTGGCCGACGCCCATTACGTGGTGACCAAACAGGTCAAAAACGGCCGCACGATTTCGGAAATCACGTTGTTGGACCGGAAGGCGCGGGTGGCCGAATTGGCGCGAATGCTCGGCGGGCAAACCGAGGCGGCGCGCCAACACGCCGCAGCCCTGCTGAAATGAAATTTCCGTTGCTCAAGCTCCGAACCGGGAGTATCTGTTAAACGTGAATCTCCGCAGTTTTCGGCCGGCAAACGCCAGGGGGATTTGGATCGCGCTTCTGGTGTGTCAGTTTGTCTTTCCCGGTTTCGCCCGGGAAATTCGTTTGCGCAGCGGGTTTATTGATCCCGACGCCGCTGCCAACCGCCTGGTGATGGAGGCAAACACCCGGTCGGGCGCCTCCTTGTCCGGCCTTTTTTTAATCCAGTTTTCCGGACCGGTCGGCCGGACCCGTCGGGCGGCGCTGCGGGCGGCCGGGGTGGAATTACTTCAATATGTCCCCGACGACGCCTTCATTGCCAAATTTAACAAGGCGTCGTTGGCGCGAGTGGCGACGATGAATTCGGTCCGTTGGGTCGGGCCGTATGAACCGGCGGAGAAAATTTCGCCACGGTTGGCAGCCTGGCGCGCGGCGACGCCGACCAACTCGACGGTGGACGTCAATATTTTGCTTTCGCCGGCGGCGACACCCGCAGAAATCGCCTCCGTGCGCCCGTTACTGACCGCGATTCACTCTGAAAGTCATTTGCGCCTGGGCGTTATTCTGCGGGGCAAATTGCCGTTGAACCAACTGGACGCCCTCACGCAATCCAGCGCCGTGCTGTGGGTGGAAAAGGCGGCGAAGTGGAAACTGCTGGATGAAGCCGCCTCCAAAATTGTCGGCGGCGACGACGGTCGCACCGCCACGCCGACGGTTACCGAACAAATGGGCTTTGACGGCGCGGGCGTGACGGTCTGCGTGGCAGACACGGGGCTGGACACGGGCGACACGAACACGATGCATCCGGATTTGCGGGGCCGGGTGACGGGGTTCAAATACTACGGCTCGCTGACGGATGGTTCGGACGGTTACGGCCACGGCACGCACTGCGCGGGCATCATCGCCGGCAACGCCGCCACCGGCGAAACCGATCCGGATTCCGGCCAGTTTTACGGATTAGGGGTGGCGTCGGGCGCGGATTTGTTCGTCGAGCGCATTTTTGACAGCGACGCCAACGAAGTCAGCCCGTTTCCCAGCGATGTGACATTGACCCGCGATGCGGTGCAGGCCGGGGCGCAAATCGGCGCCAACAGTTGGGGCAACGACGTCCAGGGCGCCTATGACCTGGATGCGGCGGAGTTCGACGAGTTGGTGCGCGACGCGGATGCGGATCCGACCAACGGCGACCAGCCTTACATTCTGGAATTTTCCGCCGGCAACGCCGGGCCGAATTCCGAAACGCTGGACAGCCCGGCCACAGGCAAAAATGTCATTGCCGTGGGCGCAACAGAAAATGTTCCCAACACGCCGGCCGAAACCTACGGCTTGTACGCCGACGGCCCGGACACAGTGGCGGATTTCTCCAGTCGCGGCCCCTGCCAGGACGGCCGCGTCAAACCGGATTTAGTGGCTCCGGGAACGTGGATTGCCTCTGCCGCCTCTTCCGCCGCGCCGAACGAGAATGCCATCGCCTGGCTGCCGATTGACAATTATTATGTTTACATGGGCGGCACCAGCATGTCCGGCCCGCACGTGGCGGGCGCGGCGGCGGTGTTTGTGCAGTATTACAGGCGCATGATCACCAATACCGTGCCGTCGCCGGCATTGGTCAAGGCGGCGTTGATCAACGCGGCCGAGGAATTGGACGAAGCCAACGGCGGCCCCGGCCCGGTGCCCAACAACGACGAGGGCTGGGGACGCGTGAACGTGGCCAACCTCATCGTGACCAACTTCGACACCGCACCGCGCCTGTATCAGTATCTCGACCAAACGGTGTTGCTGACCAACGGCCAGGTTTATTCGCAGCATCTTTTTGTGCGCAGTTCCAGCGAACCGTTGAAAATCACGCTGGCTTACACGGACGTGCCGGGATTTCCCGGCGCCATTCCCGCGCTGGTGAACGACTTGGATTTGGAATTGGTGGCGCCCGACGGCACGCTCTACCGCGGCAACCAATTCGGCGCGGGAGAGTCGGTGCCCAACCCGCCGTCATCGGACAAAATCAACAATGTCGAAGGCATTTATCTTTCGGCGCCCCTGCCGGGCGATTACACGCTGCGCGTGCGCGCCAGCAAAGTGGTTCAGGACGCGCGGCTGGATACGCCGGCGATTGACCAGGATTTTGCGCTGGTGTCTTCCGGCGATTTGGCGCGGCCGGGCGAGGGGTTGCTGTTGCTGGATCGGCCCCGGTACACGGCGCCGGCGGTGATGAACCTGGAAGTGTTTGACGCGGGGCGCACCGGCGCCGGCAGCGTGAGCGTGCTGGTCTCCAATCTCACCACGCACGGATTTGTCATGGCCAGCCTGTTGCCGGTCCCCGGAGAGGAGGGGGTGTTCACCGGCGCGGTGGCCACCGTGACCGGCGCGCCGGGCGCCGGACAAATCCAGATTGCCGATGGCGACTATCTGGAGGCCGATTACATTGATTCCGGCGGCGCAAAACGCGTGGTTACTGCGGTGGCGGACCTGGCGGCGCCTCTCATCAGCGCCGTTGCTTCCGGCACCGATGCCGGGGTGTTGACCATCACGTGGCAGACGAGTGAGCCGGCGACTTCGCTGATTCGTTACGGCACCAACAGCAGCGATTTGAACCTCAGTGTTACCGATTTGACGCTGGTAACCAACCATGTCCTGAAATTAACCGGTCTGGTGCCGGGCGCGACGTATTATTTTCAGGTCGTTTCCAGCGACAGCGCCGGCAACGTGGCAGTGGCGGACAACGGGGGCGCTCTGTTCACGTTTGTCGGTGTGGCCACGCCCACGGTGTTGCTGGTGGATGATTATGACACCCGGGCCGAGGAGGCGGATGGTTCGCCGGTGATTCCCGACGGCGCCTATACCAATGTGCTGGCGGCAGCCGGCATCAACTACGCCTTCTGGAAAGTGATTGACCGGGGCTTCCCGCAACTGGCCGACCTGAAACCCTACCCGGTGGTCATCTGGCGCACGACGGATGACCTCATCAACTACGGTGTGGACGCCGACGGGTTGCCCGATCCCAGCGCCACCAACAATACCTTGAACGCGCAGCAGCAATTCATGATTCAAACCTACCTGAATGGCGGCGGCGCGTTCTTCATGGCCTCCATGAACATTCTCGAGCAACTGGGCGATGTGCCGTTCCGCCGGAATGTTCTGCATGTGGCGGCCTTCAAGCAAAATCCCGACCCGCCGCTGCAATGCTCGGATTGTGACGAGGATTTCGGTGTGCCGGCCTTTTGGGGCGCGCCGGACAGCGTGGCCGACGGCATGAATGTCACGCTCGATTACAGCAATTATCCATCATTTAGCTTGGAAGATTACTCGTTCGGGCCGGATTTTTCGGACACGTTTACGCCGGCATCCGACGCCACGCCGATTGCCTTCGAGTCTGTTTCCGGCAAACCGTGCGGAATGAGTTATCCTCCGCCTGGTGTGGACAGCCCCGGGCGTGTTGTTTTTCTCTCGTTTCCCTTCGATTCCATTCCGACGAACGGCGCCGCACCGAACAACGCGGTCTCGCTGTTGCGGAACATCGTCGCCTTTCTCGCGCCGGGCGCGAATGGTCAGGGCGTGGTCTTCCTCGATAAAAAAGTCTATACCACCAACGACCTGGTGACGGTGGAAGTGGGGGATTCGGACCTGGCGGGTGCGGGCCGGACGGACGCCACGTTTTCAGTCAGTTCGCAGACCAATCGCGTCACCGTCACCTTGTTGGAAACGACACATCCGGGTTTGTTCCGGGGCACAATCAGCCTGGTGGCTGGCAATGCGGGGACCAATCAATTGTCGGTCGCCAACGGCGACACCATTACCGCCACCTATTTTGACGTCTCCAACAATCGCAATGTCACCGCCACCGCCGCAATTGACACCGTGCCACCGGCCATCACCAGCGTGGCGGCCACCACCGATTATTCCAATGCCAAAGTGACCTGGCAGACTTCTGAACCGGCGGATTCGGCGGTGCAGTACGACATCCTGTCCCAGCCGCCGTTGAAAGTGGTTTACGACAGCGCGCTGGTCACCAATCATTCGGTGACCATCAGCGGCCTTCAGGCGAACCGGATTTACAATTATCAGGTCGTCAGCCGCGATCAGGCCGGCAACACCACGGTGGACGACAATCACGGGAATTTGTACACCTTCCAAACGCTCCGGGCGCCGACGCCGCCGTGGTTCGACAACCTCGAAAATGGCGCCGCCGGCTGGTCGGTTGTTCCCGACCCGGTTTACGGTTCGGATTTGAACTGGACGCTGGGCACGCCCCACAACGCGCTGGCCACCAGCGCCTATTCGGGCACCAACGCCTGGGGCAGCGACCTCGACGGCGACCAGAATTTCACCCTGGCCAGCAGCTACCTTTACAGTCCGGTCATTGATCTGACAGGGCTTAAATCGGCCACCCTCACTTTTTGGAACGTGTATGACTTCAGCCGGACCGACCCTAACTTTGGCCTGGAATTTGAAGACGGCATCGTTTATGTAAGCACCAACAGCAGCACCCCGCCCGGCGATCTGCCGATGGTGGAGGATTTTGCCGGCACGGCGGCAGACACTTGGCAGCAGGAGACCGTGGACCTGACGCCGTTCGTTGGGCAGACCATTCAAGTGGTTTTTTACTACCAGGCCGTTCCTGTTGGCGACACCATCTACGGCTGGACGATTGACGATATCCGCATTACCGGCGTGACCGCGGGTGGGAATGTAACCATCACCAAAAATCTGGGGCAGGGGGTCTGGTCGTTGTCTGCCGTTTCTTCCCTCGGCCTGGTTCCGGTTCAATCCGGCGTTGCGCCGTCGGTGACCCTCAGCAATCTGCCGGCGGGCCAATACGCGGTGCAATTTGGAGATGTGCCCTATTACCAAACCCCGCCGGGGCAAACAAACACCCTGACCGTCGGCGGCACGGTCAATTTCACCGGCACGTACACTTTTCTGGACGCCAACCACAACGGCATTTCCGACGCCTGGGAGCAGGAGTATTTCGGCGCCGTCACCACCAACCGCACGCCATTTACCGACACGGATGGCAACGGCATGAGCGATTACGCCAAATTCATCGCCGGCCTCAATCCGACCAATCCCGCCTCCCTGTTTCATTTTACCGGTGTCGGCGTTTCCAATGGTCAAGGGGTGCAATTGCAATGGACGGTAACCGGCAATCGCCTGTATCAGGTGAGTGTTTCCACCAATCTCCAATCCTGGTGGCCGGTCACCGGCTGGCTTCAGGCGACGAACGGGGGTGCCACGATGAATTACATGGTGACCAATCCCGGCGCCGTCCCGGCATTTTATCGCGTGCAGGTTCAGCCTTGAACCACATGACGTCGCCGGCGGCGCCAGATCCGTTCGGCCAAAAAAAAGGCGGCCGCACCCACACACGACCACCCGAACCAATCCCCATGCCGGTTGTAAAAAGTGGCTTGGTGCGGCGAAAGGGGCAGCTCAATGGTCATCGCGCCTGCGCCATAGACGCTGCCGGTTGAGTCGCGGAAGATTTTTCGGACGCGCCCCGAGGCGTCCACCCAGCACGTCACGCCGTTGTTGCAGCAACGCACCAGAGGCAGGCCGTTTTCCACCGCGCGAAACAGCGCGTTGGCCATGTGTTGCCATTGTTCGGCGCTGTTGCCGAACCAGCCGTCATTGGTGAGATTGACCAGAAAACCGGTGTTTCGCCGCGCAGCGGCGCGGGCCAGCGAGGGAAACGTGTCCTCGAAACAAATCACCGGCGCGGCCTGAATAACGCCGAGGTGAAACTGTGCCGGCCCATTTCCGGCCGCGAAACTGCCGCTGATGGGCGTGAGCCATTTGGTGAACGGCAACCAGCGCGCCAGCGGAATGTATTCGCCGAAAATGACGAGATGTTGCTTGTGATAAACGCCGGCAAAATGGCCGGCGGGATCGAGCAGGAACGCCGCGTTGAAGACGTCGTTGTCTAATTCATTGGTGGCATTCGGGCGTGGCACCACGTCGTCGGCGTTGAAAATCAACCAGAGATGATGGCGGCGGACCAGGTTGGTGATGGCGGTGTACGCGGCTTCGTTCAATTCCGGCACGGCGGATTCGGGCCAGACGAGTAAATCCGGCCGCTGAGCAAGCGCGGCTTCGGAGA
>Ga0070740_10006253_pt1 | contig 10553 bp, 7 predicted proteins | sample Coa_R2_FD_67286 | JGI IMG/M metagenome (GOLD analysis project Ga0070740, IMG submission 67286) | Surface soil microbial communities from Centralia Pennsylvania, which are recovering from an underground coalmine fire - Coalmine... | ecosystem: Environmental > Terrestrial > Soil > Unclassified ...
GTCATCAGCAGCGAGGCGATGTGCGCGCCGTCGACATCGGCGTCGGTCATGATGATGACGCGCTCGTAGCGCAGCTTCTCTTCCTGGTAGCGCTCGCCCGAGCCGCAGCCCAGGGCGAGCACCAGGTCGGAGAGCTCCTGGTTCTGCCTGAGGCGGTCGGCGGTGGCCGAGGCGACGTTCAGGATCTTCCCCCGGAGCGGCAGGATCGCCTGCGTGTCGCGGTCGCGCGCCTGCTTCGCCGAGCCGCCGGCGCTGTCGCCCTCGACCAGGAAAATCTCGGTGCCCTCGCTTGCCGAGCGCGCGCAGTCCGCGAGCTTGCCGGGAAGGCGCAGCTTGCGCGTCGCGGTCTTGCGCTCGAGCTCGCGCTCCTGGCGGCGGCGCTGCCGTTCCTCGGCGCGCTCCACGACCGCGTCCAAGAGGATGCGCGCGCCCTGCGGGTCCTCGGAGAGCCAATGGTCGAACCGGTCCTTGAGCGCGCCCTCGACCAGGCGCGCCGCCTCGGCCGAGGCCAGGCGCTCCTTGGTCTGGCCCTGGAACTGCGGCTCGCGCAGGAACAGCGACAGGATCACCACCGCGCCGGTCATCACGTCCTCGGGCGCGATCTGCGCCGCGCGGCGGTTGCTGGTGAGCTCGCCATAGGCCTTGAGGCTGCGCGTCAAGGCGCTCCGCAAGCCCGCCTCGTGCGTGCCGCCCTCGGGCGTCGGCACGGTGTTGCAGTAGGACGCGGCCGAGCCCTCGAGATCCTCGGGCCAGGCGATCGCCCATTCGACGCGCCCGCCCTCGGGAAACTCGGCCTCGCCGGCGAAGGGGCGGGGCGTCAAAGTGCCGCGCCCGTCGATCAGCGCCGCCAGGTAGTCGGCGAGCCCGCCCGGGAAATGCAGCCGCTCTTCCTGCGGCACATCGTCGGGCCGCGGCAGCGCCGGGTCGCACCACCAGCGGATCTCGACGCCCCGAAAGAGGTACGCCTTGGACCGCGCCATGCGGTAGAGCGGCGCCGGCTTGAAATGCGTGTGCGCGCCGAAGATCTGCGGGTCGGGGTGGAAGCGGACCTGCGTGCCGCGCCGGTTCTGCACCGGCCCCGCATCCTTGAGCTTGGTCACGGGCTTGCCGCGGCTGTAGCTCTGGGTCCAGAGGCGGCGGTCGCGCGCCACCTCGACCTCGAGCTTATCGGAGAGCGCGTTCACCACCGACACGCCCACCCCGTGCAGCCCGCCCGAGGTCTTGTAGGCCTCGCCCGAGAACTTGCCGCCGGAATGCAGCATGGTCAGGATCACCTCGAGCGCCGAGGTCTTGGGGAACTTGGGGTGCGGGTCGACCGGGATGCCGCGGCCATTGTCGCGCACCACCACGCTCCCGTCCTTGTGCAGCTCGAGCTCGATCCGGCTGGCGTGCCCCGCCACCGCCTCGTCCATGGCGTTGTCCAGCACCTCGGCGGCGAGATGATGGAGCGCGCGCTCGTCGGTGCCGCCGATATACATGCCGGGGCGCCGGCGTACCGGCTCGAGCCCCTCCAGGACCTCGATGTCCTTGGCGGAATAGCCGGGCTGCGGCTTGCGGGCGAGATTGTCGAACAGGTCGGGCATCAGGGAATTCGCGAAATGTCCATCAGCATGCTGTAGCGCGTCGCGCGGCAATCACAACATCTGGTCGGCGCGACCGCAAGAGACAAGGCCAAGATCGGGCGCGGCCCGGGCGGGGTCAAGGCCGGCGGGCGGCCGCCGCAGCGCGCGCCACAAGGTTGAAAACCGTTGCCGCAATAGTACCGGATTAAGCCGGGACCAGAATTGAACACGGTACAGAGGGATTGGTTGCCCGGAACGAACCTACCCCCACCCCGTTTCACGACTGCATACCGAAACGCGGCAAATCGAGGGTGGGGTCATGCGTAAGAAGGCGCGCGTCCGGCTTGGACTGTACTGCTGCCTCGGCCTCTCTCTCGTCGCCATTACTGTGGATAAGACGCCAGCGGCAGCCAAGGACTTGATGTCGCACGGTCCGGGTCCGACGATCGTCCGCCAGCACCGCGGCGCGCAGGTGGGCATCGCCTCCTGGTATGGGAGCGAGCACCGGGGCCGCCCGACCGCGAGCGGCCGGGTCTTCGATCCGCACAAGCTCACCGCGGCGCACAACTCGCTGCCGCTCAACACCCGGGCGCGGGTCGTCAACCTCGAGAACGGGAAGTCGGTAGAGGTGACGATCAACGATCGCGGGCCGGGCATCCCGGGCCGCGTGATCGACCTGTCGGAGCGCGCGGCGAAGCGCCTGGGAATGCGAAAGCAGGGGCTCGCGCTGGTACTGATCGAGCCGCTGCCGATGCGGGTCGCATACGATTAGGGCCGGGAAACCACGATCGGGAGCGGAAGCAGGCGCCATGCGCATGATGACGAGCGAGCGGCAGATCTGGGAGGCGGCGGTGCTGCTGGTGCGCCGCCACGGCGAGGAAGCCGCCGAAGTCGCCGACCGCGAGGCGCGCAAATACAGCCGCTCCGACGAGATGAGCTATGTCGTCTGGTGCTGGATCGCGCGCGCCACCGCCGAGCTCATCAAGCCCGCCCCCGATGCCACCGAGCGGGTGCATTAGGGCAGGGGTGCGAACCGCGGCGCCGCGCCGCTACAGCAGGCTTTCCCAGATCCGCGCGAGATAATCGGTCACCTTGTCGGCGAGCGGCCGGTCGCGCCAGGTGGAAAGCTCGATCGCGCGGGCCTGGGCGACGTCGCTCCGGAACATGCGCTCGAGCGCCGCGGCGGTGTCGCGCCCGACCACCACGGCGTCGACCTCGTCGTTGAACAGCACGCTGCGGTGATCGAAGTTCGACGAGCCGATCACCGACCACACGCCGTCGATCGCGATGGTCTTCGAATGCAGCACCTCATGCCGCACCTCGTAGATCTTGACGCCGGCCTCGAGCAGGTCCTCGTAGCGCGAATGCTGCACCGCCAGCGCGAGCTGCGAATCGCTTTCGTCCGGCAGCAGCAGGCGGACATCGATCCCGCGCCGCGCGGCATCGACGAGATCCTCCTCCGCCTGGTGCGTCGGCACGAAATAGCCGGCGCTCAACCAGATCCTGGTCTCGGCCGCGCGGATCGCCGACAGCACCGTCACGTAGTAGCGGAAGGCGAGATCCTCGGGCGCGCTGCCGATGATCCGCACGACTTCCTTGCCGGCCGGGGGAATCTCCGGAAAGAAATCCGCCGCGCGGAGCGTCGGCCCCTTCTGCTGCCGCCAGTGGATCAGGAAGAGCCGCTGCAATTGCGCCACGGCGGGGCCGACGATCTCGAGGTCGGTGTCGCGCCACGGCACGTTTGCCTGATCCGCGGCGGCGCCGGATTTGCCCGGCACCGACTGGTAGGCGGTGCTGAGATTGACCCCGCCGATGATCGCGGTGCTGCCGTCGACGATCAGAATCTTGCGGTGATCGCGGTCGTTGGGCCGGTAGCCGTCGGGCGCGCCGTCGAGGGGATTGAGCGGATTGAACTGGACCACCTGCGCGCCCGCCTGCTTCAGGCGGTCGAAAAATTCGCGCGGCGTCGCGCTCGAGCCGAAGCTGTCATAGATGATATTGACGGCCACCCCTTCGGCGCATTTCGCGAGCAGCAGGTCGCTCAGCCGCTCGCCCTCGCTCTCGACATCCTGGAAGATGAAATATTCGAGATTGATGTGATGCCGGGCGCCGCGGATAGCGTCGAACATGGCGGGGAAGGTCTCGCCGCCGTCGCGCAGGATGCGGGTGCGGTTGCCCGCGACCAGCGGCGTTTCCGCCACCGCCTGCTCGACCGCGAGATGGCGCTGCAGCGCGTCCTGCGCCGCCGGTCCGATCTTGGCGAAGAGCGCCTTGCTCTGCGCCGCGGTGAGCGGCCCGCTCGCGCCGACGATCTTGGGCGGCGCCGCGCCGGGGGTGTCGTTGACGACCGGCACGCCGGCGCAGCCGACCAGCGCGACGCAGAGCGCCGCGGCGGCGGCGAACATGGCGCGGGTCGCTTCGACGGCGTGGCGCCGCGCCGGGCGGCGCGTGCAGCATTGCGGTTGCATTCGATCCAAGGCGCAAACGCTGCGCGGCGGGCGTCGATCTCATGCGCGCCGCCGGCCCGCGCCCGGCCATGCCGGAGGGCGTCGACCACGCGGGCTCCAGCGCGGCGGATCCGAGTTGCCGCTTCACCGCGCGTTAACCGTCGGCTGGGGATTCTCGGCCAGGGCGTGTGGGTCATCGGAATTGAGCGCGGCCTCGGCCGCGCCGGGCGGGCATGATCCGTCCGGCAGCCGACGCGGCCATCATCGCCCACCGGCGAGACATCCTGGGGATCACCGAGCAGTCGATCGTGGACGTGTTCCATTTCGGCGGCTGGACCGGCAACGGCTACAAGGCCCCCGCGGATACCCGGGACGCCGGCGGCTGCACCCCTTGGTCTTGGGACGGGCGGCCTTGGCCGGTTCGGCGGGTCGGCGATCCGAATGCTATCGGCGCCTTTCGCTTCCGGCGGCAAATCGCGGCCAAGTCACGGGCAAGAATTTCAATTGACCGCGCCGCACCATCGCGCCCAGCATGGGGCACGCGACGCCGAACTTTGTCAGCAAGGGGCGCGCGAACATTTGGGAGCGGGGGCAAACCCGGCATGCCGGAGAGCCGCAACGTCCTCGACGCGATCGTCGGCCGGTCGGTGAGCGACGCCCGCGAGCTCGCGGCGCTCTGCGCGGGCGATCCCGAGGCGGCAGCGCGCATGATGGACGCGGTCCGCAGGCTCTCGGTGCTGGCCGAGGTCGCCGAGATCGTCACCGAGCGGCTCTCGCTCGACCATCAGCTCCCGCGGCTCATCGCGCTGATCGGCAAGGTGTTCGAGGCCGAGCGCGCGACCTTGTTCCTGCTCGATCCCGAGACCGGCGAGCTGTTCTCGCGCGTGGCGCAGGGCGATGGCATCGCCGAGATCCGCATTCCCGCCGCCGCGGGCATCGCCGGCGCGGTCTTCTCGTCCGGCGAGGCGGAGATCATCCCCGACGCCTATCGCGACCCGCGCTTCAACCCCGAGGTCGATCGCCGCACCGGCTACAAGACGCACAACATCCTGTGCGTGCCGCTGCGCAATCGCGAGGGCGCCGTTTGTGGCGTCACTCAGGTCCTGAACAAGGCCTCGGGCGACTTCACCGCCGCCGATCTCGCGCTGCTCGAGGCGGTGAACCGCCAGGCCGCGAACGCGATCGAGGAGGCGCGGCTGGTCGAGCTCCTGGCGCGGGCGCGGCGCGAGGAAAGCGAGCTCCTCGCCATCACCGAGGCGATCTCGAGCGAGCTGCAGCTCGATGTGCTGCTCGGCCGCATCATGCAGACCACCACCAAGTTCCTCGATGCCGAGCGCTCGACCTTGTTCATCTACGATGCGGCCAAGGACGAGCTGTGGTCGAAGCTCGCCGAGGGCACCGGCAAGGCCGAGATCCGCATCCCCGCCGGCGCTGGGCTCGCCGGCGCGGCGTTCCGCAGCGGCGAGGTGCTGGACATCCCCGACGCCTATGCCGATCCGCGCTTCAACCAGGAGGTCGATCGCGGCACCGGGTTCCGCACGCGCAACATGGTGTGCATGCCCTTGACCGACCGCGTCGGCACGAAGCTCGGCGTCGTGCAGGTGCTGAACAAGCGCGGCGGGCCGTTCACCGCCGTCGATCTGCGGCGCCTCAAGGCGTTCTGCGCGCAGATCGCGATCGCGATCCACAACGCGCAGCTCTTCTCCGACGTGTTGGCGCTCAAGAACTACAACGAGAGCATCCTCAAGTCGCTCTCGAACGGGGTGGTGACGCTCGATCCGGCGCTCAAGGTGGCGAAGGCCAACGAGGCGGCGCAGCGCATCCTGGGCCTCGCCGCCGAGGACATGGTGGACCGCCCGGCCGAGCAGGTGTTCGGCAACCGCAACGCCTGGATCACGCGCAGCCTCGACTATGTCGCGCGCATGCGCACCAACGACTATCACGCCGACACCGACCTCCTGCTGCCGGACGGGCGCGTCGCGGCGGTCAACCTCACCACCGCGCCGCTGCTCGATCTCGACAACCAGCCGATCGGCTACATGCTGGTGCTCGAGGACATCACCCGCGAGAAGCGCGTGCGCAGCACCATGTCGCGCTACATGGCGAAGGAGGTGGTGGACCGGCTCCTTGCCAGCGGCGACGAGGTGCTGAAGGGCAGCGCGCATGTCGCGACGGTGCTGTTCTCCGACATCCGCCGCTTCACCATGCTGGCGGAATCGATGAGCCCGCAGCAGACCGTCACCATGCTCAACGAGTACTTCACCGAGATGGTGGAGGTGGTGTTGGCGAACGGCGGGATGCTCGACAAGTATATCGGCGACGCGCTGATGGCGATCTTCGGCGCGCCGGTCGAGGCGGCGGCCGACGCCGACAACGCCCTGCGCGTCGCCTGCGACATGATCCGGGCGCTGGAGCGGCTCAATGCCCGCCGCGCGGCCGAGGGGCACGAACCCATCGACATTGGCGTGGGCCTCGCCACCGGCGAGGTGCTGGCCGGTTCGGTCGGCTCGATCAAGCGCATGGAATACACGGTCATCGGCGACACCGTGAACCTCGCGGCGCGGCTCGAGAGCGCCAACAAGCATTACGGCACGCGCGTCCTGGTGTCGGGCCCGACGGTCGAGGCGCTGCGCTCGCCCGGCGTGCTGCGCCGCCTCGATCAGCTCCAGGTCAAGGGCAAGTCGCGCCCGACCGTGGTCTATGAATCGCTCTCCCACTGCACCGCGCAGTCCTTCCCGCATCTGCCGGAGGTGATCCGGCTCTACGAGGCGGGCTTCGACCGCTACCAGCGGCGCGACTGGGACGGCGCCATCGCGCGCTTCTCCGACGCGCTCGAGCTCGCGCCGCAGGACCGGCCGAGCCGCATCTTTCTCGATCGCTGCGGCTTCTACCGCATGCACCCGCCGCCCGACGACTGGAACGGCGTCTGGATCATGGAAGAGAAATAGGCTGGGCGCCCAGCACCGCCTTGCACTCCGCCGGCAGCGTCGGCATGCGATGGGGCGGCGGGCGCGGCGCGGGCACCGGCGGCGGGCGCTGGTCGCGGACCCAGGAGGCGAGCGTCGCGTCGCAGCCGTCGCCCGGCGGGATCGGCGCCTGCTCCTCGCAGTCCGGCGAATCGGCGGGGCAGCGGAGCCGCACGTGGAAGTGGTCGTCGTGTCCCCACCACGGGCGCAACACCCGCAGCCAGCCCCGCTCGGCCGGCCGGACCGTGCGGCAGAGCGCCGCCTTGATCACGGGATTGACAAAAATCCGCTCCACCGTGGGGTCGGTCGCGGCAAGCCGGAGCAGCGTCACCTGCCGTCCGGTGAAGCGGCGCGGATCGACTTGGCGCCAGCTCGCCCGGAGCATCGACGGCAGCTCGAGCGTCTCGCGCGCCGCCGGCTGCAGCAGCCGCTGCGGCGCCAGCGTGAACCAGATATCGACATCGAGCCCGGTCTGGTGACTGGCATGGCCGTAGGGCAGCGGACCGCCGCGCGGCTGCGCCATGTCGCCGACATAGAACGCCGGGAGGCCCGCCGCCCTGGCGCGCCGCCCCAGCCGCTCGACGAAAGCGACGGTGTCCGGATGCCCGAAATAGCGCCGGCGGCTCAGGCGGATCACCTCGTATCCCGGCCCGTCGAGCGGCAGCGGCCGGGCGCCGGCGATGCAGCCATGCGCGAAGCCGCCGATCACCCGCGGCGGGCCCGGCGCGGGGGCGAGCGCGTGGCTCCAGACATTGCCCTCATCGGCCGCGGCCGTGCCGGCGAGCAGCGCCAGGGCTGAGAGCGCGGCGCCCGTTCGGCGCAGGAAATCGGCGATCACGATGGCCGGACCGGCCTGCAAGGTTGAACGAAGCCCCATATTATCCTGGATACGCCGTTCCACGAAGCGAGTGTGACGTTGTGGTCACATCATGATCGCAGTTTGTTGGTAACAATCTCTTGCCATCCTTTATGCCGGATTTTCTGTTATTTTTGCGCCGCCGGGCGGCCGCCCCGGGCCGGCCGAGGACCGACATGCATCTTCGCCTTTCGCTTGCGTTCGCTGCCCTGGGGCTCGCTGCCGTCGTGCTGGGCGGTCCCGCACGCGGCGAGGAGAGCCCGGTTGCCGCCGAGATTCATGCGCTCGTCACCGCGCCGGGCGGCGATTCGGCCCCGACGCCGCTGCAGCTGTTCTACGAGATGCGGGCCTTCGCGCCGGTCTGGGTCGATCATCCGCAGCGCCTCGCCGCGCTCGATGCGGTCCTCGCCGACGCGCCGTCGAACGGTATCGCTTTCCGCCTGCCGAAGCGCCTTCTGCCGAGCGGCGGCGCCGACGATGCCGCACGCGACGTCGCGCTCACGCGGCTCGCGCTCGATTATGCAACGGCGCTGGCGGTGGGCCGCGTCCGGCCCGACCAGGTCGAAGCCGACTGGGCCATGCCGGAGGCGAGCTTCGATGCGGCGGCCGGGCTCGACGCGGCGCTCAAGGGCGACCTCGCGCGCTGGTACGCCGGGTTGGCGCCCAATCATCCGGCCTACCGGCGCCTCGTCGCCGCGCTCGCGCAATACCGCGCGATCGCCGCGGCGGGCGGCTGGGTGCAGGTGCCGCGCGGCGCGGCGCTGAAGCTTGGCATGATCGATCCGCGCGTGCGGACCCTGCGCCTGCGACTCGCGGCCGAGGGCGACCTGCCGGCGGCGCTCGCGCCGGCGGAGGGCGCGGCGCTGGTGGCAGGCGGGACGAACCCGGTTCACCAGATCGCGGCCACGGAACCCGCGCCGGCGGCCGATCCGGCCGCGCCTGCGGACCCCGCATCGATTTACGACTCGGCGGTGGAGCAGGCGGTACGCCATTTCCAGGCGCGCCACGGCATCGACGTCGACGGCGCGGTCGGGCCGCGCACGCTGGCGGCCATGAACGTGACGGTGCGGGCGCGGATCGCGCAGATCGAGCTCAATCTCGAGCGCTGGCGCGCGATGCCGCACGATCTGGGCTCGAGCTTCATGCTGGTGAACGTGCCGGCGGAGCAGCTCACCGTGGTCGAGCATGACGTGCCCGTGATCGGCATGAAGGTGGTGGTCGGCGATCCCGCCCATCCGACCCCGGTGGTGCGCGCCTTCATGGTCGCGGTGACGCTCAACCCGACCTGGACGATCCCTGCCTCGATCGTGAAGAACGAGCTGGTGCCGAAGACGAAGCGGGATCCCGGCTATCTCAAGAAGAACGACATCGTGTTCACGCCCGGCCGCGGCTGGCAGCAGATGCCCGGGCCGAAGAATCCGCTGGGCCGGATCAAGTTCGAATCGCCGAACCGCTTCGATGTCTATCTGCACGACACGCCCTCGCGCATCGCCTTCGACCGGTACTTCCGCGCGCAGAGCCACGGCTGCGTCCGGCTCGAGCGCGCCGACGAGCTTGCGGGCTTCGTGCTGCGCGACACGAGCTGGGACCAGCCGGCCTTGCAGCAGGCGATCGCCACCGGCCAGAACCGCCGCATCGACCTGAAGCATCGCTGGCGCATCTATCTCGTCTATGCCACGAGCTTCGTCGACGATGACGGCACGGTCGAGTTCCGCGACGATCTCTACGGCCGCGACGCGCGGCTGCGCGCGGCGCTTGCCGCGCAGGGCGGCGAGCACGAGCCGCAGAAGCAGGCTCGGCTCGGCGGCTCCTGAAGAGCGGAGGAGAGGGGCATGCGCGAGGAGATTCGCGTCCAAGGTCTCAATCAGCCGATCAGTCACTACACCGACGCGGTGCGGTTCGGCGACCTGCTGTTCATCTCCGGCGTGACGCCGGTCGACGAGAGGCTCGCCGTGGTCGGCGGCGACGACGTGGTGGCCCAGGCGCGCCAGGTGTTCCGCAACATGGGCAAGGTGCTCGCGGCGGCCGGGCTCGGCTTCGCCGACGTGCTGAAGGTCACGGTGTTCCTCACCGATGTCGCCGACCGGCCGAAGATCAACCCCGTGCGGCAGGAGGTGTTTGGCGCGACCCGGCCGGCGAGCACTCTGGTTGGCGTTAAGGAACTCGCGGTTCCCGGCATCAAGATCGAGGTCGAGGCGGTGGCGGGTTTCCCGCGCGGCCGTTGATCGCAGCGCTGCCGCCGCACGATTGCCTCGTGCAAAGCGGGCCTGTTTCGCTTGCGACACAGGGTAAATCCGGATAGCGTCCGGGAAGTTTGATTCTCGGGACAGCATGTTTTGGTGAGCATGTCGGGGGGATTAACGATCGGGCGCGCCCAATCGCGCTGTGTGTTCGCCGCGGTTCTTTCGGCATTTTCCTTCGCCGCCTGCGACGCGCAGGCGCAGCTCACCGGCGGCCAGGTCGTGGCGGGCCAGGCGGCGATCTCGAACCCGACGGCGACCAGCACGCTCATCCGGCAAAGCACGCCGAAGGCGATCATCAACTGGACGAGCTTCTCGATCCCGAAGGGCTCGTCGGTCGCATTCCAACAGCCGAGCGCCAGCGCGATCGCGCTCAACCGCGTGACCGGCGGCAGCATCTCGCAGATCTACGGCTCGCTCACCGCGAACGGCCAGGTCTGGCTCAGCAATCCGAACGGCATCGTGCTCGGCCCCGGGGCGCA
>Ga0070740_10006256_pt1 | contig 10547 bp, 8 predicted proteins | sample Coa_R2_FD_67286 | JGI IMG/M metagenome (GOLD analysis project Ga0070740, IMG submission 67286) | Surface soil microbial communities from Centralia Pennsylvania, which are recovering from an underground coalmine fire - Coalmine... | ecosystem: Environmental > Terrestrial > Soil > Unclassified ...
AAAGGCATGCGAGCGTATCCTGGAACGCTTAGTATTATGTTGGGAAACAGCGGCGCCGTATGGCTCGATGAACATCGGCATTTTCCCAAAGGTCTGCGTATCCCAGCGCATGGTGTGAGCCGCAAACCTGCTCCCGCCATAGGTTGGTTTCAACTGTTTGATAGCGGGGGCAGACTTTGCGCGGCCGATTTCGGTATTGCCGCCGTCAATCCGTCAGGCGCCTGAAATTCGACTTTACCGACGGCCGGATGTGGCAGCAGCGCGTCGGCGGCGGCCTCAACCATGTTCATGCTGTGGAAACGATATTGCGCGTTCAACCTTTTGTAGTGATCCAGCACCAGGCGAAGCACTCGCAGATTTGCCTGTGGATCAACGCCGAAGTCGTGGGGATGCCACCACAGATGGTAAAGGCGGCCGGTGCGGGCAGCAAAGGTCATCTCGCGCATGATGCGCGCCACCCTGAGCGGCTCCAGCAGTCTCAGGCTTGGCATATACGGCCGCAGGAAGCGGCTGGCCGGCACGTTCAGGGGAAGGCTGGCGGTGCCTAGCGGCAGCGATTGGCTCAGTGCGCGGGTTACAGGAACGTAGGCGTCGAGGAGTCTGCCGAGGCGGCGCGGGAGCATCTGCTGCTTGCGGTCGGGATTGGGCCGATAAAGCCATGAGTCCGGGTTGCCTCGATACGCTATGATTCCATGGTCGGCGCATACCCTCAGGTAGTCAGGGCGGCACTGATTCTTGGGGAACACAAGGCTCTTCACTTCCACCCCGAATTCACTCGCGATGGCCCCTGCGCAACTGAGATCGGCCGAAAACGACTCGATATCCTGGCCAGGCTCAAGGCAGTAGTAATGCGACAGGGTATGCGTGCCAATCTCCTGGTGCGGCGTGCCTGCTATCCGGCTGATCAGGCTGCGGGCGAAGAAAATCGATTCCGGACTTTCACGGGTGCCGGACGGCGGCAGGTCCTGATAGGGGCAAAGGCGCGGGTCTGCGTATCGGGGCCTGACCACAGGTAAATGGGCGCGCAACTCGGCGCCGCTGTCAAAGAACAGAAAACCGACGACCGCCCAGGTCGCATGGATTCCGTAATCTCTAAAAATATCCAGTAACGACAAAACGATTGTCCGCGCCTCTACCAGCCTGGAAAGCTGACTGGACAGCCGCGGCAGATGCCGAACTCCCCACACCTGTTCAAAGTCCAGCGATATCACAAAAAGCCCGCGGCGCCCTGCGCTGGTCGGGGACGGGCTTGATAGCGCCTCCGATGCATGGCGGACCACAGTTGTTGCCGGAAAGCCTACGGGGCCTGCCTCAGGGTTATTGGGAGCGGACTCGGACTCCACTTAGTGCGCCCCTTCCATTCTGGCTACCGCTGCTATGGTCTTCACCAGGATCTCCACATCCGCACCGAATGATTGGTCCCGGATGTACTCCATATCGAGTTTCACGCGATGCGCGTAATCGGCCACGTTGGCGCGGCCGTTGACCTGCCACTGCCCGGTCATCCCCGGCTTTACGGAAAGCAGCAGTGAGGCATACTCGCCGTAGTTTTCGATCTCAGCCGGGACGATCGGGCGGGGGCCGACCAGACTCATGTCGCCCTTCAAGACGTTGAGGAGTTGCGGCAGTTCGTCCAGACTGGTCGCCCGAAGAACGCGGCCCAGCCGGGTTATCCTGAAGTCATCACCATTGGGCAATTTGAAATTGTTCTCCTTGTATTTGGCATAGAGCGCGGGAGAACGCCGAAGTAAGGTCTCGGCATCCTGGCGCATGGTACGGAACTTATAGATGGTGAATCGCCGGCCGTTTCTACCCAGGCGTTCCTGCGAAAAGAAAGCCGGGCCCGGCGAGGTCAGTTTCACCAGGGCCGCGATCAGGGCCATTAAGGGGCAGAGCATGACCAGTAAAATGGCGGCTCCCGCCGCATCCAGGATGCGTTTGAGCCCGGCGTCCATTCCGGCCAGCCGCCCGGATTCCAGCGTGATTAGCGGTACACCGTCGAGATCTCCGAGCGCGTGGCGAAACAGCGTGGTATCGATGATCGCCGGGACAATATGTACGGCGCGCTTCTGCTTAAGCAGCCGAAGCGTGCAGGATTCGATGGTTTGGATATCCTGACCGAAAGGCAGGATAAAGACCTCGATATCCGGCGCCAACTCGTTGGACACGCACTTTGCCGTCAGCGCAGGCAGTTCACTCGGGACGATGATTTCGGTCTTGTCGCTCCATTCCGCTTTTGCGGCAAGGGCGCGGGCGAGCCATCTGGCTTCGTGGTCGACGCCGACGATTACCGCCTTTCGCCTCTCCGACCGCGAAGCGGTTGAAAGCCGGACTTCGAGGAAATGTCTGGCGAGAATCATGAGCCCGGCCAGCGCCGCAAAGCTCAAAGTGAACTGGCGGCTTACGGTTTGGAGCTTCAGAAGAAACGTGGACGCTTCCGTTACGGCCGCCCACACCGCAACCATTCGGGCCGTTCGCCAATAGGCAGACCATCCGCTCTCGACGTTGTGGCGCGACTCGCGGCCTTCGAAATAGGCGCTGACCACCGACCACGAGATCAGGCTCGATAGAAGCAGTATCTCATAGTCCGGCGGCCATCCGGCAAGCGCTCCCGGGGGACTGTCGGGCCAGGTAAAAAGCTTCCAGGTACCCAGCAGATTCGCCAGCTCGCTGGTCGCGGCAAATGCGCACAAGACCGCGGCGAAATTCAGACTCCGCATCAGGGAATGGTGGTAGTCATTTCTTTTCGTCATAGCTTGCACAGACTCAGGAGCGGGAATGGCGAAAAAGTGGTTCCGGCACAGGCACCGGAAGAGAAGACTGAATGGGGAGTTGCGCGCTTGACGCCTGAAGTAAACGACTGCTGGGAGGCGTTGTGTTGTGAACGGACTCGATTATGAACCAGGCTGCGTGGCGAGCTCTGCGTACAAATCCTGGTATCTGGACACGATGGATTGCGTCGAGAAGTGCTGTTCGACGCGCCTGCGCGCGCTCCTTCCCAGTTCCGATCGCGATTGGGGGGAGAGCGCGATGAGCTCGCGGCAGGCGTTGGCGAAAGCCTCGGGGTTTCCGGACGGCACTACTTTTCCGCAATCACCGACCAGTAGTGCGGAGTCTCCGACGTCGGTGGCGACGCAGGGAACGCCGCACGCCATCGCCTCGGCGATGGCATTGGAGGTTCCCTCTCCGTATGCGGAGGCTGAGCAGGCGATGTCCAGTCCCGCGGTCAGCCGTTCCACGTCATTTCTCAGGCCCAGAAGATGGAATGAGTTCTCAACCGCCGCCGATCGAAGGTCGGAGCGAAGGGAGGAATTGCTCCACTCCACGCCCATTCCGGCCATTACGAACCGCACGTTTGGGTTATGCGCGGTGATAATTCCGGCGGCCCTGATGAAATTGGAGTGGTCCTTCATCGGGTCAAGGCGGGCGATGAGGCCGATCAGAAGGGTGCGGGGACCGATTTGCAATTCCCGGCGCAGCACCTCGCGCGCTTGCGGATCGGGCCGGAAGCGGCTCAAGTCCAGGGAATTCGGAATCCAGACCCACCTTTTGGGCTTGTACCCGATGGCGCAATGAACGCGAACCCCAGCCTGTGAGTTGGCGACCACGGCGCTCGGCACTCCGGAAAGCGGTACCAGTGCGCGAAATACCAATTTGCCGATGCCATGATTTTTGAGCAGGGTGGAGCGTATATTCCAGATGATCACGGGCACGCGCGCCAGCTTGCCCGCCATCAGGCCCAACAGGTCCGCATGGTACATCCAGGTCTGCAAAATCCCGGGACGCTGCGCGCGTACAATCTTCAGCAGACGGACAAAGGCGGCCGGATCGGGAGCTCCCGCCCGCATCTCGAGGCATTGAAATGGTACTCCCGCCCGATTCAGCCGCGTAACCATTTCCCGATCGTAACTCCGCCGCATCGATACGACCGCGTTAGCAAACCGGGAAGCGTCCATATTGCAGGCCAGGCGCTCCAGATTGAGTTCGGCGCCGCCCCTGCCGAAGCTGGTTACCAGATGCAGAATCCTAATCATGACACGCAACAAGCGCGTGGGAGGTCTCGCGCACCAGGCGCGGCAGGCTGAAGCCCGCCACAATCCGCTCACGTGCCGCGATGCCCGGCTGGGGGTCGAGTGCGATGCGCCGCGCCATCGCTTCGAGCCCCGCCGCGAGCGCCGCGGGATCGCGGGGCGGCACTACTTCGCCGGTTTCGCCGACCACAATGCGCGAGTCGCCGACATCGGTGACTACGCAGGGGACCGCGCAAGCCATCGCTTCCGTCACGCAGTTTGGAGTGCCCTCGCCAAAAGAGGACGAGCAGCAGATGTCGAGCGCGCCATATGCGGACGGCATATCGTCGATTGTCCCCGTCCATACCACTTTCTCGCCGATTCCCAGTTGTGCGGCGAGCGCGCGCAACTGAGAAAGGTAGGCTTGCGGTCCGTCTCCGATGCACACGAAACGCGCCGCGGGTCTGGATTGCGCAAGGATAGCTGCCGCGCGCAGAAACGTCGGATGGTCCTTCATCGGATCTAATCGCCCGATCAATCCGATCACGAGCGCGTCCGCCTGAATTCCCCACAGCGTTCGCTGCCGGGATTTCGGCGCGGCCGCCGGTGAAAATCGCGTCACATCGACCCCATTCCTGATGAGCGTGCAGCGGTCCCTGACGAACCCCGCGGCGCGGCAGTAGTCCAGGCCCGCCGCCGAATTGACAATCACCAGATCCGCGCTGGAGGAGAGCAAAGCCTCAAGCCTCGCCAGCATCCTTTCGAGCGGACCGGTAGTTTCGAACGTGGACGCCCTGATCCCCCAGACGATTCGAGTCGAAGGCAGGATTGCTTTCATCACACTGGCCATCAGGTTTGGTCCGGTCAGATAGCCGTGAACGATGTCGGGACGCCGCCGGCGCAATTCGGCCGCCAGGCGAGCCAGGAAACGGACGATTTCCCAGCGCCCTCGCTTACGCAGCGAGACGACCGGAATGCCCGCCGCGACCAGTTCATTCGCCAGGGGACCGCCGCTGTAAAAGCACAGCACGGCAACGTCGAAGACGCCGCGATCCAGCGCCTTGGCAAGCTCGACCAACTGGCGCTCCGTCCCGCCCACGCCCAGCGCCCGGATCAGGAATATCAGCTTGAGGCGGCGGTTCGTCCGGGTGCGAGCGCGGCCGGCGCCAATCTGGACCGCATTGCGGCTATGGTCGAGAGCAGGTTCCATTTGATGTTTGCGCGTTTGCGGATTGGAAATTCAGCGCCCGCCGAAACTGGAATTATGTCTGGGCTGAGGAAAGTGCCTGTTCGAACACGGAGCGCCACATTTGATCGATCCTGCCGAGGCGGAATCGCTCGGCGGCCGCAGCCGCGCGCTGCCCGAGTCTCGCGCGTTCATCACCGGAGCCCATCAACTGCGACATTGCCGCAGCCAGTGCGGCCACGTCGTTGGGAGGAACCAACCGGCCGTTTACCCCGTCCTGGATCATTTCGCGCGGACCGCTGCGGCAATCGAAACTGATAACGGGAAGTCCGCAGGCCATGGCCTCAAGCAACGCCATCGGGAAACCTTCGAACCGTGAGGAAAGTACGAAGAGGTCCGATTGTTGAAGCGCAACCTGCGTCTCCTTGACGGCTCCAGCCAGTTCAACCCGGCCGCCAATACCCAGTTCGTCGCCCAGCCTTTTCAGGTTCGTGCGTTCCGGGCCTTCGCCCACAATCTGCAGCCGCCAATCGGGATGGGTCTGCGCGCACTGCGCGAAAGCCCTGAGCAGGAGGTCAAAGCCTTTTTCCGAAACCAATCTGCCGACCGCGACGGCCGTGTGAGCGCATTGTTGCGCCGCCGCCCGGCCCATAAGGAATTGATCTCCGACCGGATTGGGAATGACTCGAACCGAGCTTTCGCTGACGATTTCCTTCGCCCACTCCGCGATTCGCTCGGTCAGAACCACCAGCGCGCTGGCGCGCGGATACAAAAGCCGCCGCAGAGCAGCCCGCATCGAACCGATCGAATAGACCGTCGGATCGGTGTGCTCCTCGACCACAACCGGAACACCGGTGCCAGCCGCAGCCAGAAGCACGCGCAGGTTCACGACGTCCATGAAGCTCAAGACCACGTCGGGCCTGACGCCGCGGATCGCGGATCGAATTCCCCTGATGATGCGGAAGTTGCTGGCCACAAAACGCCGCCAGCCCGGCGATGGCCCGCCGAGATCCAGTCCAATCCGGTTGATCCGCGGATCCAGATCGTAGAAGTCGGCTGCCGATGATGCGACCGTCAGCAGCGTGACCTGCTCGCCCTGCGCCGTCCAGTAGTTGACCAGCGTGGCGGCCACGCGTTCCGCTCCGCCCGCCATCATCGAATGGATGACAAGCATGATCTTCATTGCAGCCGGTCAGCGCTCCGCGTTTTCCAGGAATTGGGGATAGGCACGGGCGGCGCCGCTGTAGTCATACGGCGCAACCGTCGCAGCCGGGTTGGGTCCGCAAGCCGGCAGCGGATGAATACCACGCAGCCAACCGATCAACCGCTGCGCGCGCAGGTATCTGGACTGGCTTTGCAGATTGGCGACAACGGCCAGAGTTATCAAGCCGAATGGATTGGAAAACAGATTGTGATTGAACATGTTCCAGATCAGGAACGCGAACGCGAAGCCGTAAAATTCCCAGGACGAATATGCCAGGCACCAGACCAGGGCAGGCAGCAGCAGCACGCCTATTACTCCGTGATCGGCCATAAAGCTCAGGTACAAATTGTGCGACTGCATATCGCCCCAATAGGCAGTCGTGCCGAAGCCATTGCCGAAAAGCGGAGCGGAAGCGAACTGGTCCCACGTCTTTTCCGCAACGCGCGCATGCCCCCTCGCGCTTTTATCCGAAACCTGCAGTGTCAGGCGCGCCACATTCTGATCGCTTAGCACACCCTCGTCTTCAAGAGTGTCGGCCAGGTTAAATGCGATGAACAGCATGAGGGCGGCCAGGCCGATGAAAACGAGCCGCGACGGGGCAAGGCTGCGCCCGGCACAGGCGCACAGCATCACGACTCCCAACGCCGCTATAGCTTCGCGCGAAAAAGTCGTCAGAACACCCGCAAGGCATACGATAATGAAGGCTTCGCGCAGGCGGCGCGGGACTGCGGCCAGGCCCAGGATGCAGCCGAAGACGATCACCATCCCCGCGGCATTCGGATCGTCCTGAAGCCCGATGGCGCGGTTCCATCCAATCCGCGCGGTGCTGAAAACCCACAGATGCATGACCTCGCAAACATTTACCGCCACGGCAGCCACGGTGACGAGCGCGATCGCCAGTCTGGCCGCTCGGAGCACGCGATCGCCCTCGAACATCATCACGCAGATCAGCATGAAACCCAGTGCGTTCAACCGGAGAAGGAATTCGCGGATCACGAGATACTGCGGATAGCCGGCGGGCGGATTGAAGGATCGCACCACCATCCCCCATGCGAAAAGCAAAGCGGCGGCCGCGGTCCATCGGAAGATCGGCTGATGAAAAAGTCTTCCGAGGGAGCGCGGGGAGAGCACCGCTACGACCGGTATCGTCAGATAGGCCAGCGCCTGGAACGTATAGGCCGACATATGTACTGTTGGTCTGGCGGTGTGAAACATATCCCGGCTGCCGAAGGTGGCGAATTGCACGAGGTTGCTGAATTCCAGCGCGATCAGTACCAGTCCAAATATCAGGCGGAACTGTTCGGCCAGTTGCTCCCGCGCATTCCGGCGCTCGGCAGGCGGCCCGGAAAACTCATATATTGCGGTCTTCATCGCGCGTGGATGCATTGGTTTCAGCAGTCGCTTGCGCGCAGAACCGGGACTTGTTCGCAGGCAGGATAAACAGCCTGCGATTCGCGCTCGCTCAAACGCCGTTCAAGACAGAACCACAGGTAAGCGCACGAGACTATGTAAACGACGCTGGTCGAAAGAGCTATGCCTGGCAGACCCATGATGCGCATGAAGACGGCGTTCAACGCGGCATTGAGGGTGACGTTGATGACCGTCCCCCACATCAGCACCTGGTTGTGCTTGAGCGCCGAAAGGGCGCGCACGTACAGTATTCCCAGCGCATAGAATGGAAGCTGGAGGCTGAGGAACGCCTGCACCTGCGCCACCAGGCGGGCGTCCTGCGCGGTAAAAGCGCCGCGCTGGAATACCAGGGCCACCAGGGCGTCGGAGTATCTTACCAGCACCAGAGTTATGGGAATTGAGATTAGCAGGGTCAGGCCCGCATAGGTGCGCAGGACGTGGCGCATCCCGGCCCAGTCGCTCTTCGCGCTCAATCGTGACAAGCCGGGAAACACGGCGACCGACAGCGAATTTACTCCAACCCACATCGGCAGCGTGAGCAGCTTGCCGCCGTAATTCAACGCGGCCACGCTGCCTGAGCCGAGCATCCCGGCCATCGCCTGGTCGACCACCGTCGCCGAGCCCATCAACAAGGCCCCGCCGACCATCGGGGCAAACTGCCCGAGCACTCTGAACAGCGCGGGGCTCGCTCCGTACCAGCGCGGCACGACGGATATGCCCAGCCTGCGCAGCGCCAGGCCGCAGAGAAGCAGATCGGCGATGCCGCCCAGACAGGTGCCGATTGAAACGGCCTGGACACCCCATGAAGCGCCCGCCAACAGGGTTGCGATGATCAGCAGCGGAGTTAGGATGGGAGCGAGCGCGGAGATCCCGAAGCGGTCATGGGTGTTGAGTGCCGCATGCCAGAGCGCGTTGACACCGCACAGCCCGAGCCACAGCAGCAGAGGCAGCAACAGCGCTCTGGCCCAGGCGATTTTCGCGGGTTCGAAACCGGACCCCAACAGTGGCATCAGCACGCCGCTTACCGCCGCGAGCGCAAGGGCGAGCCCCATGAACGCCGCCAGGGCGCAGCAGGCGAGACTTGATAATGTACGCTGCGCGGCTTCATTTCCCTGGGTTTCGCGCAACTCGATATAGACCGGGATGAACGAAGCGCCGAAGGACTCTCCGACCGTGCTGCTCAGAAAATTCGGCAGCAGCAGGGCGACAAAGAACGCGTCAAGCGCGTCGCCGGCGCCGAAGCGATGCGCGAGCACCATATCCTTGAGCATCGCCGCAGCCTTGACCGCCGCGGTCATTGCCGCCACGGTAATCGCGGCGGTCAGGATTCTTCCGTTGATCGAGTTGTTCAACGACTCGATGCGCTTTCCAAGCCTGCTCATTGCCGCGGTAATGGCTGGACTCAAAGCTGCCACGTAGGGGTAAGGTCCTGTTTAGTTCCGCGGGCGCGCGGCCACCACCAGGTCATCGACCGGCGAGCCAAGGGCTGACTGGAACAGACGGACAAATCTGCCGGCGGATTTGCGGTAAATCGAGCCGTTTACGGCGGAGCCGGCGTTTTGATTCGATCCGGTCACGAACAGTCCACCCTGGTTAAGCGAGTCAAAAATATTGCCGATCGCGGCGCTCAGCACGGCGTCCGGAAAATAGGTGCGGTTGAAAATGTTCATCGCCCTCACCGCATCGAACCTGTGCCGCGGGGGATCCAGCATGTCATAGGTTTCGACGTGAAAGTTCCGATGTAGCCGCAGATGCTCCCTCGCCTCGCGGCAGAGCAGCAGGATCTCCCGCCTTTGTACCGCGCCGGGATTGTCTTTCATGAGGCTCGTGAGCCGCTTGACCGCCGTACGCATCAAGATGGCGCGCGCGATGCGGTTGACGGGATAAAGCAACCATGGTTCATCGATCGATATTGGGATGACGAAGGGAGGAAAGACGATCTGAAGTATATGGCCGCCGGAATCGACGATCAGAATCAGGCGTCCGCCCGGCCGGCGCACTGAAAACACCTTCAGGCAGAGGTCGGTGGCATAGAATTGCAAAGCGCCGCGCATTTTCGGCGCGAGCCTGTCGAACAGGCCGCATGCAGTGCGCGCGTCCGACACCGCCATGTCATGGATTACAAACGTCGCGCGCGCGGCCGACTCCTCGCACATCAGCTCGACCGTCTTGCAATCGAAGTCGTTGAAGCGGGCTTTGGCGGTGCGTTTGAATACGGCGTTGTTGACGGCGAACGGCTCCAGTATCACTTCCTGCCAAAAATCCGCTCCGGCGCCGTTGAGGGACAGCGCTTCCTCGTACAGCCCGATATAGCAGTTCGGCCGAAAATGCTTTCGCGCCACAGCGCGCCTTGACCTGAGCAAGTTGTCGAGGGTCCAGATGCCGGGCTTAAACATCGGTGCGCGCTGGCCCTGTATCTTTCATTCCGCCGGGCAACAACGCGGCAGTCTCAAGGGGTTGGCTGCGCCGCCTGCAGCAATCGCGAATCATGAACGCGCGCCCGAATTTTGCGCTCGATGAGTTCCTCGTAAATGCCTTCCAGGGTTCGGGCCATGCGGGTGGTGGAGTACTTATGCCGAACGGCGGCGCTTCTTTGCTCGGGTAGCCGCGCCCGCTGGCGGGCCAGTCTGGACAGGGCGTTGGCGAAAGCCTGCACCTCGCCGCTTGCGACCAGCTCGCCATCTTCGCCCGGCTGGATCACGTCGCGCACGCCGCCCACATCGGTCGCCACGACCGG
>Ga0070740_10006257_pt1 | contig 10546 bp, 9 predicted proteins | sample Coa_R2_FD_67286 | JGI IMG/M metagenome (GOLD analysis project Ga0070740, IMG submission 67286) | Surface soil microbial communities from Centralia Pennsylvania, which are recovering from an underground coalmine fire - Coalmine... | ecosystem: Environmental > Terrestrial > Soil > Unclassified ...
CCCTCTCGTACGACCACCGCATCGTCGATGGCAGCGAGGCGGTGCGCTTCCTGGTGCGCGTCAAGGAGCTGATCGAGGACCCCGAGGCCCTGTTGCTGGAGGGCTAGCGATCCGGCCACATTGAAGAAGCGGGGCCCGCAACTGCCCCCGCTTCTTCATTGCCTAGGTGCTGCTTAACCCGCATTGTGCACGAGGAGTGCGAGCACGGCTGGGACCGCCGGCATCCTTGCCGGCCCCGCCGGAGCAGACGCCCGTGAATAGTCCGGGTTAATGCACGATCACGGTACCGTGCATGAATGGGTGGATGGCGCAGTGGTAGGTGAAGGTGCCGGCGCTCGTGAACCTGTGCGCGAAGATGTGTCCCGGCATGATGACGCGAGAACCGAATGAGCCATTGTCCGCGGTCACGGTATGCGGGATACCCGCCTGCTCGTTGACCCAGATCACGGTGGTGCTGATCGACACCGTGATGGTCATGGGCGAGAAGGCGAAGTTGTTGATGACCACGAACCGTCTGGCTTTCGGCCGTGATGCGGAGCCCGCCGCCTGAACGGTCGCCTGACCATGCCCAACCTGGAGGGGAACCGCGAGGCCGATGGCCGCCACCGCGGCGACCAGCGCTAACCGGAACGTGCCTGAACGACGTACTCTCACTGTCTGTCTCCTTCTTGACTTGCCAACAGCCACGATGACACATACGATTCGGGTTACAATGCGCCGCCGGCGAGGTCGTTGCACCCTGACACGCGCGATTAGTGGCGTCCTAGCGCCTAGCGCCTGTGGTATAGTGGCCCTGTGAAAGCGAAAAACATCCGCGTCGAGAAGATCGAGACAATCGACGGCTTCCGCCAGCACGCCGCCCTGCAGAATCTGGTGTGGGGCAACGATCCGCCGGACGCCGTGCCCCTGCACTTCATGATCGCCCTGTCGCGCAGCGGCGGCCTAGTCCTCGGTGCCTATGCCGAGAGCCAGATGGTGGGGATACTGCTCGGCGTGCCCGCGCTGCGCGATGGGCAGCTCGTGCACCTGTCGCACCTCCTGGGCGTGCATCCCGCGTGGCGCGGACAGGGCGTCGGCGAGGCCATCAAGTGGCGGCAGCGCGAGCTGGTCCTGGAGATGGGCATCAAGACCATCGTCTGGACCTACGATCCGCTGGAAGCGGCAAACGCCCGCTTGAATATCGGGCTGCTTGGCGGCATCGTGCGCACCTATCATCGCAACTACTACTACGATATGGAGGATGCGCTGAATCGCGGCATCCCGAGCGACCGCTTCACCGTCGAATGGCACCTGGAGTCGCCGCGCGTGCTGGAGCATCTCGCGGGCACAGCCCCCGACGACGATCCGCAAAAGCTGGCCGCTCCGCTCGCCCTCGGTTCCGAACCGGGCCCCGATGGGACGCTTCGACCGGGTCCGCTGACCATGCCCGATGGCGACGCGGCGCGCATCGAGTTCACCAGGCAGATGCAAGATCTCAAGCGCACCAGGCACGACGTGGCGGTAGCCTGGCGTCTCGCGCTGCGCGAAGCCTGTGAGGAAGCCTTCCGGCGCGGCTACACGGTCACCGATGTGCTGCGCCAGGACGGTCATATCTACTATTACGTGGAGAAAAGCCGGACATGAAACTCGAACAGGTTGAGCTGCGCCACATCACGATGCCGCTGAAGAGTCCCTTCACCACCAGCTTCGGCACCGAGGTGGAGCGCCCATGCATCATCGTCACCGTCCATGCCGGCGGCCTCACCGGGTATGGCGAATGCGTGGCGGGAGATGGTCCCTGGTATTCCTATGAAACGATCGGCACGGCCTGGCATGTCCTGAGCGAGTTCCTGGTGCCCATGGTGCTCGGCGCCTCCTGGGAGCAACCCGACGATGTGTGGCCGCTGTTTGCTCACGTGCGCGGGCATAACATGGCCAAGGCGGCCCTGGAGATGGCCTGCTGGGACCTGGCCGCCAAAGCTGCCGGTTTGCCGCTGTCGCACCTGCTCGGCGGCGAGCGGGATCGCGTCGAGGTCGGGGTGAGCGTCGGCATTCAGGAATCGCCGGAGGCGCTGGTGGAGACCGTCGACGGCTACGTCGCAGACGGCTATCGGCGGGTCAAGCTCAAGATCGCGCCCGGCCAGGACCGCGCCTACGTGCGGGCGGTGCGCGCGAAATATCCGACCCTGCAGCTGCAGGTCGATGCCAACTCGGCCTATCGGCTGCAAGACACCGCTATCTTCAAGGATATGGATGACCTCGGGCTGTTGCTCATAGAGCAGCCGCTCTCCAACGACGACATCATCGACCACGCGGCCTTGCAGCGCGAGCTGCAGACGCCGATATGCCTCGACGAGAGCATCCACTCGCCCGACGACGCGCGCCACGCCCTTGAGTTGGGCAGTTGCCGCGTCATCAACATCAAGCCGGGTCGCGTGGGCGGACATCTGCAGTCGCGCGCCATTCACGATATCTGCCGGTCTCAGCAGATACCGGTGTGGTGCGGAGGCATGCTGGAGACCAACATCGGCCGCGCCCACAACGTCGCCCTGGCCACGCTCCCCGGATTCTCCCTGCCCGGCGACATCTCGGCCAGCGCTCGCTACTACCACAGCGACGTCGCGGGACCGGAATTCGTGCTGAATCGGGACAGCACGTTGTCCGTGCCCACGGGCCCCGGCATCGGCGTCGAGGTGGACGATTCCGCGCTGGAGCGCACCACGGTGCGCTGGCAGCGCTTTCCAGAACGGTAGGACTGCATTAGCCCTGGCCCTCCGGTGGGGGTGCCGCCGGGCCAGGCCGCCGCGGCGCGGGTACGTCGGTGAGCCGGTAGAGGTCGGATACTGCGAGTTGCACATCAATGCTCCGCAGTTCCATTAGTTCCCCCGGCTGATAGACATGGGTCGTCCAGTCTCCGGGGGCGCGGCGGTAGACTTCAACCGCCCGGTACCTGGTGGCGATCAGCACATACTCCTCGACGCTCGGACAATCGCGGCACAGCGCGAACTTCTCGGTCCGGTCCTCCCGTTCGGTCGAGTCGGAGAGTACCTCCACGATCAGCCGGGGAGCCTGCACCTCTTTCACTCGTCCTCGGTCCCGCTCGTCGCAGGTCACCACCGCGTCCGAGAAACGGTATTCGCTGGGCGAGAGGCGTACCGCCAGGTCCGAATTGTAGACGCGGCATGGGGTACCGTCCAACGCCGCGTCGAGCATGCCGCAGACGTTGAGCGCAATACGCGAATGGTCTGCCGTCCCCCCCGCCATCGCCACCAACCAACCGTGGTGGTACTCATACTTGACGTCGCTATGTTCCAACACGTCGCGCCACTCCTCAACGGTGTAGCGGCGCGTCTGGTCTTCCAGCGCGATCATGCTGTCTCCTTGCTGGGTGTCTCCTATCCCTGCTGCCATCGTACTCCATGGGTCACGAAACGGTAAAGCCGCGCCCGCGGTATGCTGTATGTCGTGGAAGCGATTGACGTCCTGATCGTGGGCGCCGGACACGCCGGCTGCGAAGCCGCGCTGGCCGCGGCGCGCACCGGCGCGCGCACGGTGCTGCTGACCATGAACCCGCAGCACGTCGCCTTGATGCCCTGCAATCCCTCCATCGGCGGGCCGGCCAAAGGCAATCTGGTGCGCGAGGTCGATGCCCTGGGCGGCGCCATGGGCCGCGTCATCGATCAGGCCCAGATCCAGATACGCATGCTCAATACGGGCAAGGGCCCCGCGGTACAGGCGCTGCGCGCGCAGGCCGACAAGCATACCTACAACGCCGTCATGACCGGCGTCCTGGCGCGGCAGCCTGGCCTCAGCGTGCGCAAGGGTCTGGTAGCCGAGATCCTCACCGTCGCCGCCTCGGGCGGGCAACAGATCAGCGGCGTGAGGCTGACCACGGGCGAGCACCTGGCATGCCGGGCCCTGGTTCTCTGCACCGGCACCTCGCTGAACGGGCGCTGCATCACGGGCGAACGGGTCTTCGCCGCCGGGCGCGCCGGAGAGCCGCCGGCGGCCGACCTGTCCAACAGCCTGCGCCGCCTGGGCCTGGAACTGGGCAGGCTGAAGACCGGCACACCGGCGCGCATCGACCGTGACTCGGTGGACTGGAGCATGGCCGGCGTCCAACCCGGTTCCGAGGTGCCGCTGTTCTTCAGCGAGGAGGCCAGGCTGGCCTTCGAGGCGCTGCCGGTGAAACCGGTGCCGTGGCGCCACCAGGTGCCGTGCCACCTCATACACACCACCGCCGAGACGCACCGCATCATTCGCGACAACCTGCATCGCGCTCCGATGTTCAACGGCAGCATCGAAGGGGTGGGCCCGCGCTACTGCCCGTCTATCGAGGACAAGATCGTGCGCTTCGCCGACAAGGAGTCGCACCAACTCTTTCTGGAACCGGAGGGCCTGCACACCAGGGAGATCTACGTGCAGGGCGCCAATACTTCGCTCCCCGAGGACGTGCAACTGGCCATGCTGCGGGCCATCCCCGCGCTACGCGATTGCCGCATCATCAGGCCGGGCTATGCCGTCGAGTACGACTTCGTGCCGACCTACCAGACGGCGGCCTCCCTGTCCAGCAAGCTGGTCGCCGGGCTCTACCTGGCCGGGCAGATCAACGGCACCTCGGGCTACGAAGAGGCGGCCGCGCAGGGCCTGATCGCCGGCCTCAACGCCGCCCGCTACGCCCAGGGCCTACCGCCGGTGACGCTGCGCCGCGATCAGGCCTACATCGGCGTGCTGATCGACGACCTGGTCACCAAGGATCACCGCGAGCCGTATCGCATGCACACCTCGCGCGCCGAGCATCGCCTGCTGCTGCGCCAGGATAACGCCGACTTACGCCTGGCCGACCTGGCCTACGCGGCCGGCCTCATCGATGCCGAACGGCACGCCCGCGTTAGCGCCACTCGGTCGGCCATCGAGCGCACGCGGGACATCGTGCGCTCCGTGCGCATTGCCGGCGTGGAGGGGGTATCGTTTGGCCGCTCCATCACCATCGAGGAGGCGCTGCGCCGCAACGAGGTGACGTTCGCCCTGGCCGCCGCGGCGGCACCCGCATCGGCCGGACTGGACGAGGTACCGCCCGAGGTTGGCTGGCAGGTGGAGCTCGAGGCCAAGTACGCCGGCTACATGCAGCGGGAAATCGAGGCCATGGAGCGCGCGCGGCGCATGGAGGATTTCTGTATCCCGGCAGATCTGGATTTCGCCACTCTGCGCGGGGTGCGGCACGAAGCGCGCGAGAAACTGGCCCGCTTCCGCCCGGCCACGGTCGGCCAAGCCGGCCGCCTGGCCGGGGTCACCCCGGCCGACATCGCGGCGTTGCTGGTCTACGCCCGCTCGGCTGGAACCGTGGCCGCGCGCTAGCCTAACCTGCCCACAGGCGGCTGAAGAAGAGATAGGCCAGGCCGAACTGGCCCACCAACAACACGGCAACCGATGCCAGCCAGGCCGGGCGAGACTTCAGCACGAGCGCCGCGGCGATGGCCAGGGGAAAGGCCGCCAGCAACAGCCGGTGCGTGCTGAGCAACGGCAACACATACGGATGGTTGACGTCAGGCCCGTAGAACGGCGCGGCGCTGCTGATCCCGACCGTCAGCAGGTAGACGCCGATGCTGTAGACGTTGTAGGCGGCGGGCAGCACCCGCAGTGCGGCTACCAACAACGGCAGGGCCAGCAGCGCCGCCGCCAGGTTCAGCAGCGCCGTTGGCAGCAGGCCCCTGCCCGGTCCGGCCAGCGAGCCGAGCGCGGCCAGGTGGCGCATAATCGTATCCCACGGCCAGGCCCACGTGTAGTGCCAGACGGTCTGCTCCATGTGCAGGCTCGCCAGCGGCGACGCTCCTAGCGAGGCGTCGTAGGCGGCCGTGGCCAGCAGGGGCAGCGCGGCCAGCGCCAGCGGGGCCAGGGGGCGGAGGCCTGAGCGCGGCGCGGTCCGGTACAGGCACCACCACTCGGCCAGGTAGGAGAGCGCCAGCAGGATGCCGGTCGGGCGCGCGGCGGCGGCAAGTCCGCACAGGACGGCCGCCGCCGCCCAGCGATGCCCTCTCAGCAGCGCCATGCCACCGATGGCCAGGGCGAGAAAGAGTGATTCACCGTAGCCAAAGGTGAGGAAGGCCGCCGCCGGCACGGCGGCCAGCAGCATGACCGAGCGGGCCGCGACGTCTTCGCCGAATTCGCGCCGCGCGAGATGCAGCAGGGCGCCGCAGGCCGCCACGGCAAAAAGGTTGGCAAGCGCGAAACTCGCCAGGTAGGGCGGCACGCCCAGGGCTATGGGCAGCGCGAGCGCCAGGGGGAAGAGCGGGAAGAAGGCCAGGCCCGTGTGATCGCCGCCGTGCACGTACGGCAGATAGCCGTGCTGCGCCAGGCGCACGTAATAGACGGCATCCCAGTGGTTCCAGGGCTCGCCGCTGCTCGCCATGGACCCGAACCCGCCTGCAATGGCGATTCCGGCATGGATGGCGACGACCACGGCGATCACCGCCAGCGACAGCGGATCGCCGAACATCGCCGTGGCAAGGCGTGATGGAAGGCTCCGGGCGGGTGAGGCGATCATGGCTAGCCGATGAAGCTCCACAGCACGAATTCTCCGGCCATGAACAGCATCAGCGGGAACCCGATTAGCAAGGCCAGGCGGCGCAGCCGCGTGTCGGGCCAGCGTACCGCGGCGACGATCAGCGCCGGGAACACCGTCAGCATGTAGCGCGCCGTGGACTGGTGCAGCGAGGTGGTCATGGCCCAGGTCAGGAGACCGTACAGCCACAACGGAGTACCCACTATGTTACGGGCGGGGAGCAGCAGCCCCAGCATGCCCAGCGCCAGCAACAGGTTCAGGGCATCGATCCAGTTGCCGGTAGCATGGGAGAACAACTGAAAATGGTTCGCGGCCATGCTGGACCAGTAGCCGGCCAGGACCTCCCAGGGCGGAGCGAAGTGTTGTTGCCAGACCCGATTGTAAACTGCCGCCACGGTGACCCCACGCGTCACCAGATGCGCATACCACTGAAAGGCGCCCACCGCGAGTAGGGGTGCCGCCGCGGCCAACCACGGCCGGGGGGATCCGTGGCCGCCCCGCCACTCCTTGACCGCCAGATAGGCCAGCGGCGCGGCTAGGACCAGGCCCTGCAGGCGCGTGAAGCTGGCCAGCAGCCCCAGCACGGCGGCCAGCCCGTACCGCCGTTTCGCGGCGAGGAAACAGGCCACCACCAGCGCGAGGTACAGGGATTCGGTGTACACGCCCAACAGTAGCGACGCCGTGGGGAAGGCGCACAGCAATAGCAGCGTCGTGCGCGCCTTGGACTCGCCGTGGTCCTGCGCGACAAGACGGTACAGCAGCACGAGCAGCGCCGTGAAGCACAGCCACGACACCACCAACCCGGCCAGCATGATATTGCCGCCGAGCAGCGTTGACGCGGCCCTGATCAGCAGCGGATAGAGCGGGAAATAGACGGTGCTGACATCGTCGCCGCGGTAACCGTACGCGGCGATGCGCGTGTACCACAGGGCATCGAAGCGCTGCCAGGGAGCCAGCCACGGGTCATGGAGCGGCACCTGGCCCAGCAGTTGCTGCTTCACCAACGGAGACTCGGCAGGCGTTTCAAAGGACAGTAGCCACGCCCCTATCAGCGAGAGGGCAACGCGCATGGCCAGAGCAAGGCCGATCGCGAACGCCATGCCCCGCGGAAGCGACAGGCGGCGTGCAGCGGCGACCTGCACGCGCAACTCGGACGCCATTTCAGCCACGGCGTGCCTCGGCCAGAATGCCGTCGCCTAGGTGCAGCCGAACGCGGCCGGACGGTGCAACATTCATGTTCCACAACACCACGTACGCCGCGTGATGCGCATCCGCAACGGCCTGCAGTTGTGCCCAGGACAGCCGGGCTGGGACCGAGGCGCGGGCAAAGTCGGTCGGCTGAGCGCCGATGATGCGGCGTGGGTACAGCAGGTACGTCGCGCGATACAGGGTCAGCGCCGGGGGGTTGCCGGCCACCAGCAGGAGCGCGCCGGGCGGTACGGTGTCTCGAACGCGCGTCAGGAATGCGTCGAGGGCAGGCGGGACATCTGTCGCGGCCTGCCGGGCGGTCGCGACGAAGAATAGCGCCGGCAGCGCGATGAGCAGACAGGCGAGCATCAACGTACCATCGCGGGCGGAGGCTCGGGCCACCGATGGCGAGGGCCCGATCCTGACCTGCCCCGTCGTGGGCGTGGCGTCCGGCGGTGCCGACTTTCCCATTGAGCTACCTCCCCGGACACACCATACTGGGACGGCACGGCGTGAGCAATGGGAAGGATGGCGGCGGACTGAACGTACGGTTGGCGGCAAGCGAGAGCACACAGGAGCCCGGCCCGCGCCCCGGCACGGAGACGCCCGGAGTGACGGCCCCATGGTCGTGCCATCTCGATGCGCTGGTAGTGACGATGTGCGCGCTGGGCCTGCTGGCGCACCCGTTCGACGCACCCTCCACCCTGATAGCCGTCGCCTCGACCTTCTTGCTCGGCCTGTACTGGGCCCTGACCATCGCCCGGCCGGCTGAAGAAGCCGCGTTCAATCGCAAGACCACTTGGCTCTGCGCAGCGGTCATTTGCACGCTCGCGGGCATCAACGTGATGCGTCCCGCGGCCGGCGCCCTGCACGGCGCCCCGGCGTGGCCGGCCCTGCCGGGCCTCGTCGCCCTCGCCCTGGCCGCGCTCTTTTCGCTGCGGCTGGCGCCAACGCCGTGCTCGCGCCTGGCCCTGCTGGCGATCGTGACCCTCAACCCGTACATAGCCCCGGTGGCCGGCGCCGACGCCCCTGCCATGGCCGCCGTGGTCCTGGTGCTGGGCGCATGCGTGCTGGCACGGTCCTCTCGACCGCGCCTGGCGGCGCTCGCGGCTGGTGTCGCGGGCGGCCTGAGTCTGGTGGCCCTCGCCGGTCTGGTGTTACTGTTTCGCCGTGCGCCGGGACCGCCTCTGCCTGGCGAGGGTGGCCCGGGGGCTGGGTGGCGAGCCATGCTAATGAGCGGGTTGCCGTGGGCAGCCGGGGGATGGGCAATCGCGGCCGCCGTCGCGTTCCCCTTGGGGTTCCAGGAGGCGCCGTTTGCCCCTGCCACGATCGGGGTGGCGGCGACCCTGGCCATGCTCTCGCTGTGTCTGCAGCCGGCGGCGCCGGCGTATCCCTCCTTTGAGGTCGTGGCCATGTTGCTGCTGGTGCCGCAGGTCTTGATGTCGCCGAGTGCTCCGGCCTCGGGGGCGTTCGTGGCGCTGGCGCTGGGCCTGATCGTGGCCTACGCATTGCTCGACCTGCGCCACCGCGTCCCTCGCGACGGACGCGACCCGGGCGGCACTCCCGGCCGCACGGACCGGCTGCGCGTTGCACTGGTCCTGAGCCTGATCGGGCTCCTGGTGATCTGGCCGGAGGTCTACGGCATACTGGCCCGGCATGCAGCGCACCCCTGGAACTACGTTCACGACGTCGCGATGCAGGTCGAGGAGGCCATGCGCTTCCTGCTGGCCGGCAAGGACTTCTACGCGCAGACCTACGTACATACGCCCATGGTGCACTGGTATGCCAGCCCGGCCATGAGCGCCGCCCTGTACCACACCGACCGTACGCCGTTTGGCATCATCGGCTCGCTGCCGGCCTACCTGCTCGCGCAGGCCACGATCGGCTGGTACGACCAGCGCTTCGTCTACCTGCCCTGCCTTATCGCCTGCATCGCCATCGTGCTGCGTCTGCCGTGCCCGCCGCGGTGGCGGCTCACGGCGCTGGTTACCATCTTCCTCAACCCGTTCTTCGTGCCGGGCCTCATCTACGGCGAGGACGACGTGTTGGTCTTGCTGTTGGTCTTGCAGTGCCTCCGCGCCGTCCGCGGCCAAAAGTACCGCCAGGCTGCCGTGTGGATCGGGCTGGCCTGCGCGACCAAACACACGGCGCTGTTGATGCTGCCCCTGTTCGCCATCCTGCTGATGGTGCGACGCCGCGGCAACCGCCCCGCTGCGCCGCTCCAGGACGCTTTGCGGGAGTTCTGGCCGGCCATACTCGTACCGGCCGCGATCTGCGCGCCGTTCATCATCTGGGATGCGCGGGCCTTCATCGACGGCAACGTCGGCTTCCTGGCGGGGACCGTCCCGCACAGCTATCCCATCCGGGGTATTGGCACCTATGGCTTTAGCGCCGTGGTCCTGCTCGCAGGTCTGGTGCGCTCGGCCCAGTCCTATTTCCCGTTCACCTTGTTTGAAGCACTCGCCGCGCTTCCCGTGCTGGCCATCGCCATTGCTCGCCTGCGCCGCGATCCCACGGCGCGCGAGCTGCAAGCGCTCTACGGCTTGCTGGTGTTTGTCGCCTTCTTCTTCTCCCGCTTCTTTCAAGACAGTGGCCTTGGCTACGCGGTAAGCGCCCTGTTTCTGGCGACAGCGCTGCCCGCGGGCGACGCACGACCCACGGCGCTGAGAAACGGTGCAGGATACGGCTACTTACTCTACGGCGTCAATGACCGTTGTGGAGCCCATCCTCCGGACAGGACTCCTGGTCCTCAAGCAGTGCGAGAATCTGCCTAACGCGGCCGTCCCAACTATGCTGTCGCGCGATCCTGATTCGCTC
>Ga0070740_10006261_pt1 | contig 10542 bp, 6 predicted proteins | sample Coa_R2_FD_67286 | JGI IMG/M metagenome (GOLD analysis project Ga0070740, IMG submission 67286) | Surface soil microbial communities from Centralia Pennsylvania, which are recovering from an underground coalmine fire - Coalmine... | ecosystem: Environmental > Terrestrial > Soil > Unclassified ...
GGCCGAAGAAGATGCGCCGCGCCTTCGCATTCAGACCAAAGTTCGCCACCTGGGGATCGTTGCCGTTCAAGACGATCGTCGAGGTCTCCGACAGGCCCTCCAGCACCCTGTCGAGTCCACGCGCGACCGCGTAGAGTTCGCCGAAGCGATCAAGCTGGTCGCGAAAGATATTGGTAATCACCACCACATCGGGCTGAATTTCGGGCACGACATGCGGCATGGTGCCCTCGTCGATCTCAAAGACCAGCACGTCGCTCTGCAGTTGCCCGAAGACGTTGGCAAAGTTGACCGCGACGGAGGTCACACCCTGCACCAGATTCGAGCCAGAGCGGTTGTGCGAGATGCGATGGCCGCTCTCCCGGGCCATTTCGGCGATCATACGCGAGGTGGTGGTTTTGCCGTTGCTGCCGGTAATCACGATCTTCTTCGCCGCGCTGCTGCTCATGACCGCTTTGAGGACGTCGGGATCGATGCGCCGGGCGACCATGCCGGGCAGGCTGGTGCCACCCCCGACGCCCAGAATGCGCCCCGACGCTCCTGCCAGCTTGCCGGCGGAGATCGCCAGGGCCAGGCGCACCTGGCGTAGCGGTCCACGCCTGACGGATCTCTGCGGGATGGGCGTTTCAGGGAGTAGCGCCGGCGTTTCGGCGATGCGATCGATAGTTGCTTCTCTCTCTTCGTTCACTTGCGTATGCTCGTTCACAACGTAACCCTCTCTGCTGGTGGTGCTATTTGATTCCTCGACCAGTATAACAGAATGCTGAAGTGCGAACAAGAAAACCGCTTCCGCTAGCCAATTTAGCGCCCCTATCCGCCTCTATGCTGTGCGGCACTGATTCGTCGAGAGATCGCACATGATCTTCCCATGCTGGAATTGCTGGCTGACCAGGTTGCTTCCAACCGGCACGGGCATGTGCTGCGGGAAACCGAATTTCTTCAGGCCACCGTTTTTGTCGAAATACGGCAGGATAGGACCGGCGATGCTGTATCCGCTGTAGACGTAATAGCGGCCACCATTAGCGGTGGGAACGCTTACATCCTGCGTATCTTTAGCGAAGTAGTTCCACAGGTTATCATAGGGAATAGGCCGACCCGAATTTTCCACGTCGCGCGGCGAATTCCACGTGTAGTCCACAGAGCCATAGTCCATCAGGTCGCGCATATCGGTCCACCAGTCGATGCTGTGCATCACCACGCCGATCATATGGCGGTGGTTGCGCGTCACCTGCATGACCTGCACGAAATCCGAGGCGCCGTCGTAGCCGGTTTTGCCGCCGGTTACGCCTGGATACCACCAGAGAAACTGATTTTCGTTAATCATCACGCGTGCGCCGTGCTTGCCCCCGGCGGGGATATGGTACACCTTGCCGCTGCTAATCTCCTGCAGGATGGGGATGCTCAGGCTATACTGGCCCAGCACCGCCAGGTCGCGTGCGCAGGAGTACTGGCCGGGATCGAGCAGTCCGTGCGGGTTGACAAAATGCGTATCGTGCATGCCCAATTCCTGCGCCTTCTGGTTCATCTGCGTCACAAAGTTCTGCACACTGCCGGCCAGGGCGTCCGCGATGACTATAGCGGCGTCGTTGCCGGAGACGTAGAGCAGGCCATAGATGAGGTCGCGCAGCGTGTAGGTTTCGCCCTGCTTCACGCCAAAGAGCGCGCTGTCGGCGCTGAGTTGTTTGATGTCCGCCTCCATCGCCGGGGTGATCGTGATTTGCTGATCCAGATTGCCCATTGCCACGGCCAGGGAGGCGGTCATGAGCTTGGTGGTGCTCAACATTGGCAGGTGGAGAAAGGGATTCTGCGCGTAGAGCGTGGCCTCGCTGTCGGTGTCCAGCAGGTAGGCCGAGGTGGCTAGCACCGGCGGCGTGGGATGATCGGTGTGCGGTGGGAGAATGACCAGTTCGTGCGGATTGGCCGGAATGCCCTGTAAGCGGGAGATGGAGATCTGCGCTGTTGTACCGGGATTGTTCGCGCTCTGCGGCTGAGAGCCCGTCAGGTTATGGACGATGCCGACCAGGATTGGCGCGAGAACAAGAACAATCAGTGCCAGCAGGCCGATCAGCAGCCAGCTCTTGCGGCGTCCCCAGAAAGGCGCGCTGGGATGGCTGGCCCGCCGCACGCGTCTGCGTGCGGGACGAGAGATCACCGGGTGCATCTCGGTCGTTTGCCGGCTATCCTCGCGCGCGGCTCCTCGTTTGCGCCGCGCGGCGCCGGTCGCCTCCTCCTCGCGGTAGGGTTCCAGTCCGGTAAAGGGCAGCATCTCGGAGCGCCGGCGCGGCGCGGGCGGGCGTGGCTGCGCTCTCGTCTCGCCCGCGTGGGGAGCGTTCTCCTCGTCCCCTTCCAGGCCGGTAAAGGGAGGCATCTCGGGCCGTTTGCGCCTGGCGCCCAGGCGGGACCGAGGCCCCGTCTCCCCTGCGTCCCGGTCGGGTGCGTTCTCTTCATCCAGGCCATGTTCGCTCTCTGGATACGTCTCAACCCTGGCCTGCTTCAAGGAAGCCCGGCGCACCCTGGGAATCTCAGGGTGCTCGTCGGCGTAAAATGCTCTGCGTGGGTTCGCGGCTGATCTGCGGCGCGTGGCATTCTGACGCGGGTACACCGGAGGGTCAGGGCTGTCGCCTCTCTCCTCAGCGCGCTCGCGTTGCTCATCATCTGACGGGGGCTTATACACTGAGCGTGACTACTCCATCTCTAGCAACTTGATCCTGCACAGGACCCTCTAGTGGATCACCTGGGCGCTCCAACGAAAAAATGCTTCCCTGCACGTCGGATCGATCATTCTGATTAAAGTATACACAGAAGAAGTGTTTCTAGCAAAACCGCTTCACAATTAGTTATTCTGTGCCATCTTCACTCACTAAAACGGGCCGGCCCGTTTAGTTTCGCATATTGGAGAACTCGCTAGCTCTTTTGTCTTACTGCTCAGATTAAGATTGAGCGAAAGGAAAATCCGGGAAAAAGAGGAAAGCCAGGGTTATCTTAACTCCCACAACGACTTCCATTCTACCCCCGCGCGTTCCCCCGGTTCGTACTCACCCGCCGCCTCGGCCATGTGTCTCAGCGACCCCGCCCTTTGTACCGCTACTTCGACCATCGTCGGCTCCTTGCTCTCAATCCAGCCCGACACGTCGATCTCGCCCGCAATCAAGCCTGGCAGGAGACGATCGCGCGTTCGGCGGAGCATGACGTTTGTGCGCTCCAGCAGGGATTTTTCCCGAAAGAGAGGTCGAGCCCATTGCTCGAATTTCCTGAGCAACTCGTCAGAAGGCTTCAGAAGATCTAACAGATACGCTTGAGCGCGACGTAACCCGGGAACCGCTGCATCGCTATTCAGAAATCTCTGCCTCTGGAGATTATAATACACATACGGCAATGAAAGATCGGTCCGTACATAAAAGACCGTATCGATGGGATAAAAATCGGTTTCCGACCAGTAGACCGTGCCGACATTGCCCTTGCGCCCGACGATCACCCCGGGACCGCGCACCAGGCTCTCTACGTGATAACCGACGATGCCCGACGATCCATAGACGGGGACTGAACCCGGCATTCTCTCCTGTGCCTTGAGCGCCTTGCCATAGGCGAACTCGATTACGTCCCCAAGCTTCACTATCTTCCATCCTTGCGGCACCATCCCCAACTCTGACTCCACCAGCCGCACACGCTCATGCCCCGGAAAGCGGAATCTGACGAACCATTCGTCATAGAGCAGTCGGGCACGTTCTTCGAGATTAGCAATGCGGCGCGTGTTGTTCTCGATCAGGTCATCGTAGGCGGCCAGGATGCTCGCGATGATGCGCTGGAGGGGCAGTGGAGGAATGCTGACGGCAAGCATATGTAGCACATTGCGGTTGACGCCTGGCACAGCACCAGCAACATTCTGCCGGGCGAGGTTGAGCGTGCGCAAAAAATAACCGATGAAACGCGGGTCATTGCCCTTGAAATCGCGGACATACAATGCCGTATTCAAGGGCCAGAAATCCTCTGTGACGTAGAACACATCCCCCAACGTGCCATATCTGCCGGTGACAACGCCGGGCGCGCGCACCCTTGCCGTATCATGATAGCCGGTCACGCCCGAGGAAGAGATGATGGGAACCGCTCCTGGCCGCCGCTCCCGTTCGGGAAGATCAAACCCTCGCTGCAAGGTGAGCACCTCGTCCAGCGTACATTGTCTCCAGCCATTCCGCACTGCTGTGTCCTTGTCTTTTTGCGGTATATTATTAATTATTAAGAGAGCAAAGTGTAGTATAGCAGTCAGAAGAGGGAGAGGCAAGGGCGAGGGTCGCCTGCGCGGTACGCAGCAAAAAACGCTGCTGAATTACGGCTGCGCGGAGAGATTGCGCGCGTAATCGGCCAGTGCGAAGAGCAGGAAGAGGTTGGGGATCTTTTTCTCCGGCAGGCTGCACCAGGGCTTGCGCCGCGTGATGTCATAGATGACCAGCCGGCTCCCCAGCAGCGAGACCGATTTGACCTGGTCCCAGGGCAGCAGTTGCGCACCCACGCTGATGCCCTGCCGACTGACCCGTACCTGGCCGAAAGTGATGGTCTGCCCCGCCTGGTACGCTTCCACAACGGCGGGCAATTGCGCGGGCACGATCTGCTCCTCGACGATCTTGCCCAGCGCGTCCTGCTTGATATTGAAGCGCGTGAGCATATAGCTGGCCCCATTGCGCAATTGCAAGCGATGCGCATACAGACGCCGTGACGACATCGCCTGCTTGCTCTGGCTATTGAAAAGAGGCGGCACGCGCCAGATGGCCTCGATCTCTTCCCAGTGATAGACGACGGGAGCTTGCTCGCCACGCTTGAGAAGCATTCCGCGCTCGAAGGTGTAGGTGTGGTTATGGATCTGCTGAAGGCGATGGACGATGCCGACGATTCCGCCTATTGTGAATACAAGGCAGAAAAAAGCAATCTCGCCGAGGAAGGAAGAAAGACCATTGTCTGGCATAGCGAGCGATCTTATGCCACATGCCACTCCCACGAACAATAAGATACTGCTCGTGATCGTCAGAGCACTAATACCCGCCGGGCTGGTGAAGAGGCTGCGCCCAAGCTGCTGATCCAGGCGGCGCTCACCCAATCCCTGCTCCTCGGCCAGCGCGGCCAGTCTTTCAGGCAAGGGATCGACTCTGCGTCCTGGCTGGACAAGCGTAGGGATTCTACCATAGCCCGCGAGCGCCTCGGCGCTCACCTCCTGCTCGGTCTGACCGCTGCGCATGCGCCTGTACAGGGCCAGCAGCAAACAGAGATTTGGGACTTTGATCGCTGGCAGGCTCACCCAGCTTTCTTGCTGCAGACCCGCTGTGTAGATCACCACCTGTCGATCTTTCTCCAGCGCGATATCTGCGACCTGCTCCCAGGACAGCATCTTGTCCCCAGCGATGATTCCCTCGCGGTTAAGGCTGAGCAGTCCGAAGTGCAGGGTGTGCCCGGCCCGGTAATCGGCAAGCTGGAAAGGCAGATGGAGCCGCGTGAATTGATCTTCAAGCGTTTTGCTCAGCCCTGCAAGCGACCTGCGAGCGCCGCTAAAGGTCAGGGTGTACCCGTCGTGGCAGCGGATGGTATAAAGGTGAGAATGGAAGAACAAACTTGCGGGGGAGCGCCTGATCGTGTGCCAGATAGTCCCGATCTCTTCCCAGCGCGTCACCTTGAAGCGAGTAGCGGATTGTTTGAGGACGAGGCCGCCCTCACAGGTATAGAGAGGGCACATTTTATAGGTGGAGTTCACGAAGATGAGCGTAGCCATGAACAAGACATAGAATATGAGCAGTACTACCGTGAAGAATGTATTGACGAAAAACAAAGGTGATAAAAGGCTGAGGAACAGAATAAGCGCCACCATGAACAAAAGCAAAAGGATGGGAATAAAGGAAGGAGAGATAGCCCTCAGCCAGCGCCAGCTATAGCGCGGGATCGAGACCATATAGCCCGCCTGTGGCGTGCCCAGGTGTTGTTCGTGGGCCAGGCGCGTCACATCGTCCGAGATGAGCGCGCTGACCTGAAAACTCTGTTGCTGTTGCTGCTGCATACCTGCTACTCCTCGCGTCCTCTGCCGGGAATGAATTGCCTGCCTATTATAACGCAAGAGGTTGCAGCTGGTCCAATAGATCGTTTTGAACAGGACCGGCTTTGTTTAGCCATCTTTCGTAACCAGAAAGGCCAGTTCCGTCGCGAACTCGAGGCGTTTAACCGACCACGCGGGATCGAGCAGCGCGTGAAAGCTGGTTGCGTAGTGGGTCTGCATGCCGCGCGCTCTGCCGCCCAGGCTGTGGAGCGGGAAGGAGACGACAATGTGACGGGCGTTGAGGGTGCGCAGGAGCCGGGAGCCTGCCGTTTTGTCCACCTGTTCGAGGCAGGGGATAGTTTTGAGGACAAGGGCGAGGTCTGCCGCGCACGTGGGACAGTCCTGGATGACATCGCGCACCTCGGCCTGCCCCTGCACGGGCAGCAAGGTCATGAATTGGCTGAGAAAGTCAACCATGTCGTGGTAGATGTCGCAGGCGCAATACTCCACCGGACCGGCGAAGGGCATCCAGGGCAGCGCGAGCGGATTGAGTCCGCAGGCGATGTCGAGCACGGAACGGACGGGTGGCAGTTCGGCCAGGATGGCCCCATAAAACTGCTCCAGGATCGGCAGGCGCTCCCTGGTCGAGGCGTGATGGCCCATGATCGTTTTGAGATACGCGAGAAAGTCCTCGCGATTCTCCTCGCGAGCCAGGCGCGTCAACTCGCTCAGCCAGGCAGCGTAGTCGTGTTTTTCTGTCAGATAAGCTCCGCCAACCTGGTGCAGCTTGTTCTTCGTAGCCTTGACCGCCTCTTTAAAGCCGGTTCGCCGGGCGAGTTCGCGCGCGCCGATCTCCCGAATCAGAGCCTCGCTGACCTGCTGGTACCTGGAACTGGTCTTCACGCTCGCGACCAGCTCCGCCAGCCGCTCAATCTGCGCGCCCATTGGAATCTTCTCGCAGGCGCTCGATCAGGCGGACCATGAAACGTAGATTGTGGAGCGTCGCCAGTCGATAAAAGAGGCTATCATTGATCTTGAAGAGGTGATGCAGATAGCCCAGCGAATAATTACGGCAGGTCAGGCAATCACAGTCTTCCTCGATCGGCGCATCCGACTTGATATATTTCTTATCGGTGACATAAACATACGAGACGGAGCTTACCCTCAGCGCATCGGTGGCGGCGGTATAGAGCCTGCCGTTGCGCGCGTCCCTGGTCGGCAGGGCGCTATCGAACATATCGTAGCCAATCCTATAGCATGCGACGAGATTGTCCGGGTGCCCCACGCCCAGCGCATGCATGGGAAAGGCGCGCGGAATCAGCTCCCTGGTATACGCGATGATCTCCGTGAGCAGGTTTCCCTGCCGATCGAGCGGCCAGCCGCCGTACCCGAAGCCATCGAAGCCTATCTCTAACAGCGCCTCGGCGCACCTCTTGCGCAACTCGGCATAGCCGCCGCCCTGCACCACCGCGAAGAGGAGCGGCTGCTGCTCCGGGGCTAGCCTCTTTTGCTCTACCAGACGCACAAACTCGTCCTTACAGCGCCGCGCCCACGCGATGGTGCGCTCGACCGAACGCTGCTGCTCCTCAAAAGGCGCATCCACGTGGGTACACTCGTCCAGGCAGACCACGATCTCGGCCCCATAGCTCACCTGAAGCTGGATGGTCTTTTCGGGTGTGAGGTGAAATTTGCGCTCGGACGCTTCCGGTCGGAAGGTGATGCCATCAGCATTGATCGAGCCAAGTTTTGCGTTCTGCTGGATGAGCGAATACGCCTGGAAACCGCCCGAATCTGTCATAATCGGACCCGGCCACGCGCTCATTCTGTGCAGACCGCCCAGGGCCTGGATCGTCGAGGAGCCGGGACGCTGCATCAGGTGAAAGGTATTCATCACCACCGCCTCGATCCCACATTGCACCAGGTCGGTTGCGTCGAGCGCGCGCACAACGCCCAGCGTGGCATCGGGCAGAAAGATCGGCAGGCGCAACTGCTGTTGTGGCAATTGCAAGTACCTTCCAGGTTGATAAACCTCCGCCCTCATGAATTTCTTGCTAACCTTTCACTTTTTGAAATGCAGAAGAATGGATTTCGCAATCAGGACCACTCCTGTAGCTTTCTGGCAGTATAATGCAAGAGCATTCAAGGCGCAACAGGCCATGTTCGTCTCTCTCCTTCCCAGGCGGAGTATGGCCGCGTCTAAAGGCGAGAATGAGAAACTCCTGCTGCTCAAGCAGGCGAACTTGACGCTGCCGCTCAGGCGTGCTACTCTGCTTGCATCGATTGCTGGCTCTACAAATCACCTGGGACGAGGAGATCAGATCATGCATCTCAAAGTAGCAGCGATTCAAGTCAACACGCGCGATCATCCTGAGGAGAACCTGGCGGCGGTTGAGCGCCTGCTGGACCGGGCGGCGGACATGGGAGCACAATTCGCCTGCCTGCCCGAATACTGGTCCTATCTCGGTCCCTACGCAGCTTTCGATCAGGTTGCGCAGACCGTGCCCGGTCCTTTCATCGAGCGTTTGCAGGAGATGGCGCGCCGGCATAACATGATCGTGCATGGCGGCAGCATCGTGGAGCGGCACCCGGAGCTGCCCGGCAAGTTCTACAATACCTGCGTGCTGATCGATCGCGCGGGCGAGATCGCCGCGAAGTATCGCAAAATCCACCTCTTCGATGTCAACCTGACCAACGGCGAGAAGCACTACGAGTCCGAGCGCATCGCGCCGGGCAGCGAGATTGTCACTGCCGAGGTCGATGGCATCACCTTCGGCCTGAGCATCTGCTACGATCTGCGCTTCCCCGAATTGTACCGGCTGCTGGCCCTGCGCGGTGCGCAGATCATCCTGGTTCCTGCTGGCTTCACCCTGCATACCGGGCGTGACCACTGGGAGGTCCTGCTGCGCGCACGGGCCATCGAAAATCTCTGCTATGTCGTCGCGCCCGCGCAGGTTGGCTCCTATCCTCCCAACAAACAATGTTTCGGGCGCTCAATGATCGTCGATCCCTGGGGACTGGTGCTGGCGCAGGCCCCCGATATGCCCGGCGTGACCCTGGCCGAGATCGACCTGGAGGCCATCGATCGAGCGCGCGCACAGATTCCCTCCCTGGAGAACCGGCGGCCAGAGGCGTATCGCTGGTAATCACCGGCAACTATTTAACCGACATCGATTCGTGTGGGAAGCAGAAAGGAAGAGTATTTGAATGGATAGAGATCAAATCAAGCGCCTGATTGAAGAGGGCGAGATCGAGTATGTCAAAATCGGCACGCCTGATATCGAGGGGGTGTATCGCGGCAAACGCGTGGCGGCGCGGCACTTCCTGAACTCGCTGGAGGATGGCTTCGCGCAGTGCGACGTGATTTTTGGCTGGGATATCGCCGAGAATATTCTGCCCAACCTCAAAGTGAGCAACTGGGAGCACGGCTTCGCCGATGTTATTTTGAAACCCGATCTCTCGACCTTCAAGCCGGTTCCCTGGGAGGAGCGCGTGGCCTCCTGCGTCTGCGATATCTGGACCGAGCACGGAGGGCCGTTCACGGTTTCTCCCCGCTACGTGCTCAGCAGCGTGGTTGAACGCGCGCGCGCGCTCGGCTTCGAGCCTGTAGCCGCCTCGGAACTGGAATTCCGCTTCTTCCGCGAGACGATGGTTTCCCTGCGCGAGAAAGATTATGGGCCAGACTTGCAGCCGCTCGCGCCCGGCATGAACTGCTACTCCATCAGCCAGGCCAGCGCCGACGATCACCTGCTGCGTCGCATCGCCAGCGCCATGCGCGATCATGGCGTCGAGATCGAGGGGTACAACCGTGAACATGGGCCGGCAATGTACGAGATGAATCTGCGCTACGCCAGCGCGCTCACCGCCGCCGACCATACGATGCTCTTCAAGACTGGCGTGAAGGAGATTTGCCACCAGGAGGGGCTGACCGCCTGCTTTATGGCGAAATGGAACGATCAGGAGGATGGCAGCAGCGGCCACTCGCACATCAGTTTGTGGGACCGCAACCTGGAGCGCAATCTCTTCTGGGACGAGGAGGGCGAGGGGCATATGTCCGAGACTATGCGCCAGTTCCTCGCAGGGGTGCTGGACAAGCTGCCCGAAATGATGGCCTTCTACGCGCCGGTCATCAATTCCTACAAGCGCTACGTCGAGGGCACGTGGGCGCCGCTTAACACCACCTGGGGCATGGAGAACCGCACCTGCGCCGTGCGTATCATCAATAACGGCAAGCGGGCCATTCGCGTCGAGAACCGCGTGCCCGGCGCGGACGCCAATTTCTATCTCGTCTTCGCCGCCCTGCTTGCCAGTGGCCTCTATGGCATCGAGCGCAAGCTGCAACTGCCGGCCCGCCTGGAGGGCAACGCCTACGATCCCGCGACAGTCGCGCAGGCGATTGCCAGCGGACAGATCAAGCCCCTCTCGCGCAACCTCACCACCTCGACCGATCTGCTGGAGAGCAGCGAGTTCGCCCGCGAATACCTGGGCGAAGAATTTGTCGAGCACTACATCCTCACGCGCCGCTGGGAGGTTCG
>Ga0070740_10006263_pt1 | contig 10541 bp, 10 predicted proteins | sample Coa_R2_FD_67286 | JGI IMG/M metagenome (GOLD analysis project Ga0070740, IMG submission 67286) | Surface soil microbial communities from Centralia Pennsylvania, which are recovering from an underground coalmine fire - Coalmine... | ecosystem: Environmental > Terrestrial > Soil > Unclassified ...
GGAAAGGAGTGGGAGGAGTTTCTCTATGAGCCAAAGCATGGGACAGGGGCGGTTTGTTGTCCCCCCGATCTATGATGACCACAGTGACCAGGGGCGCGGCTATTTCCAGTTTAGCTTTCGTTGTCCAGAATGCAATTATGAGGTGATGACCAGCACCCAGCGCTCAGCCACCGCAACGGCAACGCGCGCAATGGACCTGGGCGTTGGTTTGCTTCGCGGCTTCTGGGGGCGCGCGGCTGAGCAGGGTGAGGAGATGTTTGGCGCGCGCTGGGAGAAGGAACACGATCAGGCGCTGGTAAAAGCCTGGGATGAGATTAAAAAGGATTTCCGCTACTGCGGCCAGTGTAAGCGCACCGTCTGCTTCCGGTGCTGGAACCCGCAAATCAATATGTGCAATAACTGCGCGCCTGACCTGAAATCTGATGCTGTGCATTTCCAGCACCAGTTGAACGTTGAGGAGCAGCGCAAGCAAATCGAGCAAAACTACCAGGCTCCAAAGTTCAATACCGGCGCGGTGGCCTCAGCAGTGACGCCCGATATGGTCATGCCTCCGCAGGGACGCCCCAGCGCTCAGGAGCAGATGCCTCCCGCTCAGAGCATGCCGCCGCAAGCCCCCTCAGCGGCTGCGATTGCTGGATTCTCAACGCCTGGGTATCCCCAGCAGGTCGCCTGCCCAAGCTGCCATCAGCCAGGAATTCCTGGGAAATTCTGCCAGAATTGTGGTACACAGTTGCCACTGCCTGACCTGTTTTGTCCAAAATGCTCCACCCAGGTATCGGCAAATGCCCATTTCTGCCCGGAATGTGGCGAGCGGCTGAAACAGTAGCAGTGTCTCAGGGCGGCCAGCAAGGCGATTATCTGATGGCGCAAAGCAGGAAAGGGTTTATAATCCTGGCCCAAATCCTGCTTGACGGGATTGTTGGACCGCTATACAATACAACGAGGGTCCGAGGCTTGTAGGCAAACATGTAGCATGAAGGCAGGTATCCTGCGCAGAACAGCAGGGGCCTATGGCGGGGCTGGCATTGCTTAGCCACACCTGAGCGAGCAGCCTCTGGTGGTCTGTGATAGGAACCTGGGACAGTTTGTAGTTTTAGCCTGGTTGCACACAAAGGAAGGCAGGAATCAGCCGTGGGAGTGCTACGAGTGATGTCCCGTCGGGGCGACGACCGCGTAACCTGGGATCAGGAGAAAGTTGCTGTTGGCGATCCCGAGGCCCTTGCCGCTATCCGCGAGGCGGAGCGCATCTTTGCGCAAGAGCGGGCCAGGGGGGCTACGGCTTTTAAAGTAGAAACAGGTAAGGCACCCCAACGCCTTGAGACGTTTGATCCACAGGCGGAGCAGATTGTAATGATCCCGCGTGTGGTCGGTGGCTAAAGGTGAAAAAGAGGGCAGTGTGTCTGACTCAGGCACACTGCCTTTCGTCTTTGGGATAGCTTATTCCGGCTCAACGGGATGGTGGCCGTTCTGCTTGGGGCAGGCGTGCGGCTCAGGGCCAAGGGGGGCGCCGCAGAAGGCGCAGCGAGGTCGTCCAGCAGCCAGTATGCCCATAATGTGCTGGCTGAGCGCCAGACCCTGATCGCGGGTGAAGCGCGCAGCAAAGCCAGGGCTACCGCTGCGCCGTCTTCCTGTCTCTTCTTCTCCCAACGGCTCCAATGGGGTAGCGAGAATCACCAGCAGGTTATCACGTTCGTCATACCCCAACGAGAGTTCGCCGACCTGGAACTCCACATCGGGATGGCTGGGGAAATCTGGCGGAGCGCTGGTGGTTTCTGGAGCTTCGGTTGGGAGCAGCGTGCGCAAGACATCGCCCCCCGCGATCTGCGCCAGCAATTGATCGATGGCGTCTGAAAGCGCCTGAAGCTGCTCGCGCTCAAGCCAGAGACCGGCAGTGCGGCCCCGCGCGCGCGCAAACAGCCGAAAGCGGCGACTCCCCGGCCTGCCAATCGCCTCGGCGTCCAGGAGTTCTGCTCGCCCAAAATCATATGCTTCTCTGCTCACTTATCCACTCGCTTCCTTTCCAGCGTCAGAAGCGCCGGAGCGAAAGATCGGCATGCTCGTCGTAGTTCGTTTCCTTCCCTTCTCTCATCCAGCAGTCTATCTGGTCGACCTATCCAACCATCAGTCTAGCATGCCCGCTGCGCTTGACGCAAATCTTCTGGCACAGATGATCTCTACTATTAAAGAATAGGGCTATGTATTTCTCTGGCACTTGCATTGTCTCCTCTCCAACACGTACCAGCACCTCTTATGCCTGATGCTTTAGGGGCTGATCCACGGTTTCTTCATCGAGCAGAGACCTGTAGCACTGCTCCTCGACACGCGCTGCCTGCTCTTCTACATCGGCTGGCAGTGCCAGATCACGCAAAGTCACCGCATGACGCTGCTGCAAGAGGTCTTCAAAGCGTGTCGTGATCTCGCCAGGGTTCAGGGGGCGTCCCAGCAGTTCTTCCAGACCCGCGGCCCGCTCGCGCAGCCCGGCGGCCAGCGCCGGGCGCTCTTCCGGCAGGGCAGCTAGCAGCCTGGCAATCTGTTGGGCGTCCCAGCGCAGGAGCAGCCCGCCCTGGAAGAGAAATCCCACGCGGCGGCGCACTTGATCGAGTCCCAGCACCTTGCGCCCGTTTACGCAGACCTCATAGGGCGAAACGGCACCATAGCAGGATTGTCGAATGAGCTGCTCCAACCGTTCGGCCTGGGCCAGAAAGCGGCGGGTGCGCGGGGCATGCGCCTCGGCTGGGGAGATAGTCCGCGCCGCTGCTCCCAGGCTCTGCAACGTCTCTGCCCAGAGTTCGCCAAACCAGCGATATGCCTCAACAATATCATGTCCGGCCAGCGCGTGGCCTGGTGGCAAGATGACATCCAGCGAAAGCAGATCGGGACCGGCCAGCACGGCGGTTCCCCCTGCGGTCCGCCGATAGATGGCTACTCCTGCGGCCCGACAGGCAGCGACATCAAGATCATTGAGCTTCTCACTGACACCGATTACGAACGCGGCTGGCTCAGCGATTTGCCAGGAGAGCAACGGAGGTCGCTCGGCGGCGCTGTGCAGCAAAACCTCGGTGAGCGCGAGGTGATACCGCTGAGGTGCGCGGCGCAGCGGCAGCCGCAGCCAGGTTTCCATCATACTGTTCCTGTCGGTGTCTGGCGCGCGCGCAGGAGTTCGCGCGCCACCTCGCGCTCATCCCAGGGCAGCATCTCGCGGCCTACGATGATGCAGTGTTCATGTCCCTTGCCTGCCAGCAGCACGGTGTCGCCTGGACGGGCGGCGTCGAAAGCGGCACTGATGGCCTGGCGGCGATCAACGATCAGCCAGAGGTTCTTGCCTATCTCGGCGCCTGCTGCCAGGGCGCCTGCCGCGATCTCATCCAGAATCTTTTCCGGGTCTTCTTCGCGGCAGTCTTCGTCGGTCAAAAAAGTGAGATCGGCAAGCTGCGCTGAGATCGCGCCCTGCCGGGGACGCTTCTGGGTGTCGCGCTCGCCCGCCGAGCCAAAAACCGCAATGATCCGGCCCGGCGTCAGCGGGCGCAGCAGGCGCAGAACCTGCTCCAGACTATCGGGCGTATGCGCGTAATCAACAATTACGGTGAATGGCTGGCCGCAGTCAATGCGCTCCATGCGTCCGGGGATGCCGCTGATCTGTGCCAGTGTCTCGCGCATCTTTTCAAGGCTGAGACCTTGCGTATAGCCAGCGGCGATGGTTGCCAGGCAGTTGTAGACGTTGAAACGCCCAATCAGCGGCGTCTCGATTTGCGCCTCGCCTGTCGGAGTCACGACACGAAAGCGCGACGCTGCGCCGCTCAAGTCGAGATCGACGGCGCGCACATCTGCCGATTGCTCGATGGCGTAGGTGATGATAGGCACCCGGCAGAAGGGCAGCAGATAGTCATAACTGCTATCGTCCCGGTTCAGGATGGCGGCCTTGTTGACGCCCAATCCCTTTTCTGCGGTTGGGTCCAATCCCTCGAAGAGACGCGCTTTATCGCGCCTGTACTGCTCAACGGTGCCATGAAAATCCAGATGCTCACTGGTAATGTTCGTCACGATGCCCACGTCATAGACCATCGCGCCGACGCGATGCAGCGCCAGGCCATGCGAACTGGTTTCAATGATGGCATAGCGCACATCCTGCCGGACCATTTCGGCCAGCATGGCGTGGTTCTCTAATGATTCTTGCGTGGTCTGGCGTGTTTCGTTCTCCCAGTCGTGGTCGCCAATGCGGAAGTTGAGGGTACTCATCAGGCCAGATTTCAAGCCGGCACTTTGAAAAATGGAGGCGATGAGGTTGGTGGTGGTGCTTTTGCCTTTGGTGCCGGTAATGCCAATCAGACCCAGCTTCCGCGATGGGTGGTCGTAGAAGGTGTCAGCCAGCCAGGCCAGGTCACGGCGCGAATCGCGCACCTGGATATACACGGCTCCCGGCGGGAGGTTGACAGGTGCTGGCTCCTCGCCTACAGCGGCACGCGCCCCGCGCTGGAAGGCATCGTGGAGGTAGCGGTGCCCGTCGGTGTGAGTGCCACGCACGGCAACAAACAGTTCGCCTGGCACGATTTTGCGTGAGTCGTAGGCGATGCCTGTAATATCGAGATGGTGCTGGTCGCCAGAGACCATTACCGGCTCCTCTGGCAGTTCGTGGAGAAGCTGCTGAAGTTTCATCGGAATAGGCTCATCCTGTTAAGAAAGTGTTCATAGGATACTATCGGAGGTGTCTATATCGTATCACATTGTCGGTAGATTGCTTGTTTGCCTGGGCATGATCTTGCCAGGTGCCCGCTTGCCCAATCTGCCTATCAGCGCGCGCCTGGACGCGGTTCGGCGCGAATCCCGGCCAGCAGCACCTGATCCACCAGATTGACACCGAAGTGGTAGCCCAGTTCACGATAATCATGGGTGCGCCAGATGACCACGTCGCAGCGTTTGCCGACTTCGAGCGAGCCAGCCTCATCTTGAAAAGCCAGGGCGCGCGCGCCATTAATGGTGGTGGCTTCCAGCGCTTCTTCCAGCGTCATGCCCATTGCCGAGATGCCGAGCGCCAGCATCATCTGCATATTTTCGCAGTACGATGTGCCGGGGTTGAAGTCGGTAGCAAGGGCGACGGTCAGGCCGTGAGCGATCAGCCGCCGCGCGGAAGGGTAGGGGGTACTCAGGGTGAACGAGCAGCCGGGCAGCAGCGTGGCAACGACGCCTGCTTCGCGCAGGGCGTCGAGATCGTCGTCGCTGGCAAAGTCCAGGTGATCGGCGGAGGTTGCCCCTAGCTCAGCAGCTAATTTGGCGCCGCCCGATGGGCTGAGTTGTTCGGCGTGGATTTTCAGCAGATAGCCAAGCTCTTTGGCGCGGGTCAGGATGCGACGGCTTTCCTCCAGGGTGAATGCTGTCTTTTCGCAAAAGACATCGCAGAAGCGGGCGAAGCCAGCAAAGGCGGGCAGCATCTCTTCAACGATCAGATCAACGTAGGCATCGCGCCGGTCTTTGTATTCGGGCGGGAGCGTGTGGGCGCCCAAGAACGTGGGGATCAGCGGCTGTCCCAGCGGCGTGGTGTTGAAGCGGTTGAGGATATGCAGGCAGGCCGCCTCAGTTTCCTGATTCAATCCATAGCCGGTTTTGGCCTCGATGGTGGTCGTGCCGTAGGCGCGAAAGCACTCAAGCCGCTGCTCGGCTAGCTTCGTCAATTCTTCAACTGAAGCGGCGCGGGTGGCGCGCACGGTGGAAAGAATGCCCCGGCCCTGGGCGGCCAGTTCGGCATAGCTCACGCCCTGGTGGCGCAGGTGGAACTCTTCAGCGCGCTCGCCAGCAAAGATCAGATGGGTATGTGAATCAACGAAGCCGGGCGTGGCTGGTCGGCCTTCGGCGTCCAGCACGTCAGCATGGCGGTAGTCGACAGCCTGATCCAGTGCTGCCTCGGTCCCTACCCAGACGATACGCCCCAGCCGCGCAGCCAGCGCGCCCTGCTCGATGATTTGCAAGCGCCCCTCTGCGCCAAGGATAGGCGTTTGGGCAAGGGTCACAAGCTGGCCGATGTTACGAATGACCAGATCAGCCTTGATACCCTCAGACGCCGGTTCAACGTCCTGAAATATGGCCTGGTTCCCTTCGGTGGATGATTGCTGCTCTTCCTCCATACTGGCCCTCCTGAACGCCATTCTAGACGTTTGCAGCGGCGGGCGTCAACCTTTTTCAAAAAGGCATCGTGAACATCGAGGATGCGAAGGATTGCTCCAAAACGGGCACGCGGGGGCTTCACATGCCCGGCATGCTTTGTGCCGAGAGCATGATGAAAAGGGTGAGATAGTGCCACACCTGAGCAGGTATACATTGAGTGTGTTGGGAGCATAGCAGTGCATTAGAAGGAGAACATGATGGTTCATACACTGCTGCTGATTGCTCTGGCGATCTTTATCATCTGGCTGATACTGTTTGCGGTGGTCCATATCGTTGGTTGGGGAATCCACCTGCTCTGGATTTTGATCCTGATTGCTCTGATCTGGTGGCTGGTGAGGGCAGTGTCGGGGCGTGGTCGGCGTAGAGCGGCCTAGCGGCGATGAGCAGAGCGCTGGTAGGGGAGGCCAATGATGTTCCAGGAAGCTTGCTCCTCTTGACCATCCAGTCATTCCTTGACCTCCCGGTCATCCCCAGAATGGGGGATGTCGGGAGGTTCTTGCGTGGCTTCTTCCTGGGTTGATGCGTTGTATTCTCAGAGAGTAGCATCAACGTGATACTGTATGGTGTGGTGACGATTGAATAGTCAGGGCGCAGGCAAGCAGGTGCCCTGAGAGTGTTTGGCAGATATTGCCGGGGAAGAAACCTATGCAACCATCCGGCTCACTTTCAGCGCTGGTGGAACCATCCAAATCAGACCAGCGCGAAGAACGCCTGGCGTATTCCATTGTTGTGCCTGTGTATGACGAAGAGCAAAGCCTGCCTATCCTCTACGAGCAATTGACAACCCAGCTTCAAGCGTTGGGGCAGCCGTATGAGATCATCTTTGTGGATGATGGCAGCCGTGATGGCTCCTTCAAGGTCTTGCAAGAACTGCATCGCCAGGATCAGGCGGTCAAGGTGATCCGCTTCCGGCGCAATTTTGGCAAAACACCAGCCTTGACGGCTGGCTTCCAGCGCTGCCGGGGAGATGTGATCTTCACGCTTGATGGCGATTTACAAGATGATCCTGCGGAGATTCCGGCTTTTCTGGCAAAGCTGGATGAAGGCTATGATCTGGTATCAGGCTGGAAGTTCCCGCGCCATGATCCCATCAGCAAGACGCTGCCCTCGAAACTCTTTAATAAGACGGTGGCCTGGACAACCGGCGTCTCTCTGCACGATATGAATTGCGGGTTCAAGGCATATCGGCGGGAGGTGATCGAGGAACTGCGGCTCTATGGCGAACTTCATCGTTTTATTCCAGTCATTGCCGCGGGACGTGGTTTTCGTGTGGCCGAGATCAAGGTGCGCCATCATCCGCGCAAGTATGGGGTCTCGAAGTTTGGGGCGCGGCGCTTTGCGCGTGGCTTTCTTGACCTGCTCACGGTGCTGTTTCTGATGACCTATTTGCGCACGCCGCTGCGCTTGTTTGGCACGCTTGGCTTTCTGTCGCTGCTGGCCGGCTTCGTGATCGATCTCTATCTGGTCATTTTGAAGTTTGTCGCCAACGACCAGATTAGCCGTCATCCACTGCTCTTCTTGGGCATTGTACTCATGATCTTTGGACTGAGTATGATCTTAACCGGCTTCCAGAGTGAAATGATTCGCCATTTTAGCTATAACCCCCGGCAGGAATATAGTGTACGGCAGGTGTTGGATTGATGGGCGGGCAGGAGCAGGCGCCTGGTGCGCCGGTTGAAGAGCAGATAGCCGCGCTGACCGAAGAGCATAGCGGCGATGTGCGCCAAGAGCAAGAGGCCGGACTTTCGGAATCTGGAGATGCCCGCCAGCCCCCGGCGCGAAGGGGTCGCCGCGCGATCAAGCGCGTGCTGGGCCTGGCGCTGGTGGCGCTGATTCTGGCGCTCCTGGGTATTGACCTTGCCAGAAGCTGGGGGACACTGGCGCATTACCACTGGCAGGTGAGTGTGCCGCTGCTGGTGCTGGCTTTTGTGGGTTTTGTGGCGCAGACGCTCTCGTATCCACTGATCTGGCGGTTGGTGCTGCGCCGATTGGGCTACAGGCTGCCTATCTCCAAAAGTACGCGCATCTATCTGGCTTCGGAATTTGTGCGCTATATCCCTGGCAATGTCTGGCATGTCCTGACACGCATTCTCTGGGCCGAGCGCGAAGGCATCCCAAAGCCTATCGGCTTTGTCAGTATGACGGTGGAACTGGTGACAAAGCTGGCCGGAGGGGCGCTTGTTTTTGCGATAACGCTGCTGTTCTGGCCGCGTGTTGATCTGCTGGGGCATATTGATGTGCTGGGCGGTCAAGAGTTTGGCGGGTCGCTTACCCTCTTTGCCGGACTGGCAGCGATTCCTATTCTGCTGCTGCTCTTGCAGCCGCGCCTGCTGGCGTGGTGCTTGAATCGAGCGCTGAAGCTGATGCGTAAAACGCCCATCACCCTGCCGCTGCGCTATCGAGATGTGGTGGTGGTGACAGTGTGGTGGTGTGGAAGCTGGATGATTGGCGGCCTGGCCTTTTATCTGCTGCTGATGGGCGTCGCTGGGGCGGCTGGATGGTCGCTGTTGACGCTGGCGCTCTGCGTGGGCATTTACGCGATTGCCTGGGATATTGGCTTCCTCAGCTTTATCACCCCCAGCGGGCTAGGCTTTCGAGAAGCGGCGATTATTCTGCTGCTTGGCCTGGCAGCCGTGACGCCGACCGCCGCGCTGGCGACGGTGATCGCTTTCCTCTCGCGCATTCTGGCGACGCTGGCCGAATTGCTCTGTGTGGGCGGCGCGCATGTGATCGTCACGCGCATGGGGCGAGACGCCGGAAAGGGTGAGAAGATTGGTGAGAAGCCTGCTGTAAGCGCCATTACTGAATGAGGATAGCAGCCTGGCGCAGCAGCCTTCCTCCTGTGCTTGTTATTTCCTCGCCATTGCTCACTGCTGTTCTTCTGCCTTTCCCACCTCTTCATATACTTTGAGATGTGTCTGGGCGCAGGCTTCCCAGGTGAATTTGGCTGCCTGCGCCTGCCCCTTCTTGCTGAGCAGTGCGCGGAGCCTGGGATTGCGCAGCAGACGCAAGAGCGTGGCTGCCAGTGTATCAGTATCGGTGGGCTTGACGAGCAGCGCGGCATTTCCAGCGGCCTCTGGCAGTCCTCCAGTGTTGCTGCAAATGACCGGCGCGCCGCAGGCCATTGCCTCCAGCACCGGCAACCCGAAGTCTTCGTAGAGCGAGGGGAGGGCCACGACATCGGCCATGCTGTAGAGCAGAATGAGGTCCAGATCGCTGACGTAGTTCAGGAAGCGCACCTCTTTTTTGAGGCCAAGCTGGTTCACGGTCTCGTAGACTTTCTCGTAGCCCCAACCATCAGGGCCGACGATAGCCAGCATTTTGGGACCGCCGCGCTCGCGGCGAATCTTATCGAATGCCTGAACCAGCCGCACCAGATTTTTGCGCGCTTCGAGGGTGCCGACGGTTAAGATAAACGGCTGCTGAAGCTCGAACTTGTAGCGGGTGGCGGCCAAGAGCATTTCATCGGTGATGCGCTGGAAGGCCGGGCTGATGCCTGGATAGGCGATCTGGACCCGTTCAGCCGGGATATGCAGGCGCTCGATCAGGTTGCGGCGCGTATGCTCAGAGAGCGCAATGACCGCATCAGCGCGACGAACGGCGCGGGGAACGGCCCGGTTCAGGTAAGCGGCTGCTGAGGGATTGACAGCGTCGGGTTGGGCAAGAAACGCAAGATCGTGGACCGTGACGATGGCTCGGCCATGCAGCAGGGGCGGAAGCGTGCCGTTCAGGCCATGCCAGAGATCGGCGCGCCCGGTGAGCAGGTCCGCCGGGAGCGGAAGACGGGCATACTGCCAGCCCAACTTGAAGATACGTTCGCCCAGCGGCAGCACGCGCCGTCGAAAAGCGCTTGCAGGAGGCAAGCGATGGTCAGCAGGAGGGCGAACGCTGGTAAAGAGGGTATACTGATGGGGCGTGTGAAGCGCCGCCAGCGCGGGGATAAGCTGGCGTATATAGCGTCCGATACCGGTTCGCTGTGTAACACCTGATGTGTAGTCCAGGGTGATGCGGAGTTCTGGCATAGCTGCTTCTCTTCCCTACGTGTTCAGGATGTCGGCGTTCAGGGGAGATAGGACTTTTATGCTAGAGGGACGCGCCCGGCTCGCCACTGAAGCATAATTGAGCATGGGAAGTATAACATAGCTTTGTGTTTGTTGAGATAGGCAGATTACGCCGATCTACAAGCACGTTAATTGCGCGAAAAAGATTACCATGATAGACTCCTGTGAGGCTGAAGTGAGCGTGCTTGTGATGATGGATGACGTGAGCAGCCCGGTATGATGGCGACGCAACGGTCGCGCCTGTCTGTGCCAGTTGAGAGGAGCGAGAATCATGGGCGGCTCTTTGAGTCAGCTCACTGCACGCCAGCGTGAGCGTTTGAAAAG
>Ga0070740_10006266_pt1 | contig 10535 bp, 6 predicted proteins | sample Coa_R2_FD_67286 | JGI IMG/M metagenome (GOLD analysis project Ga0070740, IMG submission 67286) | Surface soil microbial communities from Centralia Pennsylvania, which are recovering from an underground coalmine fire - Coalmine... | ecosystem: Environmental > Terrestrial > Soil > Unclassified ...
GGCGGCTTGACGGCCTTCTGCTGCGCCTCCTTGTCCGGGGCGATGATGCCGTACAGGGCGCCGACCGAGCCGTTGGCGTAGGTGTCGTTCATGTACGAGTCGAGCACCTGGATCTCGTAGCGGCCCTGGAGGTAGACGCCGCTGTTGGCCCGGCCCTGGCCCTTCGCCTTGGCCATGAGCGGCAGCCAGAACTCGACGTGCAGCTGGAAATCGGGGCCGAACTTCTGCTTGGTCTTGATGTCGCCCTTGCCCGGCACGCACTGGATGTAGCCGTTCTCGACCTTCCACTCGGCTGACTTATCCTTCATGTTGGTCCATTTGTCGAGGCTGGTGCCGTCGAACAGCACGATGGCCCCCTTGGGGGGCGCCTTGGGGGCGGCGTCCTTCTTGTCGTCGGCCCGCGCCCCGAGGCCGGGGAGCAGGGCAGCGGCCAGCGCCAGGGCCGCCAGGGGTCGTTGCGCGCGCATGGTGGGAGTCCTCCGTCGTGGCGGGAACAAAGGGTGGGAACGCGGCGACGGGGGGATTCTAACCTTGCGACGGGGGTGGCGTCCACGATCAGGCGGGGCGGAGGGCGGCGGTTCGTGGAAAATGGGGGGCCGTGTCTTGCGGAGCGAATGGGGGATGGGGCCGGGGTACGGGGCACCGAGTAGGGGGTGCGGAGTAGCGAACACCCAGTAGTGAGCACTCGGTGCTCCGCACTCTCCCCCTCCTGGCGTCCCTCTGCCCGCTGAACTCAACCCGCCCTTACCCCGCGAAGCGGCGCATCACCAGCGCCGCGTTCTGGCCGCCGAAGCCGAAGCTCGTTGAGACGGCCGTCTTGACCCGCACCTCGCGCGCCGTGTTCGGCACATAGTCCAGGTCGCACATCGGGTCGGGGTGGGTGTGGTTGATCGTCGGCGGCAGCACGCCGTCCTTCAAGGTCAGCGCCAGGGCCGCCGCCTCCACCGCGCCGGCCGCCCCGATCAGGTGGCCGATCATCGACTTGATCGACGACAACGGCAGCGCCCGCGCCCCCTCGCCGAAGACGCGCTTGACCGCCGCCGTCTCCATCAGGTCGTTCAGCCGGGTGCTGGTGCCGTGGGCGTTGATGTAGTCCACGTCGCCCGGGTCGATGCGTGCCTCCCGCAGCGCCCACTCGATGGCGCGGGCGGCGCCGCGGGCGGTCGGGTCGGGCTTGGTGACGGCGTAGGCGTCGAAGCTGCTGCCCATGCCGAGGACCTCGGCGTAGATCACCGCCCCGCGCCGCCTGGCCCGCTCCAGCTCCTCCAGCACCAGCACGCCCGCCCCCTCGCCGACCACGAAGCCGTCGCGCATGGCGTCGAACGGCCGGGACACCTCCTGCGGCGGCCGGTGGGCCGGGCTGAGGGCGCCCAGGGCGGTGTAGGCCAGCAGCAGGAGCGGGTCGATGCGGCTGTCGGCGCCGCCGGCGAACATGACGTCGGCGTCGCCGCGGGCGATGAGCCGGAAGGCCTCGCCGATGGCCTGGGTGCCGGCGGCGCAGGCGGTGACGATGGTGTTGTTCGGCCCCTGGGCGTTGAGCGCCATGGAGATGTGGGCCGCGGTCATGTTGGGCAGGTACTTGAGCAGCCACAGGGGGAAGATGGCCTCGGCCCCTTGCCGGCCGAGGCGGTCGCTGTGCAGCCGGCCGCTCTCGTCGCAGGCCTCCTTCAGCACCGGCCCCAGCTCGGGCAGGTCGATCGGCACCAGGCCGCTGCCCATGATGACGCCGACGCGCTCGGGGTCCTCGCGGCCCAAGTCCAGGCCGCTGTCGCGCGCGGCTAGGCCGGCGGCGGCCACGCCGAAGCGCATGGCCCGGCCCATGATCTTCAGGCTCTTGCGGTGCTCCGGCGGGATGAACGGCGACACGTCAAAGTCGGGGACCTCGGCGGCGACCCGGACGGGGTGGGCGGAGGCGTCGAAGGTGCGGATCGGGCGCACGCCGCTCTCGCCGTTGACGCAGGCGGACCAGAAGGCTTCCTTGCCGACGCCGTTCGGGGCCACGACCCCCAGCCCCGTGATGACGACTCTGCGCATGGAACCCCCTCCGCCGGGAACGGCCCGTGCGGGTGACGCTGTTCCCGGCCCGTTCGCGCCCGCACGCCGACCCTCCCGGGGCAGGGGGGAGGGCGAGGCCGGGGCAATGGCTCGATGGGCTGCCAAGGCTCCCCGCCCGGACGGGGCGGGATGGGCACGGATTCGTCGAACCGCCGGGGCCGGCTCCCCGACCCCGGCCAGGTCCGTCCAGATCGCCCGGAAGTCCCTTCCGCTAGATTCGACTCACTCTTTGCATGCTACCTAAAATACGGAAGTTGAATCAATCAGCGGAGGGAAAATTGACACGCGCCGCCGGCCCAGGCGGTGGATTTGTTGGCAAAGACGGCAGGCTCGCCCTTCGCGCGGGGCGCGATGGGCCAAAAAGGGCCGCGCGCCAGGATTTGGATGTAAGTGCTCTTGCGGATTCGACTTGACGCCGGCGGGCGTTTCCTTCACCACCCCCCGGACCCCCCGGTTGCGCTAAGAGGAAGGGGGCCAAGCGGTTGCGCCGTTTGACCCCCTCCCCGGGTGCCGAAAAACCGGTGAAAACCGGTGAAGCCCGGGTCGTCCGTCACCGGCCGCCCGCGACCTTCTGCAGCGCGGTCTGGGCGGCCTCGGCCACGTCCTCGTCCGGGTCGTTGGCCGCCGCCTTCAGCTGCGCCGCTGCCGCCTTCGCCGCCAGGCCGATCCGCCCCAGCGCCTCCGCGGCGCTCTGCCGCACCAGCACATACGGATCCTTCAGCGCCTTCGCCAGGGCCGGCACGGCAGCCTTCGCCCCGGGACCGACCCTGCCCAGCGCCTTCGCCGCCTCGGCACGGGTGTTCACGTCCTGGACCTGGAGCAGCTTCTCCAGCTCCGGCACCGCCGCGGCCGCCCCGGGGCCGATCTGCCCCAGCGAGTTCAGCGCGTCCCAGCGCACGCTCGCCTTCTCAGACTTCAGGCCGTCGATCAGCACCGGCACCGCCGCCTTGCCCATCTGGCTCAGCGACAGCGCGGCGAAGTGGCTCGTCAGCTCGTCGCCGTGCAGCAGCGCGTTGCCCAGCGCCGGCACCGCCCCCTTCGCCGCCGGGCCGATGACGCCCAGCCCGGTGGCCGCCTCGCCGCGGACGGCCACGTCCTTGCTGTCCAGCAGCTTCGCCAGCACCGCCGCCGCCGCCGGGGCCTTCTCCGGGTCCACCCGCGCCAGCGACAGGGCCGCCTTCAGCCGCACTTCCGGGTCGGCGTCGGCCAGGGCGCCTTCCAGGGCCGGCACCGCCTTCCCCGCCGCCGGCCCCATCAGGCCCAGTGTGACGGCCGCCGACAGCCGCACGTGCCGGTCGTCGGCCTTCAGGGCGTCGGCCAGCACCGGCACCGCCGCGCCCGCCTGCTTCGGGTCGATCCGCCACAGCGCCTGGGCCATCTGGCAGCGGACGCGCATATCCTTGTCGGCCAGCGCCTTTTTCAGGGCCGGGATGGCGCTCGCGGCGGCGGGTCCCGCGTGGCCGAGGCTCAGCGCGGCGCCCATGCGGACGTACCGGCTCTTGTTGCCCAGCGCCTTGATGAGGTCCGGCACGGCGTCGGCCCCGATCCGCCCCAGGGCCAGCGTCGCCTCCATGCGGACGTAGGGGTCGCTGTCCTTCAGGGCGGCGATGAGGGCGCCGACGGCGGACTTCGCCTGGGGGCCGAGGTGCCGCAGGGCGTCGGCGGCGGCGATGCGCTGGGCCGGGTCGTCGCTCTTGAGCTGCTGCGTCCACTGGGCGACGGTCTTGCCCTGGTAGGTGGGCTGCTCCTTCGGCAGGGGCGGCGCCTCGGCGGGGAAGTTGGTGACGTCGCTGTTGTAGTTGACCGGCGTGTTCGGATCGACCAGTGGGGGGACGGGCCAGGGGGCGGGCGGGTAGACGAGGACGGGGCTGGGCGGGCAGTAGCCGTAGCAGCCGACGTTCGGGTAGTAATGGTTCGAGGGGCACCAGTGGGTTCCCCAGCAGCCGCCGATGCAGAAGCCGCCGGAGCAGTAGTTGGCGGGCATGTTGATCGGCCGGTTGCACGGGCCGAAGCAGCCCCAGTAGGGGTGCGGCGGGTTCAGCGGCCGGTTGCACGGGCCGAAGCAACCCCAGTACGGTTGCCGCGGCATCACCCGGCCGGGGAAGACGTGCAAGGCCCCCGCGTGGGGGAAGAAATAGCCATACGACTCGGGCGCGACGGCGGCCGCGGCCAGCACGGCCAGCGACGCCACGATCAGCCGGGTCCACCTGGGGTGATTCATGGTCGGTTCCTCGGGTCGGGGCGGAGATCACTCGCCGATGAATCTTGGGCGACGGCCCGTGACGGGCCGGCGGATTGTATCACACCCTGCCAGCCCGACGCGCCGGCAAGGACGGCTTAAAGGCCAAAAATCGCCCGGGCGGTCCAGGCGGCGAGCACCAGGGTCGGCACGACGATGAGTGCCGCCACGAGAATCCGCCAGCGCGCGTAGGAACTGACTTCCCCCGGCAGCAGGCTGATGCGGAGGAGCAGGTAGCCCGAGTAAAGCTGCACGATCAGCGGCAGGATGAGCAACAGGAGCGGGGCCGTGAACCACACGAAGCCGAACAGAAGGACGCCGATGATCGCCAGCCGGAAGGCCCGGCGGGCCAGGTCGTCGGTGAACCGGCGCTGCAACGCCTCGGGGCTGACGTCTTCCTCCTCGTCACCCATTTCGGCAGGGCGCGGCGGGGCGGAGAGCGCGTCATCGAGCGTCTGCACGGAAGGGGTGGCGGCCCCGCAGGACGGGCAGGTGACTCGATCCGGGCCGACGCGCGTCTGGCACTGGGGACAGGTCCAGACCCCCAGGTCCGGGGCTTCCCCAGCCTCGTCTTGCGGTGACGCCTCCCGCCGTGGCCTCGCCCTGCCCGAGACGATCTGCTCCGGCCGGGCCTGCACGGCATCCGGGGGAAGGTCCTCGCCCGGCCCGGCATCACCGGCATCCGGCCCGGCGGCCTCGTCTTCGCCCCGGCACGCGGAGAGGATAGCGAGGGCGCGTTCGGCGTGAGCTTCCGGCACTTGCAACTGGACGCCGCCGAGAGGATTACCGAAGCCGACGAACAGCCCGGAACTCATGTCGCCGATCACGCCGGCCGGGATGCCTTCCTCTTCCAGCCGGCCGCGTGCCAGTTCCGCCTCCGCCGGCAGCGTGAACGTCGCCACCGTGACGAATTGCTCCCCCATCGTCCGCCCTCCTCGGTGTGAATCAAGGCGCGGGGCCGCCGCGCACGACGAACCGCTCCTGCGTCCGAAACGTCTCCACCACCAGCCCGGTCGCGTGGCTGCGGACCGTGACCGCCCCGTGCCGCCAGGTGTCGAGGTAGCGGCCCCCCGCCGCCGTGTAGGGGTCGGGTCGCCCCCCGCCGCGCGGCGGACCCTGGCACGCGACCGCCACCCGCGGCCGCACGCGCCCCGCCAGCTCCGGCCGGTTGACGAGATGGCTGCCGTGGTGCGGGGCCATGAATACGTCCACTCCCGTGGGCAGGACGGCCCAGGCGCGCTGCAACCCCGGCCCTTCCAGGTCGCCGGTCAGCAGGATCGTATGGCCGTGGTGGCGCAGCAGCAACACCATGCTGCGGGCGTTTTCGTTGCCGTCCGGCCCCTTCGCCGGCGGGTGCAGCACCTCGATCGTCAGCTCGCCCGCGGTGAAGCGGTCGCCGGCGCGGGCGACCCGCCGCGGCACGCCGCGCCGCTCCAGCTCCCCCAACACCTTGCGAACCCCCGCCGTCGGTTTCTCCGCGAAGGACGGCGTGCAGGTCGCCTGGCCGACGGCGAAACGATCCAGGAGGGCGACCAGCCCGTTGAAATGGTCAAGGTCGGCGTGGGACAGGAAGACCTCGTCGATCCGGCGGACGCCCCGGCTCCAGAGGAAGGGGGCGATGTGCCGCTGCGCCACCTCCGGCCCGCCCATCGCGCCGGCGTCGTAGAGGAGGGTGCGGCCGTCGGGCGTCTCGATGACCGTGCAGCCGCCGTGGCCGACCGCGACGAAGGTACAGCGCAGCTCGTCGGGTGCCGGCCGGGCCGCCCCGCTGAGCAGCCCGACGCACAGCCAGCCCACGCCCGCCAGCGCCGCCCAGCGCCAGCGCCGCCGCACCTCCTCCAGCGTCAGCGCCGCCAGCAGCCCGGCGTAGAACACCCACAGCCACCACTCCGGCACGTCGCCCACGTAAACATGGCCGAGCGGCACGGCGTCGGCGAACGTGACCACCCCCTCGCAGCCGGCGAGGCCCCAGCGCGTCAGCCCGGCGAAGGCCGGCACCAGCGGCGGGCAGGCCGCGGCGGCCAGCAGCAGCAGGAAGCCCGCGACCAGCGCCACCGACGCGAGCAGCACCACGACCGGCCCGATGAGCAGGCCGACGGGCGAAACGATGTGCTGCCGGGCCGCCACCAGTGGGGCCACGGCGAGCCAGATGGCCAGCGTCACCCCGTAGGCCAGGGCGATCTGCCGGCCGAGCCAGCGCAGGCCGCGCTGCCAGGCCGGCCGGCTCTCCGCAATCAGTCGGTCGAGCGGGTCCGCGTCGCGGCGGAACCACCCGCCCGCGCCCCAGTACAGCACGGCCACCGACAGGAACGACAGCTGGCAGCCGGCGGTGAACAGGTCCGCGGGGTGCAGCGCGGCGACGGCCAGCCACGCCAGGGCGAACGAGTTGGCCGGCAGCACGGCCCGGCGCAGCAGCAGGCCGCCGCAGACCGCCAGCACCGTCACGGCCGAGCGCATCACCGGCGGGTTGCCGCCCACCAGCAGCGCGTAGCCGAACAGCACCGCCGCCACCACACAGGCCCCCCAGCGCCGCCGCACGCCCGCCAGCCGCAGCCCCCACCACAGGACGAAACCCATCACGGCGAGGTGCTGCCCCGAGATGGCCAGGACGTGGACGACCCCGGTGCGGACGTACTTTTCCCACTCCGGGTTCGCCATCGCCGTGCTTTCGCCGAGGAGCAGGGCCGCGGCGACGCCGCTCTGTTGCGGCGGCAGCGCCTGCCGGAGTTCCTTCTGCCCCCACGCCCGCACGGCGCCCAGCAGGCCGCCGAAGGACGACGGCCAGCCGCGGCCGAGCCGCACCACGCCGTCGGCCGTCCTGCGGACCAGCACCTCGGCGCGGACGCGCTGGTCGCGCAGGCGGCCGGCGTGATCGAAGCCGCCGGGGTTGGCCGGCCCCGACGGCCTCACCAGCCGGCCGACCACCTCCACCTCGTCGCCCGCGTGCAGTCCGCCGCCGACCTCGTCCCCCGGCCGCAGCCCCGGCAGCCGGTCCGCCACCAGGAGCAGCGCCTTCCCCGAGGCGGCGGCCCACTCGTCGCCCTGCCGGGCCTGCGTGACCCCCAGGACGGCCCGCGTGGAGTCGCCGCGCGGGAAGCTCCGCAGCGCCTCCGTCTCCGAGCCGGGCGGGCTTGCGTGCAGCAGCACCGGCTCCTCCTCCAGCACGCCGCGCAGCCGCACCGGCCTCGGCTCGTCGGCGGCGAGGTTGCCGATGTCATCGGCGGCGTAAACGTCGTGGCGCAGGTGGTGGTAGGCGGCGAACAGGGAGGCGACGGCGAGGGCGAGGTAGACCAGCGGCAGGCCGCGCTGCCGGCAGGCGAAGCCGATGCCCCAGGCGACGAGGCCGACCACGACCCCCAGCAGGCTGCCCACCAGGGGAAGGGCGAGGTACCGATCGGCCACGATGCCGGCGGTGGCGGCGAGGGCGACCGGCACCAGCGGCGCCCGCCAGATGTTGCCGGGGAACGGCGGCGCCGCTCCCCGGGCCGGGGCGGTGACGGCGGGAGCAGGGGCAGCGGCGGCGGTGGCCATCGCAAGGTGCCGGGTCGGCCGACGGGTGAAAGGTCACGGGAGGCGCCGCGCCTCCGGGGGCGCTTCCCCGCTGCGGATTGTGGGCGGGGAAACTCCGGAAGGCAAACGAGAAATGGCGCCCGGCCCGGCGGCGTCAAAACCGGCTACCCCTTGACACCCGTGCGGCGCTCCTTTCCAATCCGTTCTGCCCCCTCGTCGGGCCGACCCGTCGTCGCCTTCCCAGAAAGGGAGGTCCCGTCATGCCCCGCCGCACCCGGTTTCTGCCGGCCCTGGCCGCCGCCCTGCTTCTCGCCCCGGCCGGCTTCGGCGCTTTCGACAACGAGCTGATCCCCCCGCAACTGCCACAGGGCCAGCGCGAGAAGCTTCAGAACTTCCTCAAGGAACACGAGAAGCCGAAGGACTTCCTGCCGCCCGACGCCCGGGTGATCGGCTCGCCCCCCGGCGGCCGGGACATCGGCGGCAAGGACAAACCGGCGCGGCCGGTCAAGCAGTTCCTCGTGCAGATCACGCCGCACCGGCCGGTGCCGGGGCAGGAGGAGGTCCGCCGCGCCGACGTGACCTATTTCCGCCCCAACCCGGAGAAGGGCAAGCCGGGGATCGCCGTCCGCTACACCGTGGACCTGGCCACCGGCAAGCAGGTCGGGCAGACCGAGGTGCTGCTCAACGGCAACACCCCCCTGGCCCGCGAGGAACTGGCCGACGCCGTTGCCCTGGCGCGGGAGAAGTTCGCCGCCGTGCAAACGCTCTACAAGGAGCACGACAGGAACACGATCCGCTGGGAGTACCTGCAATTCACCGTCCGGCGCAAGCACGAGCCGCACGAGCCGGGCGACCGCGTGGTCAGCCTGGTCTTCACCGCCCCCGGCCGCGACGGCCAGGCGCCCCCGGCCCCGGTGCGGGTCGTCGTCAACCTGACCAAGGGCGTCGTCCTGCCGGGCGGCAAGTAACCGTTCTCAGCTCGCGCACCTCCGGCCCCGTTTGGGAGCATCGCATGACCCCCGCGCTTCGCCGCCTCGCCGGCCCGGCCGCCCGCTTCCGCCTCCTGGCGTTCCTCGCCGGCCTCGCCCTGGTCGGCTCCGCCCTGCTGACCGCCGGCCGGCTCGGCGAGGCGTCCGTCCCCGCCGGGTCGCGGGCGCAGGCCCCCGCCGACGAGGCCCCGCCGGCCGGCAACGTCGTCCGCCAGGGCTTCCCCGCCGCCGCCGCCGACCCGAACAACCTCGCCCAAAGCGACACCGCCTGGGAGGTCGAGTGGGACCTGACCCACCCCGAGAACCGGCCCCTGTCGCCGCCCGGCAGCGTCCTCCGCATCCGCAGCGCCAAATTCATGTGGAAGGACCGCGCCGGCAAGCCGCAGTGGGTCACCGTCGCCCGCATGCTGGAGCTGGCCGAGATCTACGTTCCCTACGACAACGGCTGGACCGCCTTCCTCGACGTCCACCACCACCCGTTCTTCACCACGCCGGCGCGCAAGGAGCACCTCGGCCCCAGCTGCGTCCTGCCCGGCGAAATCCTCCGGTCGGCCAACCCGGCCTTCTCGGAGAAGGTCCACAAGGAGGTCCACGACGACGGCATCCGCTGGATGAGCGCCGAGACCGACTCGCGCTACCAGATCGCCGACCGGGTCCGCCGCGGCGAGAAGCTGATCCTGTGGGCGACCTACTTCGGGGCCAACTACCGCTACGTCGTCGAGTACGTCTTCACGGACGACGGGCGGATCAACCCCCGGCTCGGCTTCACGGGCCGCAACTTCTTCCCGCGGCAGCCGGACCAGAAGGACACGCACCTGCACGTCGGCTGCTGGCGGATGGACTTCGACCTCGGCGGGCCGAAGGACAACGACGTGCTGCTGGTCCGCCGGGTGTTCGACGAGGCGGCGGAGCGGTTCCAGCAATTGGCCCGGCCGTTCGGCCGCAACTCGCTTGGCCAGGCGTGCGAGGGCAGCGCCCGCTGGGTGGCGTCGGAGTTCACCACGGTGCGGGTGCAGAGCCGGTCGCGGAAGAACGCCCACGGCCGGCCGCTGGCGTATGACGTGATCCCCTACCGGCAGGGGACGCTGGGCCAGCTGCCGGCGTCGGGCGGGGCGGGGGCTTCGCACATGGATTTCGTCAACCAGGACTTCTGGGTGACGCGGGCCGAGCCGCGCTTCACGGCCTACGTGGAGGTGCCGCAGTACGCGAGCGGCAAGCGGTCGCTGGAAGGGCACCCGGTGACGGTCTGGCACAGCGCCCCGGCCCTGCACTTCCCGCGCGGCGAGGACTTTGGGCCGGAGAACGGCACGGTCAACTACACCGGGCTGGCCCTGACGGCGTGGGCGGAGTTCTTCGTCAAGCCGCGCGACCTGTTCGACAGCACGCCGCTGTACCAGCCGACGCGGCGGTCCGGCCGCGAGTGACCGCGGGGGGGGCCGGGCGGGAAATTAGGGGCGAAAGCGCACCGGCCCACGGGCCGGAACCCGTGGGCCGGTGCGCTTCACGGCTCACCGCCGACGCTCACTGCCGCCCCTCGGGGGCGTCGGAGTAGATGCGCGTCGCCTCCATCTCGATGACCGGCTCCACCAGGTTGGTGCTGGTCACCTGGATCTTGAAGCGCACGTCGCCGGGCGTCAGCGCCTTGACCATGACGCGGTAGATGGCGTCGGCCCGCGGGGCCAGCTTCGGCAGCGGCTCGAAGACGATGGTCCGCCCCTCCTGCTGGTAGCGCGTCGGGCCTT
>Ga0070740_10006267_pt1 | contig 10533 bp, 11 predicted proteins | sample Coa_R2_FD_67286 | JGI IMG/M metagenome (GOLD analysis project Ga0070740, IMG submission 67286) | Surface soil microbial communities from Centralia Pennsylvania, which are recovering from an underground coalmine fire - Coalmine... | ecosystem: Environmental > Terrestrial > Soil > Unclassified ...
ATTCTGCGCTCGCCGCTGATTACGAAGTAGGCGTTGACCTTCAGGTCGTCGGCGTCGGGCGTCACTCCGATGAGCGTTGCGGTTCCGCGCGGCATCAGGCATCGAATCGCCTGCTCGATGGTCTTGACGTTGCCAAGCGCTTCGAATGAATACTCGACGCCGCCGTCGCTCAACTCCAGGATTGCCTGGACCGGATCGACCTTGGCGGCGTTAACCGTATGGGTCGCGCCGAATTTTTTGGCTGTCTCCAGCTTGCTGTCGACGATGTCCACCGCGATTATCTGGCCCGCGCCGGCGATGCGTGCGCCCTGGATTGCGGAGGAACCCACGCCGCCCGAGCCAATCACGGCGACACTCGCACCCGGCGGCACCTTGGCGGTGCGCAGCACCGCGCCCAGCCCGGTGGTGACGCCGCATCCGATCAGCGCCATCCGATCCAGCGGCAGGTCGTTGTCGATCTTGACCAGGCTGAGTTCGTCGGTCAGCGACATCTGCGCGAAGCCGACCGAGATGCCGCCGATGCCGCGAATTGGCTTGCCCTTCCAGGTGAGGGCGGGCTTGTCGTTGGGTCCGCGGGTGGAGGTGAATTTGTTCAGGCACATGTAGGTGCGGTTGGCGCGGCAGTTCTTGCATCGCCCGCAAAAGCGCAGCCCGCCGCCGGCGATTACGTGATCGCCCGGCTGCACGGTGGTCACCTCGGGTCCGACCTCTTCGACCACTCCGGCCACCTCATGCCCCAGGATCATCGGCGGCGCGAAGACCGCGCGATGCCCTGACCAGATCACGTGATCGCTGTGGCAGACGCCGCTGGCCATTATCCGGACCAGGACTTCGGTTCCCCTGGGATGATCGATTTCGACATCCTCGATGGTGTGAGGCTGCAAGGGAGCATGGTAAACGGCCGCTTTCATCGCGCTTTCCTCCTCGGGGCATTCAATCCGGTCTATTGTCATACCGCAGCCGCAGCATGCGGTCTATCAGCGCACCGCCCTTCAGCCGGGCTGCTTGAACGGCAGGATGCTTTCGGCGATCGATTCGTCCAGCGCCTCATAGTCATGGTATCCGATTAACTGGTAGAGTTGGGTGCGGGGCTGCATCCGAGCCAGCATTGCCGCTGTGCCGCCTTCCCGTGCCGTCGAGCGATACAACTCCTCGACCGCCCGCCCGCGCCGCCACGCGCAATGCGGAATACCGGCCAGATCACAATCTTGAAGCCGAACTAGTCGAACTGTCATCCAATTCGCGCACCGCGCGCATCACATTGAGGGTTGCGCCGAAGCCGGTGCCGGCATCGACGATCAGCGGCAGTCTGGTGGGTAAACAGGCATAGCTCCTCGAAATGTTGCACACGGTGCGCGGTTTTCGCCATCATTGGCGTCAGACGAACCGTGAAGCGAGGCTTGGCGAAGACCACGACCCGGAGCCGGCTGTGGGCCGCGGCTGCGGTGGGGACAGTGATGGCGGGATGCGACCCGGTGATCGACGTCGCGGGCGCCAACTTTCCGGCCTGGTTGTTGTGCCTGCTGGTGGGTGCGATGCTGGCCGGGATCATGCGGCCGGTGCTGATTTTCGCGCGGCTCGACCCCTACCTGGGACCCGCACCCCTCATTTACGCCAGCCTCGCGATAATGTTCGCGCTGATTGCATGGCTGATGTTCTTCAACCGGATTTGAACCGATGGCCGTAAAGCCGCGCGCCCTGCGCCGCGACCCCTTGATGCTGCGCGTTGCGGGCCGCCTGCTGGGTATATCGATTGTTGCGGTTACACTGGCGCTCGGCGTGCACGTGGCGCAGCTTTATTACTTCTTTCCCCAGACCGACGACGCCTATGTGCGCGCCAACGTGGTGCATATCGCACCGCACGTAAGCGGCCCCATCACCGAGCTGCCCATCCAGGACAACCAGCACGTGCGCAGGGGCGACTTGCTGTTCGTGGTCGATCCGCGGCCGTATCAGGCGGCGCTGGCGATGGCACAGGCCCGGCTGGACCTGACCAACCTGGAGATCAAGGCGCTGGACAACGCGATCGATGCCGCCAAGGCGCGCCAGGCGCAGTTGGAAGCCGACGCCCGTTATGACCAGCAGTATCTCGCCCGTCTGTTGCCGCTGCTCAAGGAGCAGTTTGTCACCGCCGATGAGGTCTACAACGCGCGCACCAAACTGGCCGCCGCCGAGGCCGCGGTGGCCAACGCCCGCAACGAAGTTTTGAAGGCGCAAAACCAGCTCGGTCAGTACGGCGACATCAACGCCCGGCGCAAAGCCGCCGAGGCCGCCGTGTACGACGCGAAACTCAATGTCGGCTATTGCTACGTGCGGGCGCCGTTTGACGCCTACGTCACCAATCTCAATATCGCGGTAGGCGAATACGCCAACCAGGGTCGCCAGGTGCTGAGCCTGGTCGATAACCGCACGTGGTACGTGATGGCGAACTTCCGCGAAAATTTTCTCTCCCGCATCCAGCCCGGGATGAAGGCGCGGGTCTACCTCATCAGCTACCGCAACCATCGCTTCCGCGGCGTCGTGCAAGGCGTGGGCTGGGCGCTGTTCCAGGAAAACGGTGCCACCGTCGACGGCCTGGCGCGGGTCGCGCCGACGCTTAACTGGGTGCGCCTGTCACAGCGCTTCCCGGTGCGAATCACGCTTGAGGAGCGCGACCCCGGCCGCCCCTTCCGCATGGGCGAGACGGCCGTGGTAACTATCCAGGGGTTTCAGCCCTGAACGCGGGAAATTCAATCGCCGATGGTTCGGAATGACGTGGCCACAAATGCATGAACTCGCAGGAACGGCTCACCAACCGCCAGGTGCCGGAACAGTCTTCATTCGGGCTGTTCTCCTGGGACTGGATTTACGGGCGAGCCTGTTCGGGCACGGCGCCGATTGCATAAGATAGCGACGCGGCCGAGATCAGCACTTCGGCCTTGCTTTGAATCAGCGCGTAGCGCGCACCGGCCAGATCGCGCTCGGCCGATAGCAAATCCAGGATCGAAGCGAGACCATGCTGATACGAGCGCAGATTGGAATCATAGGACGATTGCGAGGCTTTGAGCAGTGCGGCGGCATATTGGTACTTCTTGAGCGCGGTCGAAAAAGTGAAGTAAGCACTCCACACTTGGCCGACCAGGTCCAGTTCCTGGCTGCGCAGCGCCTCGCGCGCGGCCTCGCGCTGCGCCTGCGCTTTCCGGATCGAATTGAGCCGGTCAAATCCGGTGAAAATGTCCCACCTCAGCGTGACCAGCGCGGCATATTCGGGCACACCCGAGTAAAAGGTCATGGTCGGTGGATTGGACAGATTGTAGTTGAAACCATGAAATCCGTAGTAGGCAGTTCCGTCGATGGTCGGATACAGTGAGGCCCGGGCGGCGTCGACCTGCGCTTTGGCGGCGCGCAGCACGGCGACTTTAGCCGCCAGATCCGGCCGCTGATCGATCGCCGTCGCGATCAACTTGTCCATTGATTCCCCCAACGCCTTGGGAATAGGGCGTCCTTCCAGGCTTTCGACCTCGGGCGCCTGATTGGCCTCCACGCCCACGGCAACGGCGAGCCGCGCCTGCGCGTCGCTGACCGCCAGACGGGCGCTTTGCAATTCGTACTCGGCTTGCGCCTCGCGCTGTTCGGAGAGTAGAACCTGGGGCTTGGTGGCGAGTCCGACCTCGAGCCGCCGATGCGCCGCAATGCGATCCGTGCGCGCCATCTTGAGGATCGCTTCAGCGGAGCTAACGTCGGCCTTGGCAGCGGCCAGCGTGTAGTAGGCTTGCTCGACGTTGAAGACGACTTCCTGGACCTTGTGGTTGAACAGGAAATTGGCTGCCAGCAGCTCTTCGTGCGCCGAGCGGGCGGCGGCGGCGCGGCGGCCGAAGTCGAGCAGCAGGTAGTTGACCGACAGCAGATTGCGGCTCTGCCAGCTCTTTTGTACTCCCCAATGCTTGGGCACGAGGTCGGCGATGCGGCGGTAGCCACTCTCACTGTCAAGGTTGACCCAGGGGTAATAGGGGGCCTGGGAACGGCCAAACTCAGCGGCGGCCGCACGCGCCTGCTCCCAGGTGCGGCGGGTTTCGGGGTTGCGCCGCAGCGCTATCTCCACCAATTCCGGCAATGTGTACTTGCGGCCCTGCTCGACGGCTTCGGGTTGCGCAATCGGGCCCAGTTCTGCGGCCAAATCCAGGCTGCCTGCCCGCTGCTCACCCCGCGGCGCCCATTCGCGGGCCGCGCCCGGCGGCGCATAAGCGTCGGGATCGATCTCCGGCCGGCCCTGCATCGTGGCGCATCCAGCCAGCAGCGCGGCTGCAATCAGGGCGGGCAGGAGCGAGAAGGGCTGCATGCGTATCGTGAGGTTGTTGTTCGACTGATTCATCATCGGCTCACCGAACTGCAACAAGAACCGGCATCGGGCCGGCGCTCCGCATTGAAACGACTCGAAACAAGGGGTTTGCGCGCGATTGGCTTGCACGTGGAATCCGGTTTCCTCAGAATACTGCTGCCTTCTTTGGCGAGCTGGCAAGCATTGGCTGGTTCGCCCGCAGGTTCGCGTTGAACAGTCCGTCTTCCGCAGGCGCGCCGCTCCAGAAATCTTCCGATGCAGCCCGCAGTACAGTAGGCGGCACCGCCGAACTGGCCAAAACGCTGCGTGCGCTGGCCGCCGAGATGGAAGCGACGCCGCAGCGATGGCGCCGCGCCGCGCGGATCGCGCTCATCACCGCGCTGGGCGCGGGTGTCACCGCCGCTTTACAGATCTCCAACGCGCTCGGGCTTACACTGCTGTTCAATTTCGGCGCACCCGAGATGGCGCCGAGCTTCAGGGCCGCCTGCCGGTTCCTGGCCGGCGCCGCGCTCTGCCAGGCGGCCGGTTTGGCGCTGGCGGGTGCGATGGCCGACTCAGCGATTCCGCATCTGACAATTTTCGCCGCGCTTTCCCTGGTAAGCGGCTATCTGATCTATGCCGACCCACGTGTCGGGCGGCTGTGGGTTTGGGTCCAGGTCCCGGTTCTAACCGCCTTCTACCTGGTAGTCTTCGACCCCGGCGGCTTCGGCTGGACCGACGTACAAGCATTTGGCGCGGTGGCGGTTGCGGTGGCAATTCTTTATGTGAGCAACACGCTGCTATGGCCGCGCTCGGCGGCCGAGGTGTTGTCCGAGTCGTTGGCGGATACAGTGGATCGCTCGCGCCGACGGCTTGGCGTTCTACTCAATATCTGGATGGGAGTGGATGGGCTGACACCAGCGGACGACCGTCCGGTTGCGTCCAAGCTCGGCTACCATCTGACGCTGCTGGGCCCAGCCGCTCATGACGGGACGGGTCCGCACGCGCTCGAGAGTCTGCTATCAGCGATGATGACAGCGGAGCGGATTCACAACGAAGTCGAACGCATCGCGGACCTGGTGAATGCTGAGGCTGGGGAGGAGCCGGACGAAGGGCGACGTGAGGCGGTGCGTCGGGCCGGGCAGGCGCTGGATGAGATGCTGGAGTGGTATGCGGCGGAGCTGGGGCAGGGGGTGGGGAGGCGGGGCCGGGATGCGCACGGCGGCGGGGGCGTGGCGCAAGACCGCGCCCTCGGCGCGGCCCCGCGTCCCACCCCCATCCTCTCCCGCCTCCACAACATCGCTGCACTGCTCGAACTCCATCCCGCCGACGCACCGCTCCTCCCTGCCGATGCTGCACAGGCGGGCGACGGCCCCAACAACGACCAATCGGTCCGGTCCGCGGATTCGCCCCCGATTGTAGCCGAAGGCTCCGATACGCAGGTGCCAGCCCTGCCAGAGCGTCCACGTTTCAACCCGTTCCTGATTCGTTACACGCTCCGGCACACGATCGCGATGGTAGTGGCCTTCATCTGCGGGCTGTTCGCCAACAATCCGGCGATGCATGCGGCGTTGTGGCTGTTGATGATCGGCGGACCGCCCAGCCACGGCGCCACCGTGCGCAAGTTTACCATTCGGGCGATCGGCGCGGCCCTCGCGCTGGTCCTTGCCGCGTTGGGCACGATCCTGCTTGCTCCCAACGGCACGACCGTGTCGTCTTACATGGTTGCGATATTCGCCGGATCGCTGCTGATGGCATATATCGGACAGGGGGGCGGTCTGCTGTCGTTCCTTTCCATCGGCGGCACGGCCTTCGTCATCGCCTTTAGCGGCCCCGGGCCGCGCAACGACGCCTTCGCCTCGATATGGACCATTTGGGGTATCAGCTTCGGGATGCTGATTCGGGCAGTCGTGTCGCTCATCTGGCGCGAACGGCCCCGGCGTACGTTGGTCGAAGAATTCCAGCCGCCGCTCGAGGCCTTGACGGTGCTTGCCTCGACAGCCCATCGCGGCCATCTCAGCGCGGTGCAAGTCGGCCAAGCGCAAATGGTTCTGATCGATGGCATCCGTGAGATGCTGGGCGTGGCCGCCGACGCGCAACTGGAAGGGCGCGGTGCCGGAATCGACGCCGCCAATCTGGTGGACGCGCTCGATACTTTGCGCCGGGTTGGCCTCCTGCTTGCCCGGCAGGCGTGCAACGTGCCGAATACCCAACCGCCGGACAGCCTATCGCTGCGGGCCGCCCTTCACGCGCGCTTTGCGGACTGGCTTGAGTCGCTGCGTGTGCAGAACGCTGACGGTGTGCCCAGCCTGGCGCCGCTGCGCGAGATGGTGCTCAACTGCGATGCGCCGGCTCTCGCCCCATGGGCGGCGGCGGGCGGAGAGGAAGGCCACCTGCTGGAGTTGGTGCGCACGCTGGAAGAGCAGCTCAAGACCGTGTCGGTCTATTGAGAAGAGCCAACAGCTCTCCTCAAAGGGTTGGAGCGAGCGTTTTGCGTCTCTACTCGATCACGATCGTGCCCTCCATCTCTTCGTGGCCCGAGCCGCAAAAGACATCGCAATGAAACGTGAAGGTGCCGGCTGTGTTCGGAACCAGGCGGATACGGGATGTCTGGCCCGGACTGATTGCCGTATGCAGCCCCAGTAGGGAGCTTTTGAAGCCATGCTTGCGATCCAGCGTGGTGAATTCCAGCACGACCGGCAGCGAGCGTTTGAGATGAATCACGCTGGGCGAGAACTGAAACCGCCGGGCGGTGATGTGAACGACCTGGGCGGTGCTGGCCGGAAACGCCTGCCGGATGGGCGCAAGCGCACTGGCTGCAGCCGCCATGGCGGCGACAGTTACTACCATTCGATGAGGCACTCTCATTTCGCCGCCTCCGCCATCGGGAATTCTCTCAGGTCATAGCGCGAATGGCGGCGGTCGGCTGCTACCTCCCGAAACCCCAATCCCTTGTAAGGTTGGCGCGTATCCCACGGGAGTTGGATTTTCCTTGGCAGCGAACCTGGAGCGGGCAGCGGCCACATCAGCGATTGCGCCGAATGATGATTGATGTGCCCGGTCGTATGGTGATTAATCTGGTGAATATGGCCGTAGAAGACCGTGACGTTGGAATAGGGCAGCAGCAGTTCCATGACTTGCCCTCCGTCAGCCGTCGCCCAATCCCATGACGGATAGAGGTCGAACAGCGGGCGATGGGTCAGTACGATGATCGCAGCGCTGCGGGAGAGTTTGGCCAATTCGCCCGCCAGCCATCTGCGCTGACCCTCGCCGACGGCGCCCTCGGGATCCGATACGTTGTCCAGCGCGATGAAGGTTACGCCCTTGTGTTTGAAGGTGTAAAAGCTGGGGCCGAAGAATTCGTGAAACGCCTTGCCCTCGTCCAGCGCGGCGTCGTGCTCGCCGGCCAGGAACCTGACCTCCTTGACCGCCAGACGGCCGGCGATTTCGCGAAACTGCTCCATGCGCCGGCGCCGCTCGGAGCCGTCCTCCGTGGTCTGGGTCAAGTCGCCCGTAAAGACCACAAAGTCCGGCGCTTGCGGCAGGTGATTCACCGCCTCGACGGCGCGGACAAGGGTGGTGCCATAATGCGGGTTGATGGCAGGATTGCTAAAGCCCCAGTGGCTGTCGGAGAGCTGGACGAAGAAGAAATCCTCGCCGTCCGCTTCATTGCCCCGGTAAAGGGCGCGCGCCGCCGCGATACCATCGGCGTGCTGCAACAAGCCCAGGCCGGAAACGAATACGGCGCCCCCGATTCCGGCCAGTTTGAGGAAAGCGCGTCTGTCGATATGCTTTTCCACGCAAGCGATTGTCCTTTCCGGTAATGTGCGGCCTGGATGCCACGCCGGTAGCTACCGGACGAGGCGGCAATTTATTCCCCCGGCGTCAGTGCAACGCAGCGCGTGCGGAGGTTAAGAGGCTGTGCGTAAGAGGTCGGCGAACTGTTGCAATTCGGCGCGATTGAGGTCGGACACCGCCCAGCACGCCATCCCCATCTCATTCCAATGGATTACGTTGAAGCCGCGGCGGGCAGTTACAATCAAGGCGCCGGGCTGATCGGCGGATGGCCAGACGAACAGGTTGATATAATGGGCGCGCCGGCGGTAGATGAGCGCGGCGACCGGGCGGTCTTCGATCACGTCGATCCGCCCGCCCACCAAGACAAAACCATCAGCAGCCAAGTCCTTGACCGGCGGTGAGAAATCCAGCTTGCCATTGAACCAGGGCTTGACCGTATGCTGGTCGGAGGAAGGCACGTCGGTCAGATGGTTGAGGAGCAGCGACCGCACGTGGCTTTGAACAACGTCGCGCACGAGCAGCTCCGACGGCGCGGTCCGGCCAAGCCGAATCGAAAGCGTAGCGGTCATTATAACTACGAAGGCGGCCAACGCGGCCAGCGCCAGGCTGCGCCATAACAAGCGGCGCGGCGCCGGGGGAGGCGGCGGGGCGACTTCGGTCCTTGCGCCGCGCGATGTTAGGGCGGCGCCGAGGCGGTCGCGCAGCGCCGGCGGCGCCTTGTAATAAAGGGCCGGGTCGGCCAATGCGGCGCTCAGTGCGCGATGGTTGCGGTAGGCGGCGGCGCAATTGGCGCAGGTCTTCAGATGGTGCTCGAGTTCGAGCGTCTCCGCCACGCCCAACTGACCGTCGGCGTACGCTTGTACCATCTCGGGCCGGCACTCAGCCTTTTCGCTGCCAGGCATCCTTGCGTTGCCCTCCCGTAACCACTTGCGCCAGCCGCTTGCGAGCGCGCGCCAGACGCGACATCACGGTGCCGATCGGCACTTCCAGAATTCCGGCAATCTCCTGATAGGATAGTCCTTCGAACTCTCGGAGAATCAGCGGCTCGCGGTAACCATGCGGCAGCCGTTCCAGCGCCTGCGCCAATATGCGTCGGTCGGCGTTGCGGATCGCGATTTCGCTGGGGTCAGGATTAACACCGCTCGGAGCCGGCGAATCCTCGCCCAGGGGCTCGGCCAGTTCCAAAGGCCGGTTCTTCTTTAGCCAGGTGTAAAAGGTATTGCGCACGATGGCGAGCAGCCAGGGGCGCACCTGCTCCCGATTGAAGCTGTCGAAGAATTGCAGTGCCCGCAGCATCGCCTCGTGGGCAACGTCTTGGGCGTCCTGATCGTTGCGCGTAAGCCAGCGGGCGTAATTGTAGGCGGCGTCCAGATGGGGCAAGACCACTTGGCTGAAGCGGCGCGCCGTGTCCGGGGAAGTCGGTCCCATCGGCTCTGTGGCTGTAGACTTCACCTGTTTATTGCATACCCACGGACAGGCCGATTTATTCCCTACGTGGCACTGCTGAGACGGCGGTCGCGCCGGACCGATCCTTGCCGGCCGTTCACATCATTGCTAAAAACGGCTGTCAGGCACAGGGGTGGGAGAAGTTATGAAAAAGCTCCTTTTCATGGTTTTGGCTCTCCAACTTATCCTCGTTTTGCCCCAAATGGGTAGTCTTCTCCAAGCCCAGCCGCCTTACAGCAACGCCGACTTCAACGGGACCTGGGCATTTGGGGTCAGCGGCACTGTGATCTTCACGCCGCCCTCCACCGGACCCACGCCCAACTGTGCAGGATGGACGGCGGTTTCGTTGCCGATAGCAATTGAGGGCACGCTCATCGGTGACGGCAAGGGCGGTCTCAGTGGGACTCAGACCTTCAATGCCGACGGGCTGGTTTGTTCGGGCACTTTGAAGGGCACCTACACGGTCGCAGCCGACGGAACCGGGACGTTGAACAACGTGACATTCACACCCGATGCCAAAAGTATTTCGGCCGGATGCACCAGCACCGCGGGTAACAGTGCGTTGACCTTTGCCAACGGCGTCAACCATATCGACCTAACTGGAACCGACTGCTTTCAGGTGATTTCAGGAAGCGCGACTAAGCAATAAGGCTGCCTCGGTTGGCAAACAAAGGTGCGGGGCGCGGCGTGAATCGCAAGCTGATCTCGGTCATGTTGACAGCGTGGTGTGCAACATTGGTTGCAGGGTGCGATCCCTGCCCGACGTGCGTCCACGAGGTGGCCACGCCGACGCCGACCGCAACCCCAACTATTACGCCGAGCGCAACCCCGACCATTACGCCGACGTTAACACCGACCGCCACGCCCACGCCGACCGCCACCCGCACGGCGACGCCCACCGCGACCCCGACCGGGTTCGGCCCCGGTTCCTTCAAAGGCACCTACTCGCTCAGATTCAGCGGAAAGACCAGGAGCGGAAATCCTGACGCGGG
>Ga0070740_10006268_pt1 | contig 10531 bp, 6 predicted proteins | sample Coa_R2_FD_67286 | JGI IMG/M metagenome (GOLD analysis project Ga0070740, IMG submission 67286) | Surface soil microbial communities from Centralia Pennsylvania, which are recovering from an underground coalmine fire - Coalmine... | ecosystem: Environmental > Terrestrial > Soil > Unclassified ...
CCAACCGGACTGAAATGGTCATTCGTGCCGAAGCAGTCTGACCGGCCGAAGTATGTGCTCGTCAACGGTGATGAGAGTGAACCGGGTACGTGCAAGGACCACGTCATTTTTCTGCATGATCCTCACTCTGTAATTGAAGGCACCATGATCGCAGGCCTGGCCATCGGCGCGAAAATGGGCTTCATCTATCTGCGCGGAGAATATCGCTACCTGTTGAAGATCATGGAGAAGGCAGTCGCTGATGCTTACGCAAAGGGCTTTCTCGGCAAGAACATCTTCGGCTCGGGCGTTGACTTTGATATTGTGACCCAGACGGGCGCAGGCGCCTATGAAGTAGGCGAAGAGTCGGCACTGATGGAGTCGCTTGAAGGAAAGCGCGGCGTACCGCGCATCAAGCCTCCCTTCCCTGCTGTTGTTGGTTTATACGGTGGACCTACAGTCATCAATAACGCGGAGACGATTGCCAGCGTGCCGCACATTCTGCTGATGGGTGGCGAGGCTTATGCGAAGGTCGGCTCTGAGCGCAATGGCGGGACGCGTCTTTTCGGCATCAGCGGGCATGTGAATAATCCCGGCATCTACGAGCTGCCGATGGGCTATAACCTGAAGAAGGCCATCTATGAAGTAGGCGGCGGCATTCGTGGCGGACGCAATCTGAAGGCAGTCGTTCCCGGGGGGTCATCGACTCCCGTCCTGACACCCGACGAGATCGATGTCGGTCTCGATTTTGACCAGATGGGTAAAGCCGGAACGATGCTCGGCTCCGGCGGCATAGTCGTCATTGACGACCAGACCTGCATTGTGGAATTTGCACTCCGCACTATTGCGTTTTATCAGCACGAAAGCTGCGGCTGGTGTATTCCCTGCCGCGAAGGCACAGACTGGCTGAAGAAAACCATCGGCCGCGTACATGCCGGTGGCGGCGTAAACAAGGACCTCGATAACATTCGCTACCTTGCCGAGAACATGATGGGCCGGACCTTCTGCCCACTCGGCGATGCGGCGGCAATGCCCACGCTGGGATTTATCAAGAAGTTCCGACATGAATTTGAAGATCATTTGAATGGCAAGCCCTGCCCTTACGCGAAGCATGCAGAGCCGGTGCTGGTCTAAAGGATTAGAACATCAATGGCTGATGTAACATTCACAGTCGATGGCAAGAAGCTGAGCGCGCCCGCGGGGACGCTGCTGATTGATGCCTGCAAAAACGCGGGAATCGAGATTCCGGCCTTCTGCTACTATCCCAATCTGTCGCTCCAGGCAGCCTGCCGCATGTGCGTCGTCCGCATCGAGAAGATGCCGAAGCTGCAGACCGCCTGCACAACGCCGGTCACGGAAGGCATGGTCGTCCAGACTGAGACTGACGAGATCAGGCAGGCGCGCAAGGCCACTATCGAGCTGCTGCTCGGCAATCATCCGCTTGACTGCCCGGTATGCGATGCCGGCGGCGAGTGCGAACTGCAGGACATGACCTTCAAATACGGTGCGGCAGAATCGAAGTATGTCGAGATCAAGCAGCACCGCGAAGAGCAGCAGTGGTCGCCGGTGGTTTACTTTGACCGTCCTCGCTGCATTCTTTGCTACCGCTGCGTGCGCGTCTGCGGCGAAGGCATGGACGTGTGGGCGCTCGGCATTCAGAACCGCGGCGTCGGTGCTGTCATTGCTCCCAATGGCCAGGACCACCTGAACTGCGAGGAATGCGGCATGTGCATCGACCTGTGCCCGGTCGGCGCACTCACTTCCGGAACCTATCGCTACAAAACGCGCCCGTGGGAGATGAACCATGTCGCCACCATCTGCACGCATTGCGGCGACGGTTGCAAAACCACTCTTGGCGTGCGCCGCGCCAATGACGGCATGGAGATTGTGCGCGGCGACAACCGGGATAAGAGCGGCATCAACGGCGATTTCCTATGTATCAAGGGCCGCTATGCGTTTGACTTTGCCAACCGCGAAGAGCGCCTGACGAAACCGCTCGTCCGCCAGCCCGATGGCAAATTCGCGGAAGTAAGCTGGGATCATGCTCTCGATTATGCTGCCAGGAAGCTGCGCGAGATTCGCGAGGCCAAAGGCGGACAGTCGATTGGTGTGATCGGATCGAACCGTACTACCGACGAAGAAGCTTACCTGCTGCAGAAATTCGCCCGCGCAATTCTCGGCACCAATAATATTGATCACCACCGCACGGCGGATTACGCCTCCTTCGCCACAGCTCTGGCGGGCAAGTCCGGACGCACAGCTTCTCTGCGTGACACTGCAACGGCGCCTGCGATTCTGCTGCTCGGCAACAATCCCACGGAGCAGCATCCGGCGCTGGCCTGGAATCTGCGCTCCAATGTGCGCCTGAACCGCGCTCGCATCTATATCGCCAATCACGCTGAGATCAAGCTGCGGCGGCAGGCTAAAGCATTCCTTCAGATTCCGCAGGAAAGCTACGCTTCCCTTGTGCAGTATCTGGCGGGAAACGACAGCGCGATTTCCGCAAACGATCAGACCGCAGCTTTCCGCGATGCGATCCGTAAAGAGGAATCGCTGGTGATTGTCTTCGGCTCGGAGTTCCGTGGGCGCGACATTCAGGCGCTGGTGGATTTTGGTCTCTCGCTGCCGAATACAAAGTTCGCGGTCCTCGGCGATTACGCCAACTCGCGCGGCGCAGCCGATATGGGCCTGCTTCCCGATCTGCTTCCTGGCTACATTCCGGTCGGTAATGCGGCCCATTTCACGGAAGAATACGGCGCAGCTCTGCCGCAAATGCCGGGACTCGACCTGCTGCAAATGTTCGACGCAGCGCAGCGCGGCGATCTGGCTGCTCTTTATGTCGTCGGTTCCAATCCGGTATCGCGCTATGGCGTAGACCCGGCGGCACTTAAAAACACGTTCCTCATCGTTCAGGATATGTTCCTGACCGAAACCGCGCAGCTTGCCGACGTGGTCTTTCCTGCTGCCAATCTTTACGAGAAAGCCGGCACCATCACCAATACCTTCGGCGATATTCAGCTTGTGAAGAAAGCCGCCGACAAAGCCGGCGTCCGCACTGACTTTGAGCTGATCGTTCGCCTTGCCGACCGCATGGGCGCTGATCCGAAAAAGCTGGTTCCTTTTGGACGCGGTATCCGCGCCGATATGGGACAGTCGCGCGGCGCGCAATCCGGAGAGGCAGACCGCCATGCAGTATGGCTTGCCGCGAACCATCTTGAGCCGAAGCTCAGTCCGTTTGATCCGTTTGCTACCTTGGACGAAATTCAGCGGCTTGTTCCGGCATATAACGTCTCGCGCCTGGAACTGCTCACCGGAACAGACCAGCACGAGAAGCTTGATCTGGTGCAGATTCAGCCTGCGCAAGCGCGGCGCGATCTGGTTCTGCCCGCGGAAGACACGCTATATACATCAGGCACGCTTGGCCGCTACAGCGATATGCTGAAAGCAGTCGTCGAATCACACACAACCAACCAGCCCGCGGAAACAGCGGCAGATTAACAAATTTTCTGGAAGGCCCGATGGAAGTCAGTATCTGGATCTTTTTGCTGTTGAGCGTGCTGAAGGTCGCCGTAGTCACGGTGATCCTGCTGACGGCAGTCGCTTATACAGTGTTGCTGGAGCGCAAGGTTGTAGGCCGCATCCAGAACCGCTGGGGACCCAGCCGTGTAGGCCCGTTCGGGCTGCTGCAGCCGCTGGCCGACGGCCTGAAGCTGTTCCTGAAAGAAGACCTGCTGCCCACCAATGTCTACCGGCCGCTATACATTATCGCGCCACTCATTGCTCTCAGCTGCGCTCTGATTTCCATTTCCGTCATTCCCTTCGGAAAAGAAATCCATTACAAGGGCGTCGATCTCTTCCAGATATCCGACGTAAATATCGGACTGCTGGTCATCCTCGGCATCACCTCCATCGGCGTGTACGGCATTGCCCTTTCCGGCTGGTCATCGAATAACAAATACTCGCTGCTCGGAGCATTACGCGCCAGCGCGCAACTCATCAGCTATGAGTTGGCTCTTGGGCTTTCTCTTGTTGGCGTTGTGCTTCGCGCCGGCTCGCTGCGTCTGCGCGATATCGTCGATATTCAGGCGACGCACGGATTGCTCTCGTGGAACGTTTTCGGCGGACTGCAGTTCGTCGCCTTCTTTATCTATCTGATGGCGGCCTACGCCGAAACCAACCGCGCCCCCTTCGATCTTCCCGAAGCAGAGAGCGAGCTGACGGCCGGCTATCACACCGAATACAGCTCGATGAAGTTCGCCATGTTCTTTATGGCGGAATATGCCAACATGATCACCGTCAGCTGCGTTGCTACTCTGCTCTTCTTCGGTGGATGGTCAAGCCCCTTTGGCAATCTCTTTCCGGCATGGGGCGGGCCTGTCGTGCAGGCGCTGCTGCCGGTCTTCTGGTTCGTGCTGAAAGTCTTCTTCTTCCTGTTTGTCTATATCTGGGTGCGCGGGACTTTGCCGCGTTTTCGTTATGACCAGTTGATGGGCTTTGGCTGGAAGTTTCTATTGCCACTGGCCATTGCCAACATTATTGCGACGAGCCTCTGGCTGGCTTATCGCGCGGCATAAAAAAGTAGTTGCTACAGTACAATTTTTACGGTTTCGCTTAAGAGCATGCACTTAGTTCTGTTCTTCATATTCGGCCTGTTATGCGTTGCAGGAGCGCTCAATCTCCTGCTGCAGCGCCACCCGATCAACAGCGCGCTGTCGCTGATCGTGGTAATGACCTCGCTTGCTGTGCTGTATCTGCTACTGGGCGCGGAGTTTCTGGCGGCGGCGCAGGTCATCGTGTATTCCGGCGCTATCATGGTGCTCTTCACCTTCGTCATCATGCTGCTCAATGCCGGCAAGGAAGAGCGAACCCACGGCAGCAAAGCCGCCTATATCGTTGGCTTTCCCGGAGCAGCGGCGCTTCTCGGCATCCTCACCTATATCTTTCTCAAGCAGAAGGACAGTCTCGGATCGGCAAGGCTGGGCGGTTATTTTGCCACGCTGCACGACCTGAGCAGCGTCCTCTTCCGCGACCTGCTGCTGCCCTTTGAGGTCACATCGGTGTTGATTCTGGTAGCTATTCTCGGCGCGGTTGCGCTGGCGCGAAAGGAGCACTGAGCATCATGGTTCCCATTGCGTATTATCTTGTCCTCAGCGCCGTGCTCTTCTCCATTGGTGTCGCGGCTTTCCTCGTCAAGCGCAATATCATCAGCATCTTTATGTCCATTGAGCTGATGCTGAATGCTGTCAACCTTACCTTCGTCGCCTTCGCGCATCACTGGCATCAGGTAAGCGGACAGATTTTCGTCTTCTTCGTCATGGTGGTGGCAGCAGCGGAGGCTGCAGTCGGGCTCGCCATCATCATCGCGCTCTTCCGCACCCGCGCAACTTTGAACGTTGACCAAGTGGATTTGATGAAACTATGACCAGTTCCCTTCATCTCTGGCTGATTCCGCTCGTTCCCTTCGCCGGATTTCTGGTGAACGGTCTGCTGGGCCGCCGCTTTCCCAAAGCTCTGGTAACAACCATTGCCTGGGTGGCTACGCTCATTCCCCTTCTGCAGGTGCTGAACATTGCTGCGCATTTCAGCTCCCTAACGCTGCCCTATACCGAAAATCTCGGGACCTGGATCACTGCCGGCAGCTTCCATGCAGACTTCGCCTTCGCGCTCGACCAGCTGGCGCTCATCATGCTGCTTGTGGTCACAGGCGTCGGCTTCCTTATTCATCTCTACTCCGCCGGATACATGGCGCATGAAGAGGGTTACTGGCGATTCTTCGCCTACCTGAACCTCTTCATGTTTTTCATGCTGACTCTTGTTCTTTCTGAGAACTTCCTGCTGATGTTCGTCGGATGGGAAGGAGTGGGCCTCGCGTCGTATCTGCTCATCGGCTTCTATTTCACGCGTGACTCCGCAGCCAACGCCGGCAGAAAAGCTTTCGTGGTCAACCGTGTAGGCGACTTCGGCTTCCTCATCGGGATGTTCCTGCTCATCGCGCACTTTGGCACGCTGAGCTTCAGTGGAGTCTTCAGTCAGATCGCCCAGCATCCCGAGTGGCAGGGCGGCTTTCTAACTGCAATTGCCCTCTTCCTCATGCTTGGCGCGGCGGGCAAATCGGCGCAGATTCCGCTGTATGTCTGGCTGCCCGACGCCATGGAAGGCCCGACACCGGTCTCGGCACTGATCCACGCCGCCACAATGGTCACGGCCGGCGTATACATGGTGGCGCGCGCGCACATGATCTTTGATCGCTCGCCCTTCGCCCTTGGCATCGTCGCCATCATCGGCGCGGCCACCGCGCTCTTTGCCGCGACTATCGGCCTTGTCCAGACCGACATCAAGCGCGTTCTCGCCTACTCCACTGTTTCGCAGCTTGGATACATGTTCCTTGCCTGTGGTGTGGCTGCGTATTCGGCAGGCATCTTTCACCTGCTGACGCATGCCTTCTTTAAGGCGCTGCTCTTCCTTGCTGCTGGCTCTGTCATTCACGCTTTAAGCGGCGAGCAGGACATGCGCGCGATGGGCGGCCTGCGAAAGAAAATTCCCGTCACCTTCTGGACCATGACCGCTGCGGTTTTCGCTATCGCCGGTTTTCCGCCCTTTGCCGGGTTCTTCAGCAAGGACGAAATTCTCTACCAGGCATTCATCTCGCCCAACAGCATCGGCAAGGTTCTGTGGTTCGTAGGACTGGTCACTGCTGGGCTGACATCGTTCTATATGTTCCGGCTCTGGTATCTCACCTTCTTCGGCGAGAGCCGCGCCCAACATGCAGCAGCACACACGCCTGAGCCCGGGCATCATCCCGAAAAAGCCGAGCATCCGCATCCCGTGCATGAAAGCCCATGGATCATGCTGGGCCCGCTGGTGATACTTGCCATCCTCTCTGTCATCGGCGGATGGGTCGGCGTGCCAGCAGCGCTGGGTGGCCATAATGAAATTGAGCACTTCCTCTCTCCGGTCATGCACGCGCACTATCTCTCTTATGAGCAGGTAAGCGTTGCGATGACAACGCAGCCGCAAACAGTGATCCATCCTGTCGCGCCGGAAGCTCCAGAGGGGAATAAATCGCAGGAGCTGCTGCTCGCCATCGTTTCTGTAGCCGCAGCCGTTATTGGCTGGTTCTTCGCGCATCTGATGTACTTCGCCAAACCGGATCTGCCGAAGCAGCTGGCAGCAAAGCTGCGCGGACTGTATGCGCTGCTGCTCAACAAGTACTGGATTGACGAACTGTATGGCGCCATCATCGTAACGCCTGTACTCCTGCTCTCGCGCTATGCGCTGAAGGGTCTGCTTGATACTGGTGTCATTACCGGCGGCAGCCTGGCGCTTGGGTACACAACACAGGGCATTGGATCTTTGGTGCAGCGCGTTCAGTCCGGCAATATCCGCTCCTATGCGGGATGGCTGGCGATTGGCGCGGCTGCTCTGTTGCTGTTGACGTACTTTGGTTTTGGAGTGCGTTGGTCATTTTGATGGTGGCTGATGGTTAGAAAGTGCCAATGCGAGCTAAACTGCAGGTCCTTTGGCTCCGGCTGCTAACGCAGCCTTCGCTAGGATGACAACGTAGAGGATTATAGTTAGTGCTGAACGATTCCATTTTGTCGCTGATTACGTTTGTGCCCACGGCGGGCGCAATCGTGGTCGCTCTGCTGCCGCGGCGCGGCAAGCTGATTCAGTGGTTCACGCTGCTGGTATCGCTGCTTACCCTCGCGCTGACACTGCATCTGCCCGCTCACTTCCAGTATGGGCAGAGTGGTTTTCAGTTTGAAGAGAGCCATCCCTGGATTGCCAGTCCGAAGATTGGCTATCACCTCGGCATCGACGGCATCTCCATGTGGCTGGTGGTGCTGGTTGGCTTTCTCGCGCCGCTCGCGGTCCTCGCATCCTGGAAGGCCATCGAGACACGCTCCAAGGAATTCTATTTCCTCTTCCTGCTTCAACAGACAGCCATGCTCGGCGTCTTCGTCTCGCTCGACATGTTCCTCTACTACGGCTTCTGGGAACTGTCGCTCGTGCCCATGGCCATTCTGATTGCCATGTTCGGGCGCCAGCGCGGCCCTCAGGCAGCCATTAAGTTCTTCCTCTTCACGTTCATCCCTTCGGCGCTGCTGCTGGTTGGCCTGCTCTGGCTCTACGCAAAGACCGGCACATTCGACTTTGTCGAAACCCAGCAGTATCTCGCGCAGAACGGCTCTCTGCTGGCTCCGCAGGCGCTATGGTGGGTTTCACTGGCCTTCCTCGCAGCCTTCGCCGTCAAGGTTCCGGTTTTCCCGCTGCACGGATGGCTGGCCGATGTCTTCTCGGAAGCGCCCACTGCCATGGCAATGGTGGTCGCCGGCAAGCTGGGCCTCTACTCCATCATTCGTTTCAATCTAGGCCTCTTCCCTGCCCAGTCGCGTGAGATTGCGCCTCTGATGATCGCGCTGGCCGTTATCGGCATCCTCTATGGCGCGCTGATTGCTCTGGTACAGGCGGATCTCAAACGCTTTCTGGCCTTCTCAACTGTCGGGCATCTCAGCTTCTGCACCCTCGGCATCTTCTGCTTCACCGTCGTTGGGCTGAACGGTGCGGTCTATCAGATTCTGAACCATGAGCTGTCCGGCGCAGCCATGCTGATCCTTCTCGGCATTCTCTACGAGCGCTACGGAACCTACGATATGGCGCTCTATGGAGGCATGGCGTCGAACCTTCCGCGTATGGCTACGCTCTACGTTATCACCACGCTTTCGCTCATCGGCCTGCCTATCCTCAACGGATTCGTGGGCGAGTTCCTGATTCTCAGTTCCAGCTTCGGCGCGCATCCTTACTGGAGCATCGCGGCCACGCTGGGCGTGATTCTCAGCGCTGCTTACATGCTCACCATGATTCAGAAGCTTTTCTACGGCCAGCAGTCGGCGCTGGTGGCCAACAAGCCTGTGCCTGATGTGGTCGCGCGCGAAGGCTTCGCGCTGATTCCGGCTGCGGTCCTGATGCTGGTGCTCGGCGTCGCCTCGCCGTACTGGATTCGGGCCATCAGCGACGCCGTAAGCGGATTGGCCGACAATGTCAGTCATGTCGCGCATGCAACCATGACCTTCATACCGAACACGGCGGAGAAGCGATGACCGACGTTCCCCAGATTTATCGAATTCTCCCTGAAGTGATCTTCACCATTACCGGCGTGGTCATCATGCTCGCCGAGCCGCTGCTCGGGAAGAACTCCAGTCGCAAGCCGCTTGGATGGCTCGCAGTCCTGGGAACTCTGGCCGCGCTTTATGCCAGCCTCCGGCAACTGGGACTGCCTGCCGGGACAGCTTATTTCGGCACCGTCCAGACCGATGCCTACAGCGTCTTCTTCCATGTGCTGATTGCCGGAATCGTGCTGGCGACGCTGCTGGTCACGCTCGACGCAGCCGGTTCTGATACCGAGGGCCTCGGCGAATTTTTTGCTCTCGTCAGCTTCGGCGCCGTCGGCATGATGCTGATGACCTCGGCGGTCGAGCTGCTGCTGGTCTTTATCGGCCTGGAAATATCCTCCATTTCGACCTACATCATGGCCGGCTTTCGCCGGAAGAGCGCAAAAGGCCCGGAAGCTGCCATCAAATACTTCCTGCTTGGATCGTTTGCTACAGCATTCTTTCTCTACGGCATCGCCCTAACCTTCGGCGCGACCGGCACCACAACGATCTCCAGTGTTGGAGATCGCCTGACCTCAAGTCAGGCGCCTGCTTTGGCGATCATCGGCGTTGCCATGATCCTCATCGGCCTCGGCTTCAAAGTTTCAGCCGCGCCTTTCCAGGTTTGGACGCCGGATGTTTATGAAGGGGCGCCATCTCCCGTTGTTGGGCTTATGTCCACGGCTCCCAAAGCCGCTGCGTTTGCCGTATTGCTGCGGATTCTTTATGTCTCCTTCCCTGCGCTGCATAACCACTGGCAGCCGCTGCTCTGGTGGATCGCCGCGCTCTCTATGACCATCGGCAATCTCGGCGCTTTGCGGCAGCAGAATGTCAAGCGCATGCTGGCATATTCTTCTATCGCGCATGCCGGATACCTGCTGGTGGCCTTCACCGCGCTTTCGCCGGACGGCATTGCCGCTGCCAGCTTCTACGCCGTGAGCTACGCAGCTATGAACGTGGGCATCTTTGCCGTCATCAGCCACGCAGGCGGCTTCTCTGACCGGCTTACGCTGATTCAGGACTATCGCGGGCTTGCTTATCGCTCGCCCCTGCTCGGCGGAGCGTTGGCCTTCTTCCTCGTCTCGCTTATCGGCATTCCCTTCACCGGCGGATTCTTCGGCAAGTTCTATGTATTTGCTTCTGCTCTCCATTCCGGATTGGTCTGGCTTACTATCATTGGCTTAATCAACAGCGGTATCGCCTGCTACTACTATCTGCGGCTGCTGGCAGCAGCGTATTCGAAGCCCGTCCATAGTGACTTGCTGGATGGGATTCCGCGCACTTCTGTGCCGCTGCTGGTTGCGTTGCTGCTGACCGTGGCAGCTACGCTTATCCTCGGCATCGCTCCCGGACGCGTTCTCGCCGCCGCTAAAGCCGGAGCCGATACGCTATCGAATACG
>Ga0070740_10006269_pt1 | contig 10530 bp, 12 predicted proteins | sample Coa_R2_FD_67286 | JGI IMG/M metagenome (GOLD analysis project Ga0070740, IMG submission 67286) | Surface soil microbial communities from Centralia Pennsylvania, which are recovering from an underground coalmine fire - Coalmine... | ecosystem: Environmental > Terrestrial > Soil > Unclassified ...
TCCCGTGCGCGGTGTATCTTGAAGGCGAGTATGGCATCCACGGCCTGTTCGTGGGTGTGCCGGTCAAGCTTGGCTCGAAGGGCGTCGAGAAGGTCTACGAAATCCAGCTCACCGCCGATGAGAAAGCGGCCTTGGCCCAGAGCGCGGCTGCGGTTCAGGAATTGGTGGACGTGATCAAGTCGAAGATGTAGAATTGGCGCCAGCCTGGCTCATCCGGGGCCTCCTCTTACAGTCCCTTCACGCCGCACCAACGGGTTCCTCCGCCCTGAGCCGAAGCGGACCGCACTACTCGGTTTCGTGAACTTCCGGCGCCGCCGGCCATGCTAGGAGAGCGCGGCCGCAATCTGCACGCGCAAATCCTGGTACGAGATCGCTCCGGGATGATACATGCGAACCAGCCCCTTGCGGTCAATGAGCACTAGAGTCGGGGTCGTGCTGGCTCCGTACGCTTTGAAATTCTGCTCGTTGACGATCAAAGGGCCATCGATCACGCCGGAATAATACTGCCTCCGGATCTGTTCGATGTAGCGGGTTTCCACGGCCGGTGGAGCCTCCTCTCCATTGGCAACATACCCGTAGTGCTGCGTGGGAGCGATCAGCACCAGGCCCCTGGGTCCGAACTCGGCTTTCAATTGCTTCAGCACCGCCGCCTCGGCTTTGCAGTCGGGACACCAGTGCGCCCAGAAGAATAGCAGAACCGTCTTGCCGGGCGGGACGGTGGCGCCCTGCAACGGCGGAGCAGGTTTGCCTTGCAGGCTTAGGATGTTTATGTTCTTCTGAATGCGCGTGGAAACGGAGGTCCCGGCGAACTTCAACAACTGGCTGCGAAGATAGGCAACCGCGTCGGCGCGAGCGCCGCGGAGAGCCATGACGTAGCTCTCAACTTCGATCGCTGCGCCGAGCGCCAGAGGAAAGGGAGCATTGGGATCGCGATCCAGCCGGCGCGTTTTCAGCAGCGTTGTCGCAAGACCGTACGTTTCCTCCGCGTATTTCTGAGCGAGATCGAGGCTGTTCCGGGACAGCTCGGCGCGCGCGATCCAGCTCAAGGCTTCGAGCGATTCCGGCGTGTTGCCGCTCGAGTGGCGGTAGGCATCGACCGCGCTTGCGGCTCCCGCAAAATCGTTGCGCGCCAGCCGCGCGCGTACATCGCCGACAAGGTCCGCGGCGGCCCAAGCCAACGCGCCGGCGAGCCCAATAGCACATCCGGTCCTGATCGCTTGCTTCACAATTTCAGACCTCGAAGATAACTTCGGAACTCCTCTCCCATATCATGACGCTTTAGAGCGAATTCCACGGTAGCCTTCAGAAAGCCGAGCTTGTCTCCGGCATCATAACGCGTACCTTCGAAGCGGTAGCCGTAAATAGGGCGGCTTCGGAGAAGGTGCTTGAGGCCGTCCGTCAACTGAATCTCGCCGCCGCTGCCCGGCTCGATGGAATCAAGCGAACGGAAAACCTCGGGCGTGAGAATATAGCGTCCGATGATCGCCAAATTCGAAGGGGCTTCCGTGGCCTTTGGCTTCTCCACCATGTTGCGAATTCGAAACAGCCGGTCCTGGGTGCCCAGGTGAGCCACGGGCTCGGCATCCACCACGCCATAAGCCGAGATGCTGTCTTTCTGCACCTCCATGAGAGCCACCACCGAAGCCCCATAGAATTCATAAACGTCCAGGAGCTGGCGCAGACAGGGAACTTCCGCGTCGATTACGTCGTCGGACAGGATCACGGCGAACGGCTCGTCGCCGACCAGTTCGCGCGCGCGCAGCACCGCGTGCCCCAGGCCGAGAGCCTCTTTCTGCCGGACATAGGAGATATCGATCATGTCGGACACCGCGCGCACGGTGGCCAGCAGATCCTTCTTGTTGCGGGTTTCGAGCAGGTGTTCCAGCTCGTAGCTGACGTCGAAATGGTCTTCAATGGCGGTCTTTCCTCGCCCCGTGACGATAATGATGTTCTGCACGCCGGACTGCATGGCTTCTTCAACGCCATACTGGATCAAGGGTTTATCGACCAGCGGCAGCATCTCTTTGGGCTGCGCCTTGGTGGCCGGAAGAAAGCGGGTACCCAACCCCGCGGCAGGAAAAACCGCTTTCCGCACTTTGACAATCATCGTTTTTGATTCTACCGGGATCGTGCGCGGCTCCGCCGGAAATTCATCGGGTTGGATCGGTTCCCGCCGAGTGTTCTCCAGCAATGCTATTCTGAAGATGTTATGTCCATTCCCAACGTCAAACGCTATCGCATCACCAGCCCGGATGGGACCCAGAACGCCACTTTAATGGCGGTCCTGCCGAAGGACATCGACGTGGCACAGTACCTCTCCGAGGCCGCCAAGCGTTTTGACTGGAAAGCCCACCAGGAAGCCCAACAGAAGCAGTTTAAGATCCGCGTCGGCCAGCAGAAGCAGAAGAAGGCCAAGTAACCGGCGGCGGGGAGCCTCCACCTACGGCAGGCGCGCGCGCAGCGTCCGCAGGTTGCGGATGCTCTCCATGGCAACATCGGGGTCGGGGTCGCGCTGGAGAGTTTCAAGGTACGGCACGCTATCCTGCTCGCCGGAGCGCGCCAGCACGGCTCCTAACTGGATCTTTTCGTCTTTGGTGGCGCCCGTCAGGGCCGGATAAATCGCCTGGCGGACGGCCGGGTCGCGCGCCAGCTCAACGAGAAACGCGCTGGCTACGCCGCGGTAACTGCGATTATTGAGCGTGTTGACCAGATAACGCAAGGGCGCGAACTCGGACATATCGCGATTGCCCAGCAGGACCAGCGCAAAGGCCATCGACAGGCGCGGGTTCATGGAGTGCTCATTCATGAACGCCTTTTCCACAACCGGCCGGTCGGCGGGATTCTTAATACGTCCTAAGCCTTCCGCTCCGGCGGCGCGAAGCGCGGCATCCTTATCCGACAAATATCGAAGAAAGAGGGCGTGATCAGCGGAATCGCCCAGCATGCCCAGCGCGGAGACTGCGGCCCGGCGCACCTTGGCGTCGCTGGCGTGTTCCAGCGCATCGCGGAGCCCGGGCGCGGCCTCAGTGGCGCGCAACAGCCCGGCGGTCTCGATCGCGGTGATTTGAATCCGGGGATTGAGGTCGCGCAGAAGGAACGTAATGCGCGGCCCCGCCGAAGGATCGCGGATCTTTTGCAAGGCGATCAACCCCTCGTACATCACCTGGTCATCCTTGGAATGCAGAGCCTCGGCGATTTGGGGGATGGCGTCGCGGCCCCGCAGAATGCCCAGCGCCCGGCAGGCGTTCGCCCGGCTCTCGAGACTCGCTCCGCCGGTCGCCAGACGGCCGAGCGCAGAGATCACATCGGCCCGGACTTCGATAAAGGGATCGATTACCTGGTCGTTGGTATCAGTGAACTTCGCCTTAATGGAATTCCCGGCGCGGGAAATGGTTCCGCTGATGCCGTTTTTCAGATAGCCGGGCAGATAGGCGTTGACCAGGCCGTCGGTGGCGCGAATCTGGATCTCCGGGTCATTATCGCGCGTGGCGCGCACCAGCGCATCCACGGTCTTCGGCCCGCCGATTTCATCGAGCGCCTTTACGGCTTCCAGGCGCACGCTTAAATCCACGTCGGAGAGATAGGGTGTGATGGCGGGGATTCCATCTTCGCCCTGCCTGCCGGCATCGCGAATCGCTCTAATGCGCGCTTTGGTGTCAAGTTGCTGCTGGCCGTAGACCGGAAACAATGGCAGCAAGAGAAGGCAAAAAAAGAAGAACGTGCGTTTCACCGTACAAACTCGACTGCGACGCGGCGCGGGATGAGTCCGGCTTCATAGCCCATATCGAGCAGTTTCTGCGCGGCCTGGGGCACCAACTCCCCGCAATCCACGGTGTAATGGTTGACGTACATGCCCACGAATTTTTCGGCGAGCGGCGTCTCCATATCGCGGGCAAACTGCATAGCGTAATTCAGGGCCTGATCGCGGTGATCGAGGGCATATTGGATACTCTCCCGCATGAGCCGGCAGCTCTCGCTGGCAATTTCGGGACCGAGATCGCGGCGGAGCGCATTCGCGCCAAGCGGCAGGGGCAGATGGTACGTGGTCTTCCACCAGCGTCCCAGGTCCACCACGGTATGAAAACCGCTGCGGGCGTGCGTGAGCTGGGCTTCATGAATCACGAGCCCGGCGTCGGCGGCGCGATCGTGCACCGCTTCGAGAATGCGGTCGAAAGGAACCACGACCTCCTCAAAATCCGGCTGCATGAGTCGCATAGTCAAGTACGCCGTCGTCAGCTTTCCGGGGACTGCGATGCGTTTGCCCTTGAGTTCTTCCGGCGCGAGAGGCGTTTCCGCCACCACCATGGGGCCGTAGCCATCGCCCACGCTGGAGCCAGCCGCCATCAGCGCATACTTGTCGGCGATGTAGGGATAGGCGTGGTAGGAGATGGCGGTGAGTTCGTAGCCTCCCTCACGAGCTTTCTGGTTCAGGGTTTGAATATCGTCCAGGACGTGACGGAATTGGACAATGGGCGAGCGGATTTTCTTCGTCGCCAGGGCGTAAAACATGTACGCATCATCAGAATCTGGGCTGTGGGCGCAGACGATTTCAGCAATTTGGGTTGGCATGCGGAGGAAGGGACCGGCGCAAGCTCCATGATAGCAACCTGCGGCGGAGGAGACACACCTCCGGCGTATTCTGAATCGGACGAGCCAGGAGAACCCGCGCCGGCGGGGAGCCACGGGCCTGCGCCTTTTCGCGCGCCAGCGTTTACAGTGCTTCGAGTTTCGGCCGAAGCGCCGCCAGAGCGAGTTCCAGAGTGTTGAGGGCCTTCTCGACCTCGGCGAGATCGCGTTTGCGGCCCATCTGCTCGATGGCGAAGGCGGCCTGAACGGAAGCCTCGGCGCCAAAGTTCGCAACCGAACCTTTGAGCCCATGGGCGGCATGCTCGACGCCGAGGGCGTCGCCGCGCGCGGCGGCCTGCTTGAGGTCCGCCAGCCACTGAGAGTAGTTTGCCAGAAACAGGCTCGCGATCTCGCGCAACAGTTTCGGGTCGCCCCCGACCCGGTCCAGAGCGACAGCCCGGTCAAGAATTTTTGCCGCAGAATCCATATATGAATCTTGAAAGAATATCGGCACAGCGCCGGAAAGCCTTAGCGGGTAGTGCATGATATTCTGAAGAAGCGAGCCACCCTAGCTCAGCTGGTAGAGCGGCTGATTCGTAATCAGCAGGTCGCCGGTTCAAGCCCGGCGGGTGGCTCCAGCTAATCCTCGCCCCGTCAAAGAGATGCGGGCATCTCCCCAAGACCAACGAAAATCGCGATTCCGGCACTGTGACCAGATTTGTGCCCACCCTGTGCCACCGGCGCGTGCCGCGGCGAGTGGCGTTGTGTTATCATTGTGTACACAAACGAGGGCTACCGATGGAAGTCACCAAAATCGGCATCCGCGAGTTCCGGGAAAACCTGGCCACCTATCTTGAGTCCAAGACTCCGGTCGCCATCACGCGGCACGGTACGACGATCGGTGTTTACGTCCCCACCCAGCCGAAGCCCACTCAGGCAGACCTCGAAGCCCTGCGCGTGGCCGGCGAGAAGATGCAGGAACTGATCGCGGCGGCGGGAGCCAGCGAGGATGAACTCGTCACCGATTTCAAGCGCCTCCGGAGGGAACGTCGGGCACGAAAGAGCTGACCGTGTTGGTGCTCGACGCGAACATCTTGATTCGTGCAGTGCTGGGGAACAGAGTTCTCACTTTGCTCCGTCAGCATGCCGGGCGGGTAGAGTTCTGGGCTCCCGACGCGGCGTTTGCCGAAGCACGCGAACATCTCCCCACAATTCTTGCCGCACGAGGGATCGCGGCGGCTCCTGCGCTGGAATTGCTTGGCTTGGTCAGCCGGGTTGTGCAGACCCTCGAGGCGGAAGCCTACTCACAATTCGAAGAGATCGCCAGGGCACGTCTCAAACAGCGCGATGAGGATGACTGGCCCGTTCTTGCCGCCGCGCTGACGTTGGGCTGCCCCATATGGACAGAGGACACGGACTTCTTTGGTTGCGGAGTGGCCACCTGGACTACGGACCGAATCGAGTTGTACCTGGCAGCGTCGGGCGAATCCCAGGAGGGCTGAAGGCAGCGGTCAGCGCGTGCCGCCATCAGCAGCCTCGACCTCCGGAAGATCTTCCGGAAGTGGCTGCAAGCAACATGTGGGCAATTGCCCACATGTTCACATAGGCGCGGCAGCGCTAGACGACGGCAAGCGGACCAGTGAAAGCGTTCCTTCCATCACCCGCGCGTTTCTCGAGACCGCGTTGCACTTTATCCATCGCCTCCCGGATGTCCGCCTCGCTTGGATGGACGTAGCGCTTGGTCGTGTTCATGTCGGTGTGGCCAGCCAGAACGTGGAGCGTGAACGGGTCCATGTGCTTGGCCCACCGCGTGATGCACGTGTGCCGAAAGGTGTAAAGGACAAACGGCACAATGCCCGAGGCCTTCAACGCTGCGGCGTGTTGCTTCTTCAATGTGGACCCCTCAATATGGCCGCTCTTGGTGGGAGCGGGAAACACCCACTCCGAAGTCGCCGACGCCCGGCGCATCTCCAGAATGTCGAGCACGCGCTTTGAAGCCGGGATGCGGCGGCGGGAACCACGACCTTTGCCCGTGTGGATCTCAATCGCACCGTCGCGGATGCTGTCCTGCCACGTCAGCCGGAAGCATTCCTCAGGGCGAAGCGCGCAGTCGATGAGCAGCGTCGCAACGTCACGCAGCAGGTAGGCGTCTGGTGGCCTTGGTTCCTCGCCGCGCTGCACGGCGCGGATGCCTTGAAGCGCGCGATTGTAGGCTTCCGCGAGTTGGTGACCAATGTTCGTGGCGGCCTCCAGATACTTCCGTTCCTCTTCAAACGAGAGCACGCGTTCCCGATGGTTCTCCCCACCCAGTAGCCGCACGCGTGGAAGAATCGTCGTCACCTTGCCCCACTCCACGGCCAGGTTGAACAGGCGGCGTAGCGTTGCCAGATCGCGGTTGATGGTCGCCACCTGAACCTTGCCGGACTGGCGGTAGGCGACGAATCCGGCGATCTGGTCGGCCGTGATCTGGTCCAGCGGAAGGCTCGCGAGCTTCGCGTACGCCGTCAGGCTCGCGACACTGTTTTCATAGAACCGGACGGTGTTGGGCTTGCCCGCCTTCGTGGTCCGGACGAACGGCAGAAAATCCTCCTCCATGAACTTCTGCAACGTCGGCGCTGCCTTCTTCTCCCGGATGCCCACCTCGCCCTTGGCCAGCGAGGCGCGGTGCGCGGCTTCCATCTGCTGCGCGACTCGTTTGTTGGATTGGCGGGTGCTCTCCCGGATCAGTTCGCCGTTCCAGACGAACCGGTACCAGTAGATGTCGCCGCGTTTGTAGAGGCCCATCGTCGCGCTCGCTTCACCCTGTTACCTTCAATTCGCGGAATCATCAACTCCCCGTTGGCGGCGGCCGACGCGTGTCAACCGCGTCAACCGCCGTCAACCGTTTTTTCAACGCCTGGCGCTAGCCACACCGTGCCATCGAGACCGCCGCAGCCGGCAACGGCACGGAAGGACCCAACGGAGTTTTCGGATTCCATCGAGCCGCCACCAGCACTTCTTCGCGAGAAAGTTCGCCGCGGGCGTCCAGGACATCCGCAAGCGCGAGGACGCGGCCCCAGTGCTTCTCCACCACGCCAAAGGCGCGGCGCCGCATCTCGAAGAGCCAGATGGCGACCTCGCGCGGCTCGGCGTCGGGCAAGGCCAGCATGGCGATGCCGCGGGCCCGCGCATTGTCGTCCAGCGACTTGCCGGGACGCGGGTTCTCAACGTGCTCGGTGACTCCCCGATCGTCTTCCACCACGACACGGACCACCGGCACTCCGAAGCGAAGAGCGGCGATGCAATGCCCTGCTTCATGGACGGCGATGCCCCGGCGCGTGCGGCGTTCCGCAAAGGGAAGCAGCCTCTGTGCCTCTGGTCCTGCCAGCGCAACTACGGTCACGATTTCGGCCCGCGTCATGCCGCCTCCTCACCCAGCAGCCGCCGGGCCGCGCGCTGGGCCTCCACCGGATCTTCCAGGCGCTTGGCTTCGGCATGCAGGTTCCAATAGCGCCGCCGCATCTCGACGGTCTTCGGCGTGAGCTAGATGAAGTCCATCGGCAGCGCATCCGGATCGAGATTGCGCCGGTCAACCGGCGTTACCGTCCGCCCGAAGAGGATCGAGATCGGAAAGACCTCCACCTCCATCAGCGCGGCCAGCTTGTCGAGCATCCGCTGGGCTTCTTTGTGGATGTTGAGGATTTCGCCGTCCAGCTTCTCGGCCTCGACCGTGATCTCGGCGCGCCGAGCTTCGGCGACGGCAAGCACCGCCCTATGGCGCTCCTCGCTCAACTTGGCCAGCGCAGCGCCCAGAGCCGTGCGCCGCGCGCTGGCTCGTGCGATCCGGTCCACCGCGCCATCGAAGCCCGGTTCTCCGGCCAGCGCCGCCGCTTCGGCCTCGGCCGCTTGAACTTCCTGGCCGGTCATGGTGAGTTGTTGTTCCAACTCCGCGATGCGCTTGTCGATGCGGCGCACCGCAGAGATGGCTTTGTCCGTGTGCTTCATCGTCGTTTCGTCTCCTTTCGAAAATGGGGTTTGTTAAAACGATCCGGGCGCAGTACGCCGTTGAACATCCGCTTCCACTGCGCAATCTCATCCCGCGCCGCCTGGTCCGGAACGGCTGCCATCAGGTCCACCTCGGCGACGGTCCAGATCTCGCCGCGCGAGAGCCGCGCGAGTTCGATCAGCCGTTGGGCGTCAGCTTCATCGGCGACCAGAAAATGACGCGCGCCGTTGCGTTCGAACTCCACGGCGTGGCCGCTGAGGTTGAATGGTGCGAGTTCTGTTGGTTTCGCAGGCTCGCTCTGTGGCGTCCAGGCCAACCACTTGCTCGTCATGGCTTCTCCCAGACCCGCGGGTTGACTTCGTAGCGGTTGGAGGGCCGGCCGCCGAGGGGGCCAGATTCCCCAGCCAGGCTGCGAACCCATCCGGCGTCTTCCAACACCTCGGCGGCGAGCTTCACGGCTTCCGGTGAATCGAGGCCGCTCCAGCCCTTGAGATAAACCTCGCGACAAGAGAAGAAACCGCCGGCGCCAACCTTTCGCGAGCGAATCTTCTCGGCCAACTCGCGCGCCGCCCGAAGCTGCGGCGTGACCACGCAGGAGTAAACCCGCCGCGCGTGAGATTCGAGATACTCGCACCAGGCCGCCGCACGCCGGGCCTGATCGAGGCGAATCTTCAGGTCAACCCCACGAGGCGCGCCTACAGAACCTTCAGAACTCCGGCCGGCGCGCTCGGCCAGTTCGAACAGCAGCGCCAGCGCGGGCATCAGCTTCCTGTACTTGGAAAGGTGCGAAACCAGCGCCGGGTGCAACTCCTCGCCGCGGACCTTGGTTTCGAGTTCCTCAAGCCAGGCAACGAACAGTTCCTGCGCTCCGGCATCAAACTGGAATCGCGCGGGCGCCTCGGCGTCCAGTTCGATCAACGACCGGAACACCTGCTCGGCGCGCTTCTGGCAGGCGGCATCCGCCGGCCGGTCCACGTAACGCCAGTCGGACGCAGTATCCGGCCAAACCAACACCTGGAACCGTTGCACCAGCCCGTCGTTCGACGGTCCATCCTCCAGCGCATCCACAAGGTACGAGCGCAGGCGGCCCGGCTGAATGCCGCCTACCATCGACATGCAGCAGTGCTCGACGTGGATCGTGCCGCGGCCGATGCGGTCGATGGTGTGCCCGGTATCGCCGTTCCAGGCCTGCAAGCAGAACGCACGCTCGCCTTCGCGCCCCGCGCGGTCGAGCTGGCTCCACCAGCCCGTGAGTTCGTCGCGGATGACGAGGACGCCCGCGGGGTTCTCGCTCATCGTCTGGTGCAGCGCTTCAAAGGTGGCGTCGTTGATGATCAGGCGGCGGAGCGTGGGTTCTTCGGGCGCATCCTCCGGCCGCTCCGGCGCGCCGTGTCCTTTCTTTGCGGCCGCCTTGAACTGGTCGCGCCAGGCTGCGCGGCGCAGTTCGTACTCCTCCTTCTCCCGCTCGTAGTCGGCCAGTTCCTCTTCGTACTGCTGCCGCCAGTCAGCCTGAATGTCCACGAGCGGCCTCACCATGGCCGCCATCACCGGCGATTTCATGAAGCCCGGCGGCGCGATGATCCCGCCCCAGAGGTTCGGCACGACCACCCAACTCGCGTCCCGCGCTTTGGGCTGGACCACGGCACGCCGGCTCACCACGCCCGCCAGGCACAGCACGGCGACCGCGGCCGGATAATCCGCGGGCACCTGCATGCGCTCGGCAACATCGGCCACCAGGTAGCGGAAAGCCTCGGGCAGGAGGTCCAGATCGAAAGGCAGCACGGGCGGCAGCGTTTCCGCCAACGGCTCGGGGGGTGGCCATTCTTCGCCAATCTGGGCGCGTGTGGGCCGTTCTGAGGGCGCATCGGCCAGTCCCCATCGATCTTTGAGCGCGGCGAGCCCTGGGGCGTCCACTGGCGGCGCTTCGTCGACCAGCGCTTGCCACTGGTCGAGAGTGCCGCCGGCCTGCTTCCAGTCCG
>Ga0070740_10006272_pt1 | contig 10529 bp, 9 predicted proteins | sample Coa_R2_FD_67286 | JGI IMG/M metagenome (GOLD analysis project Ga0070740, IMG submission 67286) | Surface soil microbial communities from Centralia Pennsylvania, which are recovering from an underground coalmine fire - Coalmine... | ecosystem: Environmental > Terrestrial > Soil > Unclassified ...
GCGCCCCGCAGGCCTGCGCCTCGAGCGCCGGCAGGCCGAAGCCCTCGTACTCCGAGGGCATCAGCGCGATGGCGGCGCGCCGGTACACCGCCGCGAGCACCTCCGGCGCAAGCTGCGGCAGCACGCTGACCGAGCCGTCGGGCAGCCCGAGCTGGCGGATCAGATCGCGCTGTGCCGCCGTAAAGCCGCCTCCCACCCGAACCAGCCGGGCCGAAGGCAGTTCGCGCCGCACCGACGCGAACACCCGCAGCAGCACGTCGATCCGCTTGCGCGCGATGGTGGAACCGACGTGCAGGATCTCGACGGCCCCGCGATCGGGCGGTCCCAGCAGGCGCGACGCCTGCGCATCGGCCCCGGCCTGCGGACAGGGCCGGAACGCCTCGGCCACCCCGTTGGGATTGACGCTGAGCCGCTCCACCGCCGCCAGCCGATGGCGCATCAGCTCATCCCGCGTCGCCGCGCTTACGCACGCAACCGCGGCCGCCTGACGAAACCCGCCGAGTATCCGTCCCGCAACCCTCCGCATGAAACCCGAATAGCCATCGCGTTCCGTTTCAATAAGTGGCCGGAAAGCATCGATATCGTGGCAAGTCACAACGCAGCGCTCGCCGCCAACCACGCGAACCAGATGAGCATAGGTATGGTCCACGATATGGAACAGATCGAACTCACTTCGGCGCCCGCGCAAATAGCGCGGATAGTCCACGAACCGATTGAGCACCCGATCGGCATTGAAAAGCCGCCTGCTGCCGCTTCCGATCCGTGTAAACCGGCGCACAAACGCCGGCCGAATCCGCCTTGCGCGGATGCCATCGCCCCCCACCCCCAGCTCGCACAAGAGCATGTCCGACACCAGGTCCATGCTGGGCCACCGCTCCTCCCGGTAATCGGAAACGACGGCAACACGCATCAGTAAGTCACTCCCGAGTGACCCGAGAGCCGGTCCTGAAATCTCTTGAAAGAGGTCAACGCGAAGCGATTTGCCTGGCCTTTTCTGCCAGCGTGTCCGCACAAGCGCATGAGGACGGACAAGAGAACAACGCACAGCGAATCCTCATCCCTGCACAATCAGCGCAGCGTACAAACAAACCAGGCCTGACTGCTGAAATAACCGCCCAGGTACGGCAACGGTGAAAACAATGTTTGCTTCACCTCAAATGTTTGTCGCAACCGCGTCCGCAAAGATCGCCAGTTGAAGCCTTTGTGGGTATGAAATTGGACGCTCTCTGGGCTCGCCCGATGGACTGGCCGCTCTATGGCGGTACGCTCTCCGGCAAACAGCATCCTGCACAGTTCGCGCGCGCTATAGCGCTCGCCGTGCTTGTAATCCCCCAATTGGCGCCAGCCTGCCAATCTGCGAAGCACCTGTTTTCCGATTAAAGCCGGCCCGATCTCGACGGGCACGCTGATGATGACAATCCCGCGCGGAGCTACTAGCCGCCGCAGATCGCTCAGTGTTCGATTCGCGTCCTCATCGATGCAGTGCTCCAGCACTTCCATGCAGGTGACGACATCATAGGCGGCTTCATGCTCCGGCTGGGTCAGCTCAGAGGTGAGGACGAAGGAAACATTGGGAATGCCGGCAAACCGCCTACGGCAGTCCTGGTTTTGTTTGGGGTCGATGTCGGCACCGACCGCGGCGCGAAACGTATCCCGAACTTCGCCAAGAAAAGTGGCGTCGCCGCAACCATAGTCCAGCAGCGTGCCGCCTGCGTAAGGTTCGACCAGTTTTGTGGCCAGGCGGAATCGACTTTGATGGCTCCAGCCAATAATCCCGCTTCTGCAAAGAATCTGTTTTTTGGCATAGTGTCCGGGCTCTATCGTCGAGACTGCACCAGCCCCGTTCATTTGACGTTGTCGAATCACGCCAGACGGGCCGCTCGATCGCGGGTTGAGAGCGTGTCGGCCTTCACGAGTGCTTCGAGCCGATCAAACACCAATTGCCGTTCATAACGGCGGCAAACCAACTCGCGTCCCGCCCGCGCCCGCCGCGCGGCTTCGCGTGGATCGCCGATCACCTCCTCGATTCGCGAAGCCAGCGCCTGAGCGTCCCCAACGGGATACGTCCATCCCGTGCAGCCATCCAGTACGGTTTCCTTCAGGCCGCCGGCCGCGGCTGCGACCACCGGCACGGCACACGCCATTGCCTCTAAAGGAGAGAAGCCCAATCCTTCTTCCCGGCTGGCCTGTACGCATACGTCGCTTGCCTGGTAATCCCTGGCCAGGTCCCGCCGCGGGTCGACCGCGTCGGTCGCGATCACGCGCTGCGCGACTCCAAAGCGCCCGGCCTCGCGGACAAATTCGCGAAAGTGCCCGCTGCGATGCAGCAACCAAAGATTCTTCCCTTTGGAAAGAAGCAAAGCGCAAGCTTTGAGCAGGGTTGCCGCGTCTTTCTCGGGTGCAATTCGGCTGCTGAAAAAAATGAGCTTGCCTTCAGTGGGAAGTCCTGCGCGCGCTCTGAGGAGAGCTTTATCTTCGCGCGACGGGACAAACGTCCTGGTGTCTACACCATACACCGGAACTATGTCGACTCGCTTTACGCTGCCATGGCCGCGCACGACTTCCTCGAGGTGACGGCTCAACACGAAATACCTGCTACCCAAACGCGCATTGGCTTTGGCGAGCGCTTTCAAACTCAGAAGTTCGCGGCGCCGGAAGACCTTTGAGGGAAACAGATTACTCCGGCGGCACTCGTAATAGAGTTCCGCCGGGCTGCACACCAGCATCCCACTGGGAACGCCGGCTGAACGCGACACTATGTTCGCAGCCAGCGCAGCCGCACCGTATCCCTGCACCATCACGTAATCCAGTTGCCCCACGCGACCGCGCAAAAATTTCCAAACCATCCAGGCAAATCCGAATCTCGATCCGGAGCCAACAACAACGCTCGCGCCTTTTTCCAGCCGCTGGCTAATTTCCACCCCACCTCGAATCTCACGAGCTATCACGGTTAGATCGAAGCGCTCTGCAAGGCCCTCGACAAGACGTGCATCGGTGCCACTGTCGACAACAAAGCATGTACGGATTCGCTGCTGCGCTCCGCCTTTGTCATCCATCTTCGATATCCGCAGGCTCCACGGGTCCGGCCCAGACACACTCTTCAGCCCGGTACCCTACCCATTCCGAAGATTACGCAGAGTACGACTGATATGATCGTAGCCCACGAAGGCGAGCCGCACTGGCGTGGCGCCCCCAACAGCAAGCAGCAATGCGGCAGCGAGTTTTAGGTTTCTCCGCGTAAGGATCACCGAGCGCAGACGGGTCCGCGCTTCAGGTATGCGCCCTGCTCGCAGCAACGCGACGCACTCCGCCGCCTCCATTTCGGAGTGGCGCATCCGGAAACAATCATGAAATTCCGCCAGCTTTAGATCATCCAACAACCGCGAATATACATATTGTGCAGCACGCAGATTTTCCGGCGACATCGCGGCCGTTTGAGATGCGGAATGCGACCGGTATCGCGCGAGTCTGTCTGGCGAATAGTAAGCGCCCAGCCCCGTCCCTGCAGCAAGATACGTCAACCACAGATCGAAGGCGGACCCGACTTCAAGTGGGAAATCCCAAAAGTCTATTGCGGCAGTTCTGACAACCGCCCCCATAGCCATCGAAAAGCTCTGCTGCACCAGACCGATTTTGTGAAATGGCCGGTGGGAACCCGCCCCGAGAGTATCACGTTGCCACCGTCGAGTGCTCGCCTCGGTACTCGCCAAATCTATTCGGCCATTGCCGTCGATTATGTAGTGGTCGGAGAAAGCGACAGCCAGAGTCTCATCTCTGACAAGCACCGGAACCAGCTTCGCTAAAAGATCGGGTTCCCACTCGTCGTCATCACATAAAATGCCGAAAAGGCTGCCGCGCATTTCCCTTAGCGCGGCACGATGGTTGCCGGCGATGCCAAGATTGGTCGAATTAGCGCGATAACGGAGTCGGCTATCCTGGAAACTCTCGACCACCGCACGAGTCGCTGCCGAATCAGCGTTGTCTGATACGATAATTTCGATGTTTCTGTACTTACCATTTATCACGCTGCTGATGGCGCCGCGGAGAAGCGCATCACGATTATAAGTACAAATCACCACGCTCACCAGCGGCATACCTGAAGCAGCATCCATACCAGCCGATCCGTTCAATTCCATCTTTGTTGCGAATCCTCACACATTCAGCCGTGGAGCCGCGATTTGCGCAATTGTGTGTTCCGCCTTGCGCTCAGGGCACTGCTGAACAATTCGTGAATCTGCTTCGTGTGGTTCACAAGACTGAAACGGCGTGCCATGCTGAGCGACCCCATTCTCAACTCTTCGTAGTGCCGGGGATCCGATAAACACTTTACGATGGCGCAAGCTAATCCCGGCGCCGTCGGTGGCTCACCGCAGGCCAGATGCCCATTGATCCCCTCCTTCAGCCATTCAGGAATGCCGCCGACAGCAAAAGCGGCAACCGGCATACTGTGCAGACCAGCAAGAGGACCAATGCGGCCAAACGGTTCCGGCCATAAACTGGGGACAACCAGCAGATCGGAACGGGACAACACCATTTCCAAAGCAGGTCCGTCGACCCAGCCCGTGAACTCGACGTGAACTTCCGGGTTGGAAGTGCTCACGCTCCGTGCGTGGTTCTGCCACAGGGCACGCTGGGGACCGTCACCTGCAAATATGACATGGATCTTACGATTGAGCGACTTGGCTACGACCGAGCTGGCATCAAGCAGGGTCATGCCGCCTTTATGCTGATCCATCCGGCCCACGAAAAGGAGTGTGTATACCTCGGACGAACCGCGGCGTCCGGGCGCGCCTGTGGTTCCGCCTTTGAAAGCGGGGTCCATCGCCTGGACCAGATACGAACTTTTGTGAACCATTTCCGGGGCAAAGCCGTGCCGAATGAATTCTTTTCGCATATGGTCAGACGTGGTGAGCAGCGCGACATATCTACGGAGGACGTTTAAGCGCTGCGACTGGTCAAGGAAGAGACGCAGCATAGTTATGGGGTTCCTTCCTCCACATCGACGCGGAAAATAGTTGACGAGGCACGACCAGCCGAACCGCCGGGAGCATGGGCGCATGACTGGATACTTAAACATCTTGGCCCCACTAATGCAGGTGCCATAGTAGTTATGAACAAAAAAGACTCCAGGGGCTGTGTCCAGGAGTTTTTGTTCAAGCTTCGGGCTCAGGAAACCGTGGTTGAAGAGCAAATCCGGAGACCAGCGTTCAAGAGCAGCTACGGAATCGTGGTTCCTCGAATCGGAATTGCACAAGAACTTGATCTCTGCTGGAATTTCAATTCTTCTTCTGTTCGCGGGCAGGTCGCACTCAGAAAAAAAGGCAACCTCGTACCCGAGACTGACGAGTTCCGGGAGCACCTCCTCCAGATAGTCCTCGGTGCCGCCTACCTTGCGGCAGCTCCAATTTGCCACGGCCAGACGCATATTAAGCCCGCAGCTTCCTTATGGTGTATTGTAGATCAAACAGATCTTTATACAGTTCCCGTGCTCTTTGACCGAGCTGGTTCCGGGCTGGCGCATCTTCGAGCAAATATACGGCCTTTTGCAGCAGCGAATCGGGCGCGTCGGCGGGTACGAGAGTCACGCCGCCGCTTGCGCTCCAGTACTCTTCCGTCAGATGACCTAACGTAGTTATGGTCGCACGTCCGTGAGAGATTGTGGCCATGGCGCTCGTCCGGCGCGCGCTGACGCCGTCGGGATAAGGTTGGATCATAAGGTCGCACGCGCTTATGTGATGAGACAAAGCCGCGGGCTCCAGCTCACCTGTTGCATAGATCACCGGCGCCAGAGATGGACACCGCAGAAGGAGCGAACCGCGGAATTCCAGGCTTCCCCTACCCATCAGCAGCACACAAGCGTTTGCGCTTTGAACCAGGTCCGGCAGGATTCGTTCAAGATAAACGCGAATGGGGTCACCGTATGTGCCAAAGTGTCCCACGAGCAATGCGCCTCTAGCGTACCTTGCTCTGACTCCGGCTGCCATAGCGGGGTTATCGATCACAGGTATGTTACTGGGGATCGGGAGCCATTCGATTTGGCCAAGATTCGGTACCAATCGCCTTAGCACCCGCTCCCAGGCCATTGATGCGACGAAAATCCGTTGCGCCGAGCGCGCCACCAGCTTCGCCATCAGCGAGTTCACTTCGCCCAGCAGGTTGTGCCTGAGCGGCTGAGCGGTGCGCCGCTGGAATGCCACTTCATGGAACATGACGTCGATATTCCAGTGCCTGCGCGAGTACAGCCAGTAACAGAAGGGCAGATTCATCGCCTTCAGGCCGAAGGAGTGCGGAACGTACTGGACCAGCAGCCGCCCGCCGGGGTCTTGCGCCAAAGTCCGATCCAAGGCTATCAGCGCGCGCGGCCCGAAATGGCCGGGTAAACGATGGAGACGAACGCCCGGCTCCGGAGCTCCACCTTCGTCCCATGCCGGCGCCCAGACTTCGACCGGGTCGCCGGCCCGAGCCAGTGCACTCGCAACCAGGAGGCTGTAATCACTCACGCCGCCGGGCTGCGGGGGATACTCCCCGGTGATGACGTGCCAGCGCTGCATGCGTTGAGTAATTCGTCCCGGGTTTGACGTTCGGTCATGCTGTGCGTAAATCTTATCTTTCCGCGCGCGCGGTGAGCGAGCGCGGACACCTGCCGATAACGGCGATGCGCGTCCAACAGCCAACGCGGGTAACCGTTATGCCTCCGCACATATTCTTCAAGCATGGCGGCGATACACTCGACCCCGTGAATTGTGACTTCCGAATAACCGAAAGCACCTTCCCAAAACAACCACTGATTCCGTGCCGCCTCCGCCATCCTTCGCAGCGCCCGCGCAGGCAGTGAAAAGCGCCAGTGGCTGTGGATTTTGTGGTACTTCATGGTGAAGGAAATATGATTGTCCGCGATATCGATGAGCCACCGATGGTGGGACCAACCCACCTGATTCGGCTCGATGCCTCGTGAAGACTCCGCCAGACGCGATGGGACCTCGATGTATCCACGCTTGCCAACCCTGATCATTTCCGAACAGACCCAGAGCGGGTCGCGAAGATCCTCGAGGGTTTGCGAGCAAATCACGAAATCAATTTCCTTGTCTCGAAAGGGAAAAGGCTCGTGACTGCAGAGGTCTCTTTGGAACCATGTATCCTTTGAAAAGTATTCCCGCTCTCCCCCCTGAGCCGGAGCATACCAGCCCCGCACGCTCCCCATCTTCGGGTCACCGAAATAGCCCCGCGTCTCGTAGGGCTGAGCGTCGATCACATAATTCGCGCGGTTGAACGGTCTCGCCCAGCCGCCAATGTCGAGCACCTTGTCATCGCGCCCCAAGCGATTGAGAATTTTTTCCACATTCGGTTCGTACATTACGAGAAGGCTCCGGACCTCAGGCCTCCGTCCACAGTTGTTCCCACGACCGTGGTCTTCCGCCTGTTCGACCGACTGATGCGTAGATCTCCAGGCAGCGCTTCACGACCGGCGGCCAGGTGAATTTCTCCAATACCCGCTGCCGCCCGGCACCGCCCATCGCCGCGGCCTCAACGGGATTGTCCCGCAGCCAACTGATTCTCTCAGCTAAAGCCCCGGGATCGTTGGGCGGCACGATGAAGCCCGTGACGCCGTCCTGTACGACCTCGGGCATGCTGGCCACATCCGTGCAGATAGCCGGCGCGCCACAAGCCATCCCTTCCAGCAAAGTCTGGCCCAGCAGTTCCGGCACGCGAGTTTCATTACCATACATGTCGCGGTAGACACTGGGCAGCACCACGCACATCGTTCGCCGGTACGCTTCCACGATCGCCTGATCGTCGCAGTCGTGCCGGAAGATTACACGCTTGCCCTGAGCCAGGCGGCGCAAATCGCAGAGAAACCTTTCATTTACGGCCTGCCCGACGATTTCCAAGGTAAGCCCGGGCGGCAGGGCTTCAATCAAAAAGTTGACACCCTTGTGCGGCAAAATGCGCCCAACAAACAACACCATCGGCTCCCGCGCCACTGAGTCGCCGGGCGAGAACTTCTCGACGTCGACGCCGCCCAGGATTACATGCGCGCGCGCGTTTGTCTGATGGCCGAAGCAGCGCCGGCTGTATTCGCTGATGTGCAGATGCCCGTGGTACCAGCGATCGGTGGACACATAGCCCGAAATGTCCCAACCTCCGCCCCCGAGGTCGGAAACAAACACGCGTTTGCCGGAGAGCCGGCAGATACCGGCCGCCAGGCTGCTCGCAACCACATGTTGCTGATGACAGTGCACCACGTCAGCCTTCAGCAGCTCGGGCAGCAAAGACAGCGAAATCGGATTGTTACGGTGGCCGCGCACGTATCTGGGCCGGCCAATAACCCGTAGTTCAAGCTGTCCAACTTTATCTTTTCGTTCCCGGGCGCCAAACGTGACCAGCCTGGTGGGTGTGAGGTCTGCCATATGCCGCGCCAATTCGAAGGCATACCGTTCCCCGCCTCCGATTATCCCATCCGGCGCGAAGAGAGCAGGCACTATATGGAGAACCTGAAACGGCAGCAAGTAAGACTGCTCTACTTGATTACTTCCAACTCAAAGTACAGAAACCATGCTGGAAATATCCAGGCCCAGCGTTTCTCATAGGCTTCAGGGTACCGGTTTGCGAACCTGGCAATAAGCCGATTCATACCAACGGGAAAGAACACAATCCTGCTGACAAGCCGGCGAAACCGTTTAGCTGTGTAAAAAGACGGCTCCCTTTCGCCGGTGATGTAGTGAAAGCTCGACCAGCCAAAGAAATGACGATGGGTCGGGTCAATGAACGCATTCACGCATGAAAAATGGGGGACTGTTATTTCCACCGTACCTTGATTGGCTGAAATCCGATGAATTTCGTCCATCACCGCTATCACATCGTCGCAGTGCTCCAGAACATCGTAAGCAAGAACCCTGGAAAACTGGGAGTCATCAAAGGGCCATGGCGTTCTGTTCAGGTCGTGAACAACATCCGGATTCACTTCCGAACGAAGATCCAGATTAATCGCATCGGCATTCTTTTTGAGTCCGCAGCCCAGATTCAGAATGCTCCGCGTGCCTTGACGGACCGCCGTGCTGCCCGGAGCTGCAATCATGACCTTGAATTTGAGCCCCACCGGGACACCGTCGCAGCGCACCGTGCGCGCCAGCGCCTGCGGTCTGAACCACTGAGGACCATGAACCAGGTATACGCAAGCGCTAGAAGGCACGCGGCACTAAGTTCCAAACTGAGGGCCGGCCAACTCGACAGCGATCGGTTGTGAGCCATCAGCCATACAAAGATCAACCAGGGGACAGTTGAACCCAGCGCCGAAAGGGTCGTATTTGCGACGGCCCTCAAGCTGACGCTATACCGGCGGCAAAACAGATAAGGGCAGAACCAGACCTCGGTCAGCGAATAGCCTATCAGCGTAGCCAGGGTCACACCGTACATGCCAAGCCTGCGGCCCAAAAAGAAGCTTAAGGCCAGATTCAGCACCGCACCGAAAGAAGTGATGGGCACCCGATAACGAGTGTCCCCCTGGAGGTCGATGGTCCAGGTAAATAGCGTGAAGTACCCAAGCATCAGCACCTGGATCGCGGTGAGCACGGTGAGAAGGTTTCCAGCGTAATATTGGCGGCCCACCCACAGGTAGACGAAATGAACATTGTACGCCGCGAGAGTGCTTAGAATGGTGACGCCGAGCCCTAGAACCAGCCGAATAAGTTCCAGGACCCGCTCCTGAAACATGACTCGGTCCCCTGAGCCCAGAATTTCGGCCAACCCAGCCCAGGTTGCGTTCGTGAGCGACGTAACAAACCCTCCGACCACGGTCAGCAGCCGCTGCGTAAGCAAAAATACAGCCACCGAGGTGGCGTCCATAACCAGTCCAATTACGATATAATCTGTCAGCAGGTTAATCTGGCCGCCGATTCCCGTAATCGTCATCGGCCAGCGCAGGCGGCTCAACTCTTTACCCTGAATCCTTGCGGGAACGAGCTGGTGAAACCCGGAAACATGACTCAAACCGGACGCAACCACCAGGGCGGAAAAAACTGCTGCCCCAAACACGACTGCGGCGAACTGACCCTCTATTCCGTAACCGCCCCATGCAAGCCATACGCTTGCTCCGAATACCACGAATGACTGAAGCATCAACGCGATGTTCACCACGTACCCGTACTGAAGACACTCAAGTAATACGCGAAACATTTCGCTGGGAGCGAATAGAAGAGTAAGCAGGTACAGGATCGCACCGATGCGCAATTCACGGCGTAAGGGCACGCTCACATGCACAAGGTCGGGCAAAAACCAGCCCAGCAGCAGCCCCATCGGTATGACCACGAGCAGGGTCTGAAAAGCCTCAAGTCTAAGCCCGCGCTTTACGATCGAGGCAGCCTCTTTGATCTGGCCACGGCTCGCCGGTCTGAGAACAAGAACAGTCAACGCCGGGCCTAAGCCGAAATAGAGGTAGGTCAAATAACCCGTCCACTGCTGCGCGGCCCGAACACCGCCGAACCGCTCCGCCCCGAGGTAGCGAAGAATGAAAGGGGTAGCCACGAACCCGG
>Ga0070740_10006274_pt1 | contig 10528 bp, 11 predicted proteins | sample Coa_R2_FD_67286 | JGI IMG/M metagenome (GOLD analysis project Ga0070740, IMG submission 67286) | Surface soil microbial communities from Centralia Pennsylvania, which are recovering from an underground coalmine fire - Coalmine... | ecosystem: Environmental > Terrestrial > Soil > Unclassified ...
ATCGATCTTGGATTGCTTGGCTGCGCTCCCAATAGGTTCGCAGCGGCCGCCAAGATCGCCGAAGCCCGCGCTAGGCGTGGCCAGCGTCGCTCGAGAGCATGCTGATATCAATTCCGATCTTGCGCAACGCTCGCTCGTACTTCCCCTCGATGTCAGGGCCGAAGATAAGGTCCGGGTCGGCCGCACAATGCAACCAGCCGTTCTGCTGGATCTCGTGCTCAAGCTGACCCGGCGCCCAACCGGCGTAGCCGAGCGCCAGCACCGCGTTCGATGGTCCGTTGCCGCGCGCGATCGCCTTCAGGATCTCGAGCGTGGCGGTAAGGCAGATCCCCTCGTCGATCGGCAGTGTCGAATTTTCGATGAAGAAATCCGCCGAGTGCAAGACGAAGCCGCGCCCGGTCTCGACCGGACCTCCTCTCAGCACCCGCACCTCTTCGACGCGCGTCGGCAGCTGTATGCGCTCACTGGCCGGAATGACTTCGAGCTGTACGAGCAGGTCAGGGAACCTGATGTTCGGCGCAGGCTGGTTGACCACGATGCCCATGGCCCCCTCGCTGGAATGCGCACAGATATAGACCAAGCTGCGCGAGAACCTCTCGTCAGCCATCGTCGGCATGGCAATCAACATCTGACCGTCGAGGTAGCCGTGATTGGCCGGCCGATCGGCCCTGTTTCCGGTAAGCTTCATGGCGGAAGGTTATCCAATCGGCATGCCCTTGCAAACGAGACCCCGCGTGAAGGATCAAACAACCGCTATTTTAGTGGAAATGCGAATTGTGGCAAAATCGTCGTTGTCATCGTCGCGACTCGCTCACGACGAATTCAATGGTGCGGCAATCGCGAACCCGTTACACGATCGCAGCATGTGGACCAAAAAGGCCCGACGAACGGTCATCTCAGGAACCGTTGCGGCCGTCATGTTTGTGTTCCTGGCGTTTCAGACCGCGCTCGCGGCTGATTCGTCGCATTGGGTCAACGATCTGCACTCCGGCTTCCGCTTGATCGCAGGCCCCGCCCCGGACGATTCGGGCACCTTGCGCGCCGGCGTCGAGATCAGAATGGAACCCGGCTGGCACACCTATTGGCGTTATCCCGGGGATTCGGGCGTGCCACCCCGATTCGATTTTTCTGGTTCATCCAATCTCGCCGCGGCCGAGGTCCGCTTTCCCGCGCCCCATCTGTTCAGCGACGAGACTGGCAAAACGATCGGCTATGAGGGGAGTGTCATCTTTCCCGTCGAAGTGATCGCTAAAGACCCGCGCCAGCCGGTCACTCTGCGGATGAAGATCAATTATGCGGTGTGCGAGAAGCTCTGTCTGCCGGTGGAAGGTAGCGCCGAGCTCACCTTGAGACATGGGGGCGGTACGGAGAATCCCGCGCTGACGGCCGCCGAGGCGCGCGTGCCGCGACCGGTCACGGCCGCGGCCATCGGGTTTACCGTGCGAAGGGCCAGTAACGGACCCAAACCCTTGATCGCCGTGACACTCAAGGCACCGGATCACCCCGTCCAGCTCATTGCCGAAGGACCAACCCCGGATTGGGCGTTGCCGATCCCCACACCCGTGCAAGACGCGCCAGACGGGCTTCAGCATTTCACCTTCGCGCTCGACGGTTTGCCGCCCGGCGTCAACCCCAACCAGGGCCCGTTCGAGCTCACCTTTACGGTGATAACCGCCACACGCGCCTACGAAATTAAAACTCGTCTCGACTAATTTTCCCCGAGGCGGTAATTAGCGGCTTCATCATGAAGGCTCCGTTCAAACCTCACGAGGATAGCCATGCCCATCAAGGTCGGTGACCGCCTGCCTGCCGCAAAATTTCGTGTCATGACCGCGGAAGGCCCCGTCTGGAAGACCACCGACGACATATTCAAGGGTCGCAAGGTTGCATTGTTCGCCGTGCCGGGTGCGTTTACGCCCACCTGCAACAACCTGCACCTTCCGAGCTTTCTCAACAACGTCGATGCCCTCAAGGCAAAGGGCGTGCAGGCCATCGCGGTTACGGGCGTGAACGACGTCTTCGTCATGGATGCCTGGAGGAAGGCGAACAACGCCGGCGACAAGATCGAATTTCTCGCCGACGGCAACGGCGATTTCGCCAAGGCGATCGACATGGCCTTCGACGGTTCGGGAAACGGCCTCGGGTTGCGCTCGAAGCGCTATTCCATGCTGGTCGAGGATGGCGTGGTGAAGAAACTCAATGTCGAGGATGCGCCGGGCAAATGCGAGATTTCCAGCGGCCAAGCGCTGCTCGCGCAGCTCTGACCACCGTCATTTCGGACGGTGAGTATCGAACCGGTCTGAGTAGGTCGCACTGATTGGGCCACTGGCACCGGCGCGCACGGCCACCAGGCTTTCGCGTGCGAGCTGGTCGGCTCGCTCGTTCATGGCATCACCGGCATGCCCCTTGACCCAGCGCCAGCGCACTTGATGGCGAGCGAGGGCGTCGTCCAGGCGTTTCCACAAGTCCGCGTTCTTGACCGGCTTCTTGCTCGCCGTGCGCCAGCCGTTGCGCTTCCACAGGTGGATCCAGCTCGTGATGCCGTTTTTGAGATACTCGCTGTCGGTGTAGAGATCGACGACACAGGGGCGTTTGAGCGCTTCCAGTGCCGCGATCGCTGCCATCAATTCCATGCGGTTATTCGTCGTCATCGCCTCGCCGCCGCTGAGCTCCTTCTTGTGGCGGCCGGAAACGAGAATTGCGCCCCAGCCTCCCGGGCCGGGATTACCGGAGCAAGCACCGTCGGTATGGATGACCACGTGTCCCTTGGTCATGTGGAAAAACCGTAATTTGCGGCACTTCTCACCGACTGATGAAAACGCAGCTTCCGATAATACTCGAGCGGATCCTTCGGCTTGACCAAAGCGCCGTTCGGGACGGCCAACCAATCCACCAGCCGTGTCAACAGAAAACGCACGGCAGCGCCGCGGGCCAAGATGGGCAAGGCCCTATGTTCGGACTGCGACAGGCTGCGTACCTTCTCGTAGGCTCTCAGCAGCGCGCGACCTTTGGTGACGTTGTAGGAATGATCCGACTCGAAACACCAGGCGTTGAGGCAAATCGCGACGTCGTAGGCGAGCATGTCCGTACAGGCAAAATAGAAATCGATCAGGCCGGACAGGGTATCGCCAAGGAAAAAGACATTATCCGGAAACAGATCGGCGTGTATGATTCCTTTTGGCAGCTCGCTCGGCCACTCCTTCTCGAGTGCATCGAGCTCATAAGCGATCTCGGTGCCGAGCCCCGGACGCAGATCGTCGCCGCGATCCTTGACCTGTTCGTAAAGGGAACGCCAACTCGCGATCGACAGCGCATTGACGCGCTGAAGAGGAAAGTCGCGGCCGACGCAGTGCAGACGCGCAAGCGCCTCGCCCACGGCCGCGCAGTGACCGGGGTTGGGCCGCCGGATCCATAGGCCGTCGAGAAATGTGACGATGGCAGCCGGCCGACCGGCAACGCGGCCAAGCACTCCTCCCTTTTTGTTCTTCACCGGCTGCGGGCAGGTGATCCCGCGCGCGGCCAGATATTCCATCAAAGTCAGGAAAAACGGCAGATCCTTCTCGGCCACGCGCTTTTCGTAGAGCGTGAGAATGAAACTGCCCGCGCGGGTATGCAGCACGAAGTTGGAATTCTCAACACCCTCGGCGATCCCCTTGTATGAGAGCAAGTCGCCCAGATCATAGTCGGCAAGAAACTGCGCGAGATCCTCCGCCGTAACGTCGGTATAGACGGCCATCGAAAGTCACTCAACCGCCTGCTCCTCGCGCAGAGGACGGGGCAAGGGGAAGAACATTCGCTCCTCGACACCAAAAATCGTCTCAACGTTGACGACAAATTTCGCGGCAAACGCGTCGATCACCTCCTCGACGAGGACTTCCGGCGCCGAAGCCCCGGCAGTGACGCCGAGAGTCGCGATCGCGCTGAAGAAAGCCCAATCGATATCGGCCGCACGTTCAACCAGCACGGCGTAGGGGCATCCGGCCCGGATCGCTACCTCCCTCAGCCGTTGCGAGTTCGATGAATTTGGCGAGCCGACCACGATCATCGCGTCCACCATCGGCGCCACCTTGCGGACCGCTTCCTGGCGATTGGTCGTGGCGTAGCAGATGTCTTCCTTATGAGGGCCGACGATCGCCGGAAAGCGCGCTTTGAGACGGTCGACGATTTCCGCCGTGTCCTGCACGGAAAGGGTGGTCTGGGTCACGAAGGCGAGATTCTCGGGGTCGCGCGGGGTGAAGCTTTCGGCCTCGGCAAGTGATTGTACCAGGGTGATCGCCCCTGCCGGGAGTTGACCCAATGTGCCGACCACCTCCGGATGGCCGGCATGACCAATCAGCACGATCTCGCGCCCGCGCCGGTAATGGATTTCGGCCTCCCGATGGACCTTGGTGACCAGCGGACAGGTCGCGTCGAGGGTGAAGAGCTTCCGCCGCGCGGCCTCTTCGGGAACCATGCGCGGCACCCCATGTGCTGAAAACACCACCGGCGCGTTCCCGTCGGGAACCTCGGCGAGATCTTCCACGAAAATGGCCCCTTTGGCGCGCAGACTGTCAACGACATAGCGATTATGGACGATTTCGTGCCGCACATAGACCGGCGGGCCGTAGAGAGCGAGTGCCCGCTCCACGGTTTCTATGGCGCGCACGACGCCGGCGCAAAACCCGCGCGGGGAGCATAGCAGCACTTTCAGGGCGGGCTTATCGGCCATTGATCTCCTCGCGGGCGCACGTCGGACCGCGCGTGCCCCGACATGGGACGCATCGGCCGCTTCTGTCAAGCCGAGATGGTTGCACCCGCGCGGGCAAGTGCCTATATTTCCCGCGTTTTCCGATCATCACCGATGATCCGTGCTTTGCCCCCGTGGATCGGGCGAAGCCGTGAGGAGGTTTTTCCATGGCCGGTGCAGCACCTTTGATGCCGAAGGCAACCGCCGTATGGTTGCTGGAAAATACCGCTTTGACCTTCGACCAGGTTGCTGATTTCTGCAAGCTGCATCCCCTCGAAGTGAAGGCGATTGCCGACGGCGATGCCGCCCAGGGCATCAAGGGCCTCGACCCAATCCAAACCGGCCAGCTCACGCGCGAGCAGATCGCCGAGGCAGAGGCCAACCCCGACGTGCGTCTGAAGCTGACGCCGCCCAAGGTCGCGCTGCCGGCCTCCCAGCGCAGAAAAGGGCCGCGCTATACGCCCGTGTCGCGGCGACAGGACCGGCCGAATGCCATCCTCTGGCTGGTGCGGAACCATCCCGAGCTTCGTGACAGCGCAATTATGCGATTGGTCGGCACGACCAAGTCCACGATCGCGTCGATCCGTGATCGCACGCACTGGAACTCGGCCAATCTGACGCCGATGGACCCGGTCACGCTCGGCCTGTGCACCCAGACCGACCTCGATCTCGAGGTGCAACGCGCCAACAAGGAAAAACCGGCCCCTGCGGACGCGGGCGCTACCTTGCTACCCGCTGCCGAGACGACGGCACGAAAAGAGGCACCGGAGTCCGCACCGGCCGGCAGCGCGGGAAAGAAGGCGAGCGAGGAGCTCGACGTCAACGCCGTGCTTGCCAAGCTCAAACAGATCGGCGGCAAGAGCGAAAACCAACGCGAGTAGACGTGCTCGGTTGCGTCGCTCGGCGCGCGACAAGAGAAACTGCCGGCAATCGTGGTACCTCTGCCCTGCGGACCGGATATTTGGCCGAATCGGCGGGTGGAGATCTACCGCAGATCGCCATCGCAAAGACATTACCTGGTCGCGTCCACCGTTCGTTCATTGCGCGCACGTTGCGTTCACGTCGAAGCGTCGTGAGCGGCCGACATTTTGTCGGCGTATGATCTTTTCCGAAAACCGGTTCCGCCACTACAGGACCGTGCGCAGCAGCGGATTTCAAGATGGTGATCCATCATCGCGAGCGCAGCGAGGCAATCCGGAATCGAATAGGTTGATCTTGGACTGCTCCGCCCTCGCTACAACACTCCCTGCAATGACAGGACCGAATCACTCCGATCAAAACCCGCTCTAATAGCCTCTTCTCCCCTCGATCGCAGCGACGTAGCGTTCGATCGACCGCCTGAGAGCCGTCTTGCCGCCTGTGGTGATGACACGATCGAAATAATGCCCGTAAATCGTGTCAAATGAAAACGGCTCCAGCGTCGCGCCAATATGCTCGACCGCCGCCCGCGAAAGCGGAATGAAATTCGGATAGCTGCGCATGAAAGAGAGCCACTTGCGGTCGGTCGCGACGGTAAGAACGTCACCCGCGCACACGACGCCGCGACCATTCGCCCCTCCGGCCCAATGCAACACCGTGCCGCCCTCGAAGTGCCCTCCACACCGGATCAGCGTCACACCATCCCAAAGACGGAATGTATCGCCGGCCCACAGCTTGATCGCCGGATCGGGCCGCATGATCCAGGCACGATCGGCGGCATGGAGATGAATAGGGCAATCGAATGCATGCGCCCATTCCACCATGGTGGTGTAGAAATGCGGATGCGAGATTGCGATCGCCTTGATTCCGCCGAGCCCATTGATCAACGTCACCGTCGCCCGGTCGATGAGCGCGATGCAATCCCACAGCACATTGCCGCCGGCCGTCTGCAGCAGCAGCGCCCGCTGGCCGATCGCGAAGGGCGGCTGCGTGCCGATGCCCATAACACCTGGCTCATAGGTGCGATAGCTGTTGAAATGCGCCCGCGCGAGTGCGGGCAGCGTGGTCCAGGTCTGTCCGCCGGGAGGGACATACTGCCTTTCCTCCTCGCAGATCGCACATTGCGCGGGCGGTTCGGCACTCTCGGGATACTGCGTCCCACAGGCGGTGCAAATGAACAGGGCCATCCTGACGACTCTCGGTTATCGAGCGCCGCGAGACTTCTCCGCTCGAATCGGTAAGACCTTGGTCCCGCAGACGGTAAAGCATGATCGCCGCCTGGCACGTACTGGCCAAGACGGCATGGACGCCATATAAACTCTTTTTTTGGACGTATGGCGAAGATCAGCGCTCCCTTGAATACCGCGCGGCCCGCCGCCTTCCTCGACCGCGACGGGGTCCTCAATATCGACCGCGGTTACGTCCACAGGCCGGATCAGATCACATGGATTGCGGGCGCGGCCGAAGCCGTCCGGCTCCTCAATTCCGCGGGCTACGTGGTCGTCGTGGTCACCAATCAATCCGGCGTGGCGCGCGGTTTCTATGACGAAACGGCCGTGCAAGAGCTGCACGCCTACATGCGCGAAGAGCTCGCGCGCAAGGGTGCACGCGTCGATGCGTTCTATTATTGTCCGCATCACCCCGACGGAACGGTCGCCGCCTATGCCGTCGCCTGTCACTGCCGCAAACCGGGCACCGGCCTGCTCGAACAGGCGGCACGCGATTTTGCAATCGACCGTACCCGCAGCTTCCTGATCGGCGACACCGATGTCGACATGGAGGCGGCGCGCGCCTTCGGAATCGCCGGCCTGCGCTTTGACGCGCTGACGGAATCGCTGCCGCTCCTCGTCCGCCGCGTCATAAGGGCGAATAACGAATGACCCGCGCCGCCAATGCGGCGCCTCTTTGCACATGGTGAAAGTCCCAATCGGTGCCCCGGCCAAGGCATGCATTGTCAGGCCGGACCGCGTTTGCGACCATTGTGCCGCCACTGCGCGTTTCGCGCGCACGGTGCGGACCATGAAGATCGAAGGCGACATCGGCATTGAGGCACCGCGCGATCAGGTTTTTCGGCGGCTGAGTGACGCACATTTCTTCGCTTCCTGCATCGACGGAGTGCAGAATCTTGCCGCCACAGACGCCACGCGATACCAGGCGACCTTCACAACGCGTATCGCCTACATGCGCTTTACGTTCAAGATCGGCGTCGAGATGACAAGACTTGTGCCCCCACATGAAATTGAGGCGCGCATGGAGGGAACGCCGATTGGTGTGGTCGGGCGGCTGACGGCCACGGCATATGCCAGACTCCGCGAGGACGGCACGCGGACGCTTGTCCGCTACATGATCGACGCAACGCTGACCGGAAAGCTCGGGAGCATTGGCGAGCCAGTGTTACGTGCCAAGGCGCGCGAGATGGAACAGCAATTCAGCGAACGATTGCTGGCGGCGTTCGCCCCAGGAGCGGAGGCGGCACCGTGACCCCGTTCGAGCTCGTGGAGCCGGCCTCCGTCGAAGAGGCGATCGCGCAAATTGATGCCGATGATTCCACGGTGCGGCCTATCGCCGGTGGAACGGCTCTGATGCTCATGATGAAGGCGGGGGTGTATCGTCCTCGCAAGCTCGTCAGCCTGCGCAAGCTCGGCGGCGAGATGCGGGGGATCACTGTCTCCCGACGCGAACTGCGTATCGGCGCGTTGACGCCTCTTGCCATGGTCGAACAGTCGCCGGAGGTCGCGCGCCATGCGCCGGTGATTCCCCGGATGATGAAGCGACTGTCAAACATACGCGTGCGCAACGTCGCCACGGTAGGCGGGGCGCTGGCGCATGGCGATCCGCACATGGATCTGCCGCCGGTCGCCATCGCACTCGGCGCTCGCGTCCGCGTGGTCGGCGCAAAGGGGAATTCGCGGACGCTCGCGGTCGAAGACTTGCTAACCGGCTATTACGAAACGGCCTTGAGGCCGGGCGAATTAATCACATCCCTTGAGATTCCCGTCGAAGAGGGACGCCGTTCCGCCTATGCCAAGGTCACGACCGGATCGTCCGACGACTGGCCGGCGCTTGGCATCGCCGTATCGCTTCATTGTGAGGGCGACGTCGTTGTCTCCGCCCGCGTGGCGGTGGGCGCGGCAACCGCGAAGGCGACGCGTCTGAATGCGGTCGAGCAACTGCTTGCGGGTGCCGTCGTCGATGATGGGCTCCTGGCAGCGGCCGGCGACGCCGCTGTCGAAGAAGCGGAAATACTGGACGATCTGCGGGGTTCGGCCGCCTACAAACGTGAGCTGCTGCGCATCCACCTGCGCCGTACCATCCGCGCCGCACTCGGAGCGCAAGCATGAGCGCGTCGGCGGGCAAACAGATCGGCCGTCCATTGTCGCGCCTCGAGGGACGCGCGAAGGTCACGGGTCAGGCCGAATATACGCACGTCATGCGGCTGCCGGGCATGCTGACATGCAAGATCTTCCGCGCCACCGTCCCGCACGGCCGCATCAAGGCGATCGACACGGCCGCCGCGCGAGAGCTTCCCGGCATCCATGGCGTCTACACTGGGGAGGACATCCGTAAGGTCATTCCCCACCCCTATTACGGCCCTGCCTTCCACGACCAGCCAATTCTCGCCCTCGACAAAGTCCTTTATGTCGGCGAACCCGTTGCCGCAGCGCTTGCCGAAGATCCGCACGTGGCCGAGGAGGCAGTGTCGTTGATCAGCGCCGAATATGAGGAACTGCCGGCGGTGTTCGATGAAGTGGAGGCCGCCTCCGATCGGGTGCTGGTCCATGATGAGCTCAAACCTGCCAGCACGTTCGCCGACCTGAAACACCTGCAGGGGCGCAAGGGAACCAATTGCGCTCTCGATTTCCGGTTGCGCCGCGGCGACGTCGACAAGGCCTTCGCCTCCGCCGCCCATGTCTTCGAGCACACCTTCAAAACGCAGAAGGTGCTGCACGTGCCGCTCGAGCCGCACGCCTCCATTGCCGACTTTAGGGACGACGGCGTCACCGTGTACACCGCATCGCAAGGTCCTTCCTTCGTACGCACGGAGATCGCACGCCTGCTCGGCTGGCCGGAAAACCGCGTGCGCGTCAAGGTGCCCTATCTTGGCGGCGGCTATGGCGCCAAGCTTTACATCAAGATGGAAGCGCTAGCGGTGGCCCTGTCCATGCTGGCGCGTCGCCCCGTAAAGGTGGCGCTCGGCATGGATGAGGAGTTTTATACCATCACCCGACATCCGAGCACATTTCGCATCAAGAGCGGCGTCGATCAGAGCGGTCGCATTGTCGCGCGCCAATGCGAGGTGTGGTGGAACGGCGGTGCCTATGCCGACATCGGCCCGCGCGTGACACAAAAATCCGGATTTACCGCGGCCGGCCCGTACGACATCGAGAATGTCGCGATCGATTCCTACGCGATGTACACGAACCTCCCGCCGGCCGGAGCACTGCGCGGATTCGGTATTCCGCAGCTCGTGTGGGCCTATGAAAGCCATACCGACATGATCGCACGCGCGCTCGGGCGTGATCCGGTAGAGTTCCGTCGACACAATTTGCTGAAGGATGGTCGCCCGCAGGCCACCGGCACGATCCTCAAGGATGTCGCCATCGGCAAGGTGCTCGACCGTCTTGCCGAGCGGCTCGACTGGCATCGCCCTTTCGACCGCGGCAGCGGTCCGGTAAGGCGCGGACGGGGACTCGCCATCGGGCTAAAGGCGGTGATCGCGCCGACCACATCCGTTGCCATCGTCAACATATCAGCCGATGGCAGCATTGCCGTCTATTGCGGCACGGTCGACATGGGTCAGGGTTCGGACACGGCCATGGCGCAAATCGTCGGCGAGGTGCTCGACGTTCCGGCCGAAACGATCCGCATCGTGCCGCGCGACAC
>Ga0070740_10006275_pt1 | contig 10527 bp, 8 predicted proteins | sample Coa_R2_FD_67286 | JGI IMG/M metagenome (GOLD analysis project Ga0070740, IMG submission 67286) | Surface soil microbial communities from Centralia Pennsylvania, which are recovering from an underground coalmine fire - Coalmine... | ecosystem: Environmental > Terrestrial > Soil > Unclassified ...
GCCGCGCGCAACGCGCCGATCGCCGCGCTGATCGCCGAAACCGGCGGACAGAATGCGCTGATCGCCGATTCTTCCGCATTGCCGGAACAACTCGTAAAAGACGTCATGGCCAGCGCGTTCGATTCCGCCGGCCAGCGTTGCTCCGCCGCGCGCGTGCTGTTCGTGCAGGAGGACATCGCCGACAAGGTGATCGAGATGCTGAAGGGCGCGATGGATGAACTGACTGTCGGCGACCCCGCGCTGCTGTCCACCGACGTCGGCCCGGTGATCGACGTGCCTTCCTGCAACACGCTCAACGAACACGCCGAGCGCATGGGCCGGGAAGCGAAACTGATCAATCACGCGAAACTCGCGCCCGGCAGCGAGCACGGCACTTTCTTCGCGCCGCGTGCCTATGAGATTCCGTCGATCAAGTTGCTGACGCAGGAAGTGTTCGGGCCGGCGCTGCACGTGGTGCGCTGGAAAGCCGAGGAACTGGATCAGGTGATCGATGCGATCAACGCCACCGGTTTCGGCTTGACGCTCGGCATCCACAGCCGCATCGATGAGACGATCGAACACATCACGCGCCGCGCGCGCGTCGGCAACACCTACGTCAATCGCAACCAGATCGGCGCGGTGGTCGGCGTACAGCCGTTCGGCGGCGAGAATCTTTCCGGTACCGGCCCCAAGGCCGGCGGTCCGCACTACTTGCTGCGTTTCGCCACCGAGCGCACGGTGACGATCAACACCACGGCGGCGGGCGGAAACGCTTCGTTGTTGACGATGGCGGAGTGAACAAAGCATCGTGCGGATCGCACGGAATCCGAAGATGCTTTTGCAGAATGCCCGATCCTCTCACATCCGCGATCACGTAACCCATTGATCCACAGTGGCAGGATGGATGCCGGACTTGGCACCGCGCTTGCGTAAAACATCCTGCGCAAGGACGCGCCGCGCACAGGTTCGTGCGCCCTGATCAAGGACGAAAACTCCGCCTGCGGCGCTCGCGTCGTATCCCGGAGGCGGACGACCCGGAAAGCTCGTTCGCATTCAAGGAGACCGGACGCGCAAGGAATCAGGGACGACGCGCTGACACGGAAGTCCCGGCTCCTTACTCTTCACCGTTGAACACAGACGCCGGCCAGGAAGGCCGGTGTTTGTTTGTCTGCGCTCTTCAGGCCGCATGCCAACCTTCGAATGCGGTGGCCAGCGCGGCGGCGACCAGTACCACGCCAACAACCCGCGCTGCCGCGATCCCGGCCAGGGGCTTTCGCACCATCCATCCGCGCGCCTGCGCTGCGGCGGCCGCGACCGCGCCGTACACGGATGCTTGCGTGAACGCGATGATCAACCACAAAGCCAAAGCCTGCATCCACAACGGCCCGTACTCGGCACGCAGGAATTGCGGGAATACCGCGAGCATGAAGAGATAGGCCTTGGGATTCATCAGGCAGGTCAGCGCGCCGCGCCGGAAAGTCACCCAAGCCGACGGCGTCGCAACGATGTTGCTCTCGAGACCGAATCCGGAATTCGAGCGCAGCAGCGAGATTCCGATCCACGCGATGTAGAGCGCGCCGCCCAGCAGCAATGCATTGAACACGCCCGGAATCAGTTTCAACAGCACGCTGATGCCGAGTGTGGTCATCACCACGTGGCCGACACCCCCGGCCACGACGCCTGCGACCGCGGCGAAACCATGCCGGCGCCCGGCGGTGAGCGAACTGCCCATTACGAACGCCATGTCGAGGCCGGGCAGCGCGACGATGCCGAATACCAATCCGGCGAACAGCAGCAGGCTCGCGGCGTGACTCATGGCGCGGGCTTGTCTTCCGCGGCCGGCCACCAGCGCAGACGCGAACGCGGCGTGGGGTCGAGCACCAGTCTTTCCGACGTACCGCGCAGCATGCCGCTGTCCGCGAGCGACTGTTCGACCTGCGACGCCAGTGGCTCGAACTTCTTCAGTGCGGCATCGTTCTGCACCACGCCCAGCCAGACGAGAAACGGCCCGTCGGTGCGGATCGGCAACTGCGGAAAATTGTTCGGCACATCCAGCGTCACCAGAATGCCGGCCGGATGCACGTTTGCGGCGTTGTAGCGCGCGAACGCCGCCTGCGCGATCTTTGCGAATGCATCCTCGTCGCCCTTCTTGATTGCAAAGATCTGCGCAATGACCACACCGCGCGCACCGTGCGGTTCGTCGATCGGATCGACAGCCGGCAGTACCGTGACGCCGGTGCCCGAAGTCAACGGCCGCAGCAGCAGGACATTGTCGCTTTCACCCGGAAACAGCGCGTTGACCTTGACGCGGTGCTCGCGCCACACCGGCCCGTAGTAGAACGCCGAATCCGCGATCGGGCGCGCGTTGATGTCGCGATAGCCGCGCAGCCAGACGAATTTCGTCTGCGCGGCGCGATCCTCGAACTGGCCGAACACCATGCAATCCAGTTGCTCGAAGGCTTCCGGAAAATACGTATCGAAGTAGCGAACGAAGCGGTCCCGCTGGCCGAGCGCGATGTCGTAGCGGCGCAATTCGATCACCGGATAGTTGTTCAAGTGCGCCACGCTTTCCAGTGCGGCGCTGTCGGTGTCCGCGTGCGCAGTGATCAGCGCGCTCATGCTCAAGACTCCCCACAATGCGGCGGAACGAAATCCCATTGACGTGCCCTTCGATCGGCCCGGGCACAGCCTAAATCCGAATCAGGGCGGTTCGCGTCCTGATTGGGCTTACACTTGCGCACATGCCGCATCCCGCCACCCGCGTGCTGGCCGTCCTGGAACTGCTGCAGAGCCGCAATCGCATCAGCGGACCGGAACTGGCACAACGCATCAGCGTGGACGTGCGCACGCTGCGGCGCTATATCGCGCTGCTGGAGGAACTCGGCATTCCGATCACCACCGAACGTGGCCGGCATGGCGCGTACATGCTGGTGGCCGGATTCAAATTGCCGCCCATGATGTTCACCGACGCCGAAGCGCTGGCCTTGTCGATGGGCCTGCTGGCCGCGCGCCATCTCGGGCTGCACGCCGATGCGCCCGCGTTGGCCAGCGCGCAGGCGAAACTCGAACGCGTGATGCCCGAAACGCTGAAGCGCCGTTTGCGCGCGGTGGAAGCCACGGTCGCGATCGAACCGGCTGGCACGTTGTCCGCGCACGCCGATGGCGCGGCGATGATGTTGCTGACGCGCGCCGCGCACGCGGGCGAGCGCGTGCACCTGCGCTATCGATCCGCGCAGGGCGAGGAGAGCGAGCGCGACTTTGATGTGTACGGCTTGGGCTTTCGCGGTGGCGCCTGGTACGCGGTCGGCTTCTGCCATCTGCGGCACGGCGTGCGCGCGTTCCGTATCGACCGGATTCTGGAAGTGCAGTCCGTCGCGGCGCGTTTTGCGCGCCCGAAAAATTTCGCCGTGCTGGACTGGTTGAACCGCATGATCGCCACGCTGCCGCGCGCGCACCGCGTGGAAGTGCTGCTGCGCACCGATCTGGCCCGCGCGCGCAACGAGTTCTCGCCGGCGATCGGCCTGTTCGAAAGCGTGGACGACGGCGTGCTGCTGCGCGCACGCACCGACGATCTCGCCTGGTTCGCGCGCCAGCTCGCGCGCGTGTCGTGCGAGCTCGAGATCCGCGCGCCGCAAAGGTTGCGCAAGGAAGTGGCAATGCACGCGGAACGCCTGAGGAAGCTTGCCGCGATTTAACTATTGGAAATTTGCGCTGGTCGCCTGCACGCAGGCTCCTACCTGTGCGGCTTGAAGACGATGTCGAACACCGGCTGCCAGGTCCTGCCGCCATCCAGCGAACGCGTGGCGGTTTCGCGCACGTTTCCGCCTTGCCGATACCACACGCCGCGCAGCAGCGAAGGCTTGCCGTCTTTCGTGCGCCGTTCGCCGGTGAACACCATGCGGTCGCCCTGCATGCCGCCATCCAGCAGCAGCAATTCGCCGCGGTTGGTCACCCAGCTTTGATGCCACATTTTGCGTGCAGCGTCGTAGAGGCTGTAACTCTCGCCGTGCAGCCCGTCGTTCTGGCGGTAGTCTTCGTGGATCACGCAGCCGTCCAGGACGAAGTCGACGGTGTTGCGCGCGACGATCTTGTCCGGCGCGGCGATGTCGTAGGCATCCCAGTCGCCGGCGAAAAAATCGAGCTGGCGGTACTGCGGCGCGCTGCACGCGGGCTGCGCGGCGAACGCCGGCGCGGCAATCACGGCGAGAAACATCAACGCGAAAGCGGTGGACCGCATGTGCACCTCAGGCGATGTTTGGCCGCGTGATCTGCGCGGACACCACTTTCCACGCGCCGGCAGTGTACACGTAGACATCCGTGTAACGGCTGATGCCGCGAACGTCGTCCTGATTTGTCCATGAACCCGAAGCGCGCACCAGCGCGACGTCGCCGTAGAAGCGCACGTCGACATAATCGAGTTTGTATTCGGTCAGACTGGATCGCCGCGCAGCCATGCGCAGAAAACCGCCGCGGAACAGCACCGAGCCGTCGGATTCGATGCAGACGAAATCGCGCGCGAGGTGCTCTTCGAACCATTGCACGTCGCCTTGCAGCGAAGCGCGCACGTATTCCTCGTTGAGCCGTCGCAATTCGTTTTCGCGCGAGGGTGCGATGTCATTCATTGCCGTTTGCATTTCGGTCTCCAGATTCTTCGGAAACCTCGAAAGCCCGCGCCTTGCGGCGCGGACTTTCTCGGACGGCGGCTGGGGAGAACCGCCGCTTTTGCCGATGCGTTCACTGCATCGGCGGCGGTGGCCGAGGGAAGTGGCGGGGTGTGGCCACCGCGGTGCAGGATCACCATGATCCGCATGGATCGATGCTCGCCCGGCCCGGCGCATCACGCTTCGATCGCGCTCAAACTGTCGTCGTGTTCACCGAGCCGGCCCTTGTGCATGCGAGTCGCCGGATGGAATGGCTATCGCGATGAAAGCCACGTCTTGCCCGGATGCGCTGGTGGCCTGCCCGGTGATCTCGCCCAGATCGTTGATGTCCTGCGCGTAGAGGAAGGTGCCGGAATAACCGGGCGCCAGCGTTTGCAGATCCGTCATCACGCCGTTCTGCCATACGAAGGCCTTGCACGCCGCGCCGCAGGACATGCCCACCGCTACACCGCGATCGTTGATGCCGTACGCCTGGCTCAGTGTATCCGCCGGATACAGCACGCCCATGTCGGTCGGCGCGTGATCGTTGCGGCCTCGATAGAAAGCGTGCTGATCGCCGCTCGCCGTGTTGGCGAACCCGACGATGTCGCCGAGCTGGTTGATCGCCATCGGCGTATTCCAGGCATCGCCGCCGATATTGCCGATGTCGATCGCCTTGCCGTTCTTCCACAGCACCATGTGCTTGGCGGTGCCGCGACCCACGGCCTGATCGCAGGCGCCGGAAATGCCGACGACGTCGCCGCGGTCGTTGATCGCGGTGGCCGCGCCGCTGCTATCGCCGGCAAGCAGCGGCAGCGTGCGGATCTGGTTCTTGCCCGGACCCCACACCACCGGCAGGAATTGCAGCACCTGCACGTAGCCCTTGGACGGATCGGAATTGCAGCTCGGATCGTGATAACCGGTTTCCGCCCAGCCCACCGTCTGCATCCGGTTGTTGGTGCCGGTGGCGAAACTGTTGTAGCCGCCGGGAAGCGGTTGCAGCGCGCGCATCTTGCCGAACGTCCACACGAAGCCTTGGCAGGTGTGTCCATCCGACCCGATGAACACGGTACAGCTCCAGCTTTCATTGACGGGATTGGGGGCGCCGGTCTGCGAGACACCGGAAATCACGCCGAAGTCGTTTTTCACCGGCCAAAGCACGGCGCTGCTGGCTCCTCCGAGCGTGCCGAGATCGGTCTTGACGCCGAACGGCCACGCCGCGGCGTGGAGGCTGTTATCGGCCAGCGTCGAGAATCCCGACACCATGCCGAATTGATTGATGCTGTTGCCGATCGCGAAGCTGCCGCCCAGCGTGGGCAGTTCGATAACGTAATACTGCGTGGCGGCCGCGGCGGTTTGCGCGGTTGCGCCGCCGGCCAGCGCCGTGGCGATTGCAAACGGAATGCTCCAGCGTTTCATGTCGAGTCTCCTGTCGCAGATCGAAGCGCAGCCTTGCGCACGTGGCGCGCGCGCGAAAGCGCCGGTTCGCAGATGAACGCCAGTCCGGTGGACGCGCGCGAAGGACTACACTTCGTCCATGCGACGCTGGGCACTGACCATCGCACTCGATCCGCAACGCGAGCAGCCGTTGTTCCTGCAACTGGCGCACGCGATCGCGGAAGACATCCGCCGCGGCCGTTTGAAATCCGGCGACGCGCTGCCCGGTTCCCGCGAATTGGCCGATCTGCTGGGCGTCAACCGCAACACGATCGTCGCCGGTTACGGCGAACTGGTGGCGGAAGGCCTGTTGTGCACGCGCGTGGGCGGCGGCACCTTCGTCGCTCAGGCGCCGGCCGCGCCGGTGATGCCGATCGCGGCTTCGTCGGAATTTCCGACTTACACATTGGCTCCGCCCGCGTATCCGCCGCCGCAGGATGCGCCGCTGCCGCCGAATACCTTGATGCTTTCACAGAGCATCGCGGATGCGCGATTGTTTCCCGAGCGCGCGCTGGCGCGTGCGTTCCGCCGCGCCATCGGTCCGCGCAGCCGGATGCTGCTGGCGCAATCGGATTCGCGCGGGCATCCGCGTCTGCGCGCGCAGCTCGCCGCGATGCTGGCGCGTTCGCGCGCGCTCGCCGTCACGCCGGACAACTTGATGATCACGCGCAGCATCGAGCAGGCGATTGATCTGGTCGCGCGCATCCTGATCGCGCCGGGCGACGCGGTGGCGGTGGAAGCGTTCGGCTATCCGCCCGCGCGCAGTGTTTTGAAAATGGCCGGCGCGCGCCTGCTGCCGATCCCGCTGGACGACGAAGGCATGGACGTCGCCGCGCTGGAGGCGCTGCTGAAACATCAGCGCCTGCGCGCGGTGATCGTCACGCCGCATCATCAATTTCCGACCACGGCGGTGATGTCGCGCGAGCGGCGCGAGCGGCTCGCCGAACTTTCGCTGCAACACGGCTTCGCGATCATCGAGGACGATTACGACCACGAGTTCCATTACGAAGGCAAGCCGCTGCTGCCGATCGCGGCGGGACACGGCCGCGGCAACGTCGTCTACGTCGGTTCACTCGCGAACCTGCTGGCGCCGGGCATCAGCACCGGCTTCGTGGTCGCGCCGCCGCCGGTGTTCGAACGTCTGGCGGGATTGCGCGCGGCGTCCGACGCGCGCAGTGACGCGGCGATGGAATGCGCGATCGCCGAATTGTTCGAAGACGGCGAACTGTTGCGTCACGTGCGCCGCACGCGCCGCATTTACCAGGCGCGGCGCGATGCATTTGCGTCGGCGCTAAACAAGTATCTGGGCAGCGCCTTGAGCTTCAAGATTCCGGAAGGCGGTATGGCGCTGTGGGCGCGCGCCGATGACGGCATCGATGTATCAAGCTGGGCTGCGGCCGGCGAGCGCGAAGGCGTGCTGTTCAAGGACGCGCGCAGTTACGACTTCTTCAACCGCGAACAGCCGTACCTGCGGCTGGGCTTCAGCTATCACGACGAAAGGGAATTGAGCGAAGCCGCAGCGCGCATGGCGCGGGCGCTGACGCACACGCGGAGAAATTCGCGGATGCAGCCGAGCAGGGTGGATCTTGACCCGCCGCATACCGTTCCGATTTCGAAAGCGGGTTGAATTCGGCTTCGTGCCTTGTGGGAGGGGCGTGAAACGCTTTTTTTGCCGCGCGCAAGCGCGGCGGGATATCACTTCGCCTTGATGATCTGGCTCAGATAATCCGCCCCGCCCGCGCGCACCAGATGCGGATACTGCACGCCGTCGTGGTAATCCACCGGCACGATCTTGTATTCGTCATCGTGTTTGATCAGCAACTCGATCGGTTTGTTGTCCGACTTGGCCGCCGTGATCGCGTCTTTCAGCAATTCGGATTTGTAGGCATGGCCGTTCACCGCGACCAGTTCCGCGCCCGGTGAGATACCGGCCTTGAAGGCCGCACTGTTCCAGCGCACGTCGCTGATTTCGCCATCCTTGTCGGAGAGCGTCAAGCCGATCGAATAGGTGAAGTCGGCGAACTTGCGATCCTTCTCGATCGCCTTCTCGTAATCGCTTTCCTTGTCGGTATAGACCAGCTTCCAGCCCGATGCCGCGATGCCGTCCATCGGCGGCTGGTTGGCATCGAGCCGCGAGCGCAGGAAGGTCGCCCAATCGTTTTTCGCCACAGTGTTCAACGCAGCGACGACATCATCGAAGGTGTACGTCTTCGTCACGAAACTGCCGTTGTCCACGCCGAAAAAGGCTTTCGCAAAATCGTCCAGCGATTTCTTGCCGCCGGTGAGCGAGCGGATTTTCGAATCCACCGCCAGCCAGATCAGTTGTCCGGCGCTGTAGTAATCCTCGCTCATCTGGTAGTTGCGAAACGGCAGCGGCGCGCGTTGCGCGATGGTGGGATCGTTGGTGGTGTCCTGCACGTTGCGCCAGTCGAAGCCGGGGCGGTTGCGCTCGTACGTGGCCGCGACCAGCGCCAGCGCGTCCTTGTACTGATCCGCATTCCACAAACCCGAACGCGCGGCCAGCACGTAGCCCCAGTACTGCGTCTGGCCTTCGTATACCCACAGCAGCGAATCGCCCATCGGCACATTGAAATTCGGCGTCCACAGATCGGCCGGGCGGCGGAACTTGCCGTTCCACGAATGCGTGTACTCGTGCGCCAGCAGGTCGCGCCCGGGCGCATTGCTCTTCCACTCGGTGAAGTAATCCGCGCCGGTGCCGTCCTCACTGGACTGGTGGTGCTCCAGCCCGTTGCCGCTCATTTCATCCGAGAGCGAAAACAGGAAATCGTAGTGGTCGTAGTGATGCGAATCGAACAGCTTGTACGCCTGCGTGACGAGATTGCGGTGCGCCTGCAACTGCTCGGGCGTGAACTCCAGATACTTCGGCGCGTCGGCGACCAGATCCATATGCACCGGCACTTTCGCGCCGGGATCGAGATCGACGCGCTTGAAATATTCGCCGGCATACAGTGGCGAATCGACCAGCGTGTTCAAGGTGGTCGGCTTGAAGTTCACCGTGTCGCCGGACTTGGATTGTGTCTCCAATGCGGTACCGAACTGCCAACCGCTTGGCAGTTTCAGCGAAGGCGCGTAGGTGATCTGCCGCGAGTAATGCCCCGCCGGATACAGCACCACCGCATTCCATTGCAGGTTCAGCATCGCATCGGTCACCACGATGCGGCCTTCATTGCGCGCGCGTGCCGAGAGAAACTGGTAGTCGACATCGATGCTGTTCGCGCCCTGCGGCACGTCCACGTGGAAGGCGTAGACGTCGTACTTGTCGCGCGTCCAGTTAAGCGGCTTGCCGTTGGCGCTGATCTTGATGCCGGCCAGCTTGTCGATCGGTCCGCTGGGCGAGTGATTGCCCGGCAGCCATTTCGGATACAGCAGCGTCACTTGGCCCGCCTGCACCGGAATCGTCTCGTGCGCGCGGAAGATGCCCTGCGACGTGTCGCTCGCATCGACGGAGAGCGCGATCGTGCCGGCATACGGCGTGTCCTGCGGCGCCGGCACGTTCGCCTGCGGATTGACGTCGGCACTTGCGGCGGCGGCGGTCAGCGCAAGCGTAAACGCCAAGACAAGACGGGTCGGATGCATCGGACGAGCGAACGCGTACATCGGCGGTTCCTCACAGGCAGGACAGGCGAATCGGCGTACCGGTTCGCGCAACCCTTCGACTGTAGCACCGCGATTTGCCGCGCCAATAGGTCGAACGGCACAGAAGATGCGGCGCAGCGACTTAATCGCCGTTTCGCGCCAGCGCGCTCTTGCGAATGCCGTAACCGAAATAGATCACCAACCCGATGATCATCCAGATCACGAACCGCCAGATGGTGATGGAAGGCAGGCCGCCGATCAGCGTGACGCCGCCGCCATTCGCCGCCCACGGCCAGCCGATGATCAGGAACAGCGAGAACAACACGCCCAGCGGCGCGATGATCCACACCAACGGCGTGCGGAAGCTGCGGCGGATGTCCGGGCGGCGGAAGCGCAGGATCAGCACGGCCAGGCAAATCACGATGAAGGCGCTGAGCGTGCCGATGTTCACCAGTTCCGCCACTTCGCCGATCGGCAGAAAACCCGCGACGAGTGCCGTGAACACGCCGAGGATGATGGTCGGGCGCGCGGGCGTGCCGTAGCGCGGGTGCACGTGCGCGAACCAGCGCGGCAGCAAGCCGTCGCGCGACAGCGCAAACCAGATGCGCGCCGCGCCGAGCATGAAGGCGAACAGCACGCTGGTCAGTCCGCACACCGCCGCCACGTTGATGATGCCGCGTACCCAGTTCAAACCCAGCGCCTTGAATGCCGCATCGACGGGCGCGGGCGAGTTCAATTGCGGATACGGCACCATGCCGGTCAGCACCAGCGACACCGCAAGATATAGCGCCATCGACAGCGCCAGCGACAGCAGCACCGCGCGCGGCAGGTCGCGCTGCGGATTGCGCGCTTCCTCCGCCGCGGTGGTCAGCGT
>Ga0070740_10006276_pt1 | contig 10527 bp, 9 predicted proteins | sample Coa_R2_FD_67286 | JGI IMG/M metagenome (GOLD analysis project Ga0070740, IMG submission 67286) | Surface soil microbial communities from Centralia Pennsylvania, which are recovering from an underground coalmine fire - Coalmine... | ecosystem: Environmental > Terrestrial > Soil > Unclassified ...
CGTTGACCGAGGGCCTCGCTCTCAACCAGGTGCGCCGCGCGGCGGAAGGGGCGCTGGTGCGACTGCCAACGCTGCCCGAATGGCAAGAGCCGAGCTGGGTCGCCCGCGAACGCTTCCCGCCCTTCGATGCAAGCTTGCGCGCGCTGCACCACCCAACCGAACCGACCGATCTTCTGCCCGACGGCGCGGCGTGGTCGCGCCTTGCCTATGACGAGCTATTGGCGGGCCAGGTGGCGCTCGCGCTGGTGCGCGCGCATCTGCGGCGACCGAGCGGGCGCGCAACGCCCGGCACCGGCCACTTGCGACAGAGACTGATCGAGAGCTTGCCCTTCAGCCTGACCCCGAGCCAGGTCCGCGCAATCAGCGAAATCATCTCCGATCTCGCCAAGCCGGAACGCATGTTGCGCCTGCTGCAGGGCGATGTCGGCTCAGGCAAAACCGTGGTCGCCCTCCTTGCCGCGGCGGCCGTGGTCGAGGCCGGCCGTCAGGCGGCGGTGATGGCGCCGACCGAATTGCTCGCCGAGCAGCATTACGCCACTTGCCGGCGCTTGTGCAAAAGCATTGATATCCGTGCCGAACTGCTGTGCGGCACTCAGCCCGCATCGCACCGCCGCCGCGTGCTCTTATGGCTTGCCCGCGGCGAGCCAGGCATCGTCTTCGGCACCCAGGCGCTGATTCAACGGAAGGTTGAAATCCCAAGGCTTGGGCTCGGGCTGATCGACGAGCAGCATCGGTTCGGCGTTTTCGATCGTGTGCGGCTTCAAGCGTTGGGACCGCGAGCCGACATGCTGTTGCTAAGCGCCACCCCCATCCCGCGCAGCCTGGCGCGGGTGCTGCTCAGCAACCTGGAGGTAAGCATCCTGGAGGAGCGTCCGGCGGGACGGCCGCCGGTCACCACACATCTGGTTGAGCAAGGGGAGTTGGCGGCGGTTTGGCGCAAGGTGCGTGACGAAGTGGCCAGGGGCAATCGCGCTTATTGCATCCTGCCGCTGATTGAGAGCGACGACCAGCAGGAACTGGCAGTCACGACCGCGGCAGCGGAGCTGCGTGAACGCGCGCTGGCGGGGCTGCGCGTGGGCGTGATGCACGGGCGGCTGGCGGCGGAAGAGAAAGACCGCGTGATGCGCCAGTTCCGGGACGGAAAACTGCAAGTGCTGGTTTCAACCACCGTCATCGAGGTCGGCATCGACGTGCCCGAGGCAACGGTGATGGTGATAATGGGAGCACAACGCTACGGCCTGGCTCAGCTCCATCAGTTGCGCGGCCGTATCGGGCGCGGCACGCAGCCCGGCGATTGTTACCTGGTGGTCAATGGTTCCGCCAACGGCGCGGTGCGCAACAAACTGAAAGTGCTGGTTGACAAGACCTCGGGCGCCGACATTGCTCAAGCGGACCTTGAACTGCGGGGACCCGGCGATCTCTTCGGCGCCCGGCAGGCAGGGCCGCTGCCGCTGCGCTTCGCGCATTGGATGAAGGATTTTGATACGATCGTGCGGCTGCGCGATCTGGCCCGTGCATGGCTGCGCCGCGACCCCCAGTTGAATACCAGCGCTTCGCGCGGCGCACGCGCTGTGCTGGCGCATCTGCTGGAGGCGGGCGCAAGCGCGGCGTCGGTGGGTTAGCGTTGCATTTATTGATCATGGCAACCAAGGGAAAGTCGGCCCGCACACCGTCAAAATCCGTCTTCCGGACACTGCGCGAGTTCTCCGCCGGGGGCCTGATTTGGCGCCGGCGTACCCCAGGGGCCAAGGCCGAAGTGGTACTGGTCAAACCGGCCGGCAAGGAGACCTGGGTGCTGCCCAAGGGCGGTCTGGAGCCCGAAGAAACCGTTGAACAGGCGGCGATGCGCGAATGCGAGGAGGAAACCGGGCTGCGCGTCAGCATCGACCGGCCGCTGGGCCAGGTATCTTATTTTTACGCGCGGCGCGAATCACCCAACGGGCCGCTTTATCGTATCTTTAAGCGGGTCAGCTTCTTTCTGATGCGCCATCAGGGCGGCGACCCCAGCCGGCACGACGATGAAATCGCGGAGGTGAAATGGTTCGGCATCGACGACGCGGTGCGCAAGGCGAGCCATCGCAACGAGCGCGACCTGATCATCAAGGCCGCGACCCTGCTCGATCAACCCGGCGGCGGCGCGGCGCGTTGAGCGCGCGCGGGCGCCGGCAGGAAGGGGTGAAACGGCGGCGGAAACGTTACCCTGGAGTGCGCGAACACGGCGTTTTCCATCCCCGCAAAAGCGCGCGCCGCCTCGCCGATGACGACCAGCACCAAGCTTGATTGATAGTCCACGCGATGGGGAATCTGGACCTCGAGGCGGCGGTCCAATGCCTCGGTGTAGGCGGCAGCAAACTGGCTGGCAGCACGCTCGTTGGCAAGCACAATCAGCCAGATTACACTTAACTCCGAGCCGCGCGTCAGGCTGACAATGCGGTCCCCCTTCCAGGCCCCAGCCAGCCTTACCTGGCGGCTGCCGTCGCCAAAGGCCAGCTTCAGTATCACGCTCAGCGCCAGTTCCCCTTCGCAGTTCTCATCCGCCGTGCTCCATCCCGCCAAGGCGCTCTGATAACCCGCGACCTCGATGCGGGCGGGCGGCGTGGGAGTGTCGAAGTAAAGTTGCGGATGAAGAATCTGCTGGCTTGATTGCGGCGGCTGTTCGAAGAGCCGATCGACGGCAGCATAGCCGCCGCGCCGATACGCCTCGGCCACGAATTTGACCCCCGCGCTGTACTGGAAGATTAACGGTTCGCGCAAACCCTCGGGCGCCGACTTGGCTTCCTTGGCGAACAACTGCGGCAAGTCGGACAGACGCGAAACCAGCATGTCGAGCCGCGCCTGGTCCATCCCGCCCGCCACGGAGCCGAAGCCGGTGATGGTGGCGTCGCCTTCGGCGACGCTTTTGAGCGCCAGCGCGCGGTCGTCGTCCGCCTTGAGCGCATCGAGCTTGCCCGAGAGATCGAAATGCTGATCCTGCAGCGCGTGGGTCAATTCATGCGCCAGCACCATCTCGCCCAGCAGATCGCGCTGCATGGCGAACTGGGCCGCGCCCTCCCATACGCCGCGCTCGATTGCGCCGCTGACCAGCACCATCCGCTTGGTGTCGGGATCGTAGAAACCCGCGACCTGCTCGTCGAGCAGCTTGAGCGTTTCGGCCTTGAGATCGATGCCGGGCGGATATAGTCCAATCAGCGCGCCGGCGCGCCCGTCGATATGCAACTGTTCGTCGCTTACGTCATGGGCCAATTGCGCCCGGATGTCGCGGTCGGCTTGCGCCCGATCTTCCACCACCAGCGGCACGGGCGTGATGAAGGAAAGCTCGCGGATCTGCTGCAGGCCACTTTCGATGCGGCCGACCTTGGCGCGATCGATTGCGCCCGAGCGCACCAATTGATAGGCGCAGCCTGCCGCGGCCAGCGCGATCAGCACAAGGCGCAGGCGCCGCCTCCCACCCGACTTCGCCAGGCCAGTCATTGCCGCTCTATGATCGAGGACATGCCAAGTTGCGCAGTGGCGCTGGCGCGTGCCATCGCGCTGGCGTGGTCGGTAAAGGCGCCCATCCGCACCCGGTAAACCGGCCGCCCATCCACCGTGAGCTGCTCGACGCGCACGTCAGTAAAGTAGCGGCTCAACTGCGCGCGCAGGCGCTGCGCGTTGGCGGGGCTCGAAAAGGACCCGACCTGGACAAAGTAGCCAGGTTCCAGCTGCGGACCCATTGTCAGCACGTCGATGCGCACTTGCGCGGTGCCCGGCTCGACCAGACCCAGCGCCATGGCGGCGCCGTGGGAAAGATCGATCATACGTCCCTTGACGAAGGGTCCGCGGTCGTTGATGCGCACTTCCACGCTGCGGCCGTTTTGGAGATTAGTCACCAGGGCGCGCGTTCCCAGCGGCAGGGTGTCGCAGGCCGCAGTGAGGTCTTCCTGATCGTAAATCTCGCCATTGGCGGTGTGTTTACCGTTGAACCCCGGTCCGTACCACGAAGCGATGCCGACCAGGGAAGTCGATGGCGGAGCGGGGCGGGCAGGGGAGGGCGCCGGCGCGCGCGTGCCGAACAGCGCGCATCCGCACAGCGTTAGGGCCAGGCACAACGCGGCGCACAACCGCCCCGGCCATCGCCCTCCATCCCCGCCCATCACAACATCCACCGCGCCCGATTATACGGGCCGGGAGCGGGTGTGAGCAAAGGCTCCCTGTTCACTAATCTCAGACTATCGTTTCTTGACAGTGCTGGCGCGATGCTAGGATCGGGCGCACGATGGTTTGACCATGCTGCGCACCCGTCAGCAGCTCGAGGAATTTGAGAATCGAACGCTGGCGCCTTATGCGATGCGCGCGGCGGACAGCCGCGGCCGGCGCTTTCCCCAGCCCGAGCATCCCTATCGCACCGCGTTCCAGCGCGATCGCGACCGCATCATCCATTCCGCCGCGTTCCGCCGCCTGGAGTACAAAACCCAGGTCTTCGTCAATCATGAGGGCGACTACTACCGCACCCGGCTGACCCATACGATAGAGGCGGCTCAGATCACGCGCACCGTCGCGCGCGCCCTGGGCCTCAATGAGGAGCTGGCCGAGGCGGTGGTGCTGTCGCACGATCTCGGCCATACCCCCTTCGGCCATGCCGGCGAGAAGGTGCTCAATGCCCTGATGCAGCCCTATGGCGGCTTCGATCACAACGCGCAAAGCCTGCGCACGGTGGATTGGATCGAGGAGCGCTATCCGCAGTTTCGCGGCCTCAACCTGACTTTCGAGGTGCGCGAGGGAATCGTCAAGCATTCCGATTTCAGGCACCGGCCCGCGGCGCAGGAATTTGATCCATCGCTTTATCCCTGCCTGGAAGCGCAGATTGTCGATTTGGCCGACGAGATTGCCTACCTGGCGCATGACGTCGACGACGGGTTGAAGTCCGGGATGCTGACGCGCGCCGACCTTGAGGCCTCCGAACTGGTGCGCGCCGCCGACCGCGCGGTACGCGGCTCCTACCCTGATATCGAACAGCGCAGGGGCGGGCGCTATCAGCTCGTCATCCGCATGATCGACATGATGGTTACCGACCTGATCCGCAACATCGATCGCGAGCTGACTGAGGCGGGAATCGCCAGCGTCGGAGAAGTCCGGCGCGCGGGCCGCTCGCTGGCGTCGTTCAGCCCGCAGATGGCGCCGCAGGTGGCGGAATTGAAGCGCTTGATGAATGACAAACTGTATCACCATTACCGGGTGCTGCGGATGACGCAGAAGGCGGGCCGCGTACTGACGCAATTGTTTCACGCCTACATGGCTGAACCGGCGCAAATCCCGCCGCACATTGCGCAGCGGATGGAGACCGAGGGCGATTCGACGCCGCGCGTCATCGCGGATTATATCGCCGGGATGACCGACCGGTTTGCGCTCGATGAGTATCGCAAACTGTTCGATCCCGACGAACGCGTCTGATCGTTTCCCATCGGCCGGGACTTGGCCTACGATTGGGCGGGGTGGAGTAGAGGCGGCAAGTGGCGGCACGCAAGAAAGTTCTGGTAATCGCGCGCGATGATCATATCGGCGACCCGATCGGCGCCATCTTCTTGGACCTCGAGGGCGGCGACGCCGAGGTCGCGCGGCGCGTCCGTGAATACCTGGGCCGCAAGCTTCACGTCCTCAACATCGAGCTCAAGCGCGACCGCGCCACGGTCGAGGTGGAGGCGTCGCCCTTCAGCCAGGAGGCCGACCGCCTGGCCGCAGCCGCTGCCGATCTGGCGCGCAAGGGCGCTCCGCGCAACGCCGTCGCGATGTTCAAGCAGGCTTTGGAACTGGACCCGCTGGGCGGACAGACACTGCACGACATGGCTCTGGCGCTGCTGGAACTCAAGCGGCACGCCGAGGCGCTGAGCGCGCTGCGCCGCGCCCGCGAGATACTGGGCGACAGCGTCGAATTGCTGCGCATCCTGGCGCGGGTGTGCGTGGCGATGGAGCGGATTCCGACCGCGGTGGGCTACCTGGAGCGTGCGCTTGAGTTGGAGCCCAACAATCGTGTCATCCGCCGCGAGCTGACGGCGCTGGGCCGCCGTCCGCCGCCGACGCTGCTGCCGGCGCGCGGCCCCACCACCGCCCGCCGCCGCTCGCGCTAGCGGAAGGGTGTCCTTTGAGTTTATGCTCTGCAGCGGTCGGGCAGTGATTGAAGTCGGCAATAAAGTGCTCCTCCAGATAGCGGTTGGCGTCGGCATAGTTGGTGATCGCGTTGAGTCAGAGTTCCTGCGGCAGGCGTCCCTGGATGGTGCCAAGGGCGCGCTCGCTCCGTCCGCGCGCTTGCGGCGAGCGGGCCAGGATTTGGCGGATGCCCAGTGCGCGCAGGACCTGATTGACTGGCCGTTGTGCTCCGCGTCGGGTTCCGCCGCGCCATCTTCAGTGGTGCGGAAATGGCTGCCGCGGTCGATGTACAACTCGCAAAACCGGTCGTAGCGGCGCACCACCGTTTGCAGCGCAGCAAAGGTCGAGGTGGTGGCCTCCTGGGCAAAAAGCGGGCGTACAGGATGCGGTCGTGGGCGTCATCCAGCGCCACCACCAGGTCGTGCATCGGCAATCCCGCGATCCATTCATGAGTGGAGGCGTCCAGATGCACCAGCATCCCGGCCATCGGCCAGCGTTCGCGCCGCCGCCGGTACTTGCCGCGTGCGGGTTCCCGCTGCGCTAACGGCTTCTTGCGACATCAGCCGCAACCAGTTGTAGGACACCTTGACCTGATGCTTTTCACTGACCTGCTCGAAGAAGTGGCGCACCGAGAAGTCGGAATATACATCCCGCTTGAGGCAGAAGCAGGGAGGGGAGGGTGCCGGAGCGGCGGCGTGCCTCCCGAGGATCCGAACTCAAGCAGACGGCGATATTCAGACCGTCATGACGCTGTTCCAGGAAAACCTTCGCCGAGTTCTGGGGACTTTAGGCCGGAGGCTTTCACGCCCGCCGGCGCACCATGAGCTTTTCCTCGCGATAGATGCGATACAGCTTCTTGCGATTCATCACGTGGCCTTCCCGCGCCAGTAGCCAGCCCAGACGCCGATAGCCGAAGCGGCGCCGCTCTGCCGCCAACTCGCGCAGTCGTTCCCGCACTGCCGAATCATCGGGCCGTCGCGGCCTGTAGTTCAGACTCCACCGATTGAGCCCCACCAGCCTGCATGCGCGCACCAGGCTCAGGCGATACTGCTCGATGAGCTGGCGGCGGCCGCCCGTCGCGCCGCAGGCGTTAGGCGTTTTTTCCGAGCAGGTCCTTGAGCGCCGCATTGTCGAGCATGGCCTCGGCCAATAGCTCCTTCAGTCGCCGGTTCTCGTCCTCCAGCGACTTCAGCCGGCGCGCCTCCGACACATCAAGCCCGCCGTACTTAGCCTTCCATTTGTAGAAGGTCGCGTCCGAAATCCCGTGGCGCCGACAGACCTCCTGGGTCTTTGCTCCCGCCTCCTGCTCGCGCAGGATCCCGATGATTTGCTCCTCGCTGAACCGGCTGCCCTTCATTCGTCCGTCTCCTTTTCGTGACGGACTCTACCTCAAACCTGTCGGGCTGGCGGGAAATCGACCTTTAAGCGTCAAAGCCGTCAGCCTACCCTTATTGCGCTACGAACGTTACAAGGCCGGCCTTGAGCACGTCCACGCTTGGGTCGACCACATGGGTGCCAGCCGTTCGCGGCGCCTTCAGGACCCCCTCAAGGTCCACGATTGCCAAGAAAGTGAAGGCGCCGTTGCCGATCACCCCCAAGGCCTTCTTGCTGTTGGGGCTGACGTAAGCCGTAATCGAATGCGGATCGAACCCCGCCGACCACGGTAAGCCGTTCGGAGTATTGGGCAGCATGAAGGTCGCCCAATCGACCACCGCGGGCGTTCCGCTCCCCGAGGTGGAGGGGAGCTGAATGACCCCAACCCCGTTGCCACCAAACTCACCCGCGAGGACGCCTAAGTGCGTACCCGGCGCGACCGCGACGCCTGGTCCGGCCCCACCGATCACTGTGTGAAAGTCAGGGAAGTCCTGAAACTGGCCCGGCGCTGTCCAGGTATTCGGTGTTCCAGTGGTGAAATTTGCCTGGGTCAGATCGGTGATGAACAGGTAGCCCCTACCCTCAACCGGGGCAAGAGCGATTCCCGTCGTGCAGTCTTCCGCCGCAGAGTCAAGCAAAGCCTGGTCCGGAGGCAGGTCAACTGGCAGCGTTGGTTTGTTTTCAAAGACCGCGAACGGCGGCTTCGTCTGGGCAAGTTCATAGCTCCCTGCCTCATTCGGTGAGAGAATCAGATTACGGATTGGATCGACTGCGGTGTCTTCCGAGACGCCTGTTAGAGACACGATCGGTGCAGCGAAACTCTCGCTCGCAAGGTCCAGAAATTGATATCCCGCGCAAGCATCACTGAACGGAGCACCTGAGCAAGAGGGGGTCTTCTTCAGGCCAATCGTGATTTCTGCGGCGTTGGTCGTGGAGTCGACTACCACGCCGCAGTTCATGCAGGTCCCTCCGGAAAAGTTAAAGACCGCAGAGGCACCGCTGGTCAAAGTCTTGTTCAACGTCGTGCCGGTAATCAGGTAAACGTCGGTATTGTTGGCGACGCAGACGGTCTCCCCGGTTAGCGAATTACAGGAACAGGAGTTCGTGCCATGCGGCGTGGTGACCAGGGTCGGCGCGCCGCCAGTGCCGATTCCGGCGCTCGTTTCGACCGGTACGACGTGAAGGCCATTGCCAACCGTTCCCCACCATCCATCCGGAGAGTAGGCGGTCACGTCAGTGCCCTGAACCAGAATCCCGATCGAGCTGGACGGCAGGCACGCATTGGGCGCCAACGTGGGCGTTGCTGCGGGTGTTGCCGTTGCCGTGGCAGTGACCGTTGCGGTTGATGTCGGTATCGGACTGGCCGTGACAGTCGGCGTCACCGTGGGCGCCGGGGTTGGGGTCAGGGTCGGGCTCGGCGTAGGCACCCGGCTTGGGGTCGCTGTTTTGGTGGACGTTGGGCCCGGAGGCGAAGTCGAGGTTGGGATCGGGGTCGCGCTCGCGGTAGGCACAGGGGTTGGGGTTTGCGGCCCGTTGGGCAAAACAAACTGGGAATTATCGTGATCGCAACCGGGGACACCCGTTAGACCGACGATTAACATGACCAGGAATAACCATCCATGTCCACAATCTTTCGTACAGGATGTAGAATTTTGCATCGTTACCCCCGGGCTTGCGTTGCATCACCAGCACTGCGCCGGACAAGGCCGGGTCGTGGCGACATTGGGCGACAGGCTGGATTTGAAGTACGATTTGCAAAGTTTGACTTGTGTTAGTCTGATCGTCGCGGCGGTTGGTCCGAACCCTTCATTTCAGCGTGAAAGCGCCACCCGGGGCGTTGCCCGAACTGGTGAACGGGACGAACGGGGGATTGAGCGCCTGCACATAGGACGGCCCGGCCACTGCTGAGGGCGGCACGGTGAAGGTGAAATTGTTCTCATTGATAAAGGCCAGCGGAATAATCGGCGTTCCACCGGGCTTGACTCCGCCGAGGTTCACGACCTTTGCCCCCTGCTTGTTGAAAAAGTTGATTACCGTCAGGTTGGAAAAGCCCGTGCCGTTGACCGAGATCGTGCTTCCGGTCTGAATCACCGAAACCACGGAGATCTTCGCCCCGATCGGGACTGAAACCGCGTTGCTCTTCTTATCATAACCCTTGGCGGCGCCGGCGTTGCTGACCACGAAGGACCCTGGGCCGCTTGGCGGCGAGTTGGGCTGTCCCTTGGCTGCGAGTGAGAACTTCAGCAGCGTCGCGCTCAGTCCCGGGTTGCCGGGATTGATGAAAAACGGTCCCACTTTGCCCCCCGTGCAGGCGCAAAACAGATCCACCGCCACGCCGTTGGTGCTGTCGAACCCACTGCCACCGAGACTCACAGTGCTGCCCTGCGCCACCACCGTCTCAACGTTATCGGTGGCAAAGTTGGGATCGCTGCTGGTCGCCGCCAGGCCAACGCCGTTGATGGCGCTTAGGCTGGGGATGCCAGAGCCGGGCGCAGCGGCAAGCAACGCGTTGGCCAAATTTGAGAAGACGAAACCCTGGTCGGTATTGACCACTTGCACGGCAACAAAGCCCTGTCCGAGCGGAGTTGTGGCCGGAACGTTGACCGTTAAAGCGGTGGAGGTCTTGGTGACCGGTGTAAATGGCCCGGCGTTGACTGAACCGGTAGAGGTCGCAATGAAAAAGTTGACCACGGATCCGGCGGTATAGCCAAACCCTTGAATCAGGAAACTGCCGCCAACCAGGATCGTCGATGGGATTTTTTCAATGAACGGCCCCACAAACGGTGTGGCTGTGGCCGCCGGGGTAGGCGTTTCCGACGGAGTCTCGCTCGGTGTCCCCGTCGGCGTACCTGTGGGCGTCCTGGTCGGCGTCTCGGTGACTGTCGCCGAGGATGTAGGAGTCGCCGTCGGAGTCCTAGTCGCGGTTCGGCTCGCCGTCGGCGTAGCCGTAGGGGTTGGGGTCCGAGTCGGAGTCTTGGTCGGTGTCGCGGTTGGACCGCCTTCGGCCAGGCGGAAGGCGCCCCGTCCATG
>Ga0070740_10006278_pt1 | contig 10523 bp, 9 predicted proteins | sample Coa_R2_FD_67286 | JGI IMG/M metagenome (GOLD analysis project Ga0070740, IMG submission 67286) | Surface soil microbial communities from Centralia Pennsylvania, which are recovering from an underground coalmine fire - Coalmine... | ecosystem: Environmental > Terrestrial > Soil > Unclassified ...
CGCGCCGCCGTGTATCGAGGCGCCTGCGCCGTGTCCGTCGAGGAGATCCCCATCCCGCAGATCGGACCGGGCGAGCTGCTGATTCGCGTGGAGGCCTGCGGAATCTGTCATACCGATCTGAAGAAGATCGAGCACAATCTCCTGCCGCCGCCGCGAATCTACGGTCATGAAACCGCGGGCGTGATCGCGGCCGTCGGTGAAGGCGTCGCCGGCTTTCAGCCTGGCGATCGCGTCGTCGCGTTTCACCACGTCCCCTGCCGCGATTGTTTCTATTGCGACCGCAAACTGTACGCGCAATGCCCCGTTTATAAGAAAGTTGGTATAACGGCGGGCTTCGAACCCGCGGGCGGCGGATTCTCCCAATACGTCCGGGTAATGGATTGGATCGCGCGGGCGGGGGTCGAGAAGATTCCCGACGGCGTTTCCTTTGAGCGCGCAAGCCTGGTCGAGCCGCTGAACACGTGCCTCAAGGCGGTGTCGCAGCTCGACCCTCAACCCGGCGAAGTGGTCGCCATCCTCGGACAGGGTCCCATAGGATTGATGTTCACGGCGCTGGTGCGCCGCGCCGGCGCAGCAGCCTTCACCACCGACGCATTTCAAAGCCGGCGGGAGCTTTCGCTCCGCTTCGGCGCCGCGGGCTCGTGGCCGCCCCGCGATGCAGCCTTCGAGGCCGCGATTCGCAAAGCAACCAGCGGCCGCGGCGCTGATTTCGTCATCGTGGCCGCCTCCGCGCCCGCCATCGTCGAGCAGGCAATCCGCGTCTCCCGCCCGGGCAGCCGGATTCTGCTGTTCGCTCAAACCTCCCCTGAGGAGCGCGTCCACGTTTCCGGCGCCGACATCTGCGTCGGCGAACGGGTTCTTTGCGGCGCCTACAGCGCTTCCATCGATCTGCAAAAAACGGCCGCAGATCTGGTGTTCAGCGGTGAACTGCCGCTCGAGCAGCTCATCTCGCACCGGCTACCGTTGGGCAAAATACTTGACGCTATTGAACTTGCATTGCATCCGAATGAGCAATCATTGAAAATAGTGATTCAGCCACAGAGGTTAAAGTGAATAACGAAATGATGGCTGCCGTGCTCTACGGCAAAGAGCACCTCCAAATCGAGTCGGTGGCCGTGCCCGCCCTCGAAGGCGGCGATGTACTGGTGCGCGTGAGGACTGCCCTGACCTGCGGCACCGATGTGAAGGTGTACCGCCGCGGGTATCACGCGCGCATGATCGTTCCGCCCGCCCTGTTTGGTCATGAACTCGCCGGCGATATCGTCGCCGTCGGCGAAAACGTCAACAACTTCTTTGTTGGACAGCGCGTCGTCGCCGCTAACTCGGCGCCATGCCTGCAGTGCTTCTACTGCCGCCGCGGCCTGGAGAATCTCTGCGACGATCTGCTGTTTAACAACGGCGCATACGCAGAATTTATCCGCATTCCCGCCCGTATCGTCCAATGCAACCTGTACGAAATCCCCGATCACGTCAGCTACCAGGACGCGGCTTTGATTGAGCCGCTGGCCTGCGTTCTGCGGGGTCTCGAAGAAACCGGCGTGCAGCCCGGCGACACGGTGGCCGTAATCGGTCTGGGCCCCATCGGATCGATGTTCGTCCGGCTGGCTAAGGTCTACGGCGCCCGCGTCATCGCCATCGGCCGCCGCCAGAGTCAGCTGGACCGCGCCGAACGAATGGGCGCTGACGGCCTGTTGATCGCCGCCGAGGACGCCGACCTCGCGCCGCAGGTCAAGGCCCTCACGGCCGGACGCGGCGCCGACGCCGTGATCGAAGCCGTCGGACAACCCGAAGCCTGGCAGATGGCGGTCCGCATGGCCCGGCGCGGCGGAACCGTCAACTTCTTCGGCGGATGCGCTTCGGGCACATCCATCGCCCTCGATACGAATCTCCTGCATTATTCCGAAATCACCTGCAAGGCCAGCTTTCACCACACGCCGAAGCATATCCGCAAGGCGCTCGATCTGATTTCCGATGGCCGTATTACCTCGCAGGAGTTCGTTAACCGCGTCGAACCTCTCAGCAAGCTTCGCGAAGTCCTGCACCATCTCATGAGCCATAACGGCCACATGAAGACGGCGATTATTCCCTGACGGCGAGTCGCGCTTGGCCGACAGCGAGTTTCTGATCCCGGCTCAGTTCATCGCTTCGCCGGAGGCGATGCAACGTATCTGGACGCCAGCCGACGCCGCGCGCTACACGCGCTGGCTGGCGACGCGTCACTACGAAAATTTTCACGTGGTCAGCTTTCTGCTCCCCCGGGAGCTCCATCAGGATTTCTATAACGTGTACGCGTTTTGCCGCTGGGCCGACGACCTCGGCGATGAAATCGGCGATGCCCGCAAAAGCCTCGAATTGTTATCCTGGTGGCGCCGTGAGCTGGACGGCATGTATGCGGGACGCGCATCCAATCCCGTCTTCATCGCCCTGGCGCAAACCGTCGAGCGCCACCGCCTTCCCATCGAGCCGTTCTGCGACCTGATTACCGCCTTCGAGCAGGATCAGCGCGTAACGCGTTACCGCAACTGGGAGGAGCTGCTCGAATATTGCCGGTATTCGGCCAATCCCGTCGGCCGTCTCCTGCTGTATCTTTGCGGCTACCGCGACCCCATGCGCCAGGAACTTTCCGATGCCACTTGCACCGCCCTCCAGCTCGCCAATCACTGGCAGGACGTCGCCGTCGATCTGGAAAAGGATCGGGTCTACATACCGCTCGACATCATGGCGCGCCACGGCTATTCGCTCGACCAGCTCTACGCCCGGCAATTCACGCCCCAGTTCGCCGCCCTGATGCGCGATATCGTCAACCGCGCCCGGGATCTGTTCCTCCGCGGGTTGCCGCTCGCCGGAACCGTAGGCGGCCGCCTGGCCGTCGATCTCGAACTCTTCAGCCGCGGCGGCATGCGCGTGCTTGACAAAATCGAACAGCAGAATTACGACGTCCTCAGCCGCCGCCCGGCGATCTCCAAACTCGAGCGCGTCCGCATCCTTCTCTCCGTACTGCTCCGCCGCGGGTTCGCCAAAGCCGCGGCATGACCGTCGAACAGTCCTACCGCTATTGCATCCAGATCGCCCGTCAACGGGCGCGCAACTTCTACTACTCCTTCATCCTGCTCTCGCCTCCCCGCCGTAAGGCCATCTGCGCCATCTACGCCTTCATGCGCTGCTGCGATGATTTGAGCGACGACGAGGACCGCCGCGATCGCGCCGCCGCGATCCAAAAATGGCGACAGGAGCTCGAAGAGGCGCTTGAGGGGCGCTTTTCCGGACACCCGGTGTGGCCCGCCTTCTATGACGCGGTCCGGCGCTACCGCATCCCAACACAGTATTTCTTCGACATGATCGAGGGCGTCAGCTCGGACCTCGAACCGCGCGCGATCTCAAGCTTCGACGAGCTTTACCGCTACTGCTATCAGGTGGCCTCCGTCGTCGGCCTGACCGTCATTCACATCTTCGGCTTCCATTCCCAACAGGCCCTCCAACTTGCCGAGGAATGCGGCGTCGCCTTCCAGCTCACCAATATCCTGCGCGATATCGGCGAGGATGCCGCCCGCGGACGGATCTACCTGCCCGCTGAGGATCTGGCCCGGTTCGGCGTCCGCCCGGAGGAACTTCGGGGCGGCGGTGAGATTTCCGCCCCCTTCGTGCAACTGATGCAATTTGAGGCTGCCCGAGCTCGCCAGTATTATCGATCTTCCGCCCCGCTCCTCGAATTGGTGGAACCGGAAAGTCGCCCCAGCCTGTGGGCCTTGGTCGAAATCTACCGCTCCCTGCTCGACCAGATCGAGCGCCAGCGCTATGACGTTCTGAACCGGCGTGTTCGGGTCCCCGGCTGGCGCAAAGGGCTCATCGTCCTGCGCGCCCTTTCCGGAACGTTCCGGCCCGCACGGATCAGCCCGCCCCCTCTCCGCCCTTAACAGCGCACCGAAGTACAGGAAAACCCGTAAGGCGTATTAAGAAGTCGCCGCCTGAGATTTACGCGTTCCGCCGAATTTTGAAACCCGCAGCCGAACGATATTTTGTTTTTTCAAGGTAATTACAGCAATGCCGACTGCTACTGTCGCCGCCGATTCCCTCCCTTCCTTCGCCGAGGTCGTCAAGAACGTCCACCAAGGTTCGCCCGACGGTCTGGAACAGCTTTACCGCGTATTCCGGATGTTGGCCGGATCCCTCCGCCGCCAGTGGGGCTGCCAGGATTATGAGGATCGCATGCATGACGCCTTCCTGGTCGTTGTTCAGGCGATCCGCGAAGGCAAATTGCGCGAGCCGGCGGCGCTGCCCAGCTACATTCTCGGCATCGCCCGCCTCACTCTGTGTTCGAAAATCGGCGTCCGCGCCCGGCACGAGCGGCTCTACGGTTCGCTGCGCCACTGGCTCGTATCGCGCAGCGGCAAAATGACTCCCGAAGACCAGCTGGAGGAAAAGGAGCGGCTCCAGATCATGCACAACCTGCTCGCATCATTAAACGAAAAGGAGCGCCAGATCCTGACCCGTTTCTACCTCCACGAGCAGTCCAAGGAGCAAATCTGCCGTGAAATGGACTTGACGGAAACCCAGTTCCGCCTGGCCAAATCGCGCGCCAAACAGCGTCTCGGCCGCATCGGCTCGCAGCATTTACATCGGGAAGAGCACGCCGCAATGGCGGCCTGAACACGGCCGGGCCCACCGCGCGGAATCCTCGCCTCGCAACATCGCCGCACCGTATCAGCCGTTCTACCTCCGCTCCGGCGCCGCCTCGCCCTTGCGCCGCAGCGTCGGAGCTTTACGCTTCTTCTCCTGCTCTTTTTTCTGCTCCGCCTTCTTCTCGGCTGCGTCCTTGGCGGACATCATGGATTCCAGATCCGCCTTCTCTTTCTTCTCCCGCGCCTCGACTTCCGCCGAACGCGTCGTAAGATCCTCGGCCGACAGATCGGCGCTGTCCTGCGTCGTCTCGATTGCCTGGCTGAAAACGAACTCGTAGCGGGGGTAATCCGCTGCGCGTTTCTCGTTGAGCGCCTTCAGCTCTGCAAGCATTTTTTTCTCCGCCTCCGCCACCACCTTCATGCCCTCCGTGATCGCGATTTTGCGCTTGAGCGCGTCGTCCGCCACCGTGTCGATGGCTTCGATGATGTGGGCGTAATCTTCAAGCGTGTCGTGGATCAGGGCCGAGCGCCCCGGCTTTTCTTGGGAGAGCAGTTGCTTAACCAGTTCTAGCCGCTCGCGCGCGAACTTCACGTACAATTGCAGCCGCAGATTCGGATCCTGGGCCTCCCGGATCTGGTCCGCCTCGTCGGCCGTGAGGAAATCGCGTTCCTGCGCCCTCGCGCCGACGGCCGCCGTCAGCGCGACCAACAAGATCCATTTCTTCACACCGCCCTCCCCGGCCGCGCCAGCCCGCAGCCGCTCACTTCTTCTTGGTCATGATGCTGCTTAACAGTTCATCATGAATTTCTTGCAGGCGCTGCTCGACGTTTTGAACCAGCCCCCGGTCATCCACGCTGAATTCGTCCTCAATCCCGCGCAGACGCCGGAGCATTTGCCGGATGTCAACCTCGGCCCGCTTGAAGTGCTTGGGGCTGCGTCGTGGATTTTTGCCGGTAGCCTCCAGCGAATCGTAGGAAAGCTCCACCGCTGCGCGCACCTCGTCGAGCGCCTGCCGGGTCTTGTTGAGATCGCCCGCCACATAGGCCTGCCGGGCTTCGCTGATTGCGCGGTTGGCGTACTCCAGCGCCCGGTCTGAGCGCTTCTCCAGATTCGGCTCGGCTTTTATGCCCTCCAAATCGTTTGCCTGGCAAAGAATCGTCAGAGCCGCGGCGATCGCCGCCATTTGACGGATCATCGCCGGTTCAGCTCCCGCTGGATGATGCGCGACCGCTGACGCGCCTTGAATTCTTCGTCGGGGTGCTTTCCGCCGCTCGTGGCCAGAAACGCCTGATACGCTTCAAGCGCCGGTTTGAGCTGCTTCAGCCGGTCTAAAATGATGGCGCGCAGATAAAGGTGTGAACTGGTCTCGCCGCCGAGCGCTTTGACCTTGTCGAGAGCGGCAAGAGCTTGCCCATAGCTTTCGGCGAGAACCCCCACCGCAGCCAGCTCGCTCCACGGTTCGACGGCAGAAGGCTTGAGTTGCGCCGCGGCTAAAAACTGCTGCGTCGCCTGCGGGTACTTCTTTTCGTCGCGGAGCGCCCGTCCGGCCAGCATCCGCACGTCATAGTTGTTCGCGTCCGCCTGGATCGCCGCATCCAGAACCGCCAGCCCTTTGTCGTAGGCTTTCGTCTTGAAATACGCCGTCGCCAGCGCCAGCCGGTTCGCCGGAGTGGGCGAGCGCTTCACGGCAGCCTCGAGCAGCGGAACGGCGGCGGCTCCGTCGCCCGCCTCCAGCAGGAGTTGCCCCGCTCGCTCGGACGCAGCCGCATTGTCCGGGAACTCCCGGTAGATTTCGATCGCTTCTCCGTTGCGGCCTGCGCGCTCATACAGTTCGGCGAGCTCCAGCAGCGCGCTTTTATATGACGGATCCAGCGCCGCGGCGTTTCTGAAATGCGGCGCGCAATCGTCCAGCCGGCCCTGCCTGGCGTATACTCGCGCCAGTCCCAGCTCCGCGGAAGCAGATTTGGGCTCGCTTTCGAGCGCCGAGGCGTAGGCCTCGGCCGCTTCGGCCAACCGGTTCTGCGCAAGCAGCGCGTCGCCAAGATACGCCGATACGCGCGCGTCATGCGGCTTGGACTGGCGCAGCTCTCGCAGCAGCGGGACTGCCGCCTGGCTGTCATTGTTGCGCAGCAACAGAATCGCCAGATTCATCAAAGCCTGCGGCAGCCCGGGCTTCAGCTCCAGCGTCTTGCGGTACTCGGCGATTCCCTGCTGGTCCTTACCGTCAAGACTGTAGGCTAAAGCAAGGTGGAAATGCTTCGCATAGTCGTTGGGATCGGCCGCGACAGCCTTGGAGAAAGCCTCGATTGCCGCCGGATAATTCTTGGCGTCGAGCGCCTTCAGGCCTTCTCCCTGCCAGTCGGCGACTCCAGCAGCGCCAGCTTGCAACAGAAGCGCACAGGCCAGCGCGCACAGCGGCATATCTCACTCACGATTTTAACAGCGCGCGCCCGCTTCCCGCTTTCGCGCGCAGCGACTGGCCAGCCCTCGGGAGACGCGCCCCCGCGCTTTGGGTGAACCGGCCCGCGTGGAAACCGCACCATCCGGCCGGCGGAAATGGTACGCCCGGTAGGATTCGAACCTACGGCCTTCTGCTCCGGAGGCAGACGCTCTATCCAGGCTGAGCTACGGGCGCCTGCGGACAGCCTTTATTGTATCTAAGTCGACCGCTTGCGCGCCGCCGCCGCGCGGTGCGTCGTGGCGCCCTCGCGCAGCAGAGGCTCGATCTGTTGCCGCAGCCAGTTCTCGTCCTGAAACTTCTCGTCGCTGAGCGGCGGCGTCTGGGCGCGAATCACGCCCTTGCGATCGATGATCACCACCTGCGGCACCGCCCACCGTACATACGGGTCGATTCCCAAAAATGCCAGCGCAGGATCGCGCTCCGAGAAGCCCACCGGAAAGTTTACGTGATAGTCCCGAACGAAATCCCCGACCAGCATGCCTGCCATCGGATTGATCGCAACGCCCACCGGCTGAAAGCCCCGCGGCCCAAATTCCTGGTTGAGCTTCGAGACCACTTGCGACTCATGCTGGCAGTGCGGACAGGTGGTGAACAGGATTTCGCACAGAACCACCTTGCCCTTGTAGCTGCTCAGCAGGGTCTGCTTGCCGCCGGGAAAATTGATCACCAGTTCGGGCGCCGGACGCGGCACAGTTTGCGCCGCCAGAGAAAGCCCGAAAAGAGCACACAGGAACAACGCCCGCCGCCGCAACATACGTACCTTCAGTTTAACCCATGCGCCCTGTAACCCTCGATCCCGGAAACCCGGGCCCCCTCCAGGCGCAGCGCGAACCGGCCGCGCTCGTTTTCGCCCGTAAATTTCCCCGCCGCGTCCTCGGCAGGCGCCAGCTCGCGCGACTTTTTGCGTACGGCTGCCTTGTACACGGCGAAGAACGCCGCCGCAGCAGCAGGCGAATCCCACTCGGACGCATACGCCAGCACGGGATGCCGGTCCCCCTTCGCCTCGAACAGGCGAAACGACCCGCCCCGCCAGTGCGGCGCGATGCTCTCGGCCTCTCCTTCTGACGCGTACTGCTCAATCAGCACATGATGATCAAACTCGCCGACTGCGCCGTCCAACACAGCCTGATAACGTTTCGCCTCTGGGATCTGCGGCGGCTCGGTTCGCTGCGGACCCACGCCGTTCAGATATTTCTCAGGATGCAGAATTTGCTGAGTTCCCTCCGGCGCGCGCCGGAAGACCTCCGTGAACCCTGCCCGGCCCAGCTTTTCAAAAACCGCGTTCTGAAACAGCATGCCGCGCGTGTAAGGAAACGTGAGCGATTCGCGGAGGTAAAGCGGCGCGTTCTCAAACACCGGAAATTGCGACCCTGGCGCCAGCGCCGGACCCGCCGCCGTCTTCAAGATCATGTCGGATACCTTCGCCTCTCCGCCCCCCAGTTTGGACACGTAGGCCCACATCAGCCATGTGGCCTGCCCTTCCATCACGGCTTCGCGGGCCGTTTCCCCGTCATCGTTCTTTTTTCCGGCCCGAAGGTATTTTCCCAGCGAAAAATTCTGATCCGCCAGCGCGTGCGCAAGCTCATGCACCAGCGCGACGCGCTTTTCAAGGAAGCTGGCCGGCGATTCGGTGATGAACAGCCGTTTGCGGTCGTAATCGTAGAAGGCGGCGGCCTGTTCCGTCATCAGGTCCACCATCGTCTTCTCCAGATCGAAATCATCCGGAACCAGCCCGAACATCTTCAGCGCGAGCGCCTCCAGCCGGATCTCCTCGGGTTTGAGCACTTCCTTGACGCGCCGCTGAATGAAAGCGCGCAGTTGAGCGCGGCTGATATAGTCCGCCGGCACTTTGCGCTTGATTTTCCATCCCGTGATCTCGCTCAATCCCTGAAGGATGGGATCAACCTGTTCAAACAGGATCCTGGATTCCTGCGTGGGTTCCTCCGTTGCGCCGGACTGCGCGACGGCAAGCGACAGACCAAGCAGGAGGCAAACGCATCTGGAAATGAATTTCATCGCGCGGGTTACGTTACAATCTTAGTTTCCATTTTTAAATCGGGAGTTCAAAATCTTGGCAGACGAGAAGCTCTACCGCGCGACCTATCTCGGCAGCGGCACTTTCATTATCAGCAAACCGAAGCGAAAAGCAATGAAGCGCCGCCAGTCCAGGCTGCATAACCCGCAGCGCGGGGCCCGTAAATAGGCCGCGATGGGATGCTGATCTCCGGCCTGCGCGTCCAATGGACGGCGCTGTGGCGGGGACCTCACTGAGTTTCAGCGGGAGGCAGCCCCGCGGATCCGGTCATGCCGCGCGGCGCTCAGCCCATGTAGGCGAGATGCTCGGGGTCGCTTTCCGCCATCGCCCTGCGCAGCTTGCCCGCAAGCTCCCACTGTCCCACAATCGGATACTCGAGCAGCGCCAGTTGCGCAAGCAGTCCGCTGCGCTCCAGTGCGGCGCGGATCGCCGTCCGCTCATAAGCCTTGACGGCGAGCACCAGGCCGCGAACCGAATCCGGCAGGCGTCCGGCGCGGCGCGGGCGCGCTCCTGCGCGATCGATATCGCATGGAACCTCAACGATGTCTTCAGCAGCGAGGTCGTCGATTGCGCCCCGGTTCGGCACATTCACCACCACCATCCGCGGCGCGTCCGAGAGCAGGCCGGCAATGACCTCAATGGCGATACGGTGATAACCCGTGGCGGTCTCGAAGGGATCGTACTCTTGCTGCGCCACGGTGAATGCGGAACCCGCCTCCGCTTCGAGCTTCATGTAGGAAGCGTTGCGGCGGAGTAAATACGCGCGATATGTCGCAAGCCCCTGCCCGGGGTCTTCGTTCTTCAGCTGCTCAAACAGCGAGGCGTTCAACCGCTCCAGCTCCTCGCCGCGGCTGGCGCCGGCGCGCACCTGATTCTCATAGGCCTTACGCTGGCTGTAATAGAAGAAAACGTACTCGGTTGGAATGAGCCCGAGAGTCTGGATCAGCGCCGGATCGAACAGGTCGGCCGGATACAGGCGGCGCAGCGCGTTCTCGTCGCCCAGCAGGCGGCCCGTGATGTCCTGGCCGCGGAGGAAGACCCGCCGCACCCAACCGAGATGATTCAGACCCGCGTAGTCGAACTGCATCTGTTCATACGGCTCGCCGACAGCCCAGGCAATGCGGTGGAACAGTTCGGCGGGCGTGTCGCAAATGCCGATGACCCGCAGCGATGTATTCTCGGTCAGCGCCTGCGTGATCAGCCCGGCCGGATTAGTGAAGTTGATAAACCAGGCGCGCGGCGCCAGGCGCTCCACAATGCGCGCCTGCGCCAGCGTTACGGGCACGGTGCGGAGAGCCATTGCGGCGCCGCCCGGGCCTGTGGTCTCCTGCCCGGCCAGGCCATGCTCGATCGCGATCCGTTCGTCCCGGGCGCGGGCAGCGATGCCGCCCACGCGAATGCTGCTCA
>Ga0070740_10006280_pt1 | contig 10521 bp, 8 predicted proteins | sample Coa_R2_FD_67286 | JGI IMG/M metagenome (GOLD analysis project Ga0070740, IMG submission 67286) | Surface soil microbial communities from Centralia Pennsylvania, which are recovering from an underground coalmine fire - Coalmine... | ecosystem: Environmental > Terrestrial > Soil > Unclassified ...
GAGCGTCATGAAACGGAACGTGGAATCCACCTGCTCGTCCACCACCGTCAGATCGATCCGGTAGCGCTCCGCGATGCGCGCCCAGTAATGCACGCCCGCGCCGCCCAGCGGATCGACCCCCAGCTTCAGCCCAGAGCCGCGGATCGCCTCCAGGTCGAGCGCGCCAGTCAGGTCGCCCACGTATTGGGATAGAAAATCGTGCGTGGCCGCCGCGGCCCGCGCCTTGGAATACGGCACGCGCTTGACGCCCGCCAGGCGGCAATCCAGATAGCGGTTCGCCGCGTTCTGAATGGCGCGGGCCGTCGCGCTGTCCGCCGGACCGCCGTGCGGAGGGTTGTACTTGAAGCCGCCGTCTTCCGGCGGGTTGTGCGAGGGCGTGATGATGATGCCGTCGGCCAGGCCCGTCTCGCGCCCGCGGTTGTGTTGCAGAATCGCGTGCGACAGCGCGGGCGTCGGCGTGTACTCGCGCTCCGGCGCGATCGCCGTGTGGACTTCGTTGGCCGCCAGCACCTCCAGCGCGGTCGCGAACGCGGGCTCGGAGAGCGCGTGCGTGTCCAGGCCCAGGAACAACGGGCCGTCGATTCCGGCCGCGCGGCGGTGATCGCAGATGGCCTGCGTGATCGCCAGGATGTGCCATTCGTTGAAAGAGCCGTGCAGCGAGGACCCGCGGTGGCCCGACGTGCCAAAGGAGACGCGCTGCGCGGCCTGGGCCGGCTCCGGGCGGTCCGTGTAGTACGCCGTCACCAGGCGCGCCAGGTTGACCAGCGGGAAGTTCCGGGCCGGCTGGCCGGCGGCGGGATGAATCGCCATGCTTCTTTTTAACATTCCGGAAATTTCCCGCGGAAAATCCGGGCGCCTCAAAATGCGCCGGGGACACGCAGCGCCGCGTGCTATATTCGGCGGTAGCTTCCCGATGGTCCGCGAGGCCTCCACAACCGCCGAATACACGCTGCTCGATCAGCAGCTCATGCAGCGCGCCACGCGCTACTTCGCCTGGCAGGCGGATCTGGCCAAGGCCCAGTTGGGGCGCCGCGTCATCGAAGCCGGCTGCGGCGCCGGCAACTTCACGCGCCATCTGCTGGACCGCGAGATGGTCGCCGGCATCGACGCCGTGCCGGAGTGCGTGGAGCAGGCCCGCGCGCGCTTCGCCGGCCACCCGCACATCCAGTTCCGCTGCCTGGATCTTCAGGACCCCGCGTTTCGCGAACTGCGCGCGCTGCGGCCCGATTCCGTCGTCTGCCTCAACGTGCTGGAGCACGTCCGCGACGACCGCCTCGCGCTCGAGCACATGCACGGCGTGCTGGAGCCGCGCGGCCGCGCCGTGTTCCTGCTGCCCGCCTTCGAATCGCTCTACGGCCCCATCGACCGCAACCTGGGCCACTTCCGCCGCTATTCGCGCGCGTCCTGGCGCCGGCTGGCCGAAGCCGTAGGCTTCGAAGTGAAGCTCTCGCGCTACTTCAACTCCATCGGCTTCTTCGGCTGGTGGGCCAACGCGCGCCTGTTCCGCAAGCAGGCGCAATCGGAAGGGCAGATTGACTTCTTCGACCGCGCCGTGGTCCCGGTGATGTCGCGGCTGGAGCGCTGGGTCCCGCCGCCTTTCGGCCAGTCGATTTTCACGGTCCTCGAAAAGCGATGAGGGTTGAAAAGCGATGAAGGTTTCGATCCTCATCCCGGTCTACAACGAGTTCCTCACGCTGCCGCTGGTGGTGCAGCGGGTGCTCGCCGCGCCGCTGCCGGAGGGCTGCGAAAAGGAAGTGGTCATCGTGGATGACGGATCGACCGACGGCACCACGGAGCTGCTGGCGCAATACCAGGACTCCCCGCTGGTGGTGGTGCATCATTCGATCGTGAATTTCGGAAAGGGCGCGGCGCTGCGGATCGGCATCGCCAAATCCACCGGCGACATTCTGCTGGTGCAGGACGGCGACCTGGAATACGACCCCCGGGATTACGTGAAGCTGCTGGAGCCCATCGTGTCGGGCCGCGCCAAGGTGGTTTACGGATCACGGTTCCGACAGGGCGTGCGCGGCATGCGCTGGCGCAACTGGATCGCCAACAAGCTGCTGACGCTGGCGGCCAACGCGCTTTACGGCGCGCGCATCACCGACGAGGCCACCGCCTACAAGGCGTTCGCGCGCGAGGTGATCGACGCCGTGGATCTGCGCTGCGTGCGCTTCGAGTTCTGCCCGGAACTCACGGCCAAGGTGCGGCGCCTGGGCTACGAAATCGCCGAAGTGCCGATCTCCTACAACCCGCGCGGCATTCTGGAAGGCAAGAAAATCCGCTGGCAGGACGGCGTCGAAGCACTGTGGACGCTCGTCAAGTATCGCGGCGCGGCGGCCCGCAGCTTCGACCGCCGGAAGGCGCCGCGGCGGCTCGCCCGCGGAGCTACTTCCTCTTGACCCTGGTGGCCGGGCCGGTGGGAACCGCGAACAGATCGTCGGTCAGGTCGTTGTTAAACGTCACCGACTCGGCGAAGATCTGGTAGACCTTTTCGCCGTTGCGCTCGCGGGTGATCTGGTGCGGCCACTGAATGCCGTTGACCTCGCGATAACGGGCGAAGCGGGTGATCTCCTCGTTGCGCTCCCGGGTGTCCGGATCGCGCCAGTCTATGAACTGGCGGACCGGCAGCTTCGTGGTGGGGTCGAAGTACGCGGTCACCACGCGGTTCTGGGCGTCGGCGATGTCCACGATGTCCACGGGTAGATTCTCCACCACGTCGGAGCCCTTGTACTCGAAGATCATGCCGGGCTCGTGCAGGCGGACACGTAAAATGTAGAAAATGTTCCGGAGGGTGGTGTCGCGATAGCGCTCCAGGCGGTCCTTGGCCAGTTCCCGGGGGCCGCGGAAGGTGACCTCCCAGCCGCCTTCCTCGCGGAACAGCACGTAGCCGTACTCTTCGTTCTTGCCGAAGCCCTGCCGCTCCCGCACCGCGAGGTCCTCGCCGGTCCTATCGGGGGGCACGCTGTTGAGGTAACGGGTGTAGATTTTCGCGATCGACAGGCCGGAAAGCTGTTCGCGGTAGAAGGAGTAGGCCCGGCCGGACTCGACGCGGTCCTCCATCTTCAGGAACTTGCTGCCGCCCAGAGCGGCGATCGCGGCGTCGATGACCTGCTTGCCGCGGATCTCGGACTGGGAGAGCGGCACCTGCGCGAACCCCGCCTGGGCGAACCCCACGGAGGCGGCGATGACAGCCAGAACTGCGGACTTCATAGCTTCCTGTTTAAATCCTCGGCCTTGAGGCCTGTGTGGAACTGGAAATCGGAAACGGCGGCCTCGGCGAACTTGCGGCCGTTCTGCTGGAGCGCCATCTTAAAGGCACTTTGATGCCGTTCACTTCACGCCAGCCGGAGAACGTTTCGGTGACTTCCGGCGGGCCCGTGGGGCCGCTCTGCGGATAGATCTCGGTTGTGGGCAAGCCGGTGCCGGGGTCGAATTCGAGCTTCACCGTCTGGCCGCCGGGGATCTGAACGGCGTTTCCGGCGACGGCGACGCTGCGCGACGGATCGCGATCAGACAGCCAAAAGCTCGCCGGGTTCCGGAACAATTCCCCCTCCACTTGTTTTACGACCTCCGCGGGCATGTTCTGGACCCCCTGCGAGGTGGCGATCCAGCCGGACTTCCCGTCGCCGAAGACCGTCTCTTTCCCGATGGGCCCGTTTTCCTGTTCCTGGCGGAACAGATTGGGGACGATCACGCGATTCGTCTGCCTGATCTTCAAGCCGCCCGCGGAAGGATCGAGCGCCAGATCGAGCATCGAGGTCATGTCTTGAATGGACGCCAGTTTGTCCGCGCCGCCCAGGGCCTGCGCGGCGCGCTCCAGCAGCGCTTTGCCGCGCGATTCCGCCGCGGCGTCACGTTTCACAGCTTGCTGCTTGGGCTCGGGAATCGTAAGGTCCAGCGCCGTGACCTTGCCTAAGGTGGCAAGCGGCTTGCCGAAATCTTTCGGATTGCCCACCGCCACGATGGCGAGGTCTTCGGGCTTGAAGTGCTGTCTGGCGGCGCGCAGCACGTCGGCCTTGGTCACGGCAGCGATGGCCTTCTGGTACTGCGCGAGGAAATCCCTGGGATAGCCGAAGTACTCATAGCGGACCAGGCGGTTGAGCGTCTTGGCGGGGCTGTCGAAGTTGAACACGAAGCCGTTGAGCACGCCGTCCTTGGCCTCCTTCAGCTCCTGATCGGTGACCTCGGCGGTGCGGATCTTTTCAAGCTCGGCGCGGATGGCCTGAATGGTTTCTACCGTGCTCTGCGACTTGGTGCTCCCGACAATGCGGAAGGTGCCGGGGTGGTTGTAATTCGCCGACCACACGGCGGCCACGCTGTAGGCGTAGCCCAGGTTGGTGCGGATCTGCTGCACGAGGCGGCTCGAAAAACCCTGGCCGAGGATGTGCGCGGCCACTTCGGTCGCCGCGTAATCGGGGTCTTTTAGCTCGCCGCCCAATTCGCCGATGGAGAAGAAGGTCTGGGTGACATCGTCTTTGGCGGCGAAGTAGATTCCGGGAGCGGGCTTGACCGTCACGGGCGGGAACGCGGGAACCGGCGGCTGTTCGGCCTTCCAGCCAGCGAACAGCTTCTCCAGCTTGTCCTTCATCTGGTTCGCGTCGAAGTCGCCGTAGACGGCCAGCAGGATGTTCTTCGGAAAGTAGTAGCGCTGATAGAACGCGATCAGGTCGCTGCGACGGATGCGGTTGACGTGCTCGTATTCGATCTGCCAGCCGTAGGGCGTGTCGCGCCCGTAGAGGATGCTCATCAGCTCGCGGTCGGGGATGGCGGCGGCGTCGTCGTTGCGGCGCGCGATGGCGCTGCGCATCTGGTTCAGCTCCAGGTCGATTTTGTCCTGGCGGAATTCGGGACTGGTGAGGACATCCTTGAAGATGGCCATGACCTTGTCCGCGGATTCCTTGAGCGCGCTGAAGCTGACGCTGGCGCTGGTCTCATCCATGCCCGATTCGACCGAGCCGGCGACGTCTTCCAGCTCGACATCGAGCTGGTCGCCGGTCTTGGATTTGGTTCCGCCGGAGCGCATCACGTCGGCCATGACCTGGGAGAGGCCGCGCTTGTCATCGGGGTCGAAGAGATTGCCGGTGCGGACCAGCGCGGTGCCGCTGACCAGAGGCAACTCGTGGTCTTCGAGCAGGTAGACGCGCATGCCGTTGGAGAGCGTGGCCTCGACGGGCTGAGGGATCTTGACCTGGCCGAGCGGCGGGTACTTGAGGTCCTTATAGGACGGCAGGGGCGCGCGGGTTTGGGCGGCGGCGAGGGAGGCCAGAAGCGCCAGCCATGCCGCGGCGGAGGGGCGAGGAAGGCGGATGCTCATTGGGCGGCTCCTGGCGCGGCGGGCCGCTCCGGCATGAACGTGTAGGCGACGGTGCGGGAGGACTGAACCAGGTATTGGTTGGCAACGCGCTGGATATCGGCAGCGGTGAGCTTGTTGTAATCGTCGAGCTGGGTGAACAGGCGGCGCCAGTCGCCGAAGTTGGCCTCGTAGTAGCACAGCTCGGCAGCGAGGCCGGCGTTATTATCCAGCTTGCGGATCAGGCTGGCGCGCAGCTTGGTTTTGACGCGCTGGAGGGATTCGGCGTCCACGGGCTCCTTCTTTAGGCGGGCGATGATCTCGTCGAGCTCCTTCTCGTTTTCCTGAACGGTATGGCCCTGCGTCGGGAAGACGTAGAACAGGAACAGCGAAGGGTACTTGCCGCCGGGGAAGCTGGCGTCGCTGCCGGCGCCGAGGGCGATCTGTTTATCGCGCACCATGTCTTTATAGATGATGCCGGTGCGGCCGTCGGAAAGGACGTCGCTGAGCACGTCGAGGGCGGCGTCATCGGGCGAGTACTGGCTGGGCCGCTTGTAGCCCATGACGAGCACCGGCTGCGCGGGCGAGGCCACGGCCACGCGCTTCTCGCCTTCCTGGGGAGGCTCCACGGTGCGGACGCGCGGGGAGTGGGGACCCTTCGGAAGCCGGGTGAAATACTTTTCGGCGAGGCGCCGGGCCTCGGCTGGGTTGATGTCGCCGGCGATGCCGATGGTCATGTTCACGGGCACGTAGTAGCGCTTGTAGAAGGCCTCGGCTTCGGTGCGGCGAAGCTGCTCGATGTCGCTGGCCCAGCCCACAGGGGGGTTCTTATAGGGGTGGGCGGCGAAGGCGGTGGCCTGAAGCTGCTCCACCAGCTTGCCCACGGGGCTGGATTCCGTGCGCATGCGGCGCTCCTCGCGGACCACGTCGCGCTCCTTGTAGAACTCGCGGAAGACGGGCTGGTAGAAGCGCGAGGACTCGAGCAGAAACCAGAGTTCGGTGCGGTTGGAGGGGAAGTTGTAGAAGTAGGTGGTCTGGTCTTCGGAGGTTCCGGCGTTCATGCCGACGCCGCCGTTGGATTCAACGATGCGGTCGAACTCATTGGGCTCGACGAAGCGGTTGGCCTTTTCGATAGCGGAGTTGAGGTCAGCTTTGAGGGCGGCGATTTTTTGGGGGTCGGCGCGGTAGCCCTTGTTCTGCTCGTCTTCCAGGCGGTCGTAGACGGCCTCGACGGCGTCCAGGGCCTTCTTCTCTTCGGGCCAGTTCCTGGTGCCGATGGTTTCGGTGCCCTTGAAGGCCATGTGCTCGAACATGTGGGCCAGGCCGGTGCGGCCGCCGGGATCGTCCACGGCGCCGACATTGACGTAGGTGTGGAAAGAGACGACCGGAGCCTCATGCCGCTCGATGATCAGGAAGGTGAGGCCGTTGGGCAGCGTGAATTTAGTGACTTTTTTCTCGAAATCCTGAAGCGATTGGGCCAGAAGAAAGCTCGGGATGAGCAGCAGAAGGACGGAACGCAGGCTCATGTCTCTCAGGTTAACAAGAGGGGCCTCCCTACAGCGGGAAGAGCGGCCGTTGACGCCGCTGCGAAAGATCGGATACTGTTGGGGGATGCAACGCACCTCGGCGGTTTGGTTCATGCTGCTCGGGGCGGCCGGCGTTTGTCCCGGGCAATGGGCGAGCTATCGCGATCCGGCGATTCCGCGGACCAAGGACGGCAAGCCGAACCTGTCCGCGCCGGCGCCTCGCGTGAAGGGGAAGCCCGATTTGACGGGGATCTGGCAGGCGGAAAGCGCGCCGGGGAACGAAATTCAGCAGTTCCTGCTGCCGGGCGGCATCAACGGCCTGGGCGAGGATCTTCCGTCCAAATACTTTTTCAACTTCTTCGCCGATTTCGGGATGGGCAAAGAGCCCATGCAGCCGGAAGCGGCGGCGGCGTACCGGAAAATGGCGGGCAGCGCAGCCAAGCCGCCGACGCTGTGCCCGCTGCCGGCGGTGCCGTTCGAGAACATCTTGCCGGCGCCGTTCAAAATTTTCCAGACGCCGCGGGCGACGTTGTTTCTGTACGAGGCCGACACGATTTTCCGGCAGGTGTTCACGGACGGGCGCGCGCTGCCGGGCGATCCGCAGCCGAGCTGGCTGGGATACTCGGTGGGGAAATGGGAAGGCGATACGTTTGTCATCCAGACGGTGGGCTTGAACGACAAGGGGACGCTGGATGCCATGCAACACCCGCACAGCGAGGCGCTGAAGCTGACCGAGCGGCTGCGGCGGCGCGATTTCGGACACCTGGAGGCCGAAACCACCGTGGACGATCCGAAGACGTATACCAAGGCCGTGACGATCAAGTTCACCTACCGGTTGCTGCCGGACACCGAGCTGATCGAGACCTTCTGTAACGAGGCCGAGAAGGACTTGGCGCACTTCCCCGGCAACTAGACGGCGCGGCGCCGACAGGCGCGCGGGGTCTGCGCAACCGCCGGCTGCATTACTCGAAGCTGCGGGCCGTTCCTGCCTTGAATCCGGTGCGCACGCGCCGCCAGAGCCACTTGATGACGCGGGCGTCGTTATAGCAGTAGGCCAGGTTGTGGTTCAGCGTGGAGAAGCAGTGGCGCTGGCAGGTCTTCTTCATTTCCGCGATCTGGGCGGGGTCGAATTTGTGGCCCTCGATCGAGCCCCAATCGTAGGTCGCGCCGTACATGGGGAAGCAGGGTGCGACGGTGCCGTCGGTGCGGACAATCACGTTGTTCTGTCCGGCGCGGCAATTCCAATCGGCGAACCGCAGGCTGCCATCTTCGTCCCGAACGATGCCGGGCATGCGGGCGAGGAGTTCCTCGCCGGCGGGATCGGCGGCGGCTCCGTCGCCATACCAGCCTACCTGCCTGAGGTCGAGACCCGAGGACATGCGGACGAAGGCCTTCATCTCCTGAAGACGCCGGACGGAGTTCACCATCTGGTACCCGGCCTGGTTCTTTTCGATGATCCAGTCGATGAGCTGGTCCACGCTGCGCCAGTCCTCGGGGCGGATGTAGGTTGGGTTATCGTCGAGATGCTTGAAATGGCCGTCCTGTTCGAGCATAGGGGTCTCATTCAGGTGGTAATCGGTGGCCAGGCGATGCTCGTGCGCGTATTCGGTGAGGGCGCGGATATCGTCCAGATTGTTGCGGCAGATATTCATGTTGAAGAACACCATGTATCCGTAGCCGTACTGGCGGCGCATGAGGTATTCGAGATTTTTGCGCACCGGGACCAGGGCTTTGGGCAAGCCGGGCTTTTCGTCCCAGGCATCGAGGGCGAAGTTAAAGACGGCGACGCCGGCGTCGCCGAGCCGGTCGGCCACTTCGGGCCGGAGCAAGCGGCCGTTGGTGCCGATGTAGATCCAGAAGCCTTTTTTGGCGGCGTAGTAGCAGATTTTGTGGGCGAACTGGGGGCGCAGCAAAGGCTCGCCGCCCATCAGGGCGAGGACGCGGCAGCCGTGATCGTGGAGCCAGTCAATGGAGCGGCGCGCGATGTCTTCGGTCATGCCCTGGATCCGGTTGTTGAACGACCAGCAGTACCAGCAATCCAGATTGCACTTGTATTCGACGAAGAGGTAGGCGGTGATGGGGTGAAAATCGCCGGGCAGGACGCGCGAGCGAACATAGGGGGCAAGCCAGCCGCGCGCCAGCCGCCTCAGGTGCCTGGGACTCCAGCGGCGATTTTCCGGGGGGCTATCCGGAGGGGGGCTGGCGAGCAGATGGGGGTGCTGAGGGAAGACGGGCTCGGGGAGTACGGCACCTCCGGGGGCGGGGACGCGGGGCGGATGGGGCGCGGAGCGGACGAGCAGGTCATTGATGGCGACGTCGATCCGGAACCTGGGTGCGGAGGCGGTGGCCATGAAGATTCCTCGCTAAGTATGGATTCCGCAGCTTCGGCCGGAATTTCAGGAACGAACCCCATTTTGCGCGGCTCGGGTGCCGCACCGGCTTGGGACGCCGGGCGGCGATCCGGAGAACCGGAAGGAGGAGGGCTGGTACGCTGGAGGCGTTCGAGTTCGCGGAGCGCCGCGCGATAAGAACGCTCCAGGGCGTTGATGCGCGTCTGAAGGCGGCCGAGCGTACCGAGCAAGTAATGGCAGATCTGCCCCAGAGGCTGATCTGCGCCGGAACCGATCTCATCGAACTCGTGCTGCCACATCTGCGCTTCGGCTCGACGAAGCCGGCGGAGGATCCATTCATCGTGCACCAGCGTATCGACACAGAAGCGCTGCTCGGGGGTAGCGGGCCGGTAGCGCTCGAAGTACTCGGCGATGAGGGCGTCCAGGGCCCCGGCGGCCTCTTCGTGAATGACGAGGGATGCGGCGTCGATTCCGGACAGGAGCGTCGCGGGCCTGCCGGCGGGCGGCGGGGGGCCGGCGGGTTTCTGGCGGTAGCGAGAACCAGATTCAAAACGGTGGATCGTGGCCATTTTGGGAATCCTCCGGCAGGAGTTTTGCGCGGGAGCCGGGCCCGCACGAGGCTCAAAAACGTTAAACCGCTGATTTATGGGCAGAAAATTTCCGGCTATTAAGGCGGATCACGGTTTGCGCCGCATCCCCGCTCTACCGATAATGCATGGAGGATGCAGTACGGATCCGGCGGCTACGGTGCGCCCTAAATGGTAGAATTGGCATGGAGGAGACAAACAGTGAGACTTGGTCGGAGGCTACTGCTTTTGTTGTCGAGTGCAATTTGGGTGATAAGCAGCGCATCTGGAACCACAATTTTTCTCAATAGCGATCTGAACTCGGAATCGAATAGCGTGACCGGGGCGAACGTGGCGATCACGCCCGTTCCCGGCGTCTGGGAGCCCAACGGGCTGAGCTATTTTTGGATTTCCTACGCTCAAACGGGCTTCGGCGGCACGGCCCCGCCGAACGTGACAGGAACGATTACGCTGCCGAACCCGGCTCCGCCGACGGCGACGTTTTACGAGGATTTCACCGTGGACGGGCCGGTGACGGCCGGGGGCTTTGTGATCTGGGCGGACGATACGGCGCGGGTGTACCTGGATAAGATCGGCGGCGGCCAGACGCTGCTAATGGACGCGAATCCGGGTACGGGAACGGGGTATTGTTCCGGAGGCGTGATCGGGTGTTTGCCCAGCGAGGGAGCGTTTTTCAACCTGGGGACGCTGGGGCTGACTCCGGGGCAATACGAAATTCAAATCGACGCATACCAGCGAAACAGCGGGCCCTTCGGGGTGCTTTA
>Ga0070740_10006281_pt1 | contig 10518 bp, 6 predicted proteins | sample Coa_R2_FD_67286 | JGI IMG/M metagenome (GOLD analysis project Ga0070740, IMG submission 67286) | Surface soil microbial communities from Centralia Pennsylvania, which are recovering from an underground coalmine fire - Coalmine... | ecosystem: Environmental > Terrestrial > Soil > Unclassified ...
CGCGATATCGTCAGCGAGATCGAGCCGCGCCTGGGGCCACTGGCCGAGCAGGCGCGGCGCGCGATCGAGCAGCGGCAGCTCAATAGCGAGTTGCAGGAGGTGTTGCTGACCTGGTACGCCCTGCAATGGCGGCGCCTGCATACCGCTCGCGAGCAGGCCGAGCGGACCGAGCAGGAGCAGACGCGCCTGGTGCAGGAGAAAGAGAGGGCGCTGCGCGAGCTTGAGGAGCGCCGAAACGTTCTGCGCGAGCAGCGCCAGCAGGCCCAGGCGAAGATTGTCGCGGCGCGCGACCTGCTGGGCGAGGCCGGCGATGTGGTCAAGCGCATCGAGCGCGACCTGGCCGTGAGCCAGGAGCGCATGGTCGGTCTGGAGCGCCAGCGGGGAGAGCAGCAACAGGAGGAGAAGCTTCTGCGCGAACGCCTGATCGCGCTCAAGCAGGCGTTGATCGATCTTGAGGAGCAGTGCGACCTGGCCGACGAGGCCATCGACGAAGATGCTGCTGCGCTGGCAGCACGCGAGGGAGAGGTCGCCAGATTGCAGAAAGAGTTCGAGATGGACGAGCGCCGCCTGCGTTCCGCTCAGAGCGATCTCATCCAGATCCAGGCCCGCCTGGGCGCCAGCCAGTCCGATCTTGGGCGTCAGCAAAAGCACCTGGGCGAGCGCAACCGCCTGCTGGCGACGCGGCGCGAGAGCATCGCGCACTCCCAGCAAGCCATGCGCACGTTAGAGACGCGCCTGGTCGATGAGCGGGCGCAACTGGCGACGGCGCGCAACGAGGAGCAGCAAATCAACCAGCGCAGGCAGGCGGTCAGCCGCGCCATTGCCGACGCGCAGCAAGAGATGGAGCGTTTGAAATCCGCCCTGGCCGAGGCCGAGCGCCAGCGCCGCGCCGTTGCGGATCGTCTGAACATGCTCAAGAACTGGCGTCAGAGCCTGAGCGGCTATAGCGATGGTGTGCGGGCACTTCTGCGTGCGCCCCAGGGGAAATTGCAGGGTCTGCTGGGGCCGGTGCCACAGCTTGCGATCGCGCGCGCGGGCCAGGAGCTCGCGCTGGAGGCCGCGCTCGGTCCCTACTTGCAGGCGATTGTGGTGGAGACGCTGGACCAGGCCCGTGCCTGCCTGGAATATCTACGCACCACGAAGGCCGGCAAGGCAATGGTGGCGTGGCTGGAACGCGTCGGCGATCCGACGGAGAATCCTGCCGTGCAAGGCGAGGCTGAAGAGGCTGCCCTGGCTCGCCTGCTAGCGGCGCGCCCGGAGTTGAAGGAGCGCGTGATTAGCCTGGCCTGGAGCGCCATCCAGTGTGAGCGGCGCTATCTGCCGCTCTTCCGCACGATTCTACGCGCTGTGCTGATCGTACAGGACCTCGACACCGCCCGCGACTTGCTGTATCTCCAGGCCGGCATCCCCGCGAGCGAGCTTTTCCCGCGCATCGAACGCTTTGTAACCTTGCAGGGAGAGGTGCTGCATCGCGAGGGCTGGCTCAGCGGCGGCGATGGCAAGGACGGCGGGCAGCAGGGCCTGCTGGCATACGAGCGCGAATTGCGCGAGCTGCCTCTCCAACTCGACGAGCACCTGGCCCTGATCGCCCAGATCAACGACATGCTCAGCCAGGTTCAGCGCGCCCAGGAGGGGCGCAAGGCCGAACAGAGCGCGATCGATCGAGAACTGCAAAAGAATCTTGTCCAAATCAACGAGCTAAACCGGGCTGTCGCGACTACGCAGCGCGAGAGCGACCGCTTGCAGAGCGAACTGCAAGGGGCGCTCTCAATTGAGCAACAACTGATCTCCGAAATCGCCGGTCTGGAGCAGGAGATTCAGGCTGCTACGGAGCGCGTGCATGCGCATGAGAGGTCCCAGCGCGAATTGAGCGGACTGGTAGAAGAGTTACAGCAAGAGGTAGAGGAGCGCACCATCGCTTTCCGTCGCCAGCAGGACGAACTGGGCAAAGCCCGCACGGCCCTCGCGGTCAAGCGCCAGGAGGCCAGGGCCTTGCGCCAGCAACTGGCGACGCAGCAGGCGCAGGCCCAGGACCTGCGCACCCAGATCGACCAGCGTGCGGCCCGTATCAAGGAGGCCGAAGAGCGTTACCTCGCGCTTCAACAGACGGTCGCGGGCTACCAGACCGAGATTGCCGAAGCCCGGCAGCGTGTTCAGGTCCACACGGAACTTCTGCGCCGGGCGGAGGAGGAGGCGGGCGCGCTGGACCGGCAGATTGGTACGCTGGAGGAGGAAACGCTGGATCTGCGCCGGCAACTGGCCGAATTGGAGGTAGCCTATCGCAAGTGTCTGTTGGAGAGCCAGAAGGCCCGCGATGCCGTCGAAGGCTTGCTGGCACAACTCAACGAGGAAATGGGTATTACCGATCCCCGCGAACTGGCCCGCTATGCTACAACCGAATTTCCCGTAGCCGGGGCGAGCGAGGAGGAGGCTGCTCCTGTGCAGAAAATAGAAGAGGGAGAGGCGCTTTCGGAGGAGGAAGAGGCGGCCTTGCGCAAATTGCGCCGGCGCGTCGATAGTCTGCGCAGCAAGCTCAAAGCGTTGGGCGGCAGCGATCCCGACGCTCCCCAGCAGTACGAAGAGACGCGAACCCGCTATGAATTTTTGAGCGCGCAGATTGCCGACATGGAGCAGGCCGCGCTCCAACTGCGCACCATCATCGGCCAGCTCGATGTCACGATGGCGCGCCAGTTCGAGACAACCTTCCAGGCCATCAATGCGCGTTTCCGCGAGAACTTCGTCACGCTTTTCAAGGGCGGCAGCGCACGCCTGGAACTGACGGTAGCAAAGGGAGAAGAAGAGAACGACGAGGACGGGACCGGGGAGCAGAGAGGCATGCCGGCGGGCGTGGAGGTCATCGTGCAGCCGCCTGGCAAGAAGGTTCAAGACCTCTCGCTGCTCTCCGGCGGCGAGCGCGCGCTCGTCTCGGCAGCCCTGCTCTTCTCCCTGCTGGAGATCAATCCGCCACCTTTCTGCCTGCTGGATGAAGTGGACGCAGCCCTCGACGAGTCGAACGTCAATCGCTTCTGCGAGATCCTGCGCCGCCTGGCTCAGCGCACGCAGTTCATCGTCATCACCCACAACCGCGTCACCATGACCTCCGCGCAGGCTATCTACGGCGTCTCAATGGGCGGCGATAGCGTCTCGCGCCTGCTCTCCCTTAAGCTGGAGGAGGCGCACGCCGTAGCGGGGGATCGGTAAGGGAGTCTTGCCTCCCATTGCGAGGAGGCACGTCTTTGCCAGGAGATGGACGCAGAGGTTGAAGGGAAAGCAAACAATGGTTTTCCCCTTGCCATTCTGCTATATATTTTTATAGGGGCGCTCATGGATACTTCCAGATGCGGCGCCCTAATTTCTCAAACTTCGCTCGAAGTTATCTGAAAGGGTTTTTCTTATGTATAAAAAGGTACTGGTTGGAATGGCCGTGTTGGCGGTTCTGACCACCATTCTGGCGGCCTGTAGTATTCGTGACACCGCCCTGCCCAATGGTCCAACCGTGCATATGGGCAACGCGAATTTTCTTCAGAACAGCATTACCATCAGCAAGGGTCAATCGATCATTCTGATTGACGATGTTGCGGTTGAGCATATTATCACCAATGGTACCTGGCAGAACGGCGTTGCTCATGCGGCCAAAGAGAGCGGCGCGCCTGCGTATGACCAGACGTTCAATGGGAACGACTCCGCCGCGCTTGGCCCTTTCAACACTAGCGGGACCTTTGAATACTACTGTACACTCCATCCGGGAATGAATCTGACGGTGAAGGTCCAATAGCGGTTTGCTGAGGAGCAGATAGTTCTCCCGTTTGCTGTTCCACAAAACAGGGAGGCCGGCCCGCACAATGAACGTTTGTCCTGGGCGGCCTCTCTCCCTGTCCGGCACCGGGCAGGCACTGAAAACGAGGCAAATCTGGCGTGCCTGTGCGTTTATTGGTTAAAGAACGCCCCCACCATTAGTACTTTTATGGTAGGCAGAGGCCGGTGAGAATGCTGAGGAGATGGGCGCATGCTATACTATTTGCGATGAAAAACGAAGAAAATGAATATTACTTGCGTAGATAAAGGTGGTTTTGCTCTATGTTTTCGCGCTTCTGGTCTCTATTTCGCAGCCAACCCGGCCTCTTCCTCAAAAGCGGCTCGGTGTGTTTTCTGTTTCTGATCAGCGTACTGATTGTGGCCTGTGGCGCCAATAATAGCGCGCAGGTTCCTGGCTCCCCTCCGGTGACGGTGACGATTAATCTCAACCAGACCTTTGGCTCGCCCACACCGGCGCTGCCTCCGTATTCCTGCGGGGCGTGGGCCACGCAGAGCACACCCGCGTATGCTCCCAACGCTATTGTTGATGTCTATGCCAAGTTTGTGCAAAACGTGAACGGCAATCCGGTGGGCATGGGCGGCGCGCATGCCGTCGCGTATGTCTCCTGGCCGGATGGCACTTCTTCACAGATTCCAGAGACGACGACCTCCGATGGCCTGGCGGTCTTTCCGATTCCCCTCCAGCCAAGCGCCTTGAAAGGGATTGTGCTGGTTGCGGTGAGTTTTACCTCGGCAGACGGTCAGCATACCTGTAGCGTTACCCAGAATCAACGCGCCTTCTTCACGGCCATCCAGGTTTCTCCCACCGCGTCGCCCAGTTCCTCGCCGACCGATACCCCTTCGGCAGGGCCAACCGATACCCCTTCGCCCTCGCCATCGGCAAGCCCGGGGCCCAAACGATCGCCAACGCCTAAATTTTGATGTATTCGCATATAAAAATACGCAAGAGCCATCCTCAAAGCTCTTGCGTATTTTGTTTGCAGCCCGATATCTGGATTAGAACATATATTCTATTATCTTCGTTTTTTTCAAAGCACTTGCAAAATTCCTGCGAAGTTTGCATAATTGCAGTAGAGAGTATCTGTTACCTGCGTTGCGAAAGATGCCCGACAAGTAAGTACCTTGCCTGGGGCGGTTAGGAAGAAAGGCCGAAGGAGCGAGCGACATGTTTTCATCAGACGAGACGGGCTATGATACCACCGGGTCGGTCATGCGGAACTCACGTGCGGCCAGCCGGCGCGAATTGTTGAAGAGTAAGCGCACGCGCACTACGGACATACTCCCTACACTCAACCAGCGCGAGGGACGTGCGAAGGTGCCTCGTTCGCCGCTGGCCCAATTGCGTGAGGAGAATCTTCACCTGCGCCGCGAACTGGAGAGCCTGCAAGGGCAGGTGGAGGACTATCGGGAGAGCTTGGAACTGCTGGGCGATGAGATCGAGGCTATCCATCGCGCTCATCAACAGGAGATTGAGCAGTATCAACAGCACCTGCGCGATATGATGGATGAGCGCAATCAGATGCAGGAGGCGAACCAGCAATGGGAGCGCCGCTACCAGGAACTCTACCATTCCTTCCAGGATGCCGTTGAGGAAGAGGCCAACAAAATGGTTCAGGAGGCGGCCCAGACGTTGGTGCTCTCGCCGGAGCACACTCCCGCCCTGCTCGGCGATGTGGTCAAGACGCTTGAGGCCCAGTTGAAGCAGACGGAGGATCAGCGGACCGCCGAACTGCTCGCGGTGATGCGCCAGGCCAAGTATAAGTCGGAACTGCTAGAGCAGGAGGTCGCTCGCGAACGCGCTGAACTGGCGGCTGAGCGCGAAAATCTGCGCGCCTGGCGCGAGAGCATAGCCCAGCAGGCTCAGCAGCGCTATCAGATGGAGCGCACCCGCCTGCAGGGACGCTGGACCGCCGGCCTGACCCTGATCTCTATGCTGCTCTTCACCCTGATGGTTGTGCTTGAACTCGTCTTTTATAGCTTCCACATCGCTCTTTACATAACATTATTTGTACCTCTGGCGATCTGTATGGTGCTGAGCTATATCATCGCGCATTTGCACACTAGAGGACGTATCCGCGTGCAGGTCAAGGCCCAGCCCCAGAAGTCTCCGGCCAAAACCGGCCAGCCGCAAAAGGCAAAGGCTGCAACAAAATAAACGCGCAGACCTTCTCATCCAGAGCAAAGCTATGCGTGCTACCAACTCTCAGGGGCTAAAACGCTTGCTTTTTCCCTCGTTGAACGCGGCGGCTATGGCCAACCGCGTGCCGCTATGTTTAACGGGCAAACGTGGCAAACGCCCGCCTGGTAGCAAAACCAGTGGTCATCTTTTCCATTGCAAATCTCCGGCAAACCATGTAATATGACAGATGAGTCATATCTTTTAATTTGATGATTTGCTGAGTTGTCTTACCAACCAGGCCGATTGCTAAAGAGGAGGCAAGTTTCTATGAGTTCAGTGGAGTTACTGCCGGGGATTGTGCAGCGCAAGGTTCAGACGGAGCGGCTGGAGATGGCCTATCTGGTGGCGGGCGAGGGTCAGACGCCGCTTGTGCTGGTGCATGGCAACTGTTCCTCGTCCCATTTCTTCCAGGACTTTATGCTGGCCCTGGCCGCTCAGGGACGATACACCGTCTACGCGCCCGATATGCGCGGCTATGGAGATAGCGAGACGCTGCCCGTTGATGCCACGCGAGGAGTGCGCGATTACGCTGACGACCTGGCCGCGCTGGTGCGCCAGCTTGGTCTGCCGGCTCTTCACCTGCTGGGCTGGTCGCTGGGCGGCAATATTGTCATGCAATACGCCATCGATCATCCTGAGGGTGTGCGCTCGCTGACCTTAGAGGCGACCGGCTCGCCCTTTGGCTTTGGCGGCAGCAGGGATGTAGAGGGCACGCCCACCTGGCCGGATTACGCGGGCAGTGGCGGTGGCACCATCAACGCCGAGTTTGCCGGGCGAATCGCGCGCGGCGATCGGGGAAGCGATCAGTTCTCGCCGCGCGCCGTCATGAACGCCTTCTATTTTAAGCCGCCGTTCCGCGTCTCACCGGAGCGCGAAGAGATGTTTGTCTCCTCAATCCTGACTACAAAGGTGACAGACGGCAACTACTCCAGCGACCATGTGCCCTCTCCCAACTGGCCGATGGTCGCGCCCGGCACGCTTGGCGTCAACAACGCGCTCTCGCCGAAGTATCTGAAGCAGGGCCAACTGGTGGAACTGACGACGAAGCCGCCGATTCTCTGGGTGCATGGAGCCGACGATCAGATCGTCTCCGACACCTCGCTCTTCGATATGGGCTTCCTGGGTCAATTGGGGGCGGTTCCCGGCTGGCCGGGTGCGGAGGTTTATCCGCCTCAGCCGATGAAGGCCCAGATCCGCGCAGTCCTGGAGCGTTATCGAGCGAAGGGCGGAGAGGCGCGCGAACTGATGCTGCCAGACTGCGGGCACTCGCCGCACATCGAGAAGCAGGAGGAGGTGCTGCAAGCCTTTCTCGAACTGATCGAGGCGTCCGCGTAGACAGAGCAACGGGCCGGAGGCGAACAGCGCTGTTCGTCTCCGACCTGCCTATCTGCATAGCGTCATCTGGCGTTAGCGATTGTAGCTGTTGCGCTCGTTCTCAGTCGTCCAGCGCTGAGACTCATTGGCGCGCACGTGCGCAGCGCTCTCCTCGCGCACGTTGCCCTGCTGATTCTGAGGGCGGTTCCCAGGCTGTTTGCCCTGCTGATTCTGAGGGCGATTCTGCTCGTTCTGCTTCGCTTTCGCTTTGGCAGCCTGGTTCTTTTCTTCATGATGCGACATGATATGTACTCCTCCTCAATAGAGTTGTTTCTACTTGGACTTTTCCAAATAAGGAAGCAATCGCTGCTTCCTTGTTCATACTATATGGAGAGGCAAATGGTAGATCGGGATGTAAAGATAAAAGCGTTTGCTTGCTTTTTCGCGACAAGGAGAGAGGCCGATGGAGGATTCCACCGGCCTCGTTGTGTTTTGGGCGCGCCTGCTTAGCCGATCAGCTCTTCCATCTGTGTCAGGTGGTTGTCGAAGAGTCGCAGGGCCAGGCGAATCGGCTCAGGCGTAGTCATATCCACGCCAGCCTTCCTGAGCAGGTCGATGCTATATTCAGAGGAGCCTGAGCGCAGGAAGTTCAGGTAGCGCTCAACGGCGGGCTGCCCCTCGCTCAAGATCTGCTGCACCAGGGCCGAGGCTGCTGAGATGCCGGTCGCGTACTGATAGACATAGAAGTTGTAATAGAAGTGCGGGATGCGCGCCCATTCGATGTCGATCAGTTCGTCGATCACTGTCTCGCCGCCGTAATACTTCGCGTTGAGATCGTGGTACGCAGCGCTCAGGCTGTCCGCAGTCAAGGGCTGACCATCCTGAACCTGCTGATGAATCAACTGCTCAAATTCCGCGAACATCGTCTGGCGGAACAGCGTGCCGCGCAGGCTCTCCAGCGAGTGGTTGAGAATGGCCAGGCGCGTTGCCCGGTCCTCCGTCGTTCTCAGCAGGTGTTCGGTGAGCAGTCCCTCATTCAGCGTTGAGGCCACCTCGGCGACAAAGATGGTATAGTCGCCGTACTGGAACGGCTGCGCGTTACGCGTGAAGAACGAATGCATGGAGTGGCCGAGCTCATGCGCCAGCGTATACATGCTGTCGCGCTTATTCTGATAATTGAGCAGGATAAAGGGCTGCGTTGCGTAGGCCCCGCCGCTATAGGCCCCGCCGCGCTTGCCAGGCGTCTCGTAGACATCGATCCAGCGTTCGGTAAAGGCGCGCTTGAGGATGTTCGTATAATTCTCGCCCAGGGGAGCCAGGGCTGCAATCACGGTATCGCGCGCCTGCTCATAACTGATCTCTTCGTCCGTCTCTTCCACGATCGGCACATACAGGTCGTACATATGGAGCTCGTCCAACTGCAAACGTCGTTTGCGCAGCTTCAGATAGCGATTCAGCAGCGGGATCGCCTCTGTTACTGCGGAGATCAGGTTGTCATAGACACTGAGCGGGATATTGTTGCGGAAGAGGGCGCGCTCGCGGGTCGAGGCGAAGTTGCGCTGACGGGTATGGAACAGTGCACCCTTCACCTGTGCCGCCAGGGTAGTGGCGATGGTGTTGCGCTGCTTGAGGAACGTGCTGTGCAGGCCCTCAAATGCCTCTTTGCGCACACGCCGGTCGGTGCTGCGGATATAGACCAGGTAGTTGCCTTTGGTCAGCTCTACCTGCTGTCCCTCCTCATCGGTAATCATCGGCAGCTTGAGATCGGCATTATCGATCATAGAAAAAATTGCGTCGGGCGTCTCCGTGATCTCGCCAGCGGCTGCCAGCACCGCCTCGACCTCGACCGAACGCACATGTGGACGATTGCGGCTCAGGTCGTGTAACTGGTGGTCGTAGAGCTTCAGTTCGGGATAATCCTGTACAAACTGATCCTGCTTTGCCTGTGGCAGCGCGAGAATCTCCGGCTCGATAAAAGAAATCGCGGTTGTCGCGCGCACATACAACTGCATGGCCTGGTCGTACATCGCCTGGTAGGTGCTATTCGTGGTATCCTCGTCCCTGCGCATGGACGCGTAGACAAAAAGTTTCTCTATTTGCTCAAATGCAGCGTCGCGTGCCTGGAGCACCTCAAAAAGGGCCTTCCCACTCTCCGCCAATTTTCCCTTAAGCGCCTCCAGTTGCGGGATGCGCTCGGACAGGGCCTGGTATTCATGCTGCCAGTCGGCGTCTGTGGCGAAGATACTCTCGAGATTCCAGGTATATTCTCTGGCGATTTCTTTTCTCTTGGTTTGTGTCTGCAATGTCCTACACTCCTCTAGATAACAGCCTTAACAGGTGCCTGGGTGGGATTTCTCGAATGCGGGCGATTGGCACCGGTCAGAGCGTATTCCCCCTGTGCTATCCCTGGTGGACCTGATTGCAAGCATTGTATCACACCAGTTACTTTCTTCACTACCGACGAAGTGCCCGCCCCGCCCATTTTGTCTATCATATTGCAAATAGTTGCCCGATCTTTTATCATATATACGCATATTTGTGTTCAGATCTTTGGTCTTCTCCTCTGCGGGCGGGGAGAGGAGCATCAGCGTTTCCTGTGCTACGTTTTTGTCGAATGGCGTTTGTGTACTGCTCAGCGGGATGCTAAGCACACTAATCTGGGGAGCATTCCCGCCCTGTCCCAATAGTTATTTTTCGCGTGCGCGTCATCTCTTACGGGTTGAATTTGACCGAAGGAGGCAATGGATATGCCGGTCCTGGAATTCGCCCTGGATGCGAACGCTCTGAACCGTATCCAGGTGCATACCAGCACTCATCAGGGACCTGTTTCTGTTATGCTGAACCGCACGGTACTTGGTTCTCTGGCGACGCTTGAAGAGCAGACCTCGGGCAAAGATTTCCGCTTACCTGATAATTCTGTCCTGCGCGTGCAGATTCTTAACGGGCATCCGCAGGTCTGGCGCAATGGTCTTCCTTTACTGCTGACCTCGGCTCCCGCCGAGGCGCCGGTCATTGAGAAACCGGCTCACGGCCATCTGAGCACAGGCGTGCTTGTGCTCGCCGGGCTCAATCTCCTGGTGCTGGGGGTCCTGAGCCTCTGGTTTTTCATCGCGGCTTTTATGAGCTTACCCGCGTCGAAGATGCTCTATCCTTTTCTCTTTTCCGGCCTGCTGGCCCTGATCGGCCTGGCCGGCATATGTGCGCTGCTG
>Ga0070740_10006282_pt1 | contig 10517 bp, 10 predicted proteins | sample Coa_R2_FD_67286 | JGI IMG/M metagenome (GOLD analysis project Ga0070740, IMG submission 67286) | Surface soil microbial communities from Centralia Pennsylvania, which are recovering from an underground coalmine fire - Coalmine... | ecosystem: Environmental > Terrestrial > Soil > Unclassified ...
CCTCGACTACCTCAAGCCGCGGATCGACGAGTACCACACCCTGCTGACGACCAACCACATCTTTGTGCAGCGGACGGCGAACATCGGCAACCTGTCGAAGGAGATGGCGCTGGCCTACGGCTGCACCGGCCCGGTGCTGCGCGGCTCGCTGGACGCCAGCAAGGGCGACCCGGCCTGGGACCTGCGCAAGACCGAGCCGTACTGCGGCTACGAGCAGTACGACTTCAAGGCGATCATCCCGCCGTTCCCCGGCTGGGCGCCGCCCGGCGCCGTGATCGGCGACAGCTGGCACCGCTTCATGGTGCGGATGCTGGAGGTGATCGAGAGCATCAAGCTGGTCGAGCAGGGCCTGCGGAAGTACGCGGCGGCGCGGGGGTCGCACCGCATCGAGCCGCCCAAGCACCTGCCGGCCGGCGAGTGCTACGTCGAGACGGAATGCCCGCGCGGCCAGATGGGCTTTTACGTCGTGGGCCGGCCGTCGAAGGACGCCGTGCCGCTGCGGGTCCGCGCCCGCTCGTCGTGCTTCTGCAACCTGAGCGTGGCCCACGAGATCTGCAAGGGCTGCCTGATCGCCGACGTGCCGGCCATCGTCGGCAGCCTCGACTTCGTCATGGGCGAGGTGGACCGATAACCCGCGGCCAGGGATGGCGGCCCGCCTGGCGCGATGCGCCAATACCCAGGGGCTGCTTATTCGACGATCCCCCCGTGAGGTACCTCTTGCCTGCTTCGGTCTCGCAGCAGCAGGCCCCCAGGACAGGCGGGGTCCCGTAGTTATCCGGGTCGCTCACCGACGGCCGGGCGCCCGGTGCGCTCGATCTTGGCGGGGATGATTCAGGTTCCTCTTCGCTACCCCCCGGCCCGGGTCAGCCGACCGGAGCGGTACCTGACCGGCGGCGCTGCCCGCCGTCGCGCCGTTGCCCCTCCCCTTGCCGGGAACGGAGAAGGTCGGTCAGCACGTCCTCCGCGTAACGGCCCTCGATCACCCCCAACGCGCCGACCAGATCGAAGCCCCCTGCGTAACCGGCCCGGCCCATCGTGGAGGTGTTGCAGGCGGCCTGGTTGATCGGCGTGAAGTTCGGGCCGATCCGGTACGCCGGGTTGGCGTACATCTGCGAGTTGGGGACGTACTGCGCCCGGGGGAAGCCGCGATAGCCGCCGTAGGGCACCGCGCCATAAACGCGGCAGGCCGGCTGGCGCAAGGTGTGCCAAACCCGCGTCTCCGGTCCCGCCGCCCCCCGGCGGACAAACCCAGGCGCTTGTCATTGCCCCGCTTGCGATTTTCTCGCGGAATACCTTCTGGGGTGTCCGACAGGGCGGTTCCTGGGAGGGGCATCGGTTTCGCACAGCCCCCGTCCCTTTGCGCCGCATCCGGCCCGGGCCCTTCGCCGTCTCAGCCTACCGCCCACGGGTCGATGGCATATTGCAACCCCTCGCCGCACCCCAGCCGGCGCATCGCCTCGCCCAGCCGGGACAGCGGCAGGCAGCCGCTGACGAGCGGGGCCAACTCCAGGCCGCCGGCCAGCAGTTGCTCGCGGGCCTTCGCCACGTCGCGCGGCGAGAAGTGGAAGCAGCCCAGCAGGCGCACCTCCTCGTAGTGCAGCCGGTAGCTGTCCACGGTGCACGCCGTGCCGCGCGGCAGGCCGCCGAACAGCAGCACCTGCCCGCCCGGCGCCGCCCGGTCGAACGCCTCCCGCCAGCCGTCCGCCCGGCCCGTGCATTCGAGGACGCAGTCGAAGCGCTCGCCCGACGGCAGTGGCCCGGCGGTCACGTCCCAGACAGGCGCCAGGCCGAAGCGGCGGCCCAGCGCCACGCGCTCCGCCCGCCGGCCGGCGCCGGCCCGCTCCGCCTTGGTGTACCGCGGCAGCAACTGGGCGAAGAGCAGCCCCATCACGCCGAGGCCGAGGACCAGCACCCGCTCCACGCCGCGCCAGTCGATCAACTCCAGGCCGTGGACGACGCAGGCCATCGGCTCCAGCAGGGCGGCGTGTTCGGCGGCGAGGCCGGCGGGGCGCGGGAAGAGGTTCTGCCGGGCGACCGGGGCCGGCACGCACAGGTACTGGGCGAAGGCCCCCAGCACCTTCTCGCGCATCACGTCGGGGCAGAGGTGCCAGCGGCCCTTGCGGCACAACTCGCACGCCAGGCACGGGGCGCTGTGGACGCCCATGACCGGCTGGCCGATCTCGAACGGCGGGGCGCCGTCCCCCAGGGCGGCGACGGTGCCGGCGTAGCGGTGGCCGAACGGGCCGGGCATGGGGATCATCGGGTGGCCGCGGGCGAACGCCTTGCGGTCGGTGCCGCCGGCCAGGGCGCGCTCGACGCGCAGCAGCACCCGCCCCGGCCCCGGCTGCGGGACCGGCACCCGCCGCAGCTCGACCCGGCCCGGCGCCACGAGGTAGGCGGCGGTTTGCATGGATCACCTCACGTACCAGCCCGGAACGCCGGCGACGGGTAAAACTCGCCCAGCGCCGCCGCCAGCCGGTCGATTTCCTCCTCCGTATTGTAGAAGTGCGTCGAAACCCGCAGCAGCAGCCCGTCGGGCCGTTCCACGACCGGCGCCTCGATCCGGTGGCGCTCCCACAGGCCGGCCCGCAAGGCCGCCGCATCGGTCCCCGCCGGCAGCCGGAACGCCGTCAGGAAGCCGTGCAGCTCCGGGTGGGTCGGCGTCGCCGGCGGCAGCCACGCCAGGCGCTCGCGAACATATCGCACCAGCCCGGCGTTGCGCTCGCGGATGCGCTGCCAGCCCAGCCCGTGCTGAAAGTCGATGGCCGCCGGCACCGCCAGCCACGGGCACGGGTCGCGCGTCCCCTCGAACTCGAAGTGCCGCAGCCGGGGCGTCGATCCCCATTCGTCGCGCTCGTCGGCCCGCGCCCGGTCCCAGCGCCAGCCCCAGCTCACCTGCAACGGCTGCAAGCGGTCCTCGCTGCCGGCCCCCAGGTAGAGGAAGCCGGACCCCGTCGGCGCCAGGAGCCACTTGTGGCAGTTGCCGCCGTAGAAGTCGCAGCCCAGCTCGTCCAGCCGCACCGGCACCATCGCCGGCGCGTGCGCCCCGTCGATAACGGTCAGCACCCCGCGGCGGCGGGCCTCGGCACACATCTCCCGGACCGGCAGCACCATCCCGGTCGGCGACAGGACGTGGCTGAAGAACGCCAGCCGGGTGCGCTCGGTCAGGGCGGCGCGGAAGGCGGCGACGACCTCCCCTGGCCCGGCGGGCAGCGGCGGCAGCCGGAAGGTGCGGACGGTCAGCCCCTGGCGCTGGGCGGCGCGCTCCCAGCACCAGTGCATGGCGCCGTACTCGTGATCGGTCAGCAGGAGGTCGCCGGGGGCCGCCAGCCGCAGCCCGGCCGCAAGGATGTTCACCGACGCGGTGACGTTGGCGGTGAAGACCAGCCGCCGCGGGTCGCCGCCGAGGAACCCGGCCAGCCGCTCGCGGGCCTCCCACAGCAAGGGCGGCGCCTGCCGGAGGAAGAAGTCCATCGGCTCCTCGGCCAGGCGGCGGCGCAGCTCGGTGGCGCGGTCGAAGACGGGGCGCGGCAGCGGGCCGAACGAGCCGGTGTTGAGATTGGCCGCCGCGGGGTAGAGCAGCATCTGCGAGCGGGCGTGGGACCAGATGGGGTCGGGCATGGGGGCGTCCTACCGTCCAAAGATGCGGGCGACCGGCACGCGGAAGCCGGGCAGGTGCGGCTCGGCCGGAAGTTCCTGCGTGACGTTGAACAGTTCCGGCTCCGCGCCCGGCCGGTGGACCGTCACCGTGCGGAAGTGCGGGTTGACCAGCCAGACCAGGGCCACGCCGGCGGCCAGGTACTCGTCCACCTTCTCGTCGATCTCCTCCTGGGTGTCGTTGGGCGACAGGATTTCGACGGCCAGGAGCGGCACCCCTTCGATCATGCTGGTGTGTTCGGGGTCTTGCACGGCCACGTCGGGGGGAAAAAGGACCACGTCAATCCCAACCGTGGTGTCGGGGTTGCGCCGCAGGATGACGCCGGCCTCGCCCGAGAAGACCTCGCCCCGCGGCTCGGGCTGCTGGTCCAGCCAGTTGCCGAGAATCTGGGCGATGCGGGCCTCCGTCCTGGAGTGAAAGCGGTTGCGCTTCGTCATGGGGTTCTCCCGCAGACGTCCACGAATGAGGGAACGTTCCGTGCCGTTTTCCGGCAGGGCCAGCATTTCCTCGGTGGTCATGAGGGAAACGGTGGCTGTGGCGCTCATCGGTTCTCTCTCCCGTTCGCGGTGCCGACTGCGGGTCGCACCGGGCCGCTCATCGACGGCCCGGGTTACAGAATACCATACTCGTCAAACACCTCGCGCACGCTGCGGCCGCGGGCCAGCTCCTCGCGGACGCGGTTCTCGCCGGTCACCTTCTCCAGCGCCTTCGGGAACGCCGCCCCGGCCAGCTCCGCCGGCACCACCACGACGCCGTCGATGTCGCCGAAGACGTAATCGCCGGGCCGCACCACGCAGTCGCCGACGCGGACCGGCTGGCCGTGGCTGACGCCGTCGATGCGGCCCTTCGAGTCGAGCGGGCTGAAGCCGGCGGCAAAGACGGGGAAGTTCATGGCGATGATCTTGGCGGCGTCGCGCGTCAGGCCGTCGAGGACGACGCCGACTGCCCCGTGCGCCCGGCTGGCGGTGGAGAGCAGCTCGCCCCACAGGGCGCTGCCGCGGTCGCCGTTCGTGGTGGCCACCAGCACGTCGCCGGGCCGGAGCAGGTCGATGCACTCCAGCTCGACGGCGTAGGGCCGGCCCGGCTCGGCGGCGACGCTTACGCAGCTGAGCGTCGCGGCCCGGCCGAACAGCCGCCAGTCCGGGCGCAGCGGCCGGATGGACGGCGGCAGGGCGCTGGCGTGGTGGCCGAGGGCGTCGAGCACGTCGGCGAGGACGGCGCTGCAGAGCAGGTCGGCGTGCGGGGCGAAGGCGGACAGGATGGGGTCGGGCATGGCTCCTCGCGGCGGGGGCAGGTTGGGGGCGGCCTCACCATACCCGCCGGGGCGGCACAGGTGCAAGGGGGTGGTGAAAAGGCGTGCCGACAGGGGAGGGACGATACAGCCCAGCAACTACCCTCAACCGCTCACTCAGCCGGGGTGTGCAGCACGTTTCTCAAGCGAATCTGAGCAGCGCCTTTCCCGTTTCGTCAGCGCTTTTTGCGTTTTTTGGGCCGCGGGCCTGCGGTCGATCCTGGACGTATTCCTCAAGTGGCAAATGGTTTGTGCTAAAAATGCGGCCTGGATTTCGCGAGCGCCTGCGCTCGCGACCGCGAGCGCCATCAATGTGATGACAGTTGGGGGAAGGAAGCCCGCCCGCCGCGGCCGAAAGGCGTTGGAGGGGAAGGCCGGCCGGGCGCTCCACGCCAAGCCCCGGAGCTTTTCCCTGGCGAAACCGAGTCGCAAAAAGGAAGGCCCCGGCGTCTCACCGGGGCCTTCGCGGGTTGACTGTTGTCTATGGGCGGCCTCACGCGCCGACCTCGCCGACGCGGTAGCGGACATACTTGACCAGCTTCAGGCCGGCCGCCTTCAGCACGTCGCCGACCGTCTTGCTGTCGTCCTTGACGAACGGCTGCTCCACCAGCACGTTCTCGGCCGCCCACGCCTTGAGCTTGCCCTCGATGATCTTGTCGAGGATGTTGGCCGGCTTCTTCTGGTTCTTCGGGTCGGCCATGACCTGCGAGCGGGCGATCTCCTTCTCCTTCTCGACCAGTTCGGCCGGCAGGTCCTCGCGCCGCGCCGCCCGCGGGCTGGTCGCGGTGATGTGCATGCAGATGTCGCTGAGCAGCTGCGGGTCGGGGTTGGCCCCCTCGACCTGGAGCAGCACGCCGATGCTGCCGTCGTGGTGGATGTAGCTGCCCAGCTGGCCCGCCAGCCGCGTGAAGCGCGCCGGCTTCATGTTCTCCCGGATCAGGCCGACCACGTCGCCGACGCGCTCGTTGACGGTCTTCTTCGGGTTGTCCACGAACGGCTGCCTGAGCAGGTCCTCGACCGTCGCCGGGTTTTGCAGGGCGACCTGCCTGGCCAGGTCGTTGGCCAGCTGGAGGAACAGCTCGTTCTTGGCGACCGGGGCGCTTTCGCAGCGCACCTCGATAATGGCGCCGAGCTTCCTGGCCGGGTCGATAAAGACGGCGATGCGGCCCTCGGCGGTCTCGCGGGTGGCGGCCTTGTCCTGGGCCTCCTTGTTCTGCTTGCGCAGCAGCTCGACCGCCTTTTCCATGTCGCCCTGGGCCTCGATCAAGGCGGCCTTGCACTTCATCATCTGCATGCCGGTGCGGTCGCGGAGGGCCTTGACGTCGGCGGCGGAAATCGTGCTCATGGGGGGGATGTCCTCGTTCCTCGCCCGGCCGGGGTCGGGCCCGCTTCGGCGAAGCGCCGCTAAAATCCCTGGGCCGGGCGCTGTTTCCTGAAAACGAACAGCCGTCAGCCGCCAGCGGCAGGCGGGGCTGACGGCTGACCCAGCCGCCGGGATCAACCCGGCGGCTCGCTCTTGCCCTGGCGAGCGGCGGGGTTGATCCCCGCCGGCCTGCCGCCGGCCGCGGGGTTGGGCCGGCAGCCTTACTCAACGACGGCGCCGGCCGGCCGCGGGTTCGCGGCGGCGCCGAGCGGCTGGGGCGGCCGCGGCCGGGGCTGCGGCTCGGCGGGCAGGGCGGCCTTGCCCTCCAGGATCGCGTCGGCCAGGCGGGACAGCACCAGCTCGATGGAGCGGATGCTGTCGTCGTTGCCGGGGATGGGCAGGTCCACTGTGTCCGGGTCGCTGTCGGTGTCGATCAGGGCCACCACCGGGACGCCCATGCGCTGGGCCTCCTTGACGGCAATGGCCTCGCGCTTGGGATCGACGACGATGAGGGCGTCCGGCATGCGGTTCATGTGGCGGATGCCGGACAGGTTGCGCTGGATCTTGGTCAGCTCGCGGTTGAGGGTGGCCACCATCTTCTTGGAGTAGCGGCGGATGTCGGCCGACTCGGGGGCCTTGCTCAGCTCCAGCTTGCCGGACTCGTTGAGCATGCCCTTCATGTACTCGGCCATGTTGTGCTTGGCCGGGTTGTCGCCGGCGGGCAGCCAGAGGGCCTCCAGCTCTTCCAGGCGGCGGAGGCGGTCGCGGATGGTGCGGTAGTTCGTCAGGGTGCCGCCCAGCCAGCGCTCGGCGACGTAGGGCATGCCGGCGCGGCTGGCCTCGCGCTCGATGGCCTCCTTGGCCTGGCGCTTGGTGCCGACGAAGAGCACGAGGCTGCCCTGGCTGGCGATCTTGGCCAGGTAGCGGTGGGCGCGCAGCAGGCCGCGCAGGGTCTCGCGCAGGTCGATGATGTGGATGAGGTTGCGCTTGCCGTAGATGTACGGCCGCATCTTCGGGTTCCAGCGGCTGGCGCGGTGCCCGAAATGGACGCCGGCCTCAATCAACTCCTTAACCTGCACAATGGCCACGCACTGCCCTCCTGTCCCCTCGCGGGTGGTACGAGACGGTTGGGTGCTTCTAATACGCCGAAAAAGGTATCCCTCATTGTAGGGCGCCCCCCCCGGGGGGGAAGAGGTCAATCGTAGCACGCGGCGGCGGGAACGGTCAAAGGGTTTCGGGAATGAATTCGGGCTGGGCGGCAGGGTTTAGCGACGCTAAAAGGGCGCCCTTGGCCGGACCGGGCACGAGACAACCGCCCGCTACCCTTCCTTCCATACCAGCACCACCTTGCCGCAGTCGCCGGAGCGCATGGCGTCGAAGCCCTTCTGGAACTCCGTGTACGGGAAGCGGTGCGTGATCACCGGGCGGATGTCCAGGCCCGATTGCAGCATCACCGTCATCTTGTACCACGTCTCGTACATCTCCCGGCCGTAAATCCCCTTGATCGTCAGCATGTTGAAGATGACCAGGTTCCAGTCGATGGCCATCTCCCGGTCGGGGATGCCGAGCATGGCGACCTTGCCGCCGTGGCAGGTGTGGGCGAGCATGTCGCGGAAGGCCTGGGCGTTGCCGGACATCTCCAGGCCGACGTCGAAGCCCTCCCTCATGCCCAGCCGCTTCATCACCTCGGCCAGCGGCGCCTGCCGGGCGTCCACCGCCAGCGTCGCGCCCATCCGCTTCGCCAGCTCCAGCCGGTACGGGTTAACGTCGGTGACGACGACGTGGCGGGCGCCGGCGTGGCGGACCACGGCGCAGGCCATCAGGCCAATCGGCCCGGCGCCGGTGATCAGCACGTCCTCGCCCAGCACGTCGAACGACAGGGCCGTGTGGACCGCGTTGCCGAACGGGTCGAAGATGGCCTGCACGTCGCGGGGGATGTTCGGGTCGTGGACCCAGACGTTGGACATGGGCACGGCGATGTACTCGGCGAAGGCGCCGGGGCGGTGGACGCCGATGCCGAGGGTGTCCTTGCACAGGTGGCGGCGGCCGGCGAGGCAGTTGCGGCAGCGGCCGCAGACGACGTGGCCCTCGCCGCTGACGACCTCGCCGGGGTGGAAGTCCTTGACGTTGGAGCCGACCGCGACAATGCGGCCGACGAACTCGTGGCCGACGACGAGCGGCACGGGGATGGTCTTCTGCGCCCAGGCGTCCCACTTCCAGATGTGCAGGTCGGTGCCGCAGATGCCGGTGCGCAGCACCTCGATGAGCACGTCGTTGATGCCGACGTCGGGGACCGGCACCTCGTCGAGCCAGAGTCCCGGCTCGGCCTTCTTCTTGACGAGGGCCTGCATCGTCTTCTTCATGGGCCGCACCCGCCTGGGAGGTCCGTGGGGCGAAGGACGCGGGGCATCTTACGCACGGCGGCGCGGCCCGGCGAGGCGGGGTGCCCGCCCGGCATGCGGGGCATGCCCCACGACGGGGCGTGGGGCATGCCCCGCATGCCGTTCTCCTAAATCGGCGGCCGCTTCCGGTGCCAGGCGGTCGCCTGCTGGTAGGCGTGGGCCAGGCTCAGCAATCGCGCCTCGCCCCAGGCGCGGCCGGTGAACTGGACGCCCGTCGGCAGCCCCTTCAACCCGAAGCCGTTCGGCACCGACAGGGCCGGCTGGCCCACCAGGTTGCCCGCCGGGATCACCACCGTCCCGCCGCCGCCCGTTCCCGGATACGCCTTGTCGAAATCCTTGTCGATGGGGTACGCCACCGTGCCGCGCGAGGGCGCCACCAGGGCGTCGTACTTCGCATACAGCGCGTCCATCTCCCGCTTCATTCGGCCGCGCAGCCGCATCGCTTGCAGGTAGTCCACCGCGGGCAGCACCAGGCCGGCGTAGGCGCTGAGCTTGTCCTCCGCCCGCCGCAGCTCCTTCAGCCTGCCGCCCTCGATCAGGTCGCGGAAGGCGCTCGCCCCCTCCGCCTGGATCACCGTCCCCACCACCGCCCCGAACGGCAGGTCTGGCAGGGGCACGTCGGTCTCGATCTCCGCGAAGTCGGCCAGCACCTTCAGCGCCGCCTCGAAGTTCTCCTTCACTGCCGCCTGTACGCCGGTCGTGGACCCCTTGAGGACGCCGATGCGGTACTTCTTGCCCCTGGGCGAGAAACCCGGTTTCTCGGAGAAACCGGGCTGCTGGTCGGGCCACGCGAAGGGTTTGGCGGCGCTGCTGGGATCGCGGGTGTCCTTGCCGGCGATGGCGGCCAGGACGAGGCCGCAGCAGTCGGCGCTGCGGCACATCGGGCCGAGCTTGTCGAGCGTCCACGACAGGGCCATCGCCCCGTGGCGGCTGACCCGGCCGTAGGTCGGCCGCAGCCCGGAGAGGCCGCAGAACGCGGCCGGCGTGATGATCGAGCCGGACGTTTCCGAGCCGATGGAGAAAGCGACCAGCGCCGCCGCCGTCGCCGCCCCCGGCCCCGACGACGAGCCGCCCGACCAGTAGTCGAGGTTCCACGGCGTCCGGCCCGGCCCGGTGAAGCTGGCGTCGGCGTTGTTGTAACCGAAGCCGCCCGCCAGCTCGACCATCGCCAGCTTGGCGGCCAGCACCGCCCCGGCGTCGCGCAGCTTCGTGACCACCGTGGCGTCGTAATCGAAGACCTGCTTGCGGTACGGCTCGGCCCCCCAGGTGGTGGGGATGCCCTTGGTGGCGAGCAGGTCCTTGACGCCGTAGGGGACGCCGTGCAGCGGGCCGCGGTACTTGCCGGCCTTGATGTCCGCGTCGGCCGCCTTCGCCTGCTGGAGGGCCAGTTCGCGCGTGATGGTGACGACGGCGCCGAGCTTCTCGCCGAGCCTGTCGAGGCGCTGGAGGTACGCCTCGGTGAGCGCGAGGGAGGTGATCTTGCGCTGCCGGAGGAGCGCCGCCAGCTCGCGGACGGGGGCGTAGAGGATGTCTTCGGTGATGTCGAGGAACATGGGCGGCTCCGCCATCGGGGCGAGCGGGGGGGCAAGGCGAGCGGGGGGCGTCAGCCCCCTGATCGGACACGCCATCAGGGGGCTTACGCTCCCCGCTCGCCGGGGGGGTCGCTCACGGCACGTCCGCGCTGAACACAAACGCCGGCTCGTCGCCGTTGGCCAGCCTGGTGCGGCGCAGGATGCCGGCCGTCGCCTGGCCGCGCTGGATGCTCTGCTTCACGCGCTTCAGCTGGGCCTCGGTCAGTTGCTT
>Ga0070740_10006283_pt1 | contig 10516 bp, 16 predicted proteins | sample Coa_R2_FD_67286 | JGI IMG/M metagenome (GOLD analysis project Ga0070740, IMG submission 67286) | Surface soil microbial communities from Centralia Pennsylvania, which are recovering from an underground coalmine fire - Coalmine... | ecosystem: Environmental > Terrestrial > Soil > Unclassified ...
ACACGGGATCACCTTGTGCTCCCCGTCCTCCACGAAGATGGGAGGCAGATTCCCCACCTGTACGATGACTTCCTCCACCGGGCGAGCCCGTATCCCACTCACCTCGTTGACCGCCAGGTTGCTCACGTTGTGTGCCGCGTTGCTCATTGCCGCTCTCCTTTCAGCATGATGTAGGTAGTAGTAAGCTCGTGGCTGCCCCTCACCCATAGGTGGGAGGCAGTGAACGAACATGCTACAGACCGAGCTTCATGTCGCACATGGTGGTTCTTTCCTTTGGCAAACGCATTGCGGGATTAGAAAGATAGCAGCGGAATTGCCGCGCGCAAGTGCCTTGATTGCTTTTCTTTCAAAGTATATCGCACCTAAGCGCTTGTCCAGTGCCCACCTCTTCTCATGCGACCGCGCCCGCCAAACGACTTGGGCACGAAACTTGCAAGGAGCACAAAGTATGCCAAGGTAGGTTCAGGTGGGATAGCCGAACTTTGGAACGGCTTTTGCTTTTTGCAAGGCATGCCAGCGGGTGGGCTAAGAGGAGGCGGGCTCCCACCTGCCCGCCTCCTGTCGTCTCAGCCGTGCGTGTCTGCTCCGAGGTAGGGAATGGTCTCCTCTGCCTCACTCGGCTCCACACGGTAGACGTTGTGCCCCATGCACCACACCATGTGGGACATGGTGATGCAGCCCTCGCCCGCTTCGAGGAGTCCGTGTACGTTATCCACCGCTGCCAGCGCCTCTGTGGTCAACGGTGTTCCCTTGGGAGTGTAGGCCAACATCTTTCAGTTGGCCAGCTTGTCGGTGGCCGGCTTCTCCTTGGCCCCGAAGATGCGCTCCCATCCCTCGTTGTAGGCACGGGTGGGCGTCTTGTTGACGATGCGATCCTTGTTCGCACCCTGGTCCACTTCCGCCGTCACCGTCACCACGATCAGGATCTCGTCCTTCATCTTCCTACCTCCAGGCTTGTTGTGGTTGAGATACTCATTCCTGCCCCTGAATGTAGCACACTCAGGAGCAGGGTAGGAGAACCTCACCCGAAAAAGTCGTCAGGGTCGTGAATGCTGGGGTCGTAGGGTTCGCTGTCGTACCCCATGGCATCGTTGTAGGCGTGGACCCCCATGCCCATCCCACATTGCATGGCGTTCTCGTGCCTTGCCGCACGGTCGTCCTCCGCCCTCTCACGCTGTAGGCGCTTGACCGCTTCCGTGCGCTCCGTCACCTCGTGAACGTTGGGACCGTCGAGCAGGATGTAGGGAACATCCAGGTCACGTGCGCTGAAGGAAGAGAAGGTAGCAGGCAGGTCCGCCAGTGCGAGCCTCGCCTCCTTCTCCGTACCGAAGTCGGCACCTGTCATACAGGTGTCCGTCTCTCCCGGCTTGTCCCACCAGAGGGAGACCGTGTAGGGTTTGGTGGGGTCTCCCTCGTTCCAGGGTCGGCTCATGTCGTACCTCCGTTGAGTTGTCGCATCGTCTCCTCGTAGTCCGCCACCGCGTCCACCCTGTCCTCCCAGGTGCGAGCCCGCGCCTTGGCATCCTCCAAGGTGTCGAAAGCGATGGGCGTGTAGTTGTTGCGGGTGGGACAACGCACATGGTGCTCCCCGCTGGCACTGAGGTCGCAGTGGGAGCAGGTGGGCTTGAGGTCTCCCTCACACACCCACACCACGCTCCCCTTCTCTCCACCGTAGCGGCTGTCCTGCGTACGGAGGAGAAGGTAGGTCCAGGTGCCGAAGGTGTAGGTCCATTCCACCTTCTGCACCACACCTTGCTCGTCGTGGTAGGCGGAACGAAGCTCCTGTCCTACCGTGTACTTCTGTGTAGGTCTATCGCCCATGATGTCGCTCCCGCTGCTCCCGCTGAATGAGTTTGCAGGTACCGCAAGTGTCGCCGGGATTCTGCGCACCAAGTCGTCCCTCGCAGCACTTGCACTGACGAGTGACCACCGTGGGCGCAGGAAGGTCCATGATGTAGACCTTCATCTTACAGCCTCCGCTCGATGCGCACCATCTGCGCGTTGCTCTGATAGTGTGCGTGGTTGGTGTCGCTGTTCCACCCCGTCTTGCCCAGGAGGATGCCGTTGTACGACACTACCTCCGGGAGTCGCTTGAAGTGGTCGAAGTCATGACAGGTGACCACCGCACACTGCACACCCTCGATGCGCACCGTGTATTCCACGGTGAGATACTCGGGCTCCGCTTTGACCTTTTCCATGTCGTCTCCTTTCCTACTTCTGCCCCTGAGCAACCACTCAGAGGCAGGGTGTAGGGAAGCCAGCTCTCTCAGAGCTGAACGTGGTCCTCTGTCACCACCTGTGGGATATCCTCCACGATGCGGAGTCCCTTGGGAAGCTTGGCGACACCCAGCTTACCACGTAGGAGCTTGCGCACCTCGTTCTCCGTTTCGGCCTGGAAGGTGTGGCGCTCTCCTTCCAAGTCGCAGATGTAGGTCTTGAGGTTCACCTCCTCGCACCGGGTGAGCATGTTCTGCTTGATTCCGTTGCGCTCGTTGTGCGCCTTGATGGTACCTTTGAGGAGAATCTCCTTCCCGGTATCCAAGGCACCTGCACTGGAGAACCAGCACCACACATTGCCGGCCTCATCCGACATGATGTGCAGGTGTGAGACCCCGTACATGCTCTCCGTTTGGATGACTTTCTCCACGTACAACTTCACGCGGATCCGATCTCCCACCGTGCCCACATGCTGGGCCACTTCCGCACGCTTGGCCTGTAGCTCCATGTAGCGAAGCTTGGCCAAGTGTCGCTGATAGGCCGCCACGATGCTGGCGGCCAACCCCATGTCCCTACCTTCGTACACCATGCGGCGGGCAATGGTGCGGATGTTGTGCAGGTAGTCCGACACGTCCTCACCCTCGATGCCGCTCGCCCACTCGATGGCTTCCTCTGCCACCTTGACCGACTCCTCCGAGGGTGTGTGGAAAAGTCGCTTGAAGTGCGGTCCCGCTTCCCGAGGGTGTAGGTGCTTGTAGGCCACCTCGCAGGTGGCGGCTCCTGGGAGATCCAGCTCCCTGGCCTTACCTCGGCTCATCCAGCCGTCCACCTTGATACACTCTGCCACATAGGGCAGGTAGTGTTCCAGGGGCTCGTACGAGGGACCACCTCCCCCACCGAATCCCATCTCATCCTCCATGCTCTCACCCAGAGAGTCCAGGTCGATGAGGTACTGTGCGCGCTCTGCGTACATGAGCGCATCGTGTCCGAAGAAGTCCGCCAAGCAGTTCCTTCCCACCTGCTTGTAGGTGCCTTCCTCATGTTGGAGGATGTAGGTATCCTTGCGGTACCTGTTGGTGTGACAGTGCTCGCAATACTGCGAGACTGTGCGATACTGTGTGGGAATCTCCGCGTTCCCCACTTTGCGGATGATGTTTCCCTCCTCGGTGTGCTGAATGGTGGCCACGAAGGTCCACCCGCTCACCTTGACCACCGCGCACCCAGGGTCCACCACGATGTGGTGAATCAGGTACACCTTCTCCACAAGGTCGGTGTGGGGATTCTTCTTCTCCACACGGGTGGGCTCCCCCACCTCGCGGAAGGTGGGAGGAGGTAGGCCCAGGCGGGTGGCCCTCCGACCCAGCTTCTTGAACTTGTCCGACAACACCCCCATGTTGTCGGAGGGAATCTTGAAGACTCGCACTTCTTCGCTCATTGTCGCACCTCCGACTCTTGGTCGTCGTACTTGGCGCATTTGTCGCACAGATGCAGACCTTCCCGCACCGTGTGGTCCTTGGGCAGTTCGTGCCCGCATCCCTCACACAAGCGGCAGTCCACGCACCCGCTGCATGTCTCACGGTCGGTGCCGTTCACCCGCACCCACCCTGCACCCTTGCAGGTGTAACGCGGGTCCGCAATCAGGTTATCGCTCATTGTCGCTCCTTTCCTCATCGCTGCCCACATAGACGTACCATGTAGGCAGAGGGAAGAGTGGAACCTAGCTAGGCCGCCATCTGCTCCTCGATGATGGCCTTGCCCAGCTTGCGGGCGGCCCTGCGCTCCTGTCGCTTGACGTAGGACATGTAGCCCTCGCTCCCGATGCGGTAGCGGTGGTGGTCGCTCTCCGCATAGGAGCGCTCCGTGTGCGCCTTGGCGTACACCTTGTCGCGCAGCTTGTAGGTGCAGGTGGTCTCCTTCTCCACCACACCGTCCAGCTCGTCCCACACCGAGAGGCGGGTGTAGGAGTAGAAGTCCAGCTCCTCACACCCGCGCACCTCCTGCACACCCTGGGAGTTGCGGTAGTACGCCACCACACACTCCTCCACGGTGTGGTCGTAGTGGTCGATGGTGTACAGGATGGCCGTGTCGCCCACCTTGACGCACGCCTCCTCCGCCATCTTGTAGGCGTAGCGGTCCCGCAGGTTGCCGATGTGCTCCCCGTTGATGAAGAGTGCGAGCATGTGTGCCTTCCTCCTAGAGTGTCGGTTCACGTTGACGGAAAAGGTGGGATTCTACTTGTAGCACGGAAAAGACAAGGTGCAAGAAAAAAGGTGGGATATGTAGGCGCGTGTCGTTGGCTCCCTGGCACGCATGCATATAGCAAGCGCCATGCCAAGCGGCCCAAGTGCTCGGAATCGTTCGAGAATCGGGCCGGCTTGGCTTGGCCGAGCGCTTGCATATAGCAAGCGGGATGCCAGCTAGTGGCGCTGGCGTTGGGAGCGGTAGAAGGTGAGGTCACCGAAGGTCATGCCCTCCTGTGTGGTCTTGTAGACCATCTTGGCCCCGATGTAGGTGAGGAAGGCTTGGTACTCCGACAGGCCCTCCTCTTCCACCAGCATGTGGTGGATGTCCTCCCCGGTCACACCCTCGACCCCCATCATCTTACGTGTACGCTCGATCAGGTCCTTCACGTGGCACCTCCTTTGCATATTGCAATGCTTATGCCCGTCCCGCCTCGGTCAGTTGCAGACCTACACCAGACACCGTTCGGGCGTGCTCTCGCACCTTCTTGCTGGTAGGCGGGGAATGGAGGGGTTATCCCTCCATGTAAGTTAGTTGACCTTGGTGAAGGTGAACTTGGGTGCCCTGTAGTCGGGGGAGCAGTGGGGACAGGGGATGGTATAGGGCGACACCTTCCGACCATCCTCGTGGATGTGGGAGGTTTCGGTATTGTACTCCCTGGTTCCCTTGCAGTGTGGGCACTTGTCGGGAGTGTTGTAGACGAAGGCATCCGACTTGTACGCACCGAAGGTGACGGTGTACTTGTACCTGGACCCGTGGCCGTCGCTTTCGTCAGAGAGGACGAAGGTGTGTGCCTTCCTGCGCTTCATCAGCGGATTGAGCACATGGTTGACCGTGGCGTGGAAGTCTCGCCAGGTGTGGGAGGAACGCCCACGGCCGAAGTGAACCGTGGCCTGTGAGAGATCCGCGCTGATGTCGGTGTTGGTGGCCAGGTACCACCAGGTGGTGTCGTCTTCCTTACAGAGTGCGATCTGTAGGGAAAGCGCAGGGATGTCGATGTCGTCGGATGTGAACGTCACCGATCCGTTGCGCTCGAAGGTGATACAGTTGCTCACGTTGGCCTCCTCTGTGCATATAGCAACTACAGTGCCATACGCACGCCTGTGGTGTGGGTCGAACGCCTACCACCTCCCACCAGGTGCGGCTGCCTGGTGGGAGGTCCGTAGATGTGCGACGGTCACTCCTCGTTCATGCTGGGGAGCGCCTCGATGCTCTGCTTGGCCACCTTCCAGGCGCGCTGCATGACCCACGAGAGGCTCCGATCCAGGCGAGCCGCCTGCACCTGCATCTCTTGGAGCATCTCGTCGGGAAAGTAGAGAGACTGCTTCCGCTTGTCGGCGTCCTTCTTCCCCTTGCCGCTGTTGTCCGTCGTGGTGGCCGTGTTGTTCTGGTTGTCGCTCATGGTGTCCTCCTGTGGTTCCGTGTCGTGGTTTAGAAGCTCATGTGAGCTTTGGTGGTGGGTCATTCCACCACTCCTGCCCCCGAGTGTAGGTGCTCGGGAGCAGGGTGTGGGAGACTGACTTACGCTGCCGCTTCGTCTCCGCTCTCTTCCTGGGCCGGTGTGTGCTTGACACCCCGGATGTGGTCGGCCGCTTTGGCGGCCTTGGCTGCCGCGTCCACGATCCACTTGCGATTGTCTCGCAGCTTGTCGGACCAGTGCTTGATGTATGCCGCACTGTTGTCCAAGGTGCGATTGTCGATGCCGGCGTGTGCGCAGAGGAAGGCTGCCCCACACTCTGCCACAAGCTCCTCGAAGCTGTAGTCATGTGAGGCAAACTTGATCGGATTCGTGATCCCTTCCCGGTCCAGCCGATCCTTGTGTCCGGTGCTGTGGGTGAGTTCGTGGAAGAGTGTGCTGTAATACTCCTCCGTGTGGGTGAAGCTCTCACGAGGTGGCATCTGGATGGCATCCTGTGAGGGGATGTAGCAGGCGCGGTTACCGCCGTGGGTGATGGGAGGCGCACCCTTGTAGGATGCCACGATCTCCTCGCACGCGCCAATCGGATTGAACTGTACGCCGCTGTGGGAGGTGGGCGCCTCCAGGTTGTCGCACTGCGCCACGTTGAACACGTTGTAGTAGCGCAGGAGGAAAAACTTGTCGCGCCCCTTGGCGATGTCGGCGGGTGTCGCATCTTTGCGGGGGAGCGGCTTCCAGAAGATGACCGGCGTGCTGCGCTCACCCTTGCGCACCTGGCCGCCACGTGCCGCACACTGCTTGTACGTCACCCACCAGGGGCTCGTGTACGCCTGGCACCCCAGGAGGAACACATTGACGCCCCTGTACTCCTTCCCCGACACCAGGTTCTTGGGTAGGGAAGATGACCACGGCTGCCGCCAAGGTACGACACCCTGGTCCAGCATGCCGAGGATTCGATCGGTAATGATCTCGTACACCTTGTCCGACATGGTAGGTTTCCTTTCCCGTGTCCCTATAGTGTAGCGCACCATAAGGCGCGTGCAAGTCTTTTCTTGAAAAAACTTGCAAGGTAGGTGGCACGCCCTTTGCATGCGGGCGCGGGGTTGCGTTGGCATGGCTTGCAGAGTGCAAGAGCCAGGCCACCCACTTCTGCCCCCAAGCTCGCACTCAGGGGCAGGGTGTGGACGGTCAGGTCACTTGGTGATCTTGTAGGCGCAGAAGCCCACACCCAGGGCGATGCAGTGCGCCCATGAGAGCTTCCAGAAGGCGATGTGGTTGAGGGTGGGGATGAAGCACACCATGAACACCAGGGCGCCCAAGGTGGCGAAGAGGATGACGGCCAGACGAATCATCGTACATGCTCCTTCATGTGGGTGGTATGCGGCTTGCAATATGCAAGACACGATCCAACCATCACTGCCCACAAGCTCTCACTTGTGAGCAGGACATGGGTGGGTGTGTCAGGAGAGGGGCACACCGGGGTACTTCTTGCGGAGACGTGCGAAGGTGTCGAATCCATCCGCACGCTTGCCCAGGATGTAGGTGGATCCGCTCCTCGTGGTGACCACCCGCCCACGGATGGAGACGATGGGGGAGGAGGTCATCTTGTTGGCGCTCCCCTCGGGCAGCCACGCACACTCACCCTGAAGGTGGAAGCGCCGGCACTCGGGGGCGGTGTATTCATCACCCGAGACCACGATGCGGTAATCATTGACGACTTTGCTCACAATATCCTCCTGTGTAGGTGTGAGTAGTTGGTAAGTGAGTTGCATATTGCAAAACACGATCCAACCACTTCTGCCCATGAGGGTGTACTCATAGGCAGGGTGTGGGCGGATGTGGTTGGCACGCTTGCTTATTGCAAGCGTTAGGCCGTCTTGAGTTGACCTTTGGGCATGCCGCTTGCATACCCATCGATGTAGGCTTGCCGCATGTCATCGTCCCACAAGTCGGACATGTAGTCGTCCGTGGTGGGGCGGATGCCATGGTCGCGGGTGGTGCGGAAGAGTGGGGACTTGAACGACTGCCCGTCCCGATGTCCGCGCTTGTAGGCCGTGATGTCGCGCTCCGTGTGGTACACACGGATGGCCTCGTACAGCTTGACCCGCTCGGGGTCACCGTGGGTGTCGCACCCATCCGGGCACACACCGTCTCCACCGTGGCAGAGCCACATGTGGGCGAAGGCGTCATTGTTGACCAGTTGTCGGGCGAGGTCGTACCTCATCCCCTTGGGCGGAACGATGATCAGCATGGCATTCCTTTTGCACGCTGCAATGGGCGTGCCAGCGAACGGGTTTGAAAAAACGAACGGCTAAGGTACGACGGGCACCCTGGCGTACGGGTGTGCTCCCCACTACTACCTTATCGTACCTAGCCGTCCAGGGAGACACATGCTCCCACTTCTGCCCACAAGCATCGCTTTCGCTTGTGGGCAGGGTGTGGGGACGTGTGTGCGCTCAGGCCGCCTTGTCGGTCTTGGTCTCGACCTTGACCGGCTCGGCCACGAAGGCGAAGGACAGGCTCCCATCCTTCATCAGGTTGTAGGACACGGCCTTGCGCAGCGCCTCCGACATGAGGTCACGTGCGATGGTGGACGCCGGGGTGTTGGCGGGCCACACCTTGGCCACCTCGGAGGCGGGGATGGTGAACGTGGTGGGGAAGGGTGCGAGGAACTTGCGGTGCTGCGCGGGGATGGCGTCGTACTCCGACTTCTCCGCACGCTGGCGCTGGTTGTAGGTGTCGCGCAGGCTGACGAGCCCGGAGACGAGCGGGGCCACCCGCTTGGCCTCACGGTCTCCCACCTTGGCGCCCAGGCACCCCTTGGCCATGATGTGGATGTTCTTGTAGTCCTCGGGACCACACTTGGCGAAGTCCTGGTTGAAGGTGGGCGCCGGGAGCTTGTTGTCCACGATGTGCTGCAACAGCGCACCGTGGAGCACCTTGTAGGCGCCGAGGAGCCTCTCCTCGCACATGTCGGAGATGATGGCGACGCTGGCGGTGTTCGTGGTCTGGCTCATGATGTTGTCTCCTGTTGTGGGATGTTTCCGTACGTAGCCCTACCGTGTAGGTTATACGTAGGGCGCAAGGCACTAGATAACCTAGCACCCTATGCCCTACGTGCAACCCAAGCGCGCAAGATAGGTCGTACCTTGCGCGCTCAAAGGTTACATGTAGGTTTTGCTTGACTCCGCTATGTTTTGCTCATGCTTTCGGCACGAGACTTGCATCCACCACGTGTGGTCGTATCGCACTCAGGACTACCTTGTCGCTTCGTTGGGTACAGTGTAGGTTGCGAGCCGAGCTAGGAGCGTTGCCTATATGGCACGCCGCTTGCTATATGGCCCATGCATCGTACCCAATCCCACTATGTAGGTAAAGGTCCGCTATTGCCGATCGTAACTACCACGTAGCAGAATCGGAGAAGATGTAGGATATGTGAGAGATCCACGGCACTTACGTGCGGTGCCCATATACTACATGGGGTCTCACCTATCACACCTTGCCTACCTTTCGCCACCCGATACCATGTCGGCTCGCTAGAGCCTTAGAGCGCTGGAAACCAGACAGCTCAGGTATTGTGTCATCGCGACCCACCATGTAGGTTGTCAGCCTACAGGCCCGCTACTTACGTAGGGCATAGTGTCGCGCCCGGTGCGCCAGGGTAGGACTATGTAGTTGTCAAGGACCAGTGGGCTCGCACCTACAATGTAGGTGGGGCGCTGGGGTCGCGCCAGAAACCCGACCGCGCTATTCGCGCGGCCCGTCCGCGTCAACCGCGAACGCATACCAGTAATGCGAGGGTCGTGCCATCGCGCTAAGTATGCGGAATCATTAGTGTAGGGTGATATCGCCCTATGGCATTCGAGTCGCGAACCTACAGGGTGCGATGAAAACTTTGCGAGTGTCCAATTCACGTCTCACGCTAACTATGCGAAACTACTAGGGTTTGGTGTGGCACGTGGCTTGCATTGTTCAGTGTTGTTCAGTATGGCGCCGCTGTCCTGGGGTCTCCAGCCCCCAATTCGGGGCCTGGCTCGGGCTTTGCATATAGCACAAAGTATGCCAACCTGCCGAAAACTGGCCAAATGTGGGATAAGTTGGCCTGCCTGCTTTGCATATTGCAAGTGTCGTGCCAAAAAAGAAAAACTACATCATGCGACAAGTAAGATAAATAAAACTACATCGTAGCTCACTGTAATAAAAAGAAAACAAATATGCGACATGTAGTTGGTCTACCTCTTGCATATTGCACTAGCCATGCCGCCTACAGCCTACCCCAAAAAACCTACAGGTCGGGCGCTCGGGGGCGATGTGGGCCTCCCAAACAGGGGTAGATCGACCCTATGGAGCAGTAAATACAGGTCATAACCTTCCTAAACACCCAAATCTACCCTCCTATTAGCCCCAATAGGCCCTAATAGTACCCCAAAACACCCAATTCGATTATTTCAAAAGTGAAAAGCATCAATTCCCAATAATAACGGCCGAAACAATGACCATACATATATGGTCACATATCGTCACATATGGCCAGGTATGGTCACTGCCATATGTGACAACACCTATATAATCACTCTTGGTGTTTGGGGTGAGTGTACTCTCGGGCCATATCCAGTAGGCGATCCAGCACAAAGGGCTTAT